>Ga0265297_10007575_pt1 | contig 14958 bp, 13 predicted proteins | sample Munlanlwell13791_FD_192502 | JGI IMG/M metagenome (GOLD analysis project Ga0265297, IMG submission 192502) | Leachate microbial communities from a municipal landfill in Southern Ontario, Canada - Leachate well 137-91 | ecosystem: Engineered > Solid waste > Landfill > Unclassified | place... | reverse complement strand
CCGCTATCTTTCTTTGATTAACAATTATTTGAAATACTATAATAACTCCAGATTACACCTTGGGTTGGGACTTAAAACCCCAGCTCAATTTATTAGTTAGTGTTTCCAAGGTGCTGGTCAGAAAACGGTTATTTTGTTGGGAGTTTGTTTAATTATCTTCTTGCGGTATAATGGAATTATGTTAGAAAAATACCGCCAAATACTGGCTGATAAAGGCGAGCTTTATCTGCGTCTAAAGGTCCGTCCTGGGGCTCCTAAAAATGAGCTTAAAGCTTTGCTTACTGACGAAACAATCAAAATCAATATTGCGGCTGTAGCCGAGAACGGTCGGGCCAATACCGCCTTAATTGATTTTCTAGCCAAAGAATTTGGCGTCCAAAAGTCATCTATTCGGATTATTAGTGGCGCCGGTGATCACTTAAAATTGATTAAGATTATTAATTTATAATATGGATCTTTCGGTTATTATAGTTTCTTGGAATGTTAAAGAGAAGCTAAGGGACAATTTAAGAGCTTTATATAACTCTAAAGGTGATTTTAGCTTTGAGGTTTTTGTGATTGATAATAATTCTAGTGATGGCTCAGTTGAGATGGTTAAAGCCGATTTTCCTCAAGTTAAATTAATAGCTAATCAGTCCAATCTTGGTTTTGCTCGAGCTTGTAATCAGGGAATACAAGAATCATCTGGCGATTTTGTTTTGTTGCTTAATCCAGACATGAAAGTTTTTTCTGATACTTTATTTTTGATGTTCTCATGGATGAGAGATAAAAATTCAGCTACGGTTGCTGGTTGTCATTTGGTTGATAGTGAGGGAAAAACAGTTAGACAAGTTAGGCGTTTTCCGACCCTCAGAGATCAATTGGCCATTGTTTTGAAATTACCCCACTTGTTTAAAGGAATAACTAAGAAATATTTATATTCTGATTTTGATTATAGTCAGGATCAAAAAGTTGATTCGATTCGTGGTTCTTTTTTTATGATTAGCAAAAGAAGCTATAATCAAATTAATCCAGGTAAGCTGCCGCTACTTGATGAGCGTTATTTTATTTGGTTTGAGGAGGTTGATTTTTGTCAGCAGGTCTATCAATTAGGCGGGGAAGTTTGGTATAATTCTTCGGCTCGCTGTGAGGATTATGTGGGGGCTAGTTTTAGCCAGGTGAAGCGAGGTCAGACTCAACTTTATTTTCGTTCTTCCATGTTGAAATATTTTTATAAATGGCGACCATGCTATGAATATTTGATTTTATGGTTGGCCTGGTTACCGATTTTAATTTTAAGTAAATTATTATGTCTGAGAAGATCGCGTTAATCCTAATTAATTACAAGGATTACGCTAAAAAGTATTTAATTGAATGTTTGGAGGGGATACGTAAGCAAGATTATGCTGGTCACCTTCGTCTTTTTATCGTGGACAATGAAAGTAGTGTTGAAACTCTAGAATATTTGCGCAAATTAGCTCCAGAAGCAGAAATTATTGCTAATAAAGATAATGATGGTTTTGCTAAGGGTAATAATGACGCGTTGAAGATGGCGATGGCCCTGAATTATGACTATGCTATTTTATTCAACATGGATACTGTTATTACTAAAAATTGTGTTAGTGAATTGGTTAAGGTGGCGCTTGGTGATAATCAAGCCGGAGCCATTCAGGCCCGTTTGATGCTTCATCCAGAGACAGATTTGGTTAATAGTTTAGGCAATACCACTCATTTCTTAGGCTTTGGTTATTGCTTGGGATATCGTGAAAAAATAGATGAGAATAAATTGAGTGTTCAAAAGATTATGTACCCGTCTGGCGCAGCAGTGTTATTTAAGCTGTCTGCCTTGCGGGAAGTTGGATTGTTTGATGAAGTTTTTTGGATGTATAATGAAGATCAGGATTTAGGGTGGCGCCTCTGGCTTTCTGGTTATACCTGCATTTTAGCGCCCCAGGCTGTTGTTTATCATAAATATGAATTTTCTAAATCAATCAGTAAATATTATTGGATGGATCGTAATCGCATTTTAGTAATATGTAAGAATTATCATTTATTAACCTTGGTGTTAATTTTCCCAGCCTTTGTTATAATGGAGTTAGGTTTAGTACTTTTTGCCTGGAAGGGCGGTTGGTTGAAGAAAAAGTTTAAGGTTTGGGCTTATTTTTTGAGGCCCTCAACTTGGCGTTATATTGTTAAGGTTCGATTGGAGGTTCAATTTAAGCACCGAGTTCCTGATTATAAATTGTTATCAATGTTTTCTGGTCGTATCTGGTACCAAGAGATTGGTGATTGGAAATTACGTCTAGTTAACCCTTTTTTTGCTAGCTATTTTTGGTTGGTGAAGATTATTATTAAATTATTTCGGATCTAATATGGATTTATCAATTATTATTGTTAATTATAAAAGCAAGGTTAAAACTCAGAGATGTTTAGAGGCAATTTTTAAGTCTGATTTTCAAGATTTAAAATATGAGGTTATTGTAGTTGATAATTGTTCTGGCGATAATCTGGATGATTTAATTGGTCAGCATGCTGAATTAAAATTATTATATAGTTCACGCAATTTAGGTATGGGCGGTGGTAATAATTTGGGGTTAAAAGAAGCTCGAGGTCAATTCATCTTAATTCTAAATCCCGATACCGTTGTTTATCCTGATGCTATTTTTACTTTGTATAATTATTTAAATACTCATCCTGATGTTTATATTGTTGGCCCTAAATTGTTAAATCCGGATGGATCATTACAGCACTCTTGTTCCAAGTTTCCTAAGATTTATACTCCAATATTGCGAAGAACTTTTTTGGGAGACTATTTCAAATCGAGTCGTGATGGCTTTATGATGGTTGATTTTAATCACGAAGAGATTCGCGAAGTTGATTGGTTGATGGGCTCTTGTCTTTTTATCCGGCGCGACGGTTGGGAGGGGTTTGATGAACGATTTTTTATGTATTTTGAAGATATTGATGTCTGTCGTCGAGCCTGGCGGTTTAAGAAAAAAGTTGTCTATAATCCTGGGGCAATAGTTATTCACGATCATGCTCGTGAGAGTGCTCGAAATCCATGGTATATTGCTCCTTTTACCGACAAATTAACCCGAGAACATATTAGGTCTTGGATTAAATATTTTTGGAAATGGAAAGCCAAAAATAAATAAATTAAAATTATATGAAAAAAATTAATAAAGCAATTTTACCGGTGGCCGGATTTGGTACTCGTTTTTTGCCGGCGACTAAGGCTCAGCCGAAAGAAATGTTACCGATAGTTGATAAGCCAGCTATTCAATATTTAGTGGAAGATGCTGTCAGGGCGGGGATTGAGGAAGTTATTTTTGTTACCGGTCGAGGTAAGCGGGCCATTGAAGATCATTTTGATTATTCTTTTGAATTAGAGAAAACATTAGTGGAAAAGAATAAAATGGATCTTGTTAAAAAAATTCAAGAGATCGATTCTTTGGCTAAATTTTCTTATGTTCGTCAGCCAATCCCACTAGGCGATGGCCATGCTATTAATTGTGCTGCTCATTTAGTCGATGAGGATGAATCAATCCTGGTAATGTTCGGTGATACTCTATATGACGCTCCTGTCTCTCCGGCCAAACAAGTGATTGATGTTTTTGAAAAATATGGTTATCCGGTTGTTGGTTTGTCAGAGGTCAAACCAGAAGATGTCAGTAAATTTGGTGTTATTGATGGAGTTGATATTGGTGATGGTGTTTATGAGATTAAAAAATTTGTGGAGAAACCAAAACAGGAAGAAGCCCCTTCTAATTTAGTGGCAGTAGGTATTTATGTTATTACCCCTGAGGTTTTTAAGATCTTGTCAGAAATTAAAGATGGCAAATCGGGTGAAGTTCGTTTAGCTGACGCTTTTGATATTTTACTAAATTCTGGCCACCCTCTTTATGGCAAAAAAATTGAAGGTGATTGGTTGGATACTGGAAATAAGTTTAATTTTATTAAAGCTACTTTGACTCTGGGTTTAAAGGATTCTGAAATCGGAGGACAATTAAAAGAATACTTAAAAGGTTTCTGCGAGAAGATTTAATATTCTATATTTTTCTAAAATAAAAAAACCGCTTAAGGGCGGTTTTTTGTTGATTCAATCTTACTTAATAGCTAATTTGTATAAACCTTCCTGATTGCCAATTTTAGCTGTGAAATAAAGGATATTGCCGTTGGAACTTAAAACTGGAGCTGACATCTTGTCTAGAGTAATTAGGGTGGTCGGGTTGGTCCGATCTTTGAGGTTAATGATATTAATGGAGTTGGCAGTTGAATAAACAATATAACCATCGGTTCGCCAGGCGATTGAAGTTATCTGCTGGCTAAGTCTGGTAATTAAAGTGTGTTTTTCATCTTTAGCATTGAATAAATATATTTCCCAATCAGTCGCATATACTAGGAGGTCTGAGCTGATCAGAGAAACACGTCTGATGTCTTTAGATTTTATAATCTTGACTAAATCTTCTGGAGTTTTTAGGGTGTCGGCCGAAAGAGAGATCTGAGTTTCAGTTTCGCTTTTTAAATCAATAATCTTTTTTTCATCCTTGAGAATAATATAATTTTTGTCGCTAGTAATTTGAATCTCTTGAGTTTTGGCATCGATTATTTTCAATGGCAAGTTTTGCAGGAAGAGATCAACGTCTTCTAGATAGGTAGCTTCGCCTGGATAAATTCTGATTTTTTTTTCGTAGGGCCAATAGCCGGTTAGTTCAAATCGAACTAGATATTCTCCGGGGGCTATATTTTTTATTTTAGCCGGAGTGTAATACTGGCGAGGTTGTGCATAAAAAAATTTTTGCAAAAAATCTTGGTTGTCTCGACCGTTAATTGAAATAGTGGCACCTTCTGGTTTAGAATTCAGGATTAATGTCCCGGTTTGTTGTAATAGGTTTTTGGCATTTGGTGGCCAAGATAAACTGAGACGATAGCCAGTGGCGTAGAGGGAAATCAAAGAAGTAGCTATAACAAAAATAGCGAAAAAAATCCAAAAGATAAAATTACGTGTTCTGGTGGTCATATTTTATTCAATACGTTTGATATCGGCTCCAATTTTAGCTAGTCTTTCGTCTAATTTTTCATAACCGCGGTCAATTTGATAAATATTATCTATTTCAGTATCTCCTTCGGCGATTAAGGCGGCGATGACCAGGGCAATTCCAGCTCTAATATCAGGAGAAATCATTCTTTTGCCATATAACTTACTTGGGCCACTGACAACTACTCGATGCGGGTCACACATGATAATATTAGCATTCATTTGAGAAAGCATATCAGTCCAAAGCAATCGACGATCATAAATATTTTCTTGAATTAATGAGATTCCTTCAGCCTGGGTCATTAAAACGACATAGGGTGATTGGAGATCAGTTGGGAATCCTGGATATTCATGAGTTTTGATATCATATGGCTTGATATCTTTGGCTGGTTTCATTTTTAGATAATCTTCTCCGGCTTCAAATTCAATGCCTATTTTTTGGAAAATAGAAAGTAGACTCATTAGGTGTTTGGGATTGCAATGAGTGATGGTAATTTCAGAACGACTAGCAGCGGCTAACAAAGCAAAAGAACCGGCTTCAATTCTGTCCGGAATTATTTGGCATTCTCCAGCAGTAATTTCTGTTACTCCTTCAATTTCAATGGTAGGAGTTCCGGCCCCTTTAATTTTAGCTCCTTGGCTATTTAGATAGTCAGCTAAAGCTTCTATTTCTGGTTCCATGGCGCAATTGCGCAAAATTGTTTTTCCGGGGATTAGAGTGGCGGTCATCATTAAGCTTTCAGTAACGGTAACGCTAACGGTGGTAAAAAAATATTCGGCTCCGTGCATTTGACCGGCTTTGATATGATAGTTTTTGTTAGTAATTTCGATTTCAGCGCCAAAAGCCTTGAACCCTTCTAGAAATAGATCAATTGGTCGACCACCAGCACCAATAACGCAGCCTCCGGGGTGAGGGAATTGAGCTTCGCCTAAGCGGACTAAGATGGGCCCAACAAACATAACAGAAGTTCTAAATTTATCAGCTAGTTTGGTTGGGAATTCAGTTATATTAATTCCGGTAGTATCAATTTCAACAGAGTTCTGACCTCTTTCAATTTTGGCGCCTAGCTCTACAATTAAATCTAATGACTTATCAACATCTTCAATATTTGGTAGATTTTTGATAATTGTCTTTCCTTTAGCTAGGATGGTGGCCGGGATAACTTTAAGGGCCATGTTTTTAGCTCCGCCAACTGCGATTTCTCCTTTTAGTGGTTTTTGGCCGGAAATAATGAATTTTGGCATATTTTAATTACTTTAATTTATTATATTTAAACTATAGCTTATCCTTTAGTATTTTTCAATCTTTTCTGCCCCCTGGTCTTTATTGACAATTTCTGGTGTTTTGCTATGATAACTAAAGATATTTAGGAATATCTTTTTTATTTAATATAACCAGTATTTATATGGCAAAAATTGCAGTTATTAAAACCGGCGGTAAGCAATACCGAGTCCAAGAAGGTGAGATCGTAAAAATTGAAAAATTAGACAAAAAAGTTGGCGACAAGGTTAGCTTTGATACTTTATTAGTGGCTGAAGCCGATGGTAAAGAAGTTAATATTGGCACCCCATCTTTAGGTGAAAAAGTTAGTGGTGAGGTTGTTGAAGAAGGAAAGGCTGATAAAGTGACTGTTGTTAAATATAAAAACAAGACTCGTTATAAGAGAACTTTAGGTCATCGTCAGATGTATTCAGCTGTTAAGATTGCTTCCATTGCTTAATATTTATAAGGATAAAAAAATCACTGTTAAACAGTGATTTTTTGTTGTCTTAATCTCATCTTGACTTCATTAATCTTTTAGGTTAATCTAATATCAAAACAACCAGGAGGTAAAAATGAGAAAGATTCGTTCCTTTATTAATTTTTTATTATTCCTGTTTGCAGCTAACCCAGGAGAAACTGGGCAAACGACTAGCCGAATCAAGGATCATCCCATGCTCCTAGCTTCATATGGCTGGTCAAATACCCAATTTAACGCAATTACCATTTTGGATATGCCGGAGCTTGTGTTAAAGCCTCCTTAAAGTTGGGTGTGGCTTGTAGCTGCTAAACAAAAATGTCGAGTCTCAACGTAGATTCGGCATTTTTTATTTCTCTAATTATATGTCTTGACTTCATTAATATTTTAAGTTAACCTAATGTCAAAACAATCAGGAGGTAAAAATGATTAAGTTTAGTTATTTTTTTGTTTTTTCAATCCTATTTGTAGCTAATCTCAGCCAAACTGAGCGAATGGTTGGTCAAACAATTAGAAAATCAACTTCTTTTGTTTTAAAGCCCCAACCAAATTCCCAATCTAATGCGTTGTTAACGAAGGAAAAAAAAGCTGGCCCTCTTAAAGTGCCGCCTTAACGCTTCAGATTGGTTAGTTACATCTGGTTATGCCGAGTCTATCAAAGACTCGGCATTTTAATTTTTCATAATAAAAAAGCTCTCATTGTTTTGAGAGCTTTTATTTGTAGATTATTTAACGCTGTAAGTTTTGTGGTCTTGGGTGAATTTAATCATTCGGCCAAAAATCTTTCTGACTTTTTTCTCTTTGCTTTTCAAAAAAGTTTCTTGGTTCCCAATGATCACCATCCGACTTTTGAGCCGAGAGAAGGCTACATAGAGTCTTCGAATATCATTGTTGAATCCAATCTGACCGTCTTTATTAGCCCTGACCAGACTGACAATGATTTGATCTTTCTCTGACCCCTGAAAGGCGTCAACAGTATTCACCATCATTTTAAGAACATGATCAATATTTTTGGGATTAACCAATCCCTCGAACAAAGGATGAAATAATAGATCTCCTCGAAGCGATTCCTTGATAATTTTAATCTGTCCGCGGTAGGTTGTAATCACTCCTAATGCCTCCAGGTTTACCTTGCCATCTCTTTTCTTTTGCTGACGAAAAAAGCTCATCACTTCTTGATTAGCAATTACCTTTTCCCGATTGTTTTTGTATGAAGTTTTTGCTCTCTGTTCATTGTTGCCAACGGCGTTAAGGAAAATTACCTCTCCTTGGGTATAGGGGCTAAAACGCCCAATTTGCAGATTTTTTTGGAAAACAAAGTTTATAAATTTAACCGGAATTTCTAATGATCTTCGATTAATATTTAATTCACTATTCTTTATCTCACTATTCTCTGAGAGGGAATAGAATGTCCCCTGAGAAAAACTTTCAAACCATCTCATTGCTTCTTCAGCCGTTGTTTCCATTGGGGGGAGAGAATGAGATTCCGATTTTAAAGTTGAGTATAAATATTCCTTAGAGCTATGGCCACCAGAGGTAAGGCCTTCCATAATTTTTTTCTTCATGTCTTCTTGAGCGTCTAAGGTAATACTGATATTGCCCAACTGATCAGTGTCGCCGATTAGGATCAATTTTGATGTTGCCGCTTTAATAAGTGGCACAAACTCAAAGAATCGACCCTTGGTAGCTTCATCTACCATCACCACGTCAACCATGAATTGCGGTTTTATTTTCTTGATATCACCATCCATGAATTTAATTACCGACTTTGGTATCAGGTCGTAATGTGTTTCTCTTTCCCTAAATTCATTATTTGATATCAGGTCATTCTGTAAAAATAACCGACTGAGACTGCGGTCGAACTGAAAAGAGTTAATGGTAGTGGCGATCACAATGCCTTCTCCGGCACAGATTAATTGCCACAAGGCTTCATTCTCCAAGCTGATTTCCGTTTCTCTGACTTTGTCCTTGTCTTTTATCTCCATAGTTTGCTTCTTGTATCTTTGACTGCGGTGATACCTAATAGCCTTGGCTGATATAATTAGATCGGGATCATTTCCTAATCTAAATATTCTTTTAGTATCAATATGTTCGGCCAAGGTTTCAACCAGGTTGTCCAATCCTTTATTGCTATGGGTAGCGACAACAATTATTTTCCCGGCTAATACAAATTGTTTGATAGCTACTGCTGTCAACAAAGTTTTTCCGGTTCCAGGAGGGCCCTTAACGGTTGTTAAGAAGCTGGGTCCGATCATTTCCATCAAGGCTTTGATTTGTGATTCATCTTGCAAAATAATCTTTGACCGACCATCCAACTTCACGGTTGGTATTGTCAAATGGGTTTTGTTGCTGTTTGGGATATAGCCTCGGAGGAAATCTTCCGGCTTGTCATAATGCTCTCTGGTTGAATAGATATAATCTTTCAGGGAAAGATCGCTATAGCCGGCGCAACATTTAGAGTAAGCTTCAATGGTTGGCCCCAATAGTCCTCCTCCTTTACGAAAAGAGCGTATTCCTCTCATTACATCCTTATCAACTGGTTTTTTTAATTGGACTTCCAGGGCCTCTTCATCAGCTGAAATAATCGTTCCAATGATTTTATATCCCCGGTTAGCCTCTTCTTCTTCAAAGGCTTGTCTTATTTGGAGATCGCTAGCTTTTTCGTGTTCATTTTCGTACTTATATTCAAAATCAAGACGACGATAGTACTCTCCATAGGTTTCTTCATTTACTCCTGACCGACAAAAGATAATACTTTCGCCATCACGAAAGATTAGTTCCCCTTGGTACTTATTGGCGAAAGGAATAATTATCTTTTTTACTTTTCCTTGGCCAATAATTTTGACATTCCAGTTGAAGCCCATCTTCATCACTTCTTCAAACCATTTTTTAAACCACCAAAGGTATATTCTGGAGTAGTAAACTGAGAACCAAAAAAATTTCTGGTTAACATAAGCCTTCTGACTTTTTTCTAATTCCGGATAGTTTTGGTAATTAACTCGGTAATGATCGTCTTCGGGCAGGGACGAAAGCAATGGCTTCGGATTAATTGGTTGGCTCTTGAGCTTCTGCCAAAAATCATCCCAATTTGCGAAAGTAAGGCGCTCATGATTCTTTTGGGCGTCAATTAATGTAATGATTGGTTGCCACTCTTTTTCACCTCCACCGCGACACATAATTACTCGGAGGGTCGGAATCTGGTTTTTAATCGCCAAAGCCTCTTTTTCGGTCTTGTTAATTAAAACTAAAATATCAGCTTCTTCTTCGGGTAATTTAGTAATTAACTCTTTCCAGTCTTCAATGATTGCCAGTGCTCCTTCCTTAACGATTTTTTCTTTTATTATTTCAGTAAAAATATGACCTGAAGGTCCATAAATGATAATTTTTTTCATGGTATGTGGGTTTTTGTTGTTAATGTTCGGTTAGTTCAAATTATATTAACCAATTATCCTTTTTTAGTCAATAAATTATCTAGAATGCCATAAAAGTCTATCATTTGACATTATCCTGATTTTTTGATTATAATGAGGTATGTAATTCACGTAGTATTAATCAAATTTTTTTAAGCATGAGTCCTTTTAAAAAACCAGCAAAAGCTGGCAAATCTACAAAAAAAACAGTTGACGAAAAAAAGGTTCCAACAGGTGTCATTTTATTGGTTAATGGCAGGGATAAAGTCTTTGTAAAAAAGGTCTTTATTTCTGGTTTTGGCTGGGACAATGGTTCTAAGAAAAAAAAGTTAGAGCCGGAGACTTTTCACCAGGTCATATCTCGCTACCAATTGGGTAAAATTAAACTTTTGGGAGCTGATCATCATTCGATGGATAAGAACTTGGTAACTGAATTTAAGGGGTTTGTCAAAAAGAATGGTTTACGCGAAGGCACCGAATATGAGGTGTCCGAAGTTGCAAAAATTGTTAAGAAAAAAGAAGAATTACAACTAACTTAAAAACTAGGAAAGGATCAAAAAAATTAAAAAAACCCTATCGTCTAATGATGATGGGGCTTTTTCTTTTTTAGATGATATTGCGATATTTGAGGGCGTTTTTGAGAGTTATCTCATCCACGTATTCGAGGTTGGCTCCAGAGGGAAGCCCTTGGGCTAGCCGAGTAATTTTGATATGAGGATTTTTTAATATTTTGGATAAATAGAGAGCGGTTGTTTCTCCTTCGAGGTTTGGACTGAGAGCAATGATAATTTCTAGATTGGAGTGAGTTTTGAGAAGTAAATTTACTTTGTCAGCTAATTTCTTGAGCGGTAAATCATTGGGGGTAATATTTTCAATGGTGTTAATAAGTCCGCCAAGGATAAAATATTTTCCTTGATACTGTCGCGTGTTTTCTAAGCTAATCATATCTTGCAGACTGGCAACAATACATAAGATATTGTCTGGTCTATTCTGGTCAGCACAAATTAGGCAAGGATCATTCTCGGAGATAGCTAAGCATTTTGAACAAACTTTTAGATTTTTTTTAAGGTCAAAAAGATACCGAGCAAAAAGTTGAATTTTATCCGGGTTAGATTTGAGTAAGTGAAAAACATAACGCTCGGCGGTTTTGGGGCCAACGCTAGGTAATTGGGAGAATTGATCGATTAAATTTTGGATGGCGGCTGGATATCTCATAATAACTCTATTGTACTGGATAAAAAGACAATTGTCTAACCCTATTTAAAAACAAAAGACCTGCTTAGAAGGGCAGGTCTTTAGTGATTTGTTTTTATTTTAATCCTGGAAATCCGCCCATTTCTTGCATTTTTCTAGCCATTAATTTTTGTGTTTGTTTAATAGCGTCGTTAACGGCATCCTTGATCGCTCCAGCTAGAACTTCTTTGTTGTCAGTCTCGGCTGTTATTTTAACTCCGTTAATTTGCATATTACCATCCATAGTAATTACTATGCCATTTTTTTCAGTAGTAACTGTTTCACCAGATAGGGCGTTCTGCATTTTTTTAGCTTGGTCACGTAAATCTTTTAATTGTTTTAATTTGTTAAACATAATTTTGCTATTATTTATTATTAATTTAAAAATTAACTGGGACGTCCTTGTTGGTCTTAGCTAAATTTCGGAAACTGGCTGTTTCTTCAGAAAAATATAAATCTACTTTTCCGGTTGGGCCATTACGGTGTTTAGCAATATGAATTTCCGCCTTATGTCTTTCATCGGCCGGCAAATCATTCGGATTATAGGCTCGGTCAGCTGCCTTACGGTAGATAAACATAACCACGTCAGCATCTTGCTCAATTGATCCGGAATCACGTAAGTGGGAGAGTCTTGGGATGGCTGGTCCGCCTTGTTGCTCAACGGCACGAGATAGCTGAGCTAGGGCTAAAACTGGGATATCTAGTTCACGCGCGATACCTTTGAGTCCGCGACTGATCTCCGATATTTCTTGGACCCGATTGTCGCCGTATTTACCCCGGCCCTCCATTAATTGAAGATAGTCGATAACAATTAGTCCTAGGCCTTTTTCCATTTGTAATCTTCGCGCCTTGGCCCTAATTTCCATAACTGAAACATTAGCGGAGTCATCAATATAGATTGGTGCTTCATACATTTGGCTCATGGCTTCATTAATTTTTGGAAAGTCGGTGTCGGTCAAATTTCCAGTACGCATTTTCCAGAGATTGATATCAGCTTGAGAACAGAGCATTCTGTCGACTAATTGTTCTTTACTCATTTCCAGTGAGAAGACCCCGACCCCCTCTTTATTCTTGATGGCTGCTTGTCGGGCAATGTCGAGCGCAAAAGCGGTTTTACCCACACTAGGGCGAGCAGCTAGAATGATTAAGTCAGATCTTTGTAATCCAGCCAGTAAATCATCAAGATCGTGAAACCCAGTGGATAGGCCACGCATTTTGCCGGTCTTTTTGTGGAGCTCATCAATTCTTTCAAAAGCTTGCCCCAATAGATCATCAATGGCGGTAAAGGAATTTTTTAGGTATTTGCGTGAAACAGCAAATATTTTTCTTTCGGCTCCATCTAGAATATCTTCAATTTCTTTTTCTTCCTGGAAGCTTAAATCCATAATTTCAGATGAGGCAGCCTGAAGACGGCGCAGGGTAGCTTTACGTTGGATTATCTGACCATAATGATTAATATTGGCAGAAGTGGCTGAAACATTAGAAAGTTGAGCGAGATAAGTGCTGCCACCAGCTTCTTTTAATTTATTTTTTTCTTGGAGGCGATTTTTGACAGAAACAATATCAATCGGTTCTCGAACTTCAAATAATTCTTTGATGGTTTCATAAATTAGTTGGTGACTTTCTTTGTAGAAATCTCTTTCCAGGACGCTGTCAGCAACCTTAATCATAGCGTCCTTGTCAATTAACAAGCAGCTTAAAAAATATTGCTCTGCTTCAATATTTTGTGGAGGGATTTTTTCGATTATTTCTTGAGGTCTTTTGTTTTCCATATCATTCATATTATCTGATATCTAAGTAATTTTCAAGCATTATTTTCCCCCCTCTTTACACCTCTTATACACACTATTGCCAAACTTTTATTGTTCTGGTATTATATTTTTAAGAAATAAATTTCTTATTTTTTTATTGATAAATTTATTTAATGCGCTGTTAGCTCAGCTGGTAGAGCAGCTCCCTTTTAAGGAGACGGTCGAAGGTTCGAATCCTTCACGGCGCACATAAGAAAAACAGGCGAAGGCCTGTTTTTTTGTTGTTTCGATAACCTTTATCTTCATTGACAAAATAGTCTCTCCGTCATATAATCTAGAGAATTTCAGTCCTTTTACAAACAACTTAAACTAATTTATATGTGTGGAATAGCCGCTTATTTTGGCAGTAAACCTGCCTTACCTTTTTTGTTGGTCGCCCTACCTCGATTAGAATATCGTGGTTATGACGGCGCTGGTTACGCCTTAATTGGCGAAGATCCCCGATTGCTTATTTGCAAGGTTGAGGGAAAAATAGAGAAGCTGATAGCTAAATCAGCTAATAATAATTTTTATTCATGCGTCGGTTTTGCGCATACGCGTTGGGCCACCCATGGTAATACAGCCGAGATTAACTCTCACCCCCATGTCTCCAATGGTAGTAATTTAATCGGTGTTCATAATGGCACGATTGAGAATTACTTAATCCTAAAGAAACAATTGGAAAAGTCTGGTTATGTTTTTTATAGCCAAACTGATACTGAGGTGTTAATTAATTTTATTGACTGGATCTGCAAGGACAAGAATTTGGATCTGGTTAGCGCTTTGCAAATTGCTTTGTTGGAAATTGTTGGTACCTGCGCCTTAGTTATTTATTCTCAAAGCGAAAAAAAATTAGTGGCGGTTAATAAAGGGGGTCACTTATGTGCCGGGATAAATGGTGCTGATGTTTTTATCGCTTCGGACAAAATTGCTTTTGCTGGGTATTCGGAAGATTCTTTTGAAATTGGAGATGGCCAATTCCTGATTATGGAAAAGGGAAAAGAGCCAGAATTTTTAAGTCCTGACTTAGAGAAAGTTAGACCTTTTCTAGAAAAGATTAATGTTGACATCCGCGAGTTGGAATTAGGGGACTTTCCTAATTTTACCTTGAAAGAGATTTATTCTCAGCCCGATGTTATTCGTGGTGCTCTAGCTGGCCGAGTTGATTACCAAAAAGGAGAATTTTGTTTCGGTGGACTTGATGGTTATTGGCCCCAGATTAAAAGTGCTGATAGTCTAACTATTGTCGCTTGCGGGACCTCCTATTACGCTGGTCTGTTAGGGAAGAGTTGGTTAGAGAAATTAGCTGGCTTATCGGTCAAAGTGGAAGACGCTTCAGAATTTCAACCAAGTGTTATTGGTCCGGGTGACCTGGTCTTGGGGATCTCTCAATCGGGAACTACAGCTGATACTCTGGCGGCTCTCAAAGCTGCTAAAGATAAAGGGGCTATTATTTTTGGCGTCTGCAATGTGGTAGAATCGCCTCTAGCTCGCTTAACCCACGCTGGAATTTATACTCGTGCTGGGGTGGAAAATGGTGTTGCTTCGACCAAGGCTTTTACAGCTCAGGCCATAGCTTTGCTACTTTTTGCCTTAAAGCTTTCCAAAGATAGAAAAAGAGTTTCGGAATCTGAATTAACTGAGATTATTAATCAGTTAGAAGGTTTGCCGGAGAAAATGGAGCAGGCTTTAGCTACTGATTGTATTATTGAATCTCTAGCTAAGAAATTTAAGGAATACAATAATTACTTTTATCTTGGTCGCGGGTA
>Ga0265297_10007574_pt1 | contig 14958 bp, 14 predicted proteins | sample Munlanlwell13791_FD_192502 | JGI IMG/M metagenome (GOLD analysis project Ga0265297, IMG submission 192502) | Leachate microbial communities from a municipal landfill in Southern Ontario, Canada - Leachate well 137-91 | ecosystem: Engineered > Solid waste > Landfill > Unclassified | place... | reverse complement strand
CGAGAGCGTGATGCGCGCGCTCTCCTCCTTCGAACCGGCTTTCGGCACCGTCTGTTCCATGAAACCGAATTCCGAGGCGTCAAGCGTGTATGTCAAGATTTCGCCTTTTTTCAGCTCCGACACCCTCGTCTTCCCCAGGCCTATCTCGTCCATCCCCCCGGAATGGACCACGAGCGCGCGGCCTGCTCCCAGCTCCTTCAGGGCAGCGGCCATGGTTTCAGTCAGCGAAGCGTCGAACACGCCGACCACCTGGGCTTTGGCGCCCGCAGGATTCGTGAGCGGGCCGAGGATGTTGAAGACGGTCCGGACTCCGAGCTCCTTCCTCAGGGCCGCGACGTTCCTCATGGCCGGATGGTAAAAGGGCGCGAACATGAACCCCATCCCGGTCTTCTCTATGCACTCCCGCACCTCACCCGGCGGGAGCATCTTCACGCCCAGTTCTTCCAGCACGTCCGCCGAGCCGCACCTGCCGGACACCGCCCGGTTGCCGTGCTTGGCTATCGCGACGCCGCATCCTGCGGCTATGAACGCCGCGGTCGTGGAGATGTTGAACGTGCCGGCCGAATCGCCGCCGGTTCCGCAGGTGTCGACCAGGTTCGCGGCTGACGGCTCTATCGTTATGGCGCGTTTCCTCATCGCCCTCGCAAGCGCGGCGATTTCATTCCGGCTCTCGCCTTTCATCTTCAGCGCGATTAGGAAAGCCGCGGCCTGGGCGGGCGTGTACCTGCCGTCCATAATCGAACCCATGGCCGATTCCGCTTCCTCCTGCGTGAGGTCCTCCCTCCGCATGAGCTTCTCCAGTATCACTGCCCCGCCTCCAGGAAATTCGCGAGCATCCTCCTCCCCTCCTCCGTCATTATGCTCTCCGGATGGAACTGGACGCCGTATATCTCCAGGCTCTTGTGCCTTACCGCCATGACCGCCCCGTCTTCGACGCACCTGGCCGAGACCTCGAGGCAGTCAGGAATGTCCGTGCCGACAAGCGAATGGTACCTCATGACCCTGAGGGGGCTCCGGACGCCCTGGAAAAGCCCCTTTCCGTCGTGCTCGATGGTGCTCGTCTTGCCGTGCATGGGCGTTGCCTTGACGACGTTCCCCCCGAAATGGCGTATGATTCCCTGATGGCCGAGGCAAACGCCGAGAATCGGGATGTCCCGGACACCGGAGAGTATGTCGGCGCATACCCCGAAATCCCTCCTGTTCGCAGGGTTTCCCGGCCCGGGCGAGAGCACGATGGCATCGGGAGCGAGGGCCTCCACTTCGTCCATGGAAATCCTGTCGTTCCTGCGGACTTCCGCCTGACGGCCCAGCGTGGAGATGAGCTGGGAAAGGTTGTACACGAACGAGTCGTAGTTGTCTATTATCAGTATCATCATCCCGCCTCCAGCGCCTGCATCAGGGCGCGCATCTTGTGCTCGGTCTCCTCATACTCGCGCTCGGGCACCGAATCGTGGACTATGCCGGCCCCGGCCTGGACGAAGGCCTTCTTCCGCTGGGCGACCAGCGTCCTGATAGTTATCGCGAAATCGCAGTTCCCGTTGAACGAGAAATACCCGACCGCCCCGCCGTACGGCCCGCGCTTCTGCCCCTCCAGCTCCTCGATTATCTCCATCGCCCTGACTTTCGGCGCGCCAGTGAGCGTCCCTGCCGGGAAAAGCGCATCGAAGGCGTCGAAGCAGTCCTTTCCCTCCCGGAGCGTGCCGGAAACCTGCGAACCCATGTGCTGCACGTGCCTGTACTTGTATACCCCCATCAGTTCAGGGACCGAAACCGTGCCCCCCGCGGCCACCTTCCCCACGTCGTTCCGTGTCAAATCCACGAGCATGAGGTGCTCGGCCCTCTCCTTGGCGTCGTTCAGCAGCTTATGCTCCAGCATGCTGTCTTCCGCCGGCGTCCTGCCCCTCGGCATCGTGCCGGCCAGCGTCGCGAAGCTGTCTATCTGCCGGCCCTCCACGCGGACCAGGTTCTCCGGGCTCGAGCCTATTATGCTCTTCTGGCCGAAGCCAAGGTAATACATGTAAGGCGACGGGTTGGTCTGTTTCAGGTGATTATAGAACTTCAGGAGGTTGCCCTCGAAAGGGACGGCATACTTCCTCGAAAGCACGACCTGGAATATCTCGCCGTCGCGTATCCTTTCCTTGGCGGTCTCCACCGCCTTGACGAACTGCTCCTTGTCCATGGAAGGCCTTGCGTTTCCGGTTTCGAAACGGCCCGAGAACGTATCCTCTTTCGTGAGCGCGAGCACTTCGCGCATTCGGTCCTCCGCATGGGAAAGATAATGCACTGTCTTGGCCCGGTGGTCGTACACTATGCAATCCTCGAAGATGCCGAACTCGAAATCCGGAAATCCGGATTCGCCTCCGCCCTTTTCCGGGATGTTCTCGAGGTTGCGCACATAGTCGTATGAGAAATATCCCACCGCCCCCCCGGTGAAACCCTCTTTCTCAAGTTTCTTCCGGGGGATGGCCTCCGCAAGCGCCCGAATCGGGGATGGGGCATCCTGCTCCTCCCCGTCTATCTCCACCACTTTTTTCCTTGCGCTCACCATGGACCGTGGCGCGAAGCCGATGAAAGAGAACCTCGCAAGCTTCTCCTTGCCTTCGAGCGATTCGAGCAGGAAGGAGTACTCGTATTCCCTGTTGATCAGCTGGTAGAGCTGGTAAGGGTTCAGCGTGATGTCGAGTTTTCTTTGTATCAAGTTTTTCACCTGGCGGTTCTTTTCTTCACCTGACAGTTTTTAGCACCAATGATATATTTAAATCTTTTATGCACAAAAATATACATTATGTATCCTATCCTGGAAGATGCGTTCCTGCGCTACCCGATGCGCAAAAAAGTGGCCGGGATTTTGCTCATGCAGGGCCTCAGAGTGGATAAAAACGGGCGGATTTTTTCCGGAAACATCGAGATAAGCCCGGTGAAGGTGGCCCGAGCCCTGCAAGTCGACCGGCGCGTGGTGCTCGAGACGGCCGCGATGATTGCCGGCGTCCCGGAGCTATTTTGCATCTTCGAGTCCCTTGCGCCGACCTCGTTCATCCGGGGGGTGGCCAAGCACCTGGGCTTCGAGGTCATCGAGATCGAGGCCGAGCCGCATGCCGTCGGGATCGTGAGCGCGGTCAGCGGCATCATCGCGGATTCCAAAATCAGCATCCGGCAGATAGTGAGCGACGACCCGGACATCTACCCATCCCCGAAGCTCACAATCGTGCTGGAAAAGCGGCTGCCGGCTCCGGCTTTGATAAGAATCCGCGAATTGAAAAACATAATACGGATTTCCATAGGTTAGCGGGCTGGGATGGCGGCGTCATTTCTGGATTCTGAAGTCCGGCTCGATTCTCCGCCAGTCCATGTTCATGTACTGCCAGAGCTGCCTGAGCGTGGAGTCGTAGACGAGGTTGTTCTTAGACGCGATTTCCTTCGGGCGGTCTATTTCAATCAGGGGGAAGCGCCTCATCCAGTCGATTTCCTCCCTGTAGGGGTTGCGCTCGATGACATAGATGCGGTTGCGCTCCTTCTTCACCTTCTCGCACCATTCAATGACCTTGTCTATCTCCTCCTTCGTGACCATGCAATCAACCCCCTCTGGCGATTCGCGCCGATAGCTCGTCGAAGAACTTCTTCGCCCTCCGTCCCCATGCCTCCTTGTCTTTCACCTGCCCGTTTTCTTCGAATATGTCCTGGACCATTGGGAAATACAGCGCCTCCCGCATGTTCTGCATGCGGAGCTCGACTGCTACAAGGCGCAGCTGCTCGACCACCCTCGCACCGCCGAGAGGCCCGGATGACACGCCGCATATCCCGAGCGGCTTGCCCCAGTAATCCTGGTAAAGCATGTCAAGCATCATCTTCAGCTCGCCAGGGTAGCCGTGGTTGTACTCCGGCGACACGATGATGATGGCGGCCGCCTTCCTGATTTTTTCTGAATATCCTTTCGCCAGCGGCGTCGTGAGGGTCCTGTCCGTGGCTTCCAGGCGGTAATCCCTGACATCCAGGATTTCGCTCTCGAACCCCGCGTTCATGGCCTCGGATAGGATGAACCTGGCCACCTTCTCGGACTGCCTCCCCTCCCTTGCGGTTCCAAGAATCACCGGGACATACATGGGCACACCCGACCTGCCTAAACCGAAACCTTAGCGAACCGCGCCTCGGCCTCCTTCCATGCGATGTTTCTGAAGAACGCGTTAATGTAGTCCGCCCTCTTCAGGCCGTAGTCGGTCATGTAGGCGTGCTCGAAGACGTCCATCACAAGGACGGGGACGCAGCTTGATGGGTGCCCAACATCGTGCTCGTTTATCCACATGTTGAAGAGGCGCTTTCCCGCGAGGTCGTAATACAGCACGACCCAGCCGATGCCGCGCATCGCGCCGGTAGCCCTGAAATCCTTTTCCCAGTTCTCGAGGGAGCCGAACTCCCCCGCGAGCATCGTGGCGAGCTTCGGCGCCGCATCCTGATTGGAGCCGCCCTTTGCCATGTTGCCGAAATACAATTCATGGAGCCTCATGCCGTTGAACTCCCAGCCGAAGCGGCGCTTCAGCTCCGCATACTCAGGCGCCGCGGTCTTGCCCTCCTTCGCCATCGCGCCGAGCAGGCCCGCGACCTTGTTCGTGTTCGCGACATACCCCTGATAAAGCGTGAAGTGGTTCTTCAGCAGCGTGTCGCTGAAACCTTCCATCCCCAAAAGCCCGTCGAAATTCTTCGGTTGGTATTCCATCAAATCACATCCTATAAGCTGTCAATGCAATCCTGCTGCGCTTACCCCTGCCGTTTCACCACCTGCAGGATGTCCCCTTCTGCCATGACGTGCTCGAGCCCCACGCGCTGGGGCTGGTGCTTCACGCTTTTCCCCCAGACGAGGCCGTAGCGGAATTCCTTCTTCAAGTCGCGGTGCAGCTTCTCGCACACCTCGCCGACCGTGATGCCGCTCCGGACGACCATCGGCTCGTCCATGTCCGCGGCCTCGCCCTTGCGCTTGGTGAATATGTGGATGAGGTCGAGCTTGTCGTATATCTGGCGCTTGAGCTCCTCGATTCCCGCCCCCTTTTCGGCCGATATCGGGATATACTTGAAGGGCATCTTCGGCAAGGTCTTCACGAGGTCCGCCTTGCTCAGGATATAGACCGCCGGGACGTATGCGCGGTTGCCTTCCACGACATCGATGAATTCATCAACCGTCACATCCTCGTGCAGGATGACGTCCGCATTGAACATGCTGTACTGGTTCAATGTCGCCTGTATCCCCCGCTCGCTGATTCTCGTGATTGGGACCGTGTGGTTGATTGTTATGCCGCCTTTCATGGCCTTACCGATTGACACCCTCGGCCGGTGGGCGTTCACGCGTATGCCGAACCCGTAGAGCTCGGTCTCGATTATGCGCCGCTGGTCCGGGTGGTTGGCCTCTATCATGATGAGTATCAGGTCCGCGTTCCTCGCGACCGCTATGACCTCCCTGCCCCTGCCTTTCCCGTCTTTCGCGCCCTCTATTATGCCGGGCAGGTCGAGAATCTGTATCTTGGTGTTCTTGTAATCCATGGTGCCCGGGATGCATTTCAGCGTCGTGAACGCATATGCCGCGGTCTTGGATTCGGCGTTCGTCAGCTTGTTGAGGAGCGTGGACTTGCCTACGCTGGGGAGGCCTATGATGGCAACGGTCGCGTCGCCGCTTTTCTTGATGTCGAAGCCGCCAGCGCTCGCCCCGTGCTTCCTCGGCGCAAGCAGTTCGCGCCGTATCTGCGCGATTTTCGACTTGACGATTCCGATATGGTACTCCGTAGCCTTGTTCTTTTGCGTCCGCGCAAGCTCGTCCTCGAGCTCTTTCAATTTCTCCTGGAGTCCCATTTTCTTCAGCTACTTGATATTGCGGTGTGTTTTTGAAATATTATCAATCCAGCTTCTTAAGCCCCTTCCACCACGAGTTCGAGTCCATCCCCTTCATCTTCGCATGGAGCGACTTTGCGCTTTTCGTCTTCAGGCGCTCGCCTATGTTGTCAATCCAGGTCTGCGCTCCCTTGTAGCCGATGTCCAAGTACTCCTTCGCCTGGAACGCGCACTCAAGATAATCCGCATCCTTCAGGATGGCCCGCTCCTGCTCCGAAAGCTCGAGCGCCCCCTGAATGGATTTTTGGATTGGCGCGGGTAATCCGGCCGCCTGCTCCCTCTCCACCCCGCGCTCCAGCTCCTTCGTCACATGTATATAGCGGGCGGTTATCTTGTGCATGTCGCCGATTCGCGCCTCGTGCATGTCGTGGAAAACAGCCGCGGTGCAGAGGCGGTTCGCTTCAGCTTCGCCGAGCCCTTCCATCCTGGCGAGGATGAACGCAATGACGCCGGTTCGGAACGAATGCTCGGCCACGCTCTCGGGATTCTCCACCTTCTCGGCCCACCAGCCGCTCCTTTTCACCCTTTTCAGCATGCCTGCCTCGAATATGTATTTTGATATGGAATCCATGCACCAGCCCACCCATCAAATCCTTTTTAACCATTCGACAATACTAACCTTCGATGGTCCAGCACCTGAAGCAGGCGCTTCGCGAGAAGATGCAGAAACAGCGCGATGCATTGCCGAAAGAATCCGTCGCGCAGCTAAGCGCTTCCATCGCGGACAGGCTCGCCGCCCACCCGCGCTACCTCGAAGCGAAGACAATCGGGTTCTACATCCCGAAAGGGAACGAGGTCGACACCCGCCCGATGATAGAGGCCGCCTTCAAGGCCGGAAAGACCGTCGCGGCCCCGATTACCGGCAACACGATTTCCTTCCACGCTTTCGGGTCGATGGGCGAACTGATCACGGGCAAATTCGGCATCCACGAGCCTAAAACCCGCAATCAGAAACCCGCCGAACCGGACCTGATAATCGTCCCGGGCGTGGCGTTCGGGCTCTGCATGCACAGGATCGGGTACGGGAAAGGCTATTATGACTGCTACCTCGCGCACTCCTTCGCCTACCGCATAGGCGTCTGCTTCGACTTCCAAATCGTCGAGAAGCTCCCCGCGCACGAGAACGACCAGCGCATGGACGAGATAATCACCGAAAAGCGGGTAATAACATTATAAACCGCGCACGCGATAGCAATCCGGTGATCAGATGACAGACCTCAGAAGGACTGTTCGGTGCTCCAATTGCAATGCGGAGTCGATGGTGACATTCAACAGCGACCTTGAAGTCAAGGAGCTGCTCTTTGCGGGCAAATGCCGCTGCGGAAATTCCGTGCAGATAAGCTACAGCATAGTCGGCGATACTGCGGTGCCGACGGCCCCGAAGCCCACCGATGCCTCGCCCCCGCTTGTGAATATCGACGAGAGCCTCTTCACGCCAGACATCCCGAGCGACACGCTCAAGGACCTCATGGAGGATTAGCGCGGCGGAAATTCCGCCCGTCCTGCCTTCCAATCCCTTTCGTTCTTCCAGTTTTCAGGTTATCTTATCCTTTTCATCAAATCGGCGACCGAATCCAGGACGAAATCCGGCTTCAGGTCCCCGATATCGGCCTTCTTCGAATTCCCGGTCAGCACCAGCGCGGATTTCATGCCGCAGTTGCGGGCGAACGCGATGTCGGTGTCCAGCCTGTCCCCCACCATGATTGTCCTGCCGCCCTCTATCCCGTGCTCGGCCTTCATCAGCTCGAACGCCATCGGGTTCGGCTTCCCCACGACATATGGAGTCCGTTCGGAAGAGAATTCGAGCGCGGCCACAATCGCACCGGCCCCGGGCATCGTCCCTCTCTCGGTGGGGAACACGTGGTCCTTGTTCGTCGCCAGGAAAAGCGCTCCCTTGCGGAGGAGGACGTGAGCCTTCCCCAATTTATCATAAGTCAGCGTCCGGTCGAGGCAGACGGCGACGATGTCAGCGCCCGCCCCGTCCGCATCGACCTCGATCCCGTTTTTTTCCAGCTCTTGCGAAAGCCCGGGTTCGCCCACGGGGAAAACGGTTTTCCCCGGATACTTGTCCCGTATGTGCATGGCGAGGATGTACGAGCCGCAGTAAATCTCGCTATCTTCCACCCCAAAGCCCAGGGCGTTCAGCTTATCCGCGACGCCTTTGCGGCTCCGGGTGCCCGCATTCGTCAGGTAAAGCGTCTTGATGCCGGATTTCCGGAGTGCGGCGACCGTCTCCAGCGCCCCCTTGATGGGCGTCTTGCCGAGAAAAAGCGTGCCATCGAGGTCGAATACCGCAGCCCTGATGGCTGGTGCCTTCTTTGCCATGCATTTTCCTTCGCTCCACCCGATTATAATCTTATGCGGGCAGCCGTGCCTTTCCAAGGAGGGAAGGATTCGTTCCCACCATATCTAAAAAGCCAAAATATACCTTTTATAATCTGCTTGCGTTAGCACATCCAGTGATTTTATGCACGTGAGGAATTTCGCTTTCCTGCTATTGGTTTTATCTGCCGTGGGGGCCGCATCGCCCTACCTCGTCATTGTGGATTCAACTACGATGGACTACACCCTTGGCGATACGGATACAACCTACATGGACGAAACGAAGGCCGGCTTGGGCAGCTTTGTGGATTCGAGCCAGGGCGACATCGGGATTATCTATACCGATGACTGCGACACCTGGGGCGACACCGGTACCGGGGGCGTGAGGCTGGTACAGCCCATAACCGGGGACAAGGCCGCGCTCCACGGCGCAATCGACACCATGGTAACGACTGACAAGAAGCCCTCAATGGGCTCCGCGCTGATGGAGGCAAAGTCCTACCTCGAGTCGTCAGGACAGAAGGCCAATATCATCGTCATGGCTTACGATCTGGGCAGCTGCGGGAATATCGACCCAGTTGAAGTGGCTGGCGAGATATATGGCAATGGAAACGGCGTCGGCAAGGTGAGCGTCATCGGCTTCATGTCGAGCGGCGGCAGCGGCGAGGTGTTCGCAAAGGAAATCGCCGCAGCCGGCGGAGGGAAATACTACCACATGGAGGTCGAGGGCGACGCGGCAAGAGCGCTCGCAGGCATCCCCCAGCTTAGCGGGCCCGCAGCAACTTCCGCCTCGCAGGGCGATGGCTCAGCTTCTGGAACATCCGGGCAGTCCGGTTCGCAGGGCCAGGGCGGCATCTGCCCGTCCGGTTTAATCCTGCTTCCCCTGGCTGCGCTCGTATTCCTGCGGCAGAGGATTGGGTAATCCTTTCCTTCTTTTCTTTCCATTTTCCTTTTCAGGATTGGCGAATCCCGCTCCTGCAATGGCTTTTTAGGCATATCCTGCCACAAACCCATTCATGCGCGCAGTAGTCCTATTCTCTGGTGGCAAGGACAGCACTTACGCCGTCGGCTGGGCGCTTTCGCAGGGCCACGAAGTCGTCCTCCTCACCGTCCGGCCCCCGGAGTATTCGATGATGTTCCACCACCCCAACATCGATGCCACGAAAATGCAGGCGGAGGCGATGGGGCTCAGGCAGGTCATCGTGGAAACGACCGAGGATGACTGGCGGGAGAAGGTCATGGGGGAGCTCCGGAAAATCGGTCCGGACGCCATCGCCACCGGCGCGGTCGCGAGCACGTACCAGAAGAGCCGCATAGATTCCATCGCAAAGGAGCTGGGAATCCCCTCTTTCGCGCCCCTCTGGCATGCAGGGCCGGAAAAACTGGAGGAGATGCTGCATGACTTTGAAATCTACGTGACCGCGGTCTCGGCGGACGGCCTCGGGCCGGAGTTTTTGGGCGAGCCTCTCCAAAAGCTGGTCGATGCGAAAAAGCCCGGAATCCACCCGTTCCTCGAAGGCGGGGAGGGCGAGACGTTCGTGGCGAACGCCCCGTTTTTCAGGCACGGCATAAAAATCAAGGGCTGGAAGAAATCCTGGGACGGCGTCCGCGGTGTCGCATTAATTGACGCCGCTGAAATAGGGACTACGGACTGATTGGCTGATTATAAGTTATAAATGCTATCACCCCAAGGAACTGCCGTGAGAAAATGGCTTGCCCACCAGAACCGCCCAAACCCAGGGGAGCGCAGTCCGGCGCGTCCAAACAACCAAGGCACCCGATTCTCCCGACCGTATTCGTCCGGAGCCGGGTCCTCCATGAGCAGATGCGCGGGGCTACCGCACCCGAACTCGCCAATCAATCCATCAGCGCCCTCTCGGGCGACATCACCAAGAAAAGCGGCGAGTTGCGCGAGCGCCTCCGCGAACTCCGGCACGCCCCCGCCCGGCTCTCCCCCTACACCGTCCAGGAGGCCGAGACCGTCCTCACCCAGGCAGACCGCCTTCTCGCCGCGCTGCCGGGTGGCTTAGCGCCTGCCAATCAAGGCGCATCGAAGGAACTCCTGTGCCGCACGGTGGACGTCCTGCTTATGCTAGATGCGGCCAACCGCGCCCTCGGGGCCCCATAGCGGCCGTTCCGGCTGTGGCGGGGGATTCGGGCCCGCATATACGGCTTCTGCCCCCCGTTTCCCTTAACCATCCCCCGGTTTACTGGCGGCGCAGTGAGAAACGGGGAAAATGCGAAACCGGATGCATCGGTCAAAATATCGAAGCGGTAAACCCCCTATTACTATATTTATTAGGCGCGCGTTGAGCGCCTTCAAATTCTTATTAAACCTTAGCTTTGATAGCCAGAGCATCGGCTGGTTTCCCGGCGGTGCAGTTGTTATGAAGAATGTTGCATTTTTCGTCGTTATGCTGGTGTTGGCGGGCGTGTCGTTTTCTTTGGCGAACGTCTCCACGTGTTCGGTACTGAACGTCACCGGCGAAACCTATGCCGTAAATACAAGCCTTAGCGGAGCTCCCATTCCTGCAAGCACCGGGAACGCATGCCTTGTGATTTCCGCCGATGACATCATCCTGGACTGCCAGGGGAATACGATTTCGCATGATGACTCGGCCGATACCGAAGCGATTATAGTCAATGCTACGGCGAGCCCGCTGAACAACGTGACGATAAGGAACTGCCGGATTCGGGATTATTCCTCAGGAATTTTCGTCGAAAGCCCCTCAGGGGGGCGGAACGCGGTCACGCTTTCGAACAACTCCATCTCCAGCAACGCATACGGCGTAAGGATTCCGGGCGATTTTGCAGACGCCATCATGGCGGGCAACACAATAGCCAATAACACGGTGGCCGGCTACATGATGGACAGCTATTTCGGCGGCGCCATCAATATGGACCGGGACCGCTTCCTCGGCAACGCGGCCGACATCAACTATACCGCGGGCATGAGCGGCTTCACCATGGGGATAACCGACGTCATCTTCGGGGAGGCTGGCGGGGCATACGGGGCAAACACGTCCGTGACGCACTCGTCAAGCTCGAGGAGCTGGGGCATGCTGGATTGGGTAATATCTCCGCCCGCCCCCAACGCGAACCTCGTCTCATTCCTGAACAAGTCCGTGAACATAACCCCCGATTATATCGACCTGAACGGGGACAAGCTATTCACCGTGACGATGAAATGGACTGATTCCGAAGGCGGCTCGGCCCTCCAGGAATCCGGCATCCAGATGTGGCTCATCAACGATTCCGGAAACAACCTGCTGAACGGCAGCCCGGACATGTCCGGCAACGAGATTTCGGCCTCGGTCTATCTGAACGATTCAATCAACTCATCGGTCTTCGCCCTATATCGAAAAACCGGCTGCCCGGTGATAACCTCCCCGGGAATCTATGTAATGGATGGGGACATGAGCGGCGCCCCCAATGGCGGCAGCAACGGGCGCGACGCATGCGTGCTCATCGATTCCGACGACGTGGTCTTCGACTGCGCCGGATACAGCATCACGCACGACGATTCGGGGAACAGCGCGGGAATCATGGTAAACGGGACCGGGGGCAACCGGGGCAATATTACAATCGGGAACTGCGACATCCGCGATTATGATGCCGGCATCCTGATAGACAGCACGAGCTCGGCCCGGCAGACGGTCAATATAGCCAACAACACCCTTTCCAGCAATTCCTACGGCGTCAGCGTTCCCCTGGGCTATGCCTACGTCTATATGCAGGACAACCTCGTCGCAAACAGCACCACCGACGGCTTCCTGGACTCGTCCTATTTCGGGGATGTAATCAACATGTCCCGGGACCGGTTCTACGGCAACGGCAATGACGTCGATTACCCTTCCGGCGGCAGTTCCTTGTACATCGAAATCGCCGATGTCGTCTTCGGTGATGCAGACGGAACGTTCGGCGCGAACGCATCCGTTTCGCATGCCACGAGCTCGATGACCTGGGGCATCATCGACTGGGTGCCGGCGCCGCCGCCCCCCTCCCTTGCGACCGAGAGCTTCCTCAACAAGTCCTTCAATATAACGCACGACCGGATGGACCAGGAGAAACTATTCGACATCTCCATGAAATGGCTTCCGTCCGAGTCAGCCCCCATAGACGAATCGACCATCGAATTATGGATGATTAACGGCTCCGGCTCCTTCCTCCTCAACTCCACGCCGGACACCTCAGCGAACACAATAACCTCTTCCCTCAACCTCACGGCGGTAAGCCCCTCGACCGTAATCGGCTTGTACTACACCCCTAGCGGCACGAACATCACGTCGTGCAAGCTCATCAATGTGCCCGGCGAATACAACGTGACATCCGACCTAACCGGCTCCACAATCCCCATGCTCCCGGGCAACCACACCGCATGCATCTGGATAAACGTGTCGGACGTCCACCTGGACTGCCTGGGGCATTCCCTTACGGGCAACACTACCCACGACGGGGCAAACCACACCTTCGGCATCGTGGCGTCGAATAGCTCGAACCCCGGCATCCACAACATTACCATCTCCAACTGCGTCATCAGCAATTACACGACCGGCATGTACGCCAGCGTAATCAACAGCTCCATAACCAACAACACGGCCCTCAACAACACCCACCCGAATTACTTTTCCACCGACACTATGGGCTTCGGATTCCATATATCCGCCCAGGACTCCAACATCTCGTTCAACAACGGCTCGTACAACAACGCGAGCATGTACCTGCACACCCAGTTCAGCCGGATTTCCGACAACAGCGGCTATGGTAGCTACAACCACGGGTTCCTGCTGGAGGAGCTCGAGAACGTCACGCTGGCGAACAACACCGTCTGCGGCTCAGCCCGGGAAGGCTTCTTTTTCATAGGCGACACCTTCAACAATGAGATGCGGAACAACACCCTCTGCAATAACGGGCAGGCGTCCGGCAGAAGCGGCTTCGGCGTCGGGACGAGCGTCAATGTCTTCTTCAACAATATCGTTGATGGCAACCACATCTACGGGAACGGAGCGAACGGAATCCATTTTAGCGCGGAGGTCGGATGGATAGACAAGAACGACAACGTGTTCAGCAACAACCTCGTCCACGGCAACAACGAGTCCGGAATCTATTATTACTCCGACGGGACGGCAAACTACAACAACTCATTCGTCAACAACACTCTTTATTCGAACATGGGCCAGACGGAAGGCGCAGACTTCTTCTCGACCACCTACAACACCACGATCAACACGACCTTCTTCAACACGACGTCAATCTCCATGTCGTACTTCGACAACCTCTTCATCAACGCGACGAACGGCCCAGGCCCGGTTCCGCCTGGCTACGCGTCATTCCATGGCAAATACGTGCAAATCGAGAACTACACCACATCCCCGCCGACGGTCGCAGAAATCAAGTTCCACTACTCGGATGTGGAGGCGTCCGGGGTGGATGAGGGCAGTCTCCGGATAATGGAATATTCCGGGGGGACGTGGATGATGCTGGACAACCAGTCAGTTGATGAGTCGGGCAACTACGCCCTTGCCTCCAATGTAAGCTCATTCAACTCGACATTCGGCCTTTTCCTCCCCTCCTGCGCTACCCCCGCAGACGATTATCTCGTTAACGCGTCGACGACCTTCTGCCCCGGCACGTACTATATCAACGATTCCGGCTCCCCCGGCATCATTATCGCCAACAGCAACAACACCAACATTACGTGCGACAACACCGTAATCATCGGCAATGGGGGCGGGAGCGGATTCAACCTGACCCGCAAGAGCAACACGCTTGTGTCGGGATGCACCATAGTGAATTATTACAATGGCATCGACCTTACCGCCTCATCCAGCAACACCGTGAGCAATAACACCATACTGAACACCACCAACGCCGTGTTCGTGAGGCCCATTCTCGCCAATTCCTACTACAACGTTATAGAGAACAACACCATCGGTGGTGCAACCTCTGGCATCTACCTCTACGACTTCTCCACCTACCAGGTGGGCTACACCAACATCACCGGCAACGTCATAGAGAACTGCACCAATGCCGGAATTTTCCTCGAAATGAGGGGGTATTTCAGCAATACCCTCATGGCCTACAACCGCATCAGTGGCAACAGCATCTCCAATTGCACGAATTCCGTGCGCATGTACGCCGGCGACAACGGCCTTGCCTATAACCAGTTCAACGTATTCGAGAACAACGTCTTCAGGAACGGCACCTACGGCGTCTACCTTGACGTCCAGGACAGCCGCCACAGCCTCAGCTACAACAACTTCAGCTCGAATGCCTTCAGCGATTTCAGCTCAGGCTATGCGGTATTCTTCGCGGACAACCTTGTATACGCCAACGACTTCGGGGGCAGCAACACGTTCAACGGCTACAGCTTCTATCATTACGCAAACAGGCAGGACCAGTCCGTAAGCGGGCTTGACCTGGATTCCAACAACGACGCCACGAACCTCGGCATGTTCACGATAGCGAACAGCGACAACATTTCGGTTTCGGACAGCAACATCACGGGTGACCGGGAGTTCGGAGTATACCTCTGGAGCAACAGCCAGGGCTCAATCCTCGGCTCCGACATCTCAGGGAACGGCCTGGGCGCAGACGAAGCCAACGTGTTCGTGTTCAACGAGTCCGGTTCCAGCATATCGGACAACGTCATCGCATCGGCCTACAACGGCGTCTTCCTCAACGCATCGACAGGCATGCGCGTCATCAACAACACCGTCAGGAACGCGACACTGGCAGCCGTCAGCATCTACGGCACCTCCT
>Ga0265297_10007573_pt1 | contig 14959 bp, 16 predicted proteins | sample Munlanlwell13791_FD_192502 | JGI IMG/M metagenome (GOLD analysis project Ga0265297, IMG submission 192502) | Leachate microbial communities from a municipal landfill in Southern Ontario, Canada - Leachate well 137-91 | ecosystem: Engineered > Solid waste > Landfill > Unclassified | place... | reverse complement strand
CGCCTCGTTCGAGGCTCTGTACTCGGCGTTCTCGCGCATGCATGTGCAGCGCACCTGGGAGGCGATCATGAACGCGCCGGTGACGCTGGAAGACGTGATGGCCGGCGAGCTGCTGTGGGCGGCGGCCAAGGCCACGCTGTCCGGCACCGCGATCCTGGTGGTGATTTCGCTGCTGGGCTTCGTCGCTTCGCCCCTGGCGCTGTGGGCGCTGCCGGTGATCTTCCTCACCGGGCTGGCCTTCGCGGCGCTCGGCCTGATCGTCACCGCACTGGCGCCTTCCTACGACTTCTTCATGTACTACTTCACCCTGTTCATCACGCCGATGGTGCTGCTGTGCGGCGTGTTCTTCCCGCCCGACCAGTTGCCGCCGCTGGTGCAGGCGGTGGCGGCCTGGCTGCCGCTGACGCACGCGGTAGCGCTGGTGCGGCCGCTGCTGTTCGGCGAGATTCCCGCGGGCATCGTTGGTCACGTCGCGGCGCTGCTGGCGGTGGCGGCGGTCGCCTTCTGGATCGCGCTGACGCTGATCCGGCGCCGCCTGCTGAAGTAAAATCGGCGCATGGACATCATCATCAACGGCGAGGCGCAGAGCCTGCCGGCACCCCTGACCGTGGCTGCGCTGCTCGCAGCGCGAGGCCTCGAGGGGAAGCGCGTCGCGGTGGAAAGAAACGGCGAGATCGTGGCGAAGAGTCGCCATACCGAAACCCTGCTCGCCGCGGGCGACCGCATCGAAATTGTCGTCGCCGTCGGCGGCGGCTGAGTTTTTTCAGGAATCAAACCCATGAACCCAGATTCTCTCGTCATCGCCGGCAAGGCCTACCACTCGCGCCTGCTGGTCGGCACCGGCAAGTACAAGGATTTCGCGCAGACCCGCGCCGCGATCGACGCCTCGGGCGCGGAGATCATCACAGTCGCGATCCGCCGCACCAACATCGGCCAGGAGCCGGGCCAGCCCTCGCTGCTGGAAGTGCTGCCGCCCTCGCAGTTCACCATCCTGCCCAACACGGCAGGCTGCTACACGGCAGACGATGCGGTGCGCACCCTGCGCCTCGCGCGCGAGCTGCTCGACGGTCACGCCCTGGTCAAGCTCGAGGTGCTGGGCGACCCGCAGACGCTGTTCCCCAACATGCCGGAAACCCTCAAGGCCGCCGCGACCCTGGTCAAGGACGGCTTTCAGGTCATGGTGTATTGCGCGGACGATCCGATCCAGGCGCGCATGCTGGAAGACATCGGCTGCGTCGCCATCATGCCGCTGGCCTCGCTGATCGGCTCCGGCATGGGCATCCTGAATCCGTGGAATCTCAAGCTGATCATCGAACAGTCGAAGGTGCCGGTGCTGGTCGACGCCGGCGTCGGCACCGCCTCGGATGCGGCGATTGCCATGGAGCTCGGCTGCGACGGCGTGCTGATGAATACGGCGATTGCCGGCGCGCAGGATCCGGTGCTGATGGCCGGCGCCATGAAGAAAGCGGTCGAGGCCGGCCGCGAAGCCTTCCGCGCCGGGCGCATGCCGAAGAAATATTACGCGGCGACGCCCAGCTCGCCCGGCGGCGGACTCATTGGCCAAAGCGGCGGCCACGGCAGCAAGTGAAGCGCGTGCTTGCCTGCGTGCTGTTCGGCGCGCTGCTGGCTTCGGCGCGCGCCGACGACGCGCCGCCGCCGGTCAGTCCTGCCGCAATCGCGGCGATGACTCCGCCGGCGCTGGAGGTCATGCCCCTGCGCAAGGGCTACGCGCTCGACCAGCCGGAAATACTCATTCGCCAGCGCCTGTTCGGTCTGGCGCATGGCCTGTCGATGCTGGCAGCGGCCTGCCTCGACCTGCCCGAGCATTCGGCCCCGGTCCAGGATGCCTACGCCGCCTGGCATGCGACGCAGGCGAGGACCATCGAAGCCATGGCGCAGGATCTCGCCCGCTACTACTTCGGCCCGCGCGCGGATGAAGCCCGCTGGCAGGATCTGGCGCTGGCGCTGAACCTCAACGACAGCATCCAGCCTTCGCTGGGCGGCGTCAGCCTGCAGGATGCCTGCGCCACCCTGCCCGCCGCGCTGGCCCGGCCGCGTTACGAGTTCGGCAAGCTGCTGACGGAATCCGCGGCGCCTGCAGTCGCCGTATCACCAGCGCCGACTTCTGCGACACCCGCCCGATGAACGACAGCGACGACGAAGCAGCCGCACAACGACGCAGCAGCCACATCCGCAGCTTCGTCCTGCGCCAGGGGCGCGTCTCGGATGCGCAGCGGCGCTTCCACGAGGAAGGCATGCCGCGCTGGGGCATTCCCTATCAAGCCGCACCGCTCGACCTCGATGCCGTTTTCGGGCGCCACGCGCCACGCATCCTGGAAATCGGCTGCGGCATGGGCGAGACCACGGCCACCATCGCCGCCGAACATCCGCAAAACGACTACCTCGGCATCGAGGTGCACACGCCCGGCGTCGGCAGCCTGCTGAAGGAAATCGCCACGCGCGAACTTTCCAACCTGCGCGTGATCCAGCACGACGCGATCGAGGTGGTGCGCGACATGATCGCGCAGGAATCGCTTGCCGGAATTCACATATTTTTCCCCGATCCCTGGCCGAAAAAGCGCCAGCAGAAGCGCCGCCTGATCCGGCCCGATTTTGTCAGCCTGCTGGCGACGCGGCTCATGCCCAACGGCTACCTGCATTGCGCGACCGACTGGGAGGACTATGCCAACCAGATGCTCGAGGTGCTTGCTGCGGAACCGCTGCTGATCAACATGGCAAACGGCTTCACGCCGCGCCCGCCCTACCGGCCGCAGACCAAGTTCGAAAGCCGTGGCTTGAAGCTGGGCCATGGCGTGTGGGATGTAGTGTTCCGCCGCAGGCCATGATCATGCTGAGCCTCGACCCGCGCACCATCTATCTGCTGGCCGGACTGATGGGAGCGCTGATGTCGGTGGTGCTGTTCTTCCTGCGCCGCAGCTTTCCGCCGACGATCAAGGGCCTGACCGAGTGGACGGCGGCGCCGGCCATCATCTTTGTTGCGATCCTGCTGCTCGGCGCACGCAGCGCGATCCCGGATTTCTTCTCCATGGTGGTTGCCAACCTGGTCCTGCTCGCCGGATTGGCCCTGTTCTACTTCGGCAGCCAGCGCTTCTTCGGCGTGCCGCGGTCGATCCGGCTCTGGAGCGGCCTGATCCTTGCCGCCGCACCGTTGCTCCTCTGGTACACCCATGTCGAGCCGCAATACGGAATCCGCCTGTTGGTGGTTTCCGGTCTCTTGACCGCGCTTTCGGCCAGCCATGCGCGAATGCTGCTGCGCCACGGCCCCGCCGGTTTTGCCACGTACCTGACGGCCGCCGCCCTGCTGCTTCAGGCCGGCACCCAGGCCTTGCGCTTTGTCTCCGCCCTCGACATGCCGGCCGATGCCGCGCTGTTCAACCTCTCGCCGCTGCAGACCGCCTACATCACCACCTATACCTTCAGCATGCTGATGGTCACCATCGGTGCGGTGCTGATGGCGACCGACAAGCTGCGCGCGGAGTTCGAACATCAGGCACGCCACGATTCGCTGACCGGCGCGCTGACGCGCGGTGCCCTGATCGAAGCCGGGGAGCGGGAACTGGAACGCAACCGGCGCAAGCATCACGTGATGTCGCTGCTAATGATGGACCTCGATCACTTCAAGGCGATCAACGACAGCCATGGGCATCTGGCGGGCGATCGCGTGCTGGTTGACTTCGTCGCCCGCGTTACGACGTTGCTGCGGCGCCCGGACCGCTTCGGCCGCTTCGGCGGCGAGGAATTCATCGCCCTGCTGCCGGAGACCTCGCTCGAAGACGCGCGGATCGTGGCGGAGCGGATTCGCGCCGACATTGCGAGCGCCGGCGTGCAGCCCTGGTGCACGGTCAGCATCGGCGTCGCCACGAGTTCCGCGGACGACGCCACGGTCGACGCGCTGCTGGCACGCGCCGACGCCGCCCTCTATCAGGCCAAGGCGGCAGGCCGCAATTGCGTCAGGACCGCTGCCTGATACGGCGATGAATCTGTCGGCCCATCCGCTCTGGCTGGTCGGCTTCCGGCCCTTTTTTGCCCTGGCCTGCCTCTCGGGACTCAGCCTGCCGCTGCTCTGGGTGCTGATCTTTCTCGGTATCCTCCCCGCGCCCGACGCCGCCTTCACCCCCGTGCAGTGGCACGCCCACGAGATGTTCTTCGGCTTCGGCTGGGCCGTGCTCGGCGGCTTCCTGCTGACCTCGACCAAGAACTGGGTACAGGTTCGCGGCTATCACGGCGCGCCGCTGATCTTCCTCGTCGCGGCCTGGCTGTTCGAGCGAATCGGGATGTGGTTCGGCGGGCGCTGGCCCGCCTTCCTGTTCCAGTTCTCGAACACGCTGTTCGTCGCGGTGATCGTCGCCATGATCGTATGGACCCTGGTTCGCTACCGCAAGGACGACAGCTATCGCGACAACTATTTTTTTCTGCTGATCCTGCCCGCCTTCCTGATCGCCAAGCAGCTGATGCTGAGCGTCGAGCATTTCCAGGCCGGCATCGTCATGGCCACCGGCCTCTTTCGCGTCGCATTTCTGGTGATGCTGGAACGCACCCTGACCCAGTTCATGAAGGGCATCTTCCAAGTGGACATCCTGCGCAACGCGGCGCTGGACCGGACGATCAAGCTGCTCGCCGTCGCGCTGGTCGGCGCCGGCCTGATGCCGCCGCTGCTGGCGGCCTGGCTGGCGCTGCTGCTGGCGCTGCTGCTGGCCGGCAGATTCATGTTCTGGAAGCCGCAGCTGGCCATGCGACGGCTCGATCTCGGCATCATGTACTTGGGCTACGGCGCGATCGTGCTGCAACTGCTGGTCGAGTTTCTCAACCAGGTTGCATCACCGGCTTGGGTCGGCTCGGTCTCGGTGCATATCTTCACGCTCGGCGTCATGGGCCTGATCATCCCGGCGATGCTGATCAGGATCGGCAAGGGGCACACGGGCAGAAAGGTCGTCTTCGAGACGATCGACAAAGTGGTGCTCTGGATCATGATCGCCGCCTTCGTCCTGCGAGTGGTCGCACCGCAGCTCCATCCGGCCGGCTATGCCCTCTGGCTGGTCCTCGCCGCCTGCGGTTGGCTGGCCGCGTTTTCGATCCTGGCATGGCGCCTGATTCCCTTGCTGGCACAGCCCAGGGTGGATGGCAAGGAGCATTAGGACATTCGCCCTACCGCCGGTGGCCAGGCTTGTGATCGGCGATAAATTCGCGTAGCGTTCATCCGCTGTCAAAAAAATCAGGCGTGTGGCGACGCCAAATCCCGACGGAGGAGAAAACATGAGCAAGATTGCAGGCCACCTGGCCGCATGGATGGTAGCAAGCGCATTGATCCTGAGTGGCTGTGCGACTCAGGCCGACCTGGCCACCAATGTGCACCCCGACAAGGTCGTCTATCACATCAATGACTCGTCGAATGCAACGGCCGCGCTGCGCAATGTCGGCAACCATCTGGACGTGAACCCGCAAGCGAAGATCGTGGTGGTGACGCACGCGCTGGGTGTCGATTTCCTGATGGAAGGCGCCCGGGACAAGAACGGGAACCCCTACAACGTGGCGGTCGAGGCCCTGACGGAACGCGGCGTGACTTTCGATGTCTGCGAAATAACGTTGAAGGGCCGCAAGCTGGAGCGCAAGCAGTTCATCCCGGAGGCGAAGTTCGTGCCGTCCGGCGTCGCTGAAATCGCCAAGCTGCAGGCTCGCGGCGGCTTCGCCTACCTCAAGCCCTGACCCCGACGGTTTGGCTCGCTGCGGCTAGTTCAAGAATCCGGCCAGAAGCCGGTTGAGGAAGCGCCGGCCGCGCGGCGTCGGGCGGATATGCCCGTCCACGGTCTCCAGCAGGCCTGCGCGCCGTGCGGCCAGCGCCGACTCTTCAATGGCGGCCAGCGGCAGGCCGGTGCGTTTGGTGAACAGGGGCGGCGGGAATCCTTCGTTGAGGCGCAGCGCATTCATCATGAACTCGCCGGGCAGGTCGGCGCGGGCGACGGTCTGCCGGGTGCTGATGAAATTGCGGCGCGCGGCGCCTTCGAGATAGGCGCGCGGATTGCGGTGGCGCGCCTCGCGCCAGATCGACTCGTGATTCGACAGCTTGCTGTGCGCGCCGGCCCCGATGCCGAGGTAATCGCCGAAGGTCCAGTAGTTGAGGTTGTGCTGGCAGCGCTGTTCAGGTCTGGCGAAGGCAGAGGTCTCGTATTGCGCAAAACCGGCTGAGTTCAGTTTCTCCTCGACCATTTCCTGCATGTCGGCGGCCAGGTCGTCGTCGGGCAGCGGCGGCGGCGCGTGATGAAAGGGCGTGTTCGGTTCCAGCGACAGGTGATAGGCGGAGATGTGGCCGACGCCGGCACCGATCGCCGTCGCGATGTCGCGCTCGGCTTCCTTAAGCATCTGCTGCGGCAGCGCGTACATGAGGTCGAGATTGACGCGCTCGAAGTATTTCAGCGCCATGTCGATCGCGCGCCGCGCCTCGGCACTGTCGTGGATGCGGCCGAGCGCCTTCAGCTTGGCATCGTCGAAACTCTGCACGCCGATCGAGAGCCGATTCACTCCGGCATCACGAAAGCCGGCGAACTTCGCGGCTTCGGCGGTGCCGGGATTGGCTTCGAGCGTGACCTCGGCGCCGGGATGCAGCGGCAGGCGCATGCGGATCGCGGCGAGCAGCGCATCGGCAGTTTCGGCGCGCATCAGGCTCGGCGTGCCGCCGCCGATGAAGACGCTGATCACCGGCCGGTTCCAGATCTGCGGCAAGGCCGCTTCCAGATCGGCGATCAGCGCGGCGAGATAGGCGGGTTCGTCGACCTCGGTCCGGCTCTCGTGCGAATTGAAGTCGCAGTAGGGACACTTCTTGACGCACCACGGCCAGTGCACATACAGCGCCAGCGGCGGCGGCGCGGCCAGCCCGGACCCTGCGTCGACAGTCGGCGCCGGCGATGCGGCGGTGACCGGAACGATCGGAATCACATGCCCAGCCGCAGGCGCGCGATGAGTTGCGCCAGGGCCTTGCCGCGATGCGAGCGGCGGTTCTTCTCCTCGTGCGGCAGTTCGGCCGCGGTGAGGCCGGTGTCGGGCACCAGAAAGTAGGGGTCGTAGCCGAAGCCGCCGGCACCGCGTGGGGTGCCGATGATCTCGCCATGCCATTCGCCTTCGGTGACGACCGGCTGCGGATCGTCGGCATGGCGCATCAGCACCAGCACCGCGACGTAGTGCGCGCGGCGGTCGGCGATGCCGGCGAGATCGGCGAGCAGCTTTTCGTTATTGCGCGCATCGGACTTCGGCTCGCCGCCGTAGCGCGCCGAGAACACGCCCGGCGCACCGCCCAGCGCGCTGACGCACAAGCCCGAATCGTCGGCCAGTGCCGGCAGGCCGGTCAGCCGCGCGGCATGGCGCGCCTTGGCGATGGCGTTCTCGACGAAGGTGATGTGCGGCTCCTCGGCCTCGGGCACGTTGAAGGCCGATTGCGGCAACACTTCGAAATCGAAAGGGGCCAGCAATTGCCCGAATTCACGCAGCTTGCCGGCGTTGCCGGAAGCGAGGACGAGTTTTTTCATGCCGCCTCCGCCGGGCCGCCCCAAGAAGGCGGCAAGCCAGCAACCGGAAGCCACGACAGTGGCTGAACCTTGATCGCCCCCTGCCACGGGCAGGGGGATGGGGGGATGGCTGTTATATTCACCGTATCGCCAGCGCCGACTTCTGGGCCTCGACGATGTCGCCGATGCCGGCCGCGGCGAGTTCCAGCAGCGTATCGAGTTCCGCCCGCGAGAAGGGCGCACCTTCCGCCGTGCCCTGCACTTCGATGATGCCGCCGCCGGCCGTCATCACCACGTTCATGTCGGTATCGCAGGCCGAATCCTCGGCATAGTCGAGATCGAGCACCGGAATGCCTTCGACGATGCCGACCGAAACGGCACCGACCAGTTCGCGCATCGGATGGCTCGCCAGCTTGCCGCTGGCGACCAGGGTGGACAAGGCATCGTGCAGCGCCACGCAGGCGCCGGTGATGGACGCGCAGCGCGTGCCGCCGTCGGCCTGCAGCACGTCGCAATCGAGCGTGATCTGGCGTTCGCCGAGCGCCGCCAGGTCGGTGACCGCGCGCAAGGAGCGGCCGATCAGGCGCTGGATTTCCTGGGTGCGGCCGGTTTGCTTGCCCTTCGCCGCTTCACGCGCCATGCGCGTGTTGGTGGCGCGCGGCAGCATGCCGTATTCGGCGGTGACCCAACCGGCGCCGGTGCCGCGCAGGAAGCCGGGCACCGTTTCCTCGACGCTGGCGGTGCACAGCACCTTGGTGGCGCCGAACTCGACAAGTACGCTGCCTTCCGCGTGGCAGGTGTAGTTGCGGGTGATCTTGAGGCTGCGCAACTGGGTTGCGATGCGGTCGGTGCGTTGCGTCGGGCGGTTCATCAGGATGCTCCATTGGGGTTGTGCGGAATGCGCCGACGAATCTCGGCAATGGCGTGCTCGATTTCCGCATCGCTGATCGCCGCCACCAGCGGCGCCGGCTGCGTGTTCGGATTCATGTCGAGCGTATGCATGTCGGGATCGGGGGCATGCCAGCGCATGGCAATCAGGGTCAGGTTGTCGGCCTCGGGACCCGCCACGCGCTCGGCGGCATCGAGCAGATGCGGAACGCTGCGGTTGAGCGGCGCACGCCCGAGTTCGCTGACCAGCGTTTCGCCCAGCGGCGACCAGGCGCCGTCGGTGCATAAGGCGATCAGGTCGCCGTCATGCAGCGGCACCGCGCGCGAAACTTCGATCTGCGGCGCCTCGTCGCCGCCCAGGCAACTGAAAACGCGGTTGCGCAACGGATGGGTGGCGGCTTCGGCATCGCTGAGGCTGCCTTGGTCGATCATGCGCTGGACGACGCTGTGGTCGCGCGTCTGGGCGACACGGACCGGCCCCTCGGATTGCCCGTGGATCAGGTACAGCCGCGAATCGCCGGCATGCGCCCAAGTGGCCTCGCCGTCCTGCACCACGCAGGCGATGCAGGTGGTGCGCGGCGCGGCGTACAGCGGAATGCGGCAGTCGGCGGCATAGTGGACGATAGTCTGGTGCGCCTGTTGCAGCGCCGTCGCAAGGAAGCGCGCCGGGTCGGCCAGGCGCGGCTTTGCTTCATTGCGAAAACGACCGGTCAGGGTATCGACGGCGATTTGTGCCGCGACTTCGCCTTGCAGGTGGCCGCCCATTCCGTCGGCCACCACCATCAGCACGGCATCCGCGGTCGCCAGCCAGGCGACGCGATCCTGATTGATATCGCGACCGCCGATGCGGGTTTCCTGTGCAATCGTGTAGCTCACTACCAGCCACGCAGACCGAGGCGGGAAAGCCACGTCCCCGGCGGCTTGTCTCCAGGCTGATCGGCATTGAGGGAAGCCTGCAGGGCACGGGCGTGCTGCGGCCGTCGCGTCGGTTCGAGGCGCAGGCATTCGTCGATGGTCGCCAGCAGGCGCGGCGAGTAGTCCGAACCCCAGCGCTGGCGGGCGGGCAACAGCTGGTCATCGGCCATCCGCTCGTCGGCCGCCTGCGGGGCGCCGCCGGCCAGGGCCGCATACATGCAGGCGCCGACCGCATAGATATCGGTCCACGGACCCAGCGTGAACCTGCCGTGATACTGCTCGGGCGCCGCATAGCCCGGCGTGTACATCGCCCGCGGTTCGGGCGGGCCGATATCCATGGCGTAGCGCGCGGCGCCGAAATCCAGCAGCACCGGGCTGTCGTCGTTGCGCAGCCAGATGTTGGCCGGTTTGATGTCCAGGTGCAGCAGACCGCGGCCATGAACCTCGCCGAGGCCATCAAGCACACCGCTGAACATGCGGCGCATGAACACCTCGCCCAGCTTGCCGCGGTGCTGGCGAATATGGTCGCGCAAAGTGCGGCCGACCTCGTAGCGCATCACCAGATAGACGGTCTCGTTGGCGCGGAAGAAATTCAGCACGCGCACCACGTTCGGATGATCGAGCCCGGTGAGCGCCCGCCCCTCCTCGAAGAACAGCTTCAGGCCGTGATTGAAGTCCGCCTGGAACTCCGGCGGAATCGTCGGCGCAATCTCGCCTTCGCCGCGCAAGGCCAGGGCGTTGGGCAGGTATTCCTTGATCGCCACCGGCGTGCCTTCTGCATCGTGCGCCAGATAGACGATCGAAAAGCCGCCGACCGAAAGCTGTCGCTCGATGCGATAGCCTTCCAGTTCATAGCCGGGCGGCAGTGCGTGATTGTTCTGGGTACTCAAAGGGACGGGGATTGGGGGGCAGGTTGATATACTGCCGTGATTTTCCTTGTTCGCCTCGCCTCTGTAAACAACTGCTTTGAGGCAGGGCCCGGGAAACTGGAACGGAGCCCCCCACACCATGATCTACAGCATGACCGGATATGCCGCTGCCAGCCGCGACCTCGGCAGCGCAGTGATGAACCTCGAGATCAAGAGCGTGAATTCGCGCTATCTGGATATCAGCTTCCGCCTCAGCGAAGACCTGCGTTTTCTTGAAATGGCGATGCGCGAGAAAGTTGCCGGGCGCATTGGCCGCGGCAAGATCGAGTGTCGCGGCTATTTGCAGGCGCAGCCGGCGCAAGGGGCTGCGGCACACGAGCGCAGGCCCGATCCGGCGCTGCTGGCCGAACTGGGCAAGCTCGACAGCGTCGTGCGCGGCGCCCTGCCCCAGGCCGCGCCGCTATCGGTGGCCGAAGTGCTGCGCTGGCCCGGGGTGCTGGGCGACGACTCGCTGAGCAATGAACAACTGCAAGCCGCGGCGCAGGAACTGTTCGCCACGCTGCTCGATGATTTCGTCGCCACCCGCGAACGCGAAGGCGCCAAGCTGGCCGACGTGCTGCGCGAACGCGCCGCCCGCATGCGCGAGCAGGTGAACGCCGCCCTGCCGCTGCTGCCGACCGCGCTGGAAGCCTACCGCGAGCGCCTCGCGACCAAGCTGCGCGAGGCGGTGGCGAATCTCGACGAAGACCGCATCCGCCAGGAAGTCGGCGTGTTCGCCGCCAAGATCGACGTCGCAGAAGAAATTGCCCGCCTCGTCACGCACATGGACGAGCTCGAACGCGTACTGAAAAAGGGCGGTGCCGTCGGCAAGCGGCTGGACTTCCTGATGCAGGAACTCAACCGCGAGGCCAATACACTGGCCTCGAAATCGGTCTCGGGAGAAGTCACCGCGATCGCGCTGGAACTCAAGCTGCTGATCGAGCAGATGCGGGAGCAGGTGCAGAACCTGGAGTAGGCTCGCCCATTGCAGCGCACTCGCCAGCCGGCGAGTGCTTCACCACGTCACTGCAGATCGATCAATGCGAATGCTTGTGATCGGCCGCCGGCTTGCTTGCATTCGTCAGAGGCCGGACCGGCGCCTTGACTTCGATCGTGCTGCGCTTCTTGTCCTTGCCTTCGACCACCAGCGTCATCGGCACGGTGTCGCCCTCTTTCATCTGCTGCTTGAGGTCCATCAGCATGACGTGATATCCGCCGGACTTGAGTTCGACTGTCTTGCCGGCCGGGAGATCGAGGCCGTTGGGCAGGGCGCGCATCTTCATGACATCCTTCTCCATCGCCATCTCGTGGATCTCGACGATGCCGGCGACCGGTGATTTGGCTTCGACCAGGCGCGCGTCCTGGGCCGAAGTGATCTGCATGAAGGCTCCGGTGGCCTTTTGCTGCGACACGGTCGCGCGCACCCAGGGGTCCTTGACGGTGACCTGGGCGTGAGCGGGAAGAATGAAAGCGGCGGAAGCTAACGCGGACAATGCGGTGGCGCGGATGATGCGATTCATGAGAACTCCTTGCGAATGGAAAAGTCCCGCGACAACGCGGATAGGCAAAACGACAGTGGCTGAACGCTTCGAGGCATGGGCCGCGTATACTAATGCACGCTGCGCTCGCGCAGAATTGACCCAACTCAAGCTCTGAAGACCATGACCTCCGGTACCCTTTTTATCGTCGCGGCGCCCTCCGGCGCCGGCAAGACCACGCTGGTCGGCCGCCTGCTGGCGGAAGATCCGAACGTGCAGCATTCGATTTCCTACACTACCCGCGCCCCCCGCGCCACCGAGCAGGACGGCCGCGAATACCACTTCATCGACGCGCAGCGCTTTCTTGCCATGCGCGAACGTGGCGAGTTCGCCGAATGGGCCGAAGTGCATGACAATTTTTATGGCACGTCGCGCCTCTGGCTCGAGCAGCGCATGCAGGAAGGCCGCGACATCCTGCTCGAGATCGACTGGCAGGGCGCGCAGCAGATGCGCCGGCAGTTTCCCGCGGCGGTGAGCATTTTCGTTCTGCCGCCGTCGATTGCCGAACTGGAGCGCAGGCTGCGCGCCCGCGGCGCCGACAGCGAAGATGTCATAGCGCGCCGGGTGGCCGCCGCCTATGGCGAAATGCGCCACGTAGATGAGTTCGATTTTGTTATAATCAACAATGACTTGGATGTGGCGCTCGGCGAGCTCAAGGCCGCCGTGTGTGCTTCGCGTCTGCGTTTCCCGCGTCAGCGCGCCCGTCACCCCGACGTATTCCGCTTTCTTGATCAGGACTGAACCCCATGGCCCGTGTCACCATCGATGATTGCATCAAGCTCATTCCCAACCGCTTTCAGCTCACCCTGGCGGCGACCTATCGCGCCCGCCAGCTCACGCTGGGCAGCACGCCGCAAGTCGATCCGGGCCGCGACAAGCCGACCGTGATTGCCCTGCGCGAAATTGCCCAAGGCAAGGTGGGTCTGGAAATTCTCAACCGCAGCCAGCCCTAGGCATCATGCGCACGGGGTGAAGCGTGACGGCGCCGCCGCTTATGTCAACCTCGTCATCCACGCCTCCCCCGGCTTCCCAGCCGGTTCCTGCTGCCCCCGCAGTTGATCCCGGCATCGTGCCGGGCGCGCTCGACGAGTCGCCGCTGATTTCGGCGGACATGCATCCGCCGGTAGATCTCGCCGAAGATCTGGAGCGCTTCAACGCCCGGCTCGCCACTTACCTCAAGCCTGAAGACATCACCCGCGTCGGTGCCGCCTATGTCTTCGCCGACGCCGCGCATCGCGGCCAGATGCGTCTTTCCGGCGCACCCTACATTTCGCATCCGCTGGCCGTGGCCGAAACGCTGGCGGGCTGGCATCTCGATGCCCATGCGCTGGCGGCGGCACTGCTGCACGACGTGATGGAAGATACGGCGATCACCAAGGATCAGATCGCCGAACGTTTCGGCAAGGTCGCGGCCGAGCTGGTCGATGGCGTGTCGAAGCTGGACCGGATCGAACATCAAAGCTTCGAGGAAGCCCAGGCCGAGAACTTCCGCAAGATGTTGCTGGCCATGGCGCGCGACGTGCGCGTGATCCTGATCAAGCTGGCCGACCGCCTGCACAACATGCGCACGCTCGACGTCATGCGGCCCGAAAAGCGGCGGCGCATTGCGCGCGAAACGCTCGACATCTATGCCCCGCTCGCCAACCGGCTGGGCTTGAACGCGCTCTACCGCGAGCTGCAGGAACTTGCCTTCCGCCACGCCCATCCGCTGCGCTACCGCGTGCTGTCGAAGGCCGTGAAAGGGGCGCGCGGCAACCGGCGCGAAGTCGTCAGCCGGATTCTCGTTGCGATTCGCGAGGCATTGCCGGCCGCCGGCATCGATGCCGAAGTCATGGGCCGCGAAAAGCATCTCTACGGCATCTATCGCAAGATGCGCGAGAAGCACCTCTCCTTTTCGCAGGTGCTGGACATCTACGGATTTCGCATCATCGTCAAGGATCGCCCCACCTGCTACCTGACGCTGGGCACCTTGCATGCGCTGTACCAGCCGGTGCCGGGCAAGTTCAAGGACTACATCGCCATCCCCAAGGCCAATGGCTACCAGTCGCTGCATACGACCCTGATCGGACCTTTCGGCACGCCGGTGGAAATCCAGATTCGCGATCCCAACATGCACCACGTCGCCGAATCCGGCGTCGCCTCGCACTGGCTGTACAAGGATGAATCGGCGCTCGACCAGTTGCAGCAGAAGACCCACAAATGGCTGCAATCCCTGGTCGAACTGCAGTCCACCACGGGCGACTCCTCGGAGTTCCTCGAACACGTCAAGGTCGACCTGTTCCCCAGCGAAGTCTATGTGTTCAGCCCCAGAGGCAAGATCTTCGCTCTGCCTCGCGGTTCGACGCCGGTCGATCTGGCCTACGCGGTGCATACCGACATCGGCGACCGTTGTGTCGCCTGCCGGATCAATTTCGAAACCATGCCCCTGCGCACGGAATTGCGCAACGGCGACCGCGTCGAAATCATCACTGCCCCCAACGCCGCGCCCAATCCGGCCTGGCTCAGCTATGTCAAAAGCGCGCGGGCGCGATCGAAGATCCGCCACTTCCTCAACACCAAGCAGAACGAAGAATCCGCTGCGCTCGGCGAACGCCTGCTGTCGCATGCCTTGCGCGACCTTGGCCTGGCCCTGGCAAAGCTGCCGTCTCAGGCGTGGGATCGACTCAAGCGGGCTTCAGGCGCCCGCTCGGAGCGCGCCATACTGGCGGACATCGGCCTCGGCAAGCGCTTGCCGGCGATCGTCGCCAGGCGACTGGCGGAGGGCGCCGAGGAAAACACGGAGGGCGTGGCACCCCAGAATCGCCCGCATCAGGCCATCCTGATTCATGGCACGGAAGGTGTCGCGGTGAAGCTCGGCAGTTGCTGCCGGCCGATACCCGGCGACCCGATCGTCGGCCTCATCCGCAAGGGCCAGGGCCTGGTGGTGCACACGCATGATTGTCCGAGCATCGCCAAGCTGCGCAGCGAGCGCGGCAACTGGATCGACGTCGAATGGGAGCCGGACATCACCGGCATGTTCGAAGCCAGCATTCGCGTTGTCGCGAAAAATGTGCGCGGCGTGCTGGCGCGACTCGCTGCCGGAATCGCCGAAGCCGACTCCAACATCGTCAATATCAGCATGGACGAGGACAACGGCGAAGCCACCACGCTGTTCTTCACGCTGCAAGTGACCGATCGCATCCATCTCGCCCGC
>Ga0265297_10007572_pt1 | contig 14960 bp, 13 predicted proteins | sample Munlanlwell13791_FD_192502 | JGI IMG/M metagenome (GOLD analysis project Ga0265297, IMG submission 192502) | Leachate microbial communities from a municipal landfill in Southern Ontario, Canada - Leachate well 137-91 | ecosystem: Engineered > Solid waste > Landfill > Unclassified | place... | reverse complement strand
ATTAGTTGACTAAAATAAAACTGACTTTCTTTCATTCCGAATATTTGATTGTCAAAGTTCTCGACCTTGCTGACAACCGAGCTTTGAGCGAAGCTCGAATCTTGCAAGTAATTCTGAAATAAGGACATAGTTACGCCACAAAAGTGACGGGACTCTATCCTCAACCTATATTATATATATTTGCAAGCAAACAAGCAAAAACATAATCTGTGGATAACTTCAAAGAAGCCCGATAGGGCCTTTTTTGTTTTCCATTAGGTAGAGGAATTATTACACAAATCAAGATAAAAAACAAGTAAATAAGCGTCTGGGACAAAAAATGCTGTTTTACTTGTTTGTAAATATTTTTATATTTAACAGAGACATAAAAGACACTATATCAAAAAATACTTACTCCATCTCCTTTCACCCTCTTTCTTTAGAACACCTTTCGCTACAAGAGTCATTAATTCCCTTTGAATTGTTTTCTCACTGCAGTCCTTTATGCGTACAGAAAAATCCTTTATCGTTAAGATTTTATCCTTTTTTAACATTGCGATTATAATCTCTTGTCTATTGTTTTTGTCTTTTACTGGGTGACTAACATGTCCTGTAGTTTTCTTCTGAGTATTATAAAGGACATTGTCTTTTATGTCCTTTTGATTATCTGCTGTATTTTTAAAAGAGTCCCCATTCACAATTGTGTTTTTAAGAAAAGAATAATTATCAAAATCATCTTCTTTGATATCAATTCCTGTAGCAAAAAAATTAGAATTGAACGTTTTTGAACCAGGATCTATTTTGGGCCATATCTTCAAAAGTATTTCCACAACTTTATTTATCTCTTCAAGAAGAATGCTAGCATTCATGTTTGAAATACTTCCTATATCTCTAACTAGATTAATTAAAAGAGACACATTTGCAAAATGTTTTAAAAGAGGACATAAAAATTGATCCGAATTGTAATTTGTATTAGACAGATTGAGAGTTTCTTTCAGAAGAGTGTTGGCAATGTCCTTTATCGCGAATTTCGCTGGTTCAGTATCAGACAAAAATTCACTAATAACATATAAAGCAGCGACTATTCTTTCTGTCTTTTTGAAAATAAAAAAACTGACATTATTGTTACGAAAAATAACACCCTGAATGCTGTTTGTTATTGGGTTATTTCCTAGAGAATTTGTTTGATTTACCTTTGAAATGTTTGTATTCCCTTCCATATATATGTCTTTGTAATAAAAGACGCTTTGGTTTAACTGTGTCTTTTATAATTGTCTTATAAAAAACTATCAAGGACGAAGAACTTTTTGTCTATTATATATCGGACAAAAAAGTTGTAAAGCTCTTATATAACAATCGAAAACATTTATAGGAGAAAAGCAAGAGAGTTTCGCGTAAAAACAACCTAGAAAAGTGAGATATCTTTCTCACTAAAAGTTCCGCAATCTAGAAAATATGTCCGACTTTCTATACAAAAAACTCAAGGCTCCCCCGTGAACTCAGACAGTTGAGTCTTTTCTGAAAATCTTATTAATTTTCTGATTGTTATGACTAAGGCGTTTAAAAAATATTTCACTTCTCTGGTTTGTTTTTTATTCTTTTTTATATTACAAATTTTTGATATAATCGTATTATGAAAGACCCAAAATCATCGTCAAAAAAAATAGTCAAAAAAAATCTTCTAGCAGGATTAAGAACCGAAACAAAACAGGGTATCCTTGCAATCATATTTTTTGTCGTTGCGATCTTATTTTCTCTAGCCCCCCTTGAACTAGCAGGAATTGTCGGAGAAAAAACTTATTTCATATTGTCTTATCTTTTGGGAATAGGATATTTTCTTGTTCCTTTACTTTTTTTACTTCTAAGTATTTCTTTTTTAATAAACGAGGAAAGAATTTTCAATAAATTAAAAATCACTGGCGGAGTACTCTTTTTTATTTCCAGTTTAGGAATTATAGATGCAATCTCACGAACTTACTTTATAGCAAAAGGGGGTCTTCTTGGAAAATTTATTTCAATTCCTTTGTTAAAGCTTTTTGGTTTTTCTGCAACGATTATTATACTCGTTGCAATTCTTATTATTTCTATCCTTATCCTTTTTGAAACAAAATTCACTATTGATACAATTTTCTTCTGGAGAAGATGGGCAAAGAAAGAGAAGGTTGAAGAAATAGAAGAAGATGACAATTTTATAGAAGAAATAGAGGAAGAAAACAACAAGGATAAAAAAGATGTTGAAAAAGAAGAAAGAGAGAACGAATCATTAAAGAAAAAGGTTCAAAAAGCAATAAATATCAAGAAGGGAGAAATAGAAGAAGAGTTTAAGGTATCAGACAGAACGTCTGTTATAGGAACTTATACTCCCCCACCACTAGACCTTCTTTCAATAGATAAAGGTAAACCTGGAGTCGGAGACATAAAAGCAAACGCAAATGTCATAAAGAGAACTTTGCAAAATTTTGGTATTGATGTAGAAATGGATGAAATTTCTGTCGGGCCCAGTGTCACAAGATATGCTCTAAAACCCGCAGAAGGTATCAAGGTGGCTCGCATACTTGGACTACAAAATGATCTTTCTCTTGCTCTTGCAGCTCATCCTCTTCGAATAGAAGCGCCTATCCCTGGCAAATCACTTGTCGGTATTGAGATACCAAACACAGTCAAATCTCTCGTCGGACTTGGTTCTCTCGTCGGTTCTGAAGAGTTTCAAAATTCGGAAAAACCACTTCTAGTCTCACTCGGTAAGGGTATTTCAGGTAAACTCCACTTCGCAAACCTTGCAAAAATGCCCCATCTTCTTATCGCTGGAGCTACCGGTTCCGGAAAATCTGTTACCATTCATACAATCATTACTTCCCTCCTATATAGAAATTCTCCACAGGATTTGAAATTTATAATGATAGACCCAAAGAGAGTTGAGCTCACTCTTTATAATAAGATCCCCCATCTTCTCACGCCAGTAATCACAAATGCAAAGAAAACTATCCTAGCCCTTAAATGGGCAGCAAAGGAAATGGATCGCAGATACGATGTCTTGGAAGAAAAAGCAGTAAAAGATATTGATTCTTATCATAAAAATATTTTGGGGCCAGAATTAAAGAAAATAAAAGAACTCCAAAAAAATAAACAATACAATCCGGAAACACACAAAATTCCTGAGACAATGCCATTTATAGTGATAGTTGTTGATGAGCTTGCAGATATCATGATGGCATATCCGAGAGAACTTGAAAGCGCTATAGTTCGACTTGCTCAAATGAGTCGAGCAGTTGGCATTCACTTAGTACTTTCTACTCAGAGGCCTTCCGTAAATGTCATTACGGGACTTATCAAAGCAAACATTCCAGCAAGAATCGCTCTCCAGGTTGTCTCTCAGATAGATTCTAGAACTATTCTTGACACTATGGGAGCGGAAAAACTTCTTGGTGCTGGAGATATGCTTTATCTAGGAGGCGAAATGTCAAAACCAGTAAGAATTCAATCGGCCTTTGTTACAGAAAATGAAGTAAAGGCAGTGACAAAATATCTTTCAAGCACTTATGAAAACGAATTGCCAGAAATTATCTCTCTGACAGAAACTTCAACAGAAAATGGTAACATCTTTGATGCAACTATCGAAGACGAAGATGATGACGCTTTGTATGAAGAAGCAAAAGAGATAGTCCAAAAAGCTGGTAAGGGATCCACGTCGTATATACAGAGAAAACTCCGCGTAGGATACGCAAGAGCCGCGCGTCTAATGGATATGCTTGAAGAAAGAGGAATAATAGGCCCCGCAGACGGTGCAAGGCCAAGAGAGGTTATTGGAACAAACAATACAGACACGAATACAGATTCTGATCAAAAAGATTCTGAGGGTGTAGATACAGAAGAAGATTCGGGTGATTTAGAAAAATTATTATAGAGTATGGGTTTTAAGGATAGAGATAAAACGAGAAAATTTTTCAAGATAGGAATTATTTCGTTATGTGTTTGTTTTGTTTTAGGATATTCTTTGTATGAAGCACAAAAGATAGTAATGGGGCCAGAAATTACTTTTACTAGTCCTATAAATGGATCTACGGTTTCCGATTCTCTTGTAAATGTAATAGGAAATGCAAAAAATATAACGAGTATTAATCTAAATGATAGAAAGATTTATGTAGACGAAGAAGGAAATTTTAGTGAACAGATTCTTCTTTCTTATGGATATAATTTACTTTCGGTAAAAGCCGAAGATAAATTTGGTAGAAAGATAGAGAAAACTTTGGAGGTGATTTATAAATAGTTGGACTTTTAATAAATTTTTGTATAGAATCAAAAACATTATGGGAATACTAGAATATAGTGAAGTCACAGAGAGAAAATACATTATTGTAGACGGACAACCTTATGAAGTCCTTGACTCTCATGTATTTAGAAAGCAAATGAGAAAGCCGGTAAATGCGACCAAACTGCGAAATTTAATTACGGGAAAAATTACTGAGATATCCTTTCATCAATCAGAAAAAGTAAAAGAAGCGGATATTGAAACGAAGAATGCCAAATTTTTATATAAAAGCAGAGGTGAATTTTGGTTTTGTGAACCAGAAGATCCCAGTAAGAGATTTAAACTTGAAGAATCTATCATTGGTGACCAATCAAGATTTATGAAAACAAATTCTCTGATAGAAATTATGATTTTTGAAGAAAAAATTATTGGAACAAAGCTACCGATCAAAGTTGAACTAAAAGTTACCGATGCCCCACCAGCAGTGAAAGGCGACACAGCAACAGGCGGTACCAAGCAAATCACTCTTGAAACCGGAGCTATCATAAACGCTCCCCTATTTGTAAATGAAGGAGACACTGTTAGTATAAATACTGTGACAGGAGAATATACAAGCAGAGTTTAAAAAACCAGGAAATATTTTCTGGTTTTTTAATTTTCTATACCTCTTTTAGTTTTGCCCTTATCTCTTTCAAAATATCATTTGCAATCTTTGTGTTATCACGAAGAAACTGACGGGTAGCATCATAACCTCTACCAAGTTTTGTTTCACCATACTCATAAGACGAACCGGATTTTTTAAGAACTTCCAGTTTTTCTCCAAGGGCAATAATCTCCCCTTCTCTTGAAATACCTTCATTATACATGAGATCAAATTCGGTCTGCTTGAATGGCGCGGCAACTTTGTTTTTTACAACTTTTACTCTGACACGTCCCCCCATTATTTCTTCCCCTTTTTTTATCTGTGCAATCCTACGGATATCTAGACGAACAGAAGTGTAGAATTTCAACGCTTTTCCTCCAGGAGTCGTCTCTGGATTACCAAACATCACACCAATTTGCATTCTAATCTGGTTTATAAAAATAACTATTGTTTTTGACTTTGCTACGATAGCAGTAAGCTTTCTAAGTGCCTGCGACATAAGTCTAGCTTGTTTACCGACGTGATATGCACCCATATCCCCTTCTATTTCATCTTTTGGAGTAAGAGCGGCAACAGAGTCAATGACAATCACATCCATTTTCCCTGATCTGACTAAACTATCTACTATTTCAAGTCCTTGTTCACCTGTATCTGGTTGAGAAATCAAGAGATGGTCCACTTTTACACCAATTTTCTTTGCATATTCAGGATCCATTGCGTGCTCGGCATCTATATAAGCACAAATACCCCCTTTCTTCTGGGCTTCTGCAACTACATGGAGAGCAAGGGTTGTCTTACCAGACGATTCTGGACCAAAGATTTCAACTATTCTACCTCTAGGAAGTCCGCCCACGCCGAGTGCAGCATCCAGACCAATTGAACCCGTAGAAATAGAATCAACGTCTACGTGAGGCTTTTCTCCAAGCATCATTATGGACTCATCGCCGAATTTCGCTTTAATTGCACTTAGGGTATCCTCAATCTTCTGGTCTTTTATATCGGGGGAGTTTTTTGTTTCTTTTTCTTTTGCTTCTTTTCCAAATTTTTTTGTCATTTTATTATTTTTTTAATTTAAAGGTTTTATAACATCTGGTTTTACCATAAATATACCCGCATATTGCTCCAACGATAAAGTATAATATGGATAAATAAATTGTTGCTGGTAAAACTGTATCTGGTATTCTGATACCAATAGTTTTCAAGAGATCTAAGCTAGACAGAAAAACAATAGGAGCTCCTATAATTCCCTTTACTGTATAAAATATATTAGACTTTATCGTGAAAGATAATATAGTTACGATATAGTAGATCAAGAGGTATAGAACCCCACCTTTTATCCAATACGGCCATTTTTTCCAAAATTTCATTTATAAATTAAATTAATAAGATATACAAGTATTTTATCATACAAAATACCTAATACAAAACATCCTTATAGCAAAATGACCAAAGTGTCTTTTTTCGGACTTAAGACACTTTAAGTCACTTTGTAAAGGAGATATTTTGAAAATTTTTATCTTGAAACAAAAGGCATAAGAGCCATGTATCTTGCCCTTTTTATGGCCTCAGAAAGTTGTCTTTGACTTCTAGCGCAAACGGAGGTTTTCTTTTTACCATTCATCCTAGCATGAGGATTAACAAACTTCTTCAAAAGTTCTACATCCTTGTAGTCTACGTGCTTTATATTATTTTGTGAGAAAAAACATTGTTTATTTATCATATTTTTTAAAATTAAAATGGTATATCTTCTGGATTGATTTCTTCCGTAGGATAATCTATCGTATCCATCTTATCGGCTTTTTTATTATTTCCTTCTTTGACCGACTCTGATGTGTTTGATTTTGGAGCGTATGTTCCTGTACTTCCTCCTGGTCTAGGACCAAACTGAACTCTGTCCGCAACAATTTCCATTTTGTAATTTTTCTTTCCGTCTGTTTCCCAACTCCTTGTTTGCATTCTTCCTTCCACTAAGACATTGCTTCCTTTTTTCAAATATTGAGATACCGTTTCTGCCTGTTTCCCAAAAACAACTATATTATGAAAGTCGGCTGCTTCTTGTTTGGCTCCATTTTTGTCTTTCCAAACTCTATTCGTGGCTACAGAAAAAGAAGCGACTTGAATTCCTGAAGGTAAGGCTCTCATTTCAGGGTCTCTTGTCAAATTTCCTATTACAAACGCTTTGTTTAAATACATTTTTTTCTTTTAATTTAATAAATTAAACTCCGCCAGCTACAAGCTCGTCTATAGATTTGTCTATCTCTTCAATGGAAGCTGGCTTTACTTCCTTAACTTCTTTTTCAGCCTTTTCAGATTTTTCTAATTTAAATTTAACTTCTTTATCTACAAAAGAGAGTGATTTTGGATAAAACATGGTGTTCTCTCTGACTGTTTTTATAATAATATATCTTAGAACTGATTCGTTTGATTTCATAAAAGAATCAATTTTAGTAATATCTCCTCCTTCTGTAAGCGAAAACTTTATAAAACCAAAATATGCTTTATCAAATTTCTTATATACTCCTCCAAAAGCTTTTTTAATGATATAGGCAAGCGGTCTTAGTTTTGGATTTTCCTCAGAAATTATAACGGCATTTTCTTTGTTTAGGATTTGTTTGATTTTTTCTACTTCCGCAAGAATATTCTCTTCTGCAATAGAAGAAACAAGGTGGTAGCCCACCTCATATACTTTTTCATCTATTTTTGTCTCTGCAGTTTCCTTCTTTTCCATAGCCGTAAATATTAGCATAGAGAAATCTAAAAAGCAATATCTAAAATTTCAATATTTTTTCAAATACAGATTTATCTTTAAACTTCCCCACTATAGACAAATTTAACTTACTATCTATAAAAATTTCATTTGCCAACTTTTTAATTTCTCCGGCAGTAATTGCGTTTATTTCTTTTATTATGTCTTCTGGTTTTTTAATTTTTTCTTTGAATACTTCTTGAAAACCATAAAATTCTGCTATTGAATCGGAGGATTCGAGACTGAGTTTAAGATTTCCTATGAGCATCATTTTAACTTTTTTTAATTCTTCTTCAGAAACCAACTCCTTTTTCAAACGGGCAAGTTCGGTGAGAATCGCTTTAATCGCAATTTCTATCCTGTTTGTATCCACGCCTGCAGATACTTCAAAAACTCCGTGGTCAGTGGAAGAATCTTGCCCTGCATTTACATAGTAACAGATACCAAGTTCTTCTCTCATCTTCATAAAAAGTCGCGAAGATAATCCTCTGCCTAAAATCCCCGAAAGTAATCTCGCTACTGGAATTTTTTTATCATACATATTAAGAGAACGTACACCAAGAATAATATGTGTTTGATCTGTATCTTTGAAAAAAGTGCTTACTTCTGGTTTATTTTGAATTTCTAAAACTTTCTTTTTACCTTCCTTTTTACCAGAAGAAATTTCTGCAAAACTTTTTTTTACGAGATCAAAAGCCTTTTTTTCTTCTACGTTTCCTGCTACCACCACTGTAGTGGCTTGTGCTACATAATGTTTTTTACAATAATTCACAAAATCAGACCTTTTCATTTTTAAAATATTTTCTTTTAGGCCAGCTATAAACCATCCCGCCGGTTGGTCTCCATAAAGAAGTTTGATAAATTCATTGCTGACGATTGCTTGTGGGAGATCTTTATACATATTTATTTCTTCAATAATAACCCCCTTCTCTTTCTCCATTTCTTTTTCTGGAAAAGTCGGGTTTAAATAAATGTCAGAAACAATATCTAATATCTTCTCAAAACTGGCACTATCCGCTTTTGCAAAATATCCCGTATATTCCTGATTCGTAAAAGCATTATAATGACAACCTAGTTTATCAAGTTCAAAAGAAATTTCTTTGTGTGTAGGTCTTTTTGTCGTACCTTTAAAACACATATGCTCAAGGAAATGAGAGATACCGTTATTTTTTTTACTTTCATATTTTGAACCGGCTTCTACAAGGACAAATACGGTCACTGTGGGATTCTCGTGCATTGGTACAACGATAATCCTTAAGCCATTCGGCAAAACTTTTTTTGTATAATTCATCTTCGTATCATATTAGAAAAATTAGAAAAAGAAAAGACCCTCCGCCAGAATCGGAAGGTCTTTTAATAGGTTTAGGATAATTTCTTTTTTAAATATTCAACTAATTCGACAATTTTTATTCTTTCCTGTTTTCCGGAATCCCTATCTCGCACTGTCACTGAATCATCTTTCTCAACTGTCTCAAAATCAACAGTTACACAGTACGGTGTACCTATCTCATCTTGCCTTCTGTATCTCTTTCCTATATTTCCGTTGTCATCAAATTCCACATCTCCAAATTCTTTTTTTAAATTCGTATAAACTTCTCTGGCTTTTCCTATGAGTTGAGGTTTATTTTTTAATAGTGGAAAAACGGCAATCTTGACTGGAGCGATTTTCGGTTCAAGTTTCAGATAAATTCTTTTCTCTCCTCCAAGTTCATCTACTGTGTAAGAATCGGATAATATGGCAAGGATAGTTCTATCCAAGCCAAACGATGGCTCTATACAGTGAGGTGTGAATTTTGTTTTAGTTTCCTCATCTACATATTCCAAAGTAGCGTTACTTGCTTTGCTGTGCCTTTCTAAATCATAATCGGTTCTATAGGCCAAACCGTAAAGTTCGTTTCTGCCAAAAGGAAACTCAAATTCAAAATCTATTGTTCGTTTGGAATAAAAAGCTCTGTCTGCATCAGCAATTTCATGTTCGTAAACGTGTTCCTTCTTCAATCCGATTTCTCTAGTCCAATCAAGCATTTCTTTTCTAAAATATTCAAAACTGTCTTGCCAAGTATCGGGTTTAATCAAATATTCAATCTCCATCTGTTCAAACTCACGAGCTCTGAAAGTAAAGTCTCTTGGAGCAATTTCATTTCTAAACGCTTTTCCAATCTGTGCCATACCAAAAGGAAGTTTCGGGTGGAAAGAGTCAATAATATTTTTGTAATTTACAAACATTCCCTGTGCGGTTTCTGGTCGAAGATATGAGATTGATTCATCGTTTTCAAGAGCGCCAACATTTGTTCTAAAAAGCATATTAAATTGTCTTTCCTCCCCCATTTCCCCATTACATTCTGGGCATTTTTTAATGTCCTCCAATTGATCTGCTCGAAATCTTTTCTTACATTTCCTACATTCAACTAATGGGTCAGAAAAACCTCCTACGTGTCCCGTAGCCTTCCAAACATTTTGGTTCATGAGAATCGCCGCATCAATTCCATACATATCTTCCCTATCTGTAACAAATTTCTTCCACCACAAATTTCTAACATTATTTTTTAATGCTACGCCATATGGACCATAATCCCAAGTACCGGCAAGTCCACCATAAATTTCCGAACCTTGATATATAAAACCTCTCCTTTTACAAAGAGATATTATATTTTCCATTAATTCATTATTTTCTTTTGTTTTTTTTGTCATGTAGTTATTTAAACATAAAATTTTTAATTCACAACCACTCCACCTTTATCAATCATATTCGGATCAGTTTTAATGTTTGTATTAATTATCTGTTTTGTTTCTGTTATTGTCGTGCCGGTAAAAGAATCTGTACCTGTAATTATGGCGGAATTCAAGATATCAGGAGATGAACCAACTTGAGATAAACTCGGGGTGAGAGAAACCTGAAAAGAAACCTCTTTCACAGGAAGTGTTGTGCCTACACCGGCTTGAATAGTGCCAAGATTCCAAGTTATTTGATTATTTATAGAATCGTAAGAGATGTCTTCATTGATCGGACTAATTTTACCTGTCCATTTCATATATGGAGGTAGTGAAGAAGATACCTTTGCATTTGTTACATTATTAGTTGGATTGGTCGCCGTCCAAGTAATAGTATAAGTAGTTTCTCTTTCGGCCTTCGGAGGTATTGGCCCTATATTCTGAAATGGCCCAACAAAGTAGTATCCCCTTGAAAGTAGGGATAGATTGGAAATAATCTTAACGGTTTTTGTCTCCGAATAAAAAATCTCTTTTTGAGTAGACGCGCTATCTGTTCTTCTGCCTTGTATAGAAATATTAAAAATTATTTCTGGGTTGCTAAAAGAAGATCCTGCTTTTGACATGGTGGAAAATGCAAAAAAGTTAAAGGATCCATCTCCACTAGCTCCAGGTAAAAGTGAGGATAGAGAAGGTTGAGTTTCTTTATTAAAAAGGATTTGATTTTCTAACGATTTATAAATTCCTCCGTTTACAGAAAGACTAGACTTGTCAAGAATGTTCCCTTTTATAGAAATAATTGTTTCTAAATCGTAAATTGTATCCGGCAGGTTGTTAGTCCAAATAATATTTCCTTTTACATTTTCCCCGCTTGAAATAGCCACGGTCTTGTTTATATCTCCATCAATCGAAAATGCTAGGCCAACAAATGATTTCCTAAGGAAAAGAGAGGTGGTAAAGGAAGCAAAATTTGTAGCAATTGATCGGTTATCAAGCTTGTCTGCTATACCGACAGAAAATTTAAAGACTTTTTCTTCACCATCTTGACCCATGATAAGTCCGGATACTTTTATATCTTTAGTCGCTCCGGGCTCAAAATCTCCCAAATTCCAAATATTATTATCTACTGAAGGAGTGACATCAGAACTTTTATAATCGAAACCAAAAGGATACTCGGCTTTTAAAGTAAGATTTTTTATAACAGACAAAGAATTTGATTTTATTTTAATATTAAAATCTGTATTTTGATTAGCATTTATTTCAGAGGAGTTGGTTACTGTAATATTTACGGGAGAAGAACTGATCAAAAAAGAAAATGTTTTCTCTTTATAAAAAATTCCACTTGAACCAGGAATTCTGTATTCAACGGTAATTTTTATATCTTTTTTAGAATTCTCCTCCCCAAATACAAGATTGTTTATCGTTTGACTAACTTTTTTACCTACAGCTATATCGCCCAAAGCCACGTCGTATCTTTTTACCTCTGCAGAAATATTATCCGGGCTTCTCACACCATCAGGGTATTCAACATGTAAATTTACCGATTCAAGTGGAGTAGTGTTGTTATTTATAACATCAATGAGAAGTGACAAATTTTCCCCTCCTCCGACAGACACTGGGCCTTGAACAACAACATTAATATTATCCCCGGATATAATGTTCGCACCAAAAAAGAATTTATAAAAAGCAAAACCTGAAGCCACCAAGAAGAAGATGAGAGCGATCAGAAATACCTTCATAAAAGGAAAATCGCGGTTACTCTCTTTTTCCAAATCAGAATTATCCCAGACAGTTGAAGAAATAGGTTTTTCTACGCCTACACTGTGTCTTCTGATCGGGGTATTGATAGAATCTATACCCTTAGAATATAGTTTATCTTTGATTTGTTCTATCTTACTTTTTCCTTTATTTCCTTCTTCCATACGCTTATATTATAACATAAACTAAAGATGAGTTTCATCCAAAGATTTGTTTATTTCTTTTATTATTTTCTTACACATTGACTCCGCAAGCTTTATGACATCTTCATCATAGTCATGATTTTTAAAAAGCTCTTCAAGTCCCTCTGTTTTCAAGTATCCTAAACTTCTCATTATTCTCGCGGCAGACAGACATTCAAGTCCTAATGTCATTTTTTTTTCTCCAGCTTTCAAAAAAGACCCTTTTATTGCCAAAAACAATTCCCTATTCCTCTCTTCACCATGTACAAGACGTAAAATCAAAGAAAAGATTTTTCCATAAAAATTAAAAATTTCCTGGTCAATTTTTTTATTTTTGGAAAAATTTTCAGGATGCTCCGCTCCGACAATCCGCCAATATTCCTTGCCACGCACGAGTGAAACAGAAATATAGTTAAAATCAGACAGGTGGTATCTTAATTTTGATTTCAATAATCTAACTCCGGTAGCAATTGATTTGATTAGACCAAATTCCTCAGTAAACAGAAAATAAATCTTATTTGCATCTTTATGACTCAAACTTTTTAAAACAAATGCTTCTGTATTGTATTTATGGTGCATAGAAATATTTTTTCTTACTTCCACTCGGATTAAATGAAAAATCAGAACTTTCTACTTTAGTCCTCGCCAGTCAAGTTAAGAAATTTTGAAAGAAAAGTCTGCCACATCAGAAGATAATTTTTTGGCATCTTCGGAACTTTCAGTTTGAGAGGTATAGGAAAGATTTTTTATATTTGTCGCTTTCAAAATATATTCCTTGTTTTTATCAATAAAGTCCTTTCCAACTTTTTCCGTAGAAACGACAAGTTCACAAGAATCATTTGGATTAAGTCCTTTTATTTTTCGGAGTTCTTGAATTGCTCGAATGATATCTCTCAAAGCTCCCTCTTCTTTAAGCTCCTTTGTCATTGTAGCATCCAGCTCCACTTCTCCGGACAAAAGTTCTGCAAAAAGAACATCTTTAACATTAAGTTCGTCTTTAACAAGTGCAGAAAGTTCGTTTTTTTGCAAAATAATTTGACTTTTTATCTTAACAGATAAAAGAGGTTGTCTAACCTTAATTCCAAGTTTTGCTCTAGCTTCAAGTCCAAAAGAAACTATTTTTCTTGTTTCAATCATACTTGAAATCAATTCCCTCTCTTCATTAGAAAGTGGATTAGCTATATCTTCTGGCCAATTTTCAAGATGTACACTCTCAAGTTGTCCTACCCCTGCAGTCTTTTTGTATAAACTCTCGGAAAAGAAAGGTAAGAATGGTGCAAGAAGCTTAGAAAATTCTTTCAAAACATAAAGGGTAGTAGAAATTGCCACATCTTTATCCTGAATATTTTCGCCCTTAAATCTGTCTCTCGATCTCCTTAAAAACCATGTGGAAATATCATCCACAAAATCAGCGATTGGCCTCGTGGCTCTGTCGAGTTCATATTTATTCATGGAGTCCGTCATCACATTGGCAAGTTCTTTTAATCTAGCGAGAATCCATTTGTCTAAAACGTTGGTAGATATGGTTTTATCTACAACTCTTCCCTTCAAGTCTCCCCCATACATCTCACAAAAAGAAAAAACATTGTCGAGACGCATAATGATTTTTTTTACAACTTCATCTACTCCGCTATCTTCAAAATTAAAATCCTCCGCTTTCACTACTGGGGAAGAAAGTAAATAATATCTCATTGCATCTGCGCCAAACTTGTTCATCTCCTCTATAGGATCTGTATAGTTTTGTAATCGTTTGGACATTTTTTGACCTTCGCTTGTGAGGACGATTCCATTTACAATTACATTTTTAAAAGAACTCTCACCAAAAACTGCCGTAGAGACGACAAGCATGGAATAAAACCACCCTCTTGTCTGATCTAGACCCTCAGCAATAAAGTCGGCTGGAAAACCGATATTTTTTTCTGCATCAAAATCTTTCAAATTTTCAAATGGGTAATGATTTTGCGCATATGGCATGGAGCCAGATTCAAACCAGCAATCAAAAACCTCCGGAATTCTTTTTGCAATCCCTCCGCAATTACATTTAAATGTAATCTCATCTATATAAGGACGATGTAAATCTAATTCATAATTTCTGTTGTGTGAAATTGGAACAAAATTAAATTCTTTTATTTCTGAATTTTCTATAAAAGCGGTGCCTTGAACTCTTGTCTTTATCGCTTCTTCGGGTGTCATACCATTCATTCCTACAAACATAAGCCATAGAGGAGTATTGTGAGAAACAATCAAAATTTTCTTTCCTTCATGCTTTGAATTTATTTCATATAGGAATTCTGTCATTCTATTTTTAATTTCAGTATAATTTTCTCCTCCTTCCGGCGTTTTTGTAAACTTCTCTTCACGAGTTTTAAAATACGCTTGATATTCTCCGTCTGTTTTTCCATCAAAAACTCCGCCGAGAACTTCATGGAGACGATCATCAATAATAATTTTCTCTTTTGGATAATCAAGACCTTCTGCAATTATTTCAGCGGTCTCTTTTGACCTCATAAAGGGAGAAGAGAAAATCAGATCAATTTTTTTGTCTTTTAATTTGTTTACAGATTCTTTTGCTTGTTTTTTTCCAAGTTCAGTAAGGTGGTTCTGCGTTTTTATGTTTGTACTTAATATTCCCAAAATATTGCTTTCAGCTTCTCCATGACGAATCATAAAAAAATCATTCTTTTTACCAACTTT
>Ga0265297_10007571_pt1 | contig 14961 bp, 23 predicted proteins | sample Munlanlwell13791_FD_192502 | JGI IMG/M metagenome (GOLD analysis project Ga0265297, IMG submission 192502) | Leachate microbial communities from a municipal landfill in Southern Ontario, Canada - Leachate well 137-91 | ecosystem: Engineered > Solid waste > Landfill > Unclassified | place... | reverse complement strand
CTCATTCGGAGAATTAATTTGGCGTTTGATTAACTACAAAAGGAAATCAAACATAGAAATCAAAAATAATCAAAGGAGGAAAGTGAGATGGAACAGGTAAAAGGACAGGTGGTTAAGGTTGCAACGACGGCGGACGAGTGTGTGAGGATAACGATTGACATTGACACCTCTTTAATTCCCAAAAATGTCAACGTCCTAAAATGGAAAAACAACATGGTCCTTATTCAGATTAACGATATTGAGGTGAGATAATGTCACGGGGTGGGTATAGACCGGGAGCGGGAAGGCCGAAAGGTGCTGTTTCTAAGAAGCGAAAAGGCAAGACTGTAAAAAGATCCCACAGGACACCCGAAATTCCCCAGGACATCATTGACGACGCCGCAGAAGCCAACATGATGCCTCTGGACTACATGCTTAAGGTGCTGAACGACCCAAACGAGGCCGACAAAGCCCGGAAGGATCGCATGGCTATTGCCGCAGCTCCATTTTGCCATGCTCGGAAAGGAGAGGGCGCTGGCAAGAAGGAAGTCACGGCGGACCGGGCGAAAAATGCCGGGTCCGGGAAATTTAAAGCAAGTGCGCCGCCGGTGCTGAAGGTGGTAAGTAAGTGATGGAGTGGACTACTAAATGCCTCGATTGGGAACGCCGCATCCTTGCCGGTGAATCCCTGATCACTTTTCCGCCGCTGTTCCCGGAAGAAGCGGAGTCTGCCCTTGCCGTTTTCAAGGAGCTTCGTCTTGTCGATGTCCTGAATCGCCCGACATACGGGGAGGTTGGGCGTCCATGGGTGCTGGAATTTGTGGCGTCAATCTTTGGCTCGTATGATTCCGAAGCCGGGAGACGGCTGATCTCTGAGTATTTCTTATTGATTTCTAAGAAGAATTCCAAAAGTTCGACGGCGGCGGGCGTAATGATGACCGCATTAATCCGCAACTGGAGGGATTCGGCTGAATTCCTGATTCTCGCTCCGACTGTCGAGGTAGCGTCAAACAGCTTCATTCCTGCCCGCGAGATGGTCCGTGCCGATGAAGAATTGTCTGATTTGATGCTTGTTCAGGAGCATTACAGGCAAATAACGCATAGAAACACGGGTGCAACGCTGAAAGTAGTAGCGGCGGCCAACGAAACAGTCGGAGGGAAGAAGGCCACGGGGATCTTGATTGATGAGGCATGGTTGTTTGGAAAGATGCCGAACGCCGAAAACATGCTTCGCGAGGCTTGCGGTGGGCTCGCGTCGCGTCCAGAGGGTTTTGTTATCTGGTTAACAACGCAATCCGATGAGGCCCCGGCTGGCATCTTCGCGCAAAAGCTCAATTATGCGCGGGGCGTTCGGGATGGCAGAATCAGCGATAACACATTTTTACCGATTCTTTACGAGTTCCCTGAATTATTCCTGAAAGAAAAAAAGTATCTCGATTCAAAATATTGGTTTGTCACGAATCCAAACCTCGGCGCGTCCGTTGATGAGGCTTTCATATCCCGTGAATTCAAGAAGGCCGAAGAGGCGGGCGTTGAATCAATGCAGGGGTTTTTATCGAAACATTTGAATGTCGAGATGGGCCTTTCCCTGAAATCCCAGAGGTGGGCCGGGGCTGATTTTTGGGAAGCGGCGGCGGGAATCGTCAAACTTGAAACGATTGTCGAGAGATGTGAGGTGATCGAGGTCGGAGTTGACGGCGGCGGACTGGACGATCTTTTGGGGCTTTCCGTCCTTGGCCGTGAGACAGAAACCGGGGCCTGGCTTCTTTACGCTCATGCTTGGGCGCACGAGATAGCTCTTGAACGTCGCAAATCAGAGGCCCCGAAGTACCGGGATTTCGAGAAGGACGGAGATTTGACCATCGTCGGGGAAGTCGAACAGGGCATCAAAGAGGTCGGCGATATTGTCCGTAAGCTGGACGCCTCTGGCCTGCTTGACCGGATCGGCGTTGACCCGTCCGGGACCGGACTGATTGCCGATGAACTCGAAAATGGCGATGAAAAAGGGGAAGGCAAGATAGACCATGACCGGATTGTTGGTATCTCGCAGGGGTGGCGGCTCAACAGCGCAATCAAGACGATGGAGGTCAAGGTTGCGTCAAAATCAATCATCCATTGCGGGTCCAGGATGATGCAATGGTGCGTTGGGAATGCCCGTGTAGAACCAAAAGGCAATGCGATCCTGATAACAAAACAGGCATCCGGGACCGGGAAGATCGATCCGCTTATGGCGGGATTGTCGGCGGTGGCGCTCATGGCGATGAATCCGGAGGCGAAAAAAACAAAATCCGTCTATGAGAGACGCGGTGTTTTGACTCTTTAATGGAGGGCTTATGAGAAAATTAATGATCAAAGGCAGGACATTGACAACAAGGGATTGTTTTTTCATCGCAGAAATTGGAAGCAACCACCAGGGCGACCCGGACAAGTGCGAGGAAATGATTATCGCGGCGGCAAAGTGCGGGGTGGATGCGGTCAAGTTGCAGAAGCGTGACAAGTCAATGATGATAGAGACGGAGCGGGCGCGGCCTTACGAGAATGAAAATAGCTTCGGAAAGACCTATGGCGAGCATAGAGACGCCCTTGATTGGTTCGGAATGCGTGAATTCAGGCGTTTTAAGGCCATATCGGACAAATACGGGGTTATTTTGTTCGCAACGCCGTTTACCGAGGCGGACGCGGAGTTTCTGAGGGCGTTTGACTGTCCGCTGTATAAAATCGCCTCTTGCGACGCAAAAAACCTGCCATTGATCCGAAAAGTGGCAAAATACGGGAAACCGATGATAATTTCAACCGGAGGGGCTACTTTTGAGGATATTGACGCGATTGTGGCGACTATTGACCCAATAAACCGGAATTATGCGCTTTTGCACTGTGTTTCGCTCTATCCAAACACGGATGAAACACTTAATCTCTTAACTTTAGTGACCTTACGGGACAGATATCCCGATTGTCTTATCGGATTTTCGAGTCATCATCCGGGCATTGATCCGCTGAAATATGCGCGGCTTTTGGGGGCTTCGATTTTTGAGGCGCACTTTACCCTGAATAGATCGATGAAGGGGACGGATCACAGCTTTTCTTTGGAGCCAAAGGGCATGACTCAGGCCGTTGAAGATGTCAAGCGAACCGACAAAATGCTTGGGACTGGACAGAAGAACATCACGGACGCGGAAAGGATTGGATTTGTGCGCAAAATGGGGAAAGGGATCTACCTTCAAAGGCCGATGCCCGCCGGATCGGTCTTAACGAAGGAAGATATTTGTTTCAAGGCTCCCGCTGGCGGGTTGTTGCCCGGAGAGGTTGACAACGTAGTCGGTCATTCGCTGGTTGCGGACCTGTCAACGGGGATTGCATTGGACGGGGGAATGATCCGATGAAACGCCAGCATCCAACAGACCCGAATCTATTTTTATGCAAAAAATGTAAGGAATATATGGTTAGAGATAGGTTTTCTATTAATTTCGCAACCCACAAAGGACGGCGATATGGACCATATATGAGTAGTTGGTGTTCGCGTTGCAAGAAAGAACAAGACGATACTCACGGAGGCGCGGAACGGAGGAGAGAGTGGAGATATGCAAAATTAAAGAGTGATCCCGTATATGTGAAGGAATGTAAACGGAGATATCAATCGAATGCCTGTAAAGAATTGAGAGATTGGTATATAAGAAAAAGAATAAAGGGAAGAAGTGCTTTGAGTGAGATCACCCCGGTGATCATCGAATTAACGCGGCAACAGATAGAAATGAAAAGAACCTTAAAACAATTAAAGAAATGGAGGGCGGAACATGAATCAGATCGTGACGTTATTTCAGGAGAGCAATGCAAGGATGAAGCGGTTGATGAAATCCATAGAGGGTGTGAAGAGGCCGGACATGGAAGTAATTTCGGCCTGTCAGCGGGAATGTGAAATTCAGATCAAAACGCTGAACTCAATCGCATCCTTCTATGGGATTGCATCGAAAAACGAGCGGACCATGAAGGGGCTCGAACGGATGAATATCATGGATGACCAGATCGCAATTGACATGGGGCTCGGAGATCCAGAAGTGGATAAGGTCAAATGCCCCGAACATGATGATCTTATCACACGCGAGGAATGTCTTGATTTCTCGGGTCACAACCATGAGATTTGCGGCGGGTGCGAGATCGGGCAGAAAACAAAAAGAACACTTTTACCGGAAACCACTTAAAGGAGGGTATTATGATTGAGAATTTGACACAGGAACAGATCACGAAGAAAGCGGAAGATATTACAAGGTTGGTCGTTGAGCAGTTGCCGAAATTTATCAATGACACGGGGTGTACGATCCGGCAGATTGAAATCGAGACGACCGAAGTCCCGCTCGGTCAAACCGGGCTGGCCCAGATCAAACAGACGGTTAAAACGCATTTCGCTATCCCAGAGAATCATCCGGCGTTTCAGGAGGTGAAATGACGGAACTGATTCAATGGGTTAAGGCCATCTTTGCCATGCTGACAATTCTGACGGCGGCGGTTTTGATCATCATGGCGAAGGTATCCGAAATCAGGAACCTTACGAAAGGGAAAGGAGGGCATTTATGACAGAAGAAGAAGCGAAAACGAAGTTATGTCCAATGAACCGAGCTATGAATGGGGGACTGAGGGTATGTCAATCATCTGACTGTATGATGTGGCGATGGGGGATGTCACAAGAATGGCTCGATAGGACAGAAAACAAGACTGAGAAACCGTCTGGCTATTGTGGACTTGGAGGTATTACATTATGAATCTTTCCGGGAAGGTGGCGGTTGTCACGGGCGCGAGCGGGCAGTTGGGGCCGATATGGTGCGAAACGCTTAACGAGATGGGGGCGGATGTTTGGGGGATCGATTTGCCAAACACGGATGTCGGTAGAGCAGATCAGGTTGCATCTGCGGCTTACGATTGCGTCAAGAGCCTCGGGGTGCCGTCCGTTATCGTGTGCAATGCAGGGGTAGATGTTCCCCCGGGCAGCGTTTCGACATTTTGGGGAGATGCTGAAAGGATTTTGAGGGTTAATCTTTTGGGTGCCGCAAACACCGTGGAAGCGTTCTTGCCATCCATGCTTGAAGTTGGGTGTGGGAACATTGTCTTTATCGGTTCGATGCTCGGATTTGTTGCCTCTGATTTTCGTAATTACACCCCGCCATTTGATAAGGCGTGGGCCTATGGCGCAAGCAAGGCGGGCCTCTGGAAACTCTGCAAAGACCTCTTGGTCAGATATGCACAAAAGGGGATCGTTTTCAATATGCTCGCACTATCAGGAGTTGAGGGGAAGCAATATGACGATTTCAAGCGGAAATATGAAGCGAAAATCCCCATCGGTCGGATGCTAAGACGAGAGGATTTTGTCAACGAGTTCAGGACTTGCGTCATGGCGAAGGTCCCCTATGATGCACCTTTGTTCGTGGGCGGAGGATACACGGTATGGTAAAAAAATGTACCAGGTGCGGAGCAATGCTATCTCTGGATTGCTTCCGAACATACATTGATAAACGCAGAACCAAACCACAAGTTCGGGCGGACTGTAAAAAGTGCGAACGAGAAGAAAGGATAGGCCAAGCCGACCATTATCGGGAATATCAACGGGAATGGAAAAGAAAATTTTATAAGACGGAAAAGGGAATAGAGACTATTAAGAAAATTTCAAGAGATAATGTCACAAAAAGGCGTAATGACCCAAAAGCAAAGATCAATCATCGCTTTAGTTCGGCGATCCTGAAATCAATCAGGAGGAATAAGGCCGGATATCATTGGGAAGATTTACTCGGATTCACACTAAAAAACTTAATGGATCATCTCGGAAAGCAATTTGAACAAGGCATGACATGGGATAATTACGGTAAGCAATGGCATATAGATCACAAAATCCCAATCGCAGCGTTTAATTATGAAAAGTTTACCGATATAGATTTTCAGAAATGCTGGTCATTGGAAAACTTACAACCGTTATGGGCAACTGAGAATTTATGTAAACAGGATCGTATAGAACGATCATTTCAACCATCACGGAGGTTAAGCTTATGAAGATCATCGGCCTCATCCCCGCGCGAAGGGGATCCAAGAGAATCGTTGGCAAGAATATGGCGCTGCTTGCCGGCAAGCCTCTTCTGCAATACGCTATTGAGGGGGCGCACCTTAGCAACGTTTTTGATAAAATCATTATTTCAACTGATGATTTTGAGTGGGGCAAGTGGTCATCGTTTTTCGGAGTGACAATCTTGATGCGTCCACCCGAACTCTGCACCGATACCGCTCACGATTATCAATGGGTGAAACACGCCCTCGATAACTTTCCAGGATTCGACGTGTTCGTTATTCTCCGGCCAACATCACCATTCAGGACGGCGGAAACGATCAGGAGGGCGATGATAGAGTTTGATCCGGTGCAATATGAAGAGTGCGATTCCATGAGGGCGGTGGAGAAAACAAAGGCGCACCCGCTAAAGTCGTGGATCATCGGAGAAGCATTCATGACGCCATTCTTGACAATGAATAACGTGGAGGTTCCGTGGTTTGATAAACCGACACAATCCCTCGGCGATGTTTACTGTCAAAACGGTTGCATCCATGTTGCATGGACTGAGACGCTTAAAAAGTTCGGAAACGTGAGCGGGGAACGGATTAGACCGTTTTTCACCGAAGGGAACGAGGGGATAGACATCAACACACCGGAAGATTTAGCTTATGCCGAATGGCTGATAGGGAGGAAGGTATGAAACTCTACTACGTTCCAAAAGCGGAGTTGGACAGGATCACGGATAACGCTGTTATGCTTGACGCTCTGAGGCTGAATATCCTCTACATGGTCCAACAGGCTGGCAGCGGACACCTCGGCGGCTCGCTGTCATCCCTGACAATCATGGTCCCGTTATTTTTCGGCGGCATGGGGCCGGATGATGTTTTTATCTCATCGAAAGGCCACGACGCGCCAGCCCTTTACGCCATCCTTCAGGTGAAAGGGATCATTCCGTTTGATTCAATCCACACCTTCCGCCGTCCAGGTGGATTGCCCGGCCATCCGACCATTGATGTTCCGGGGATCCTGTTTAATACCGGCTCGCTCGGGATGGGGATCAGTAAGGCGAACGGACTTGCGGCGGCGGATAGACTTGCAGGAAGGAAACGGAAGATCCACGTCCTTGTCGGTGATGGAGAGATGCAGGAAGGGCAGAATTGGGAGGCATTGCACCATGTCGATAAAAGAGTGTTTATCCATATTGACCATAATAAATTTACCCTATCAAGTGCAATAAAAGGAAAAACCCCGGATGGCTTTCCAGAGCCAATCATTTTCCATTCTACCATTAAAGGCGCCGGGATCTCCTTCATGGAGGGCAACAACAAATATCACGCGGGGGCGCTGAGCGATGAAGAATATCAGAGGGCAGCCGATGAATTAATAGATCGCCTTGCGCCGAATGGGGTCAATCAGGCGTGGGCCGAAAAAGTTCCCTATCCCCGCCCCTGTCCCATTCATGCGCTCGCAAAGGCCTATCCCATCATCCTTGCGCGCGTGGGCTCGCACCCGCGCGTGGTGGTCATGGATGCGGACCTTGAACCGGATTGCGGGCTGACACCTTTCAGGGAATTGTATCCCGACCGCTTTATTCAATGCGGGATAGCAGAGCAGGATATGGTGAGTATGGCAACGGGGCTTTCCGCCGGTGGGTTTATCCCCATAGCCCATTCCTTCGCCGCGTTTCTCTGTCGGCGGGCAAATGAGCAGATCTATAACTCTTGCCTTGAAAGACGGCATATCGTTTTTGTGGGGGCAATGGCCGGGATGCTTCCCACGGGGCCGGGTACTTCTCACGAATGCCTTGAAGATATCGCGCTTATGAAAACAATGCCAGGGATGACCATCCTTGTCCCCGAGACGCCGGATCAGCTACGGGGTGCGATGGAATGGGCGGTCAATGAGGCCACGGGGCCGGTTTATGTGTCAATCCGTTGTTGGGAATTGGAGGGAATGAGACGATGAACGAATATGAACCGTTTGATATCTGGGCGCATCCGGTGTTACCGTTTAAGATGCGAATAGAAACGCCTATGGAGCTATATAGGGCGGAAACGATGTGGACCAAGGAACCTGAGACGATTGAATGGATCAAGTCTTTTGATCCGCACGATGTATTTTTTGATGTAGGTGCAAACATAGGGATTTACAGTCTCTATGCGGCAAGTCTGTTTCCGGAAATGAAAATAGTCGCATTTGAACCACATCCCGGAAACTATATAGCATTATTGAACAATGTAGCGGCAAATCGCTATAATATCCTGCCGATACAGTGGGCGATAGGGAATCGAACGGGATTTTATCACCTTGATATTCCCCACGAGGAGTCGGGAAAAACAGGGGCGCAAATGACCGCCCGCCCCGGAAAGTGCTTTTGTACTCGTATTGATAGCATTCCCAATAAAGGACTGCTGAATATCAAGATTGACATCGACGGCCAGGAGATAGAGGTCATTAAGGGAATGGTAGAAACTCTTCCTCGTGTGAAATCGATTCTTATTGAGGTATCAAGCAAGACCAGGGAACGGATAAGCGCGGCTCTATTAATGGCGGGGTTTACTATGGATAATCGTTTCAATTCCATGACACCCCATAGCAGGGAACGTCGGACCATAGAAGGCATTGATGCCGAAAACATTATCTTTACGAGGTCATAATGAGCGATCTACCGAACAAGGATTTGCTAAGGCCGGATGAGGTTGCAAAATACTTTTCTCTATCGGTCAAAACGATCTACGGATGGATCGATACGGGCAAACTTAACGCTGTTCGTATCGGTCCATCAAAGGTGATCCGGATACCTCATGAGAATATAAAAACCATTATCCGGTCGCTCAGTTCTTAAAGTCTTGTCTATTTAGTCTATTTAGTACCGTCCTGTCTTTGCGAAATTCCGCAATATGATTGATTCTCCTCTACAAGGGGGAGAAGAAATGTCTTTTTCGTCCCGTGTTAAAAAGTGGGCCGCACTTCAGCTCCGAAACGTACTTGGAGCCGAAGGATTTCTTAAGGTTATCTCTGAACGTCTATCATCCGCGAGCGGTGAAAACGTCACGGCAGACACAGCCTTGACCGTTTCAGCCGTTTACGCGTGTGTGCGCGTCCTCTCTGAAACCGTCGCCTCACTCCCTCTATTTATCTACAAGTCCCGGAAAAACGGAGGAAAAGACCCCGTACGCGATCACTATCTCTGGGAACTCCTGCACAACACCCCGAATCCAGAGCAGACCTCCTATGAATTCTGGGAGCAGGGCATGGCGCATCTTAATCTTCGGGGGAATTTCTTTGCTCAGAAGATAAGGGAACAATCAGGGAAACTGGTCGAATTAATTCCGCTGTTGCCAGATAATATGGTCATCGAACGGACTCCCGGAGGGGTGCTGGTTTATAAATACAAAGATGAAAACGGGAAGGAAAACGAACTTAAACGCGATCAGGTATGGCACGTCAAGGGGATGTCCATTGATGGTATTGTTGGCCTGTCCCCTATCGCGCAAGCAAAGGAATCCATCGGTCTGGCAATGGCCGCCGACAAGTACGGAGCAAGATTCTTTCGGAACTCTGCCCGTCCGTCGGGGTATATTAAGTATCCTGGCACTTTAAAAGAAGTAGCTCAGGCGAATTTGAAACAATCTTGGAACGAGAATTATGGTGGTGCAAATTCCCAAGGGACCGCCATTCTTGAAGAGAACGCTGAATATCATCAAATCTCCCTCACGAATGAGGATGCTCAGTTCCTTGAAAGCAGGCAGTTCCAGATCGAGGAAATCGCCAGGATATTCCGCGTTCCCTGTGTCCTGATCGGCCATCCCGACAATACCTCGACCTATGCCAGCGCGGAGCAGTTCTTCTTGTCTTTTGTCGTCCACACTATCCGCCCCTGGGTGACACGGATTGAGAAGTCAATCAACGTCCATCTCGTATCTGAGCAGGACCGCAAGAAAGGGATATTCGCGGAATTCAAACTAGACGGCCTCTTGAGGGGCGACACGGCGTCCCGGTTCGCTGCGTACGCAATCGCAATCGCAAATAGGATTATGAATGCAAACGAAGTGAGAGCACTTGAAAACATGAATCCGTATCCGGGCGGGGACGTTTATGAAAACCCAAACACAAAACCAGCGAACCCGCCGGACAATACAGGAGCGACCGATGAAATTAAGAAATAACGATCCGAAACGGGAGGTAAGGACAATCCATGTGCCGGAGTTCCGTGTTTCAAGAGAGGGGAAAGAGGCGCGGCTCGTCGGCCATGCCGCAGTATTCAACCAAGTCGGGGATGGAGGATGGTTCAGGGAGCAGATCAGGCCGGGGGCGTTCGCTGAATCAATCCCAAACGATGACGTGCGGGCCCTCTTCAACCATGACCCGAACTTCGTCCTTGGAAGAAACAAAGCAGGAACGCTGAAACTTTCCGAGGATGAGGTCGGGCTCGTTTCTGAAATAACTCCTCCGGATACCCAACAGGCGCGTGATCTTCTGGTATCAATCGAACGCGGTGATATTACACAGATGTCCTTCGCCTTTGAAACGCTCGTCGAGGAGTGGGTTAAGGGCGAAGGCAAAGAACCTGATTTGCGGACACTCGTTAAGGTCCGGCTCTATGACGTTTCCCCGGTTACATATCCATTTTATGACGGAACGGACATTGCGGTTCGTTCGCATGACCAATGGCGCGACGTTTCGGGACTGCCAAAGGCTCCGTGGCGGCGCGAACTATTAAGACGGCGGATCAGGATTTTCGACATGGCCGCCGGAAACCAAAGGATTTAAGGAGGATTTCAATATGAACAGATTAGAGAAATTGCGGGCAAAATACAATGAAATCATTGAGAAGATGCGCGGTATCCTTACGAAAGCGGATGAGGAAAAGCGCGATCTGACCGATGAGGAAACCCGCGCGTATGAGGGTTTCGAGAAAGACGCGGACAAGGTAAAGGCCGATGTCGCGCGCGAGGAACGGCTTTCAGTTGCCGAACTGGAAATGAGGAGAAGGGTTGACGATCCTCTCCGGCCGCCGGTGACACAGAGTCAAGGTGAAGCGAAAGAGTTTAAGAACTTCGGGGAATTCATGCACTCGGTACGGTTCAACCCTTCCGATCACCGGCTGCAGGAAAACCGTGCACAGCAGATGGTCATTGGTGAGTCGGGTGGATTTGCCGTTCCGCCTCAGTTTATCGGCGGGCTGCTTTCCATTACTCCCCAGGAGGCGATTTTCCGGCCCCGCTGTACAGTCATTCCCGCCGGAGATTCGCCGGATACCGATGTCACCATGCCCGCCCTCGATCAGGGCGCTTCTCAGAACATGTACGGCGGCGTGACGGTTGTCTCCATCGCCGAGGGCGACACGCTGACGGAAACCGACGCGAAGATCAAGGAAATCAAACTTCAACCCCATGAAACCGGCGCCTTCATCACCATTACCGACAAGCTGCTTCGCAACTGGAGCGCGTGTTCCTCGCTTATTCAGACCTTGCTCCGGCAGGCCCTTATCGCATGGGAGGATACCAAGATTCTGAGCGGGTCGGGTGTCAGTGAACCGCTGGGAATTCTGAATGCACCTTGCAAGAAAAACAAGACGCGGGCGACCGCTTCGCAGATCAGTTTTGCCGACGTTATCACCATGTACAGCTACCTCAAATTCGGTGGATCTCCTCTCTGGGTAGCTTCACAGACCTGTTTGCCTCAGATCATGGCGATTCAGGGCGGAAACTCCGAGAACATCTTCCAGCCGGATGTGCGGGCGAATGTCTCCGGGCAACTGCTTGGGATTCCGCTGTTCCTGGCTGACCGTTCCCCGGCGCTCGGAACTGAGGGCGACTTGATCCTTGTCGATCCGAAGTATTACCTGCTCAAAGACGGCATGGGGATCAAGATCGCGCTTTCGAGCGATTTCCTGTTTACATCTAACAAGACGGTTTTCAAAGCCATTTTCTCGGTTGACGGCAAGCCGTGGCTTAACGAAAAAATCCCCTTGGAAGGCTCTACTTCCAACACAATCAGCCCGTTTGTCGTGTTGAAGTAACCGATTAACGGAAAAGGAGGAAAAACTATGAACGGATTGTTCAGCGAAAAAATCAAGGTTGATGTGGCGCATGTCGGGGCAAATAGCTCCGTGGCGATTTCGCGCTACTTCTCAATGGCGGGCTATGAAAAAGCGGCCATCATCGTAGGCGAGGGAACCGGACTTTCAACGGTCGCCCAGCCTTATCGGGTCCATATTGTACCTGTCGAATCTGACACGGTTGCCGTGACGACCGCATCGTCTCCGCTCACCGGATCTTCAATCACGATGGGTGTTTCCACGGTTGGGACGCTCCGGGACGTGAAAGAGTTTTCGATTTTGGTTCATGCAACGGCGGCATTTGCGACCCTTAACAACGTAGTAGTGAACTCCCGAACCTTGCTTGCCGGAACAGCCGCAGATGGGACGGCACTGACCTTCCTTGGGTCCACGACTGTTACGGACGGGAAGGCGGCTGGTCTTTCTCTGGCCACCGTTATCCGCGATCGATGCACGGAACTGGACACGACTTGGAGCACGGTTATGGCTACCGCTGGCGAGGGTGTCAAGATTCATTGCGCGATGAAGGATTACGGTGCCGGGGCTGACGTAGCACTGGCTACCTGCATCACGACCTACGCATCCAGTGCCATGAGCGCCACGAACTGCATCATGGCATATAACCGCTACTCCCAGGGCATGATCGACTTCACCGTTGCCGATCTGATTTCCACGAATTCCAGCGCCAAGGGGTTCCGGGTCGTTTGCGAAGCGACGGCGGCGGCCGGATCTGCTATGCCGATGTGCGCGATGGTTCTCAGGGAACCTTCGGCATATAGCCCGGCGAAAGAGTTCCAGAGCTTGAGTACGTTACACGCAACCTAACGCATAACGGGGGCGGGTCTTAAACGGCCCGCCCACTTTCAATCAAATAGGAGGAAGGCAAATGAGTACAGGGACACAGGTTCAGCAGGTAGGTGTTGGTCATGCGCGGAAAGTCGTACCGGGGGATGTGAAGAAGTGCGCTATCGTCGGATGTGCCGAAACGAAATCACAAGCGCCCTTCAATGATCCGCAATGGGAAATATGGGGGGTGAACAACCTCTATCTGCACATTCCCTCATGGACGCGATGGTTTGAAATCCATTCCGTCATGTTCGACACGATCAAGCAAAAATGGTTTCGGCGTATGAATCCGGATCTTAAAAAAGGGACTTACGAATGGTCCGACAATTTCAGGGGGCAACCGCTACCGGATTACATCGGCGGGCTCGCAAAGATGGATTGCCCCGTCTACATGCAGAAGCATTGGGATGCCATCCCCGGATCAGTTCCCTATCCTTTGAAGGAAGTTCTGGCCCGATTTCCGCGTCAGTATTTCACAAACACGATTTCCTGGATGCTTGCCCTTGCGATCTATGAGGGATTTCAGGAGATCCACGTTTACGGCGTGGATATGGCTGTTTCGACGGAATATTTTTTTCAAAGACCTTCCTGTGAATATTTCCTCGGTATCGCCGAAGGGATGGGGATCAAGGTTTACATCCCCGACGAAGCGGATCTTCTGAAGACCAGATTCCTCTATGGCTTCGGGGAAACGGAAAAGTCGAAATGGGATAAGAAAATCTCCAATATGCTTATGAGCATGGAACAGCGCAAGGCGAACGCAGAACAGCAGTTCGAGCACGCTAAAACCCAGATCAATCAGTATGTCGGCGCAATCATGGCCGTCAAAGAAGTCAACAAGATATGGGATTGACGCTATGAAACTGAGATTTGTAAAAGATGAAGTGAATGATGAAACGGGACTCCGCGTCAAGGCCGGGGATGAAATTGAAATCGGTGAGATGGAGGGCGGGCGACATCTTGCGATGGGGAACGCGGTGCCGGTAAGTGGCCGTGTAGTCGAAAGAGCGATTGAACAACCGCCGGAGCGGAGGGTAGGCCGGCCACCTCGGGGGAAAAAGACATGAGTAAACAGCATTATAAGGAGACCGGGAGCAGCGTCATAAATGTCACGCTCGATTCCAGCTTGGGGATTGATTGGAACGTCTATGAAGTTCGGTTGCATCTTAGTACGGGATCGGCAACGGGAGCTGAATCATTTGCGGCAAACATCCTTTCGAGCGGTGATACCGCATCTGTGTTTAATGCAAAAATATGTTCCCAGCTCATGACATCCGTACAGGATTATGTATTCAGGCCAGACGCGCCAGTGCATCTCAAGCACAACGACAAATTACATTGCGCCTGGCTAAATGATGCCAGTTCCTATAAGACATGGGGCCTCGAAATCGTATGGGACTATTTTTGATAGGGGGACGCGATGATATTCCGTTGCACCGCCACAGAAAGCACGGAACCCGTTACCCTTGCAGAGCAGAAAGTCTGGATGCGTTTCGGGTTGCCCACCTCTGATACTTCTGAGGATGCGATGATCTCCGCTATGATCGCGGGAGCGCGTGAGATTGCAGAGGAGAAGTGTAAACGCTCGTTTGTCAACCATACTTATGAGATTATCTTAGATGCCTTCCCGTGTGAGGCCACGGGATCGATCAAACTCCCGCGCCCTCCGATTTCGACTACCGCGGGAGATTTGACCATTACCTATTACAACACGACCGACGGCCTCACGACGACCATTCCCGCCTCTGCAATCACGGTTGACTATAAATCGGAACCCGGTCGGGTGTATCCCTCATACGGAAATGAATGGCCGGATGATGCCATAGACCGCCCGGACGCGATCACTATTTCTTATAAGGCCGGGGGGAATTCGATTTGTCCGCAGCCGGTTAGGGATTGGATCAAGATGAAGGCCGCAGGCTATTACGGACAGCGCGAGGCATTTATCACCGGAACCATGATGAATCCTATGGGCCGGGATTTTGTTGACGGATTACTGGACCCGTTCAGGATTTTGGAGTTTTCGCAGTGATAAATGCGGGCGAGA
>Ga0265297_10007570_pt1 | contig 14961 bp, 12 predicted proteins | sample Munlanlwell13791_FD_192502 | JGI IMG/M metagenome (GOLD analysis project Ga0265297, IMG submission 192502) | Leachate microbial communities from a municipal landfill in Southern Ontario, Canada - Leachate well 137-91 | ecosystem: Engineered > Solid waste > Landfill > Unclassified | place... | reverse complement strand
ACGTGGTCTATGGCGTTGAGGAAATCACAGTGAGGGAACTGACCGGCGCCGACAAGAGAAACCCTACGATGAACCTGCCGTGTCGCACAGTCTTCAATGCAGGTCAGAAGCCCATCAGGGTAGTGGGTCCCATTCCGGAAATGGAAAACGAACTACTCGCTACCATAAGGGCCTACTGGAAACGATGAGAGTGTTGAGGTTTAGCGAACAGTGGGCACAAAGGACTTGTTTAAGGAAATTGATCAAATGACAAAAAAGATCTTTATCCGTAGTTTTGGTTGACCGTTGGTGTAAGTACCGCAAGACGGTTTTATGGATTCTAAAGAGGGTAAATGGCTATCCTGTCGAGAGTTAGGGAAGATTTTTGTTTTATAATGCTTTATTTTTTCGATGTGTTATAATGTTGTATCATGTTAAATCGTGTTGAGCGGGGATATTTCTATGCCTAAAGCATATCTTACAGTCAGGGATGCTGCCAAACAGCTTGAGCTCACTGAGTATCGGGTGAGGCAGCTGATTCGCGAGGGGCAGATTCGGGCCACGAAGATTAAGCAGTGGAGGATTCTGCCTGCGGATTTAGAAAGTTTTATCAAGAGCAGGAGCAATATCTAAACATTATGGATATCCCAAAGAAACCTATGGAAACAGGAACTGTGATTAAGAATAAATCAGTCTCTGATTTAATTTTTGATAAGTTTGCAGATCTTGTTAAGAGTGATGCTGTATTTAATGGTATTTCTTCGGAACTAGAAATCGCTGTTCGTTCGGAGAAACCTAAAAAAGTAGACATCGTTAAGGTTCTTCAGAAACAGATACCAAAAGTGCAAGATAAGACAGAAGAAACGGCAAAATGAAAATTGTTGAATTGGAAGTAAAAAACATTAGAGGAATAAAACAGATAATCATAAAGCCGGACGGCAAGAATGTCGTGGTTTATGGCCCTAATGGCACTGGTAAGAGCGCAGTTGTTGATGCAGTGGATTTTCTTTTGTGCGGGAAAATTACGAGGCTCACAGGAGAAGGGACTGATGGCTTGGAACTCAAGGAACACGGCTGTCATATTGATGCAAGAAAAGACCTTAAGAATACTGTTGTTAAAGCAAAGGTGGAATTTGATGGCAAGATTGTAGAAATTGAAAGAAGCATAAATAAGCCTTCCGTGCTTAAGGTCGAACCAAAAGAGCAGGAAGAAGCAGTAAATATTTATCTAGGTGTTGCTAAGCTTGGCCAGCACGTACTATCCAGAAGAGAAATTCTCAAATACATAACATCCGAAGCAGCTAAAAGAGCGAAGCAGATTCAATCTTTATTGGATCTTATGGATATCGAAAATCTGCGTGCAACTTTGGTTACAGTTAAGAACGAGGCAGGGTATTCTTATAGTCACGAGGTGAGTGATCAGGAAGTTGCTAAAAGTGAAGTTGTAAATCTCTTGTCTCTTACCGCATTCTCAAAAGAGGCTGCGCTTGTTAAGGTTAATGAATTACTTGCCTTACTCGGAGGAAAGAACATTACAGAGTTGAGCCTCCCTAAAATTAAGGAGGGGTTGACTCCGTATCTGGTAGGAGCAAAAAAAGAAGCACTTACTAAAGAACAGATACAGAATACAATCAAGGAAGTTAGGGATTTATTTCTTAAACAAGAAGAGTTGGAAGGTAAAGAGAAAGAGCTAAAAAAGCTTTTTGAGGATATTGGAAAAGAAACAAAGCTGAAACAGTACTCTTTGTACAAAAAACTCTTTGAGGCAGGAATAAGCCTGGCTGATGACTCAAATATTTGCCCTTTATGTGGGAAGAAGTGGACAGAGGGGAGCTTAAAGGATATTCTTGCAAACAAGAGCAAAGAATTTGATTTAGCTAAGGACAAACAGGCAAAAATAGATGAAGCGTCCACGGTAATAAGAGTAAAAGTTGAGTTGTTGAAGAAAGATTTTGAAAAACTGCAACAAGCCCTTGAACAGTTCGGACTAAAAATCTCCGACGAAGAAAATGTAAAGACTTATTTGTCTCTTCTTGTTGCATGGTCTGATACGTTACTTAAGCCTTTGGAAACTTTTGAAGGGGGCAAGTGGCCATCAGAAGGCATTAAAGGTATTTTTGATTTAGATTTATGGAAGACCAAGTTTTTTGCCCCTTTGGATGCTGAACTTAAGAAGGCAACGGATGAACTGTCGAAGCAGCAGGTTGCTTGGGAAACTCTTATTAAGATGGAAGATACATGGAGGCGATACGAAGAATCTTTAATAAAATTGGAGCAGGGTGAGCTGTACAAGCAGCGTTCTGAGGCGGCACTTTCTTATTTTGAGAAAGCTAGGGACACTACGTTGGAGAGTATTTATAATGCGGTGAAGGGGACTTTTGATAAGTATTACAAAGTTATTCATTGTGAGGATGAGGAGGCTTTTGTCTCAAATATTCACCCTGATGGGGCATCTTTGATTTTTGAGGTTGATTTTCATGGTAGGGGGATGTTTCCGCCTCATGCGTTACATAGCGAGGGTCATCAGGATAGTATGGGTTTGTGTTTATTTTTTGCCCTTAACGAATATCTCACTAAGAATACACTAAAGATTATTGTTTTGGACGATGTTGTAATGTCCATAGACAGAAACCATAGAAGGGCTATATGTAAGCTTTTGAAAGAAAATTTCCCCGATAAACAATTTATCATAACTACTCATGAGACTGCTTGGGCTAAGCAGCTAAAGACTGAGGGGGTTGTTACCCAAAAGAATATGTATCATTTCGTTAATTGGAATATAGATAAAGGGCCTACTGTTGAGATGGACAAGGACTTATGGAGCAGTATAAAGGAATGTTTGGATAAAGACGATGTTCCTTCCGCCGCTCATAAGCTTAGAAGAGAGGCAGAGTGTTTTTTTGAGAATGTGTGCGATTCTCTTTACGCGAATGTTCCTTACAAAGGCAGTTATCAGTGGGAATTGGGCGAGCTTGCTCCTTCTGCTGTTTCTGCGCTCAAGGGCTATATAAAGAAGGCAAAAGATAATTTTCAAAAAATGAAGCAGCAAGACAAAGTAGACAAACTTGATGAAATTTTCAAAAAGATTAATGATGTTGTGCAGAAGCTGCAGGTTGAACAGTGGGCTGTTAACGAAAATGTTCACTTTAACAAATTATCTGAGATGGGGAAGAAAGACTTTGAACCAGTAGTTGAGGCGTTCAAAGAATTTTTTGGTTTGTTCGTGTGCCCAAAGTGCAGTGCACTTATTTTTCTTAGTCAAGAGAAAAGCGGAGAAAACAAAATAACTGTAAGTTGTGGGTGCGGAGAAATATTTTGGAATATAACATAGATAGAAAACAGTTTTTATGGAAAATTTATTAAAGGTACTAACTTATAGGGTAGGAGTATAAAAAATGGAGATAGAAGGAAAAAAATGGAGTGTTGGAGACGCCTTTAAAAACTTTTTTTACATCATTCCTGATTATCAGCGAGAGTATGTTTGGGAAGAAAAACATGTAAACGAGTTACTAGATGACATATATGAAGAATATCAAAGCAGGGTTGACTCAGAATATTTTATCGGGAGTATTGTTGTATACAAAAATAACAAAGATGAGGAGAAGAGACTTGAAGTAATAGACGGTCAACAACGGTTAACTACATTATTTGCCTGCCTGTGTGCTTTTAAAAAGTTGCTAAAAGATGACCAGGAATCAATAGAAATTATCCAGCCAAAGATTTATGCAAAGGATTATAACGCTGAGGGTAAAGCTGTAGCATCATACAAGTTGATCTTGCAATATGAGAATACTTCTGGGTTAATCGCCAAGATTGCTGAAGACCAAGTAATTGAAGATAATCTCCAAGGTTCAGCAAGGAGAATTCTTGATGCGTATAATTTATTACAAAGATATATAGAAACTAATTTTAAAGAGCGGGAAGATAAAACTAAATTCCTGAGTTACATCAGTCGTAAAGTTAATCTTATACAAATTGAGACCCCTAGTATAAGTGATGCTCTTAAGATATTTGAGACAATTAATGCTAGGGGAGTTGGCTTGAATCCAATGGATCTTCTCAAAAACCTTATTTTCCGCAATGTAAATAAGGAGCAATTCGATAAATTAAAAGATGAGTGGAAGAAGATCACCGATCTCCTTGAAAAGAACGAAGAGAAGCCGCTCAGGTTTTTAAGGTATTTCATAATGGCTAATTATCTTGTTAAAAATAAAAAGGGAGAAGAGATTGTTAGGGAAGAAGAGATTTATGACTGGATTACTGCAAACGAAGGCCAGTGTGGATATGAAGATAACCCGTTTGGATTTGTTAGCTTAATTCAAAAAAATGCTGAAGCATATGTAAAATACTCACAAGGTAAGGATCAAGAGAATAACAGAAATGTTTACTTAGATAATATCAAGAATTTAAGTGGAAGCTTTAGCCAGCATTTAATTTTGCTGTTGGCCGGAAAGGATTTGCAGAAAGATATATTTAACCACCTGTCCAAACAAGTGGAATCATTAATTTTTTACTACATACTTACAAAGACGCAAACTAAAGAACTCGAAAGAAAGTTTTCCCAATGGGCTAAAGAGATAAAGAGATTGGGGGCATTAAGTAGGGAAGAGCAGAAGGATGGGTTGAACAAGTTTATTTCTGAAAAAATCGAACCCGAAGTAAAGTCTAAAGAGATAGAATTTAAGAATAATTTTTCTAATTTCTATTACTATACGTTGCAAAAATACAGGCTTAAATACATTCTTGCTAAAATCACACAGTACGTCGATTTGAAAGCATTAGGTCAAGATACTGATGAGGTTTTGGATGTTTATTTAAAGCCAACTATACAAATTGAACATATCCTCCCCCAAAGTCCGACCAAGGAATTAGTAGAAGATTTTGAAAAAGATGACAGCAAGGGAGTCTATGGTGCATATATGTTTAAACTAGGCAATCTTACATTGCTTGAAAAACCAATAAATGTTGTTGCTGGCAGGAATTTCTTTGATATTAAGAAAGAAGAATATAAAAAATCAAATTTTCGTTTAACTAAATCATTAGCAGTTATAGAGAATGTGGGAGTAAATAGTTCAATTAACAGGATGAACCAGCATCTGAAATCTTTCACTCAATGGAATAAAGAATCGATTAACGAAAGACAAAATATTTTGTATAACTTAGCCAAAAAAGTTTGGAATATCGAAAAATTAGGCTAAAGAATTCCTGTTATCAAAAGAGGACAAATGTTGTATTTCGCTTATGGGTCAAATATGAATGAAGATGAGCTAATTAATGAAAAAGTTACAATTCTAGAAGGCAAAAAGGTTCTATTGAGAAATTACAAGATTGCATTAGCTCGAAATTCTGAGAAGCGCAAGGGGGGAGTTTTAGATATTATTCCTTCTGAAGAAGAGAGCGTTGAGGGGGTATTGTACAATATTCCAGATGAGGACATAACTAAGATTAATAAAAAAGAGGGCGTTTGTGTCGGTGCATATGAACCAATAATAATTAACGTGGAAGATTGCGATGGCCATACCATAAACGGCATAATATCGTATCAAGTATGTGAAAAAAATGACTCTAAACCTGCCTCCAAAGAATACAAAGATAGTGTGTTGAGGGGTGCTTGTGAGCATGGATTATCTGAGGATTACAGAGTAAAACTAAAAGATGTATTAGAGAAAAATTATTAAGCTCTCCAATATATAATTCTGTTAATAAAAAGAGGTGCGCATGAAAGCGAAAGCTCAAATCATAAAGCCAAAAGTACAAGAAACATTATCATCATCAACCCCTTCCGAAGATACGACACGGGATGGATTTATTAAAGATTATATTTCGGGTATTGAAATTCGTGCTACATCCGAGGAGGTCGAGGCTGTTCAAGTTTTCGCCCGCCGTCTTGTTGAAGACTATGGCTATAATAAAGAACAAATTCAAACCCGCCCCCAATATCGTGTTCGTAAACGTCCTTCTGATGAAGAGAAATCTTACCCAGTGGATATTGCAGTTTTTAATTCGTCCAAGAAAACAGAAGATAACTTATTTATGGTTGTGGAGTGCAAAAAGAAAGAACGCAAAGACGGTGAATATCAACTTCGTCTGTATCTTGATATGTCATCGGCTGATGTGGGGGTTTGGTTTAACGGTAAGGAGCACGTCTATTTAAGGAAGATTTACCACAAGGATGGGAAAAGAACTTATGAGATTTTGCCTAATATACCCCGCCAAGGTCAAAGAATCGAAGATATAGGGCTTTATAAAAGGCAAGACCTAAAGAAACCTTCGAATTTAAAGGCGGTATTTAGAGACATTCGTAATCATCTTGCAGGTATGACAACAGGCATTACCAGAGATGAGGCGCTAGCCCAAGAGATTATAAATATTCTGTTTTGTAAAATACTTGATGAGCAGGAAACCGACCCTTCTGATACTGTAACTTTTCGACACGGCGTGGGAGAATCCAGCAAAGAAGTTTACAAAAGAATTAAGGAATTATTTGAAAGAGTAAAAGATGCAGCTTATGGTGATGTGTTTGATTCTAGCGATACCATAAGGCTTGATGCCGAAAGCCTTAGTTATGTGGTAGGCGAACTTCAAAATTATTGCATTATGGATGCGGATCGGGATGCCATCGGGGATGCCTTCGAAGTATTTATTGGTCCGGCCTTGAGAGGTTCGGAAGGGCAATTTTTTACACCTCGAAATGTAGTTGAAATGATGGTAAAGATAGTTGATCCTCAGCCTGGCGAGAAAATTATTGACCCTGCATGTGGTTCAGGAGGATTTCTTATAATGGCTTTATCACATGTCTGGGCAGAATTAAGGAATGAAGCGAAACGCAAATCTTGGTCTGAAAGACAGCTAATTAAGCGTGAAATGGAAGTAGCTACTGACTGTTTTCGCGGGATTGATAAAGATTCTTTTCTCTCAAAAGTATGCAAAGCTTACATGGCCTTAGTAGGTGATGGAAGGGGCGGTGTCTTTTGCCAAAATACTCTTGAACCTTTTTCTTCCTGGCCAGAACCAATGCAGCAAAAGATTAAGCCAGGAACATTTGATGTCGTTATGACAAATCCGCCTTTTGGTAAAAAAATCGTTGTTAAAGGAGAGCCGATTTTGTCTCAGTATGATTTAGGTTATAAATGGGCACGAAAAAAGGAGACAAAGGAGTTGGAGAAAACAACAACTCTTCATGATGACCAGCCTCCTCAAATTCTCTTTTTGGAGAGGTGCCTACAATTATTGAAACCAGGCGGGAGGCTTGGCATTGTATTACCAGAAGCAGTTTTTGGCATGCCTACGTATGAATATGTTGTGTCCTGGCTTAAGCATCGAAGTAAAATTCGAGGCATAGTTCAAATGCCAGAAGCACTATTCAAAACAAGCGGAAAAGGTGGAACCCATGCTAAGGTCTGCATACTGTTTGTTGAAAATATAAAGCCGTCCAAAAATGAAGACTACGAAATTTTTATGGCAGATGTAAAATGGTGTGGCCATGATTCCAGGGCAAATCCTACCCTTCGTAAAGATAAAAACGGAAAACTAGTTTTGCTAGATGAGGTTCCTGCTGTTTCTGAGAGATGGGCATCCGTAATGGGAGGATGGTAATTTAAAATGTCTGCTACTGCACAGGATCATATAGGATTCAAGCTTTGCCTTTCGGATATAAACCGAGGCATATTTTTGCCGAAGTACTACAATCCTGAAATAACAGGACGCCTACAAGCTCTTAGAAAAACTCATAATTTAGCTCTTCTGGGAGAACTTATTGAAAAAAATTATGTTAGCGTTTCTGCTGGTGATGAAATTGGAAAAATGGCATATGGCACTGGCTCCATTCCTTTTATACGAACTTCCGATATATCGAATTGGGAAATTAAAACGGATGCCAAGCAAGGTGTAAGTGAAGAAATTTATGAGGACTATGCAAAAAAGCAAGATGTTAAAGTAGGTGACATTCTATTTGTGCGAGACGGCACTTATCTAATAGGTCAAATTGCCCTTGTCACATCAAATGATTTACCCTTCCTTTATCAATCACATATATTAAAATTAAGAGTCCTTCCAAAATCACCAATATCAGCTTCATTGCTTATGGCTTCTTTAAGTTCCCCGATTGTTAAAAGACAGATTAGATGTAAACAGTTTACAGCGGACATTATTGATACGATTGGAGATAGATATAAGGAACTTGCCTTACCAATCCCAAAAGAAATAAAGGTGGCAGAAAAGATTACAAAGGAAGTCGATGATTTGATTTCTGAACGTGCACGTCTATGCGATAAAATAAGGACAATTCCATACTGGGTAGAAGGATTAATTAATTCCCCAGACGATAATATATCCGCAGAATTAATACCTGAGACTTCGGAGAAGGGCAACATAGGCTTCATGAGGAAATTTTCTTCAATAACCAACGGAATTTTTATTCCTAAATATTATGATCCTCTCCTCAAAGAAAAGCTAAAAATTCTCTCTAAGACACATACCCTTGTTTCGATAGCGGAACTTGTTAAGAATAAAATTATATCGTGGGGTACTGGGATCGAAATTGGAAAAATGGCATATGGCACTGGCTCCATTCCTTTTATACGAACTTCCGATATATCGAATTGGGAACTTAAGGGTGACCCCAAGCAAGCAGTTTCAGCGGAAATTTACGAATCAAATAAGCAAGACGTTCAGGCAGGAGATATTTTTGTTGTTCGAGATGGTACTTATTTAGTTGGGACATCCTGCATACTTACCGACAGGGATACAAAAATTCTCTATTGTGGAGGTTTATACAAATTCCGCGTAGAAAACACCGATGAAATTGACCCTTATCTTTTGTTAGCACTTTTGAATTCCCCTATTGTGCGCCGTCAAATGAGAGCAAAGCAATTTACGCGAGATATTATAGATACTCTTGGGAAACGGATCTTCGAGGTTATTTTGCCTATTCCTAAAGATGCCGATTTGAGAAAACAAATTGCATCTAAAACACGCCAAGTAATAACTACTCGTGTTCAGTTGAGAGATAGAACAAAGGAAATTGCTATTGAAGTTGAGGGAGTTGATTCCCTCCCACTTGAAGAAACCGAGATTATAGAAACAGCCTAAGCTTTTCCCTTTTAATACCCGTTCCTTAACTTTTCTACGCACTCGCATCTCCAATCTTGATACAACGCTTAAAAGCCCCGTCGTCATTACTTCTGAATGGAATCCCAATACCATTACAGAAGCGCAATCCTTTCCTATTTGGATAACCTTTTAAAAAATCTCCCCCCTCGGCAATCGCAGTCGTCCTGTTCCGATACTTCGTATTTCCGCAGCGTCCGGCGCCTGTCCGCCGAAGTTTTAACGTAGGCGGATGTGATTGCCGTTTGAAAACCTCAAAAAAATTTCTCCTTTTTCATTTTCGCCGCCGCTACCATTATCCTTATCAAATCCATTATTTTTGTTATAATACTTGAGATTTCTATTAATTAATCTACATTATGCTTAAAATCTATATTAAAACCTTCGGCTGCCAGATGAATACCCGCGATAGCGAGGCTCTGATGGGGCTTTTCCTTAAAAAAGGCTATGCTCAGGCGAAAAGCGAGAAAGAGGCAGATGTAATTTTACTTAACACCTGCGCTGTGCGGGCGCATGCAGAACACCGTGTTAGGTCTATTCTTGGTTCTTTCAAAAAATTATTTCCGCAATATAAAAAGAAACACGTCCTACGTCCTACGTCCCACGTTCCACGTAAAATTATTGGCCTCATCGGCTGCATGGCAAAAAGCAGCGGCAAAGAAATATTCCAACGAATGCCGCATGTGAATTTAATTGTATCTCCCGCAAAATTGCACAAAATCCCCGCGTATATAGAAAAAATAAAGAAAGAAAATATAAGAATAATTGATTTAGAAGATAAAGAAAGGGACGAGGAATTCTATAATGCCTCTTACCGTATAAAGCCGGGTTACGCGCAAGTTGTAATTTCTACAGGATGCTCTAATTATTGTTCCTATTGCGTTGTGCCTGGTGTGCGGGGCGCGTTGCGTTTGCGTAAGCCCGAAGACATTATCGCGGAAGTTAAAAGAAATGTTTCTTTGGGTATTACAAAAATTACGCTTCTTGGGCAAAATGTTAATGATTATCTTTATCGTCCTACGTCCCACGTGCAACGCCCCACATCTTTTGTTGATTTGCTGAAAATGGTTGAAGAAATTGAAGGGATTGAAGAGATTGATTTTCTCACCCCGCATCCGAAAAACACCACAAAAGAATTATTTAAACTAATGGCTGAGTCAAAAAAGATTAAAAAGTATTTACATTTGCCATACCAGGCTGGTTCTGATAGAATCTTACGTCTTATGCATAGAGGTTACACCAAGCAGGAGTACCTCGCGCTCGTAGATAACTATAAAAAAATAGTCGGCGGCACGATAGGAACCGATATCATAGTCGGTTTTCCTACCGAAACAGAAGAAGATTTTCTGCATACCAAAGATATTCTGGAAAAAGTAAAGTTTATGGGTGCCTACATATTTAAATATTCTCCGCGGCCGCAAACATCTGCGCAAAAATTAAAAGATGATGTGCCGCAAGCGGAAAAGGAAAGAAGGCACAAGATTTTGTTAGATTTGCAGAAAAAGATTTCATCGCATAATAAATGAAAAATATTTATAGCAAAATTAGGATAAGTTTCTTAACTTTAGTTTTGAGCCCGGTTTTTATAAGCCTATCTTACCCGGCCCCTCTTGATGATGCTTATAGAGATTATCTTAATAATGATTACGAAGAAGCAATTACCAAAGCAAAATCCCTGGAACGGAATGCCGAAACCCTGTATTTTTTAGGGCTTGTTTACACAAAAATTGGAAATTACGCACAGGCGCGTGAATACCTGATAACGCTTATTAACACTTACCCTAAGTCAAAAAACCATGAACAAGGTATGGTAAAAATGGCGGACACCTATTTTCTTGAGGGCGATTTATCAAGGGCGAAATCACTCTATGAGAGCATAGAAAAAAAGTCAAGCGCCTCTCGTTACCTTTCTCTGGTTTATTTAAGGCTTAGCCAGATAGCCGGTAAAGAAGGCCGATGGGAAGATAAAAAAAGATACGCCAATTTACTTGCGGAAAAATACCCTTCAAGCGCAGAGCTGGAGCTTGCAAACACATATAATGAGCAGGAAGATTTTTTTACCATACAGGTTGGAGCTTTCAGCGACCGCAGAAACGCCGTAAATCTCAAAAATGACCTGGATAACAAATATGATGTCTATATTATTGAGGATAAAAGCGGAAGCTACGTATTATATAAAGTAAGAGTGGGTAAATTCAAGGACAGAAAAGAAGCAGAAAGAATGTGGGGCAGATTGGTTAAGCAAGGTTACCCTGCCAAAATCTTTCCTTAAAATATGCCGCCTATTATCTTTATTGTCGGTGCAACAGCTACGGGAAAAACAGAAGCTGCATACGAACTTGCCAAAAGAATTAATGCTGAAATAATTTCCGCTGATTCAATGCTTTTCTACAAAGAAGCAGCTATTATTAGCTCAAAGCCCCCGGAATATATGCTTAAAGAAATAAAACATCATTTTGTGGGGAATGCCTCCGTTAAAGATTCTTATAGCGTTTTCAATTATTTCACAGAAGCCAGCAAGCTAATTGCTGAATTATTCGCGAAAAATATTCCACAAGTTGTTTGCGGCGGAAGCGGCTTATATATCAAAGCTTTGCTTGACGGAATATTTGACGGAGTAGGAGAAGACAAAGAACTTCGCCAGGAGCTTGAGGGAAAAGCGAAAGAATTCGGCAAAGAATATTTGTATGAAGAGCTAAAAAAAGTTGATCCGGAAACTGCAGCGAAAGCCAAGGATTTACGAAGAATTATCAGGGCGCTTGAGGTCTATCGCTTAACCGGAGTGCCTTTATCAAAGAAGAAAAAAGAAGCAAACGGTTTGTGGGGAAAACTTCCAATTAAAATATTCGGCTTGAATTTTAAAAGAGAAACGCTTTATAAACGAATAAATAAGCGCGTTGACAGTATGTTTGAGGCAGGAGCAGCGGAGGAGGTTAAGAAACTGCTTAAGCTTAAATTGAGCAATACCGCGGAAAAAATTATCGGTATAAAAGAAATCTCCGGATACTTAAAGGGCGAGTATAATATAGAACAGGCCAAAGAGCTTATGAAGAAAAATACCCGCAATTTCGCCAAACGCCAGCTTACCTGGTTTAGAGCGGATAAGAGGATTAATTGGATAGAGAGGGATGATTTAACGACAGAAGAAATGGTTAATAGGTTGATAAGTTATTAGGTTGATAGGCAGATTTTTATCTGACATCTGATGTCTGATAGCTGAGAGCTGTAAACTATGCACGAAACAACAAAAATTGAAAAAGCCTTACTGATAATGACCGAAGTGCGTAATGAGGAACGCTGGCCGGCTGAAGTTCTTGCCGAGGAATTCAAGAGTCTTGTTGTTTCTTCAGGGATTGAAGTAAAAGATTTAGTAGCTCTCAAATTAAAAGAGATAAGCCCTTCGTTATATATAGGAAAAGGAAAAGCTGAAGAATTAGCTGTTACAGTAGCGGAAGAAGGCGTTGATGTCGTTATCTTTAACAATAATTTGAAAGCCAGCCAGCAGAGGAATTTAGAAGACGCTTTAGGTGTAAAAACAATAGACAGGACACAGCTAATTCTTGACATATTTGCGCGCCATGCCCGCACGCAGGAAGGAGCTTTGCAGGTTGAACTTGCCCAGCTTGAGTATTTGCTGCCGCGCCTTAAAGGAAAAGGGATTATGCTCTCCCGGCTCGGCGGCGGAATTGGAACGCGGGGCCCGGGTGAGAAAAAAATTGAAATAGACCGGCGAAGGATTACTGACCGCATTACCAGGCTGCAGCGTGAACTTGCTGAAGTGGGCCGTCATCGCGAAACAACGCGCAAAAAAAGGGAAAAAGACAAAGCGGTAATTTGCTCGCTAGTGGGTTATACCAGCGCCGGCAAGACCACTCTTTTTAATTCGCTTACCGAGAGTAATGAGAAAATTTCAAACACTCTTTTTACTACGCTGGATCCCGTAAGCCGCACGTTTAATCTTCGCGAAAATTTAAAAGTTATAATTACCGATACAGTAGGCTTTATATATAAATTGCCGCTTAATTTGATTGAGGCGTTTAAGGCTACGCTTGAAGAATTGCAATATGCGGATGTGCTTTTGCATGTGGTAGATGCTTCAAGCAGCGATATCATGCGGCTGATGAGTTCAGTTGATTCTGTACTTAAGGAATTAAAACTTGACGCAAAGCCTTTAATCCTTGTTTTTAATAAAACCGACAAACTCACTCCCGAAAGCATCAATATTTTCAAAAACAAATATTCTGATGCGCTGTTTGTCTCTGCGCTTGAAAAAACCAATTTAGATATTTTGAGGGAAAAGATTTACGACATCACTTTCAAAGATATGATTGAGGTTGTTGTTAAAATTCCATTCAATCTTATGGAGCTTACTAATTATATCCACGTTAACTGTGAAGTCTTGAAAATTAATTATCAGGAAACGGAAGCTATTTATTTTATAAGGACAAGGAAAGATAAATTATCTTTCTTTGAAAAAAAAGGCATTGTAATTAAAATGATTTAGCTAAAACCAGAAACTTGATTTCTATTGAAGGGATTTGAAAAATTCGTAAGAGTTTAAACTGATTTAGCCAAAAAAGGCAAGCGTGAACACGCAAGCCGCGTTTTTGATGTGTAAGAAAATTCAAAAGTAATGCTTACGGGTACCGTTAGTTTTATCTATAAATTACCGCTAAAAATAGTCAAATAAAAATATATTGTTTTTCTAATACTTCATGATAAACTAAAAATATCAGCTGCAACAAGAAATAAAGATATGAAAAATATTTTCAAAAGTTTTCTTTATAAAATATTTTTAATTTCAGGCTGTATTTTGTTTTTCCTTCCTTTTGCCTTCAGCCAAACAGAAACCATTAGAATAACTACCTACTATCCAGCCCCTATGGGGATTTATCTGCAATTAGCTACGCAAACTCTTGGCGTAGGGGATACCAATGGAAACGGCACAATTGAGCCTGGAGACTCTCCTGACCCGTCCATTGCCGCCCAGCAAGGAGACCTCTGGATAGCCGGCAATGTCGGTATCGGCACTACCAACCCCCAAAACACCTTAGACGTGGCCGGTAACGCAGTCATCGGCGCAGGCTATGCCGGAGTAAATACCGCACCTGCAAATGGTTTGCTGGTAGAAGGTGATGTAGGAATTGGTACAACAGCTCCTCAAGCTAACTTAGAAGTTAATAATACTGTACGCTTAACTCCAACCGATGCGCCGCTTCATACCGTAAGGGGGGCTATTTATTATAACGACAGCGAGAATGTGTTTAAGTATAATGACGATGGCACAATTACAGGCTGGAGGAATATAGGCGGCGGAACCTTAGGGGCAACGCAAGATCTAAAAGGCCCTTACCGTCGGGATCCCCCTCTGGCGCAGAGGCTTGAATGTCCTTTAGGCTGGGTTGTTACGGAAATAAAATTTTATACCGATAACAGGTGCAAAAGATGTACGCAAACACCTTGTTCTTCTGCTGTTGGTCCGGAAGTTACCCATTTTGGCATTGTATGCCGGCAGCTACAGTAAAGAATAAGGTTATTTTAGAGATATGAGGAAATTATTTTTTTTAGCAGTAATTAGTTTATTTATACTCTTAACCGGGGCGTCGTCTATTTATTTGGCTTTCAGCCAAGAAAATCTCACTATTACCACCTATTACCCCGCACCAGCAGGGGTGTATCTACGTTTAACCACCCAAACCCTGGGTGTGGGTGATACTAACGCAGACGGCAATATGAATGGAGCTGATTCTCCTGACCCGTCCATCGCCGCCCAGCAAGGAGACCTCTGGGTAGCTGGGAATGTAGGTATCGCTACAACCAATCCTCAAAACAATTTAGACGTAGCAGGCAATGCGGTTATTGGCGCAGGCTATG
>Ga0265297_10007569_pt1 | contig 14962 bp, 14 predicted proteins | sample Munlanlwell13791_FD_192502 | JGI IMG/M metagenome (GOLD analysis project Ga0265297, IMG submission 192502) | Leachate microbial communities from a municipal landfill in Southern Ontario, Canada - Leachate well 137-91 | ecosystem: Engineered > Solid waste > Landfill > Unclassified | place... | reverse complement strand
TCATGAACCGGCCGGCGTTTCTTATCGCCTCCTCAACCGATACCTGATACGACATGAACGGCATATCGCCCACCAGAAACGCGTACTTTGTGCCGCGCCTGGCAGCCTTCGAGTGGTGGATCATCTCATCCATGGTAACCGGCACCGTAGAGTCATACCCGAGCACGACCATGCCGAGCGAATCCCCGACAAGTATCATGTCGATGCCTGCCTCGTCGACAAGCCGCGCTATAGGATAGTCATAGGCGGTAAGCATCGTGATCTTTTTCCCGCTGCGTTTCTTATTATGCAAATCCGTTATCGTAATCTTCTTACGTTCCATCACCGTCTCCTTTTATAGCTGTAAGCTATTGTATCATTTCTTTCTATATGCGTCGAGGAATGAATCGCAGTAAATATGCTTGTTCAGAACCAGCTCCGCAGTTATCATCGCATCCATCAGTTCCTTGTCGAGCGGGTCAAGGATCGCCGAGGTAAGGCCATCGGCTATAGCCATCGTAAGGAACGTCCTGTTCACGAGGCTGCGGAATTTCGTGCCCTGCGAGACGTTGGAAAGGCCTATTACTGTATTCGGCGCCGGGTCACTCAAGCAACTGAACTCCCTTATCGCCTCGAGTACCTCGCGTCCCTGTGTCTGCGCGACGTTCACCGGCAGGACTATCGGATCGAGAAATACATCGTCGGTGCCGATGCCGTAATCTATCGCCTTCGCCATGATCGTCGCGGCAAGTTCAAGCCGTTTCTCTCTTGAATTCGGCACGCCCGCCTTGTCCATCGCCAGGCCTATGACCTGTGTATTATATTTCTTTGCAAGGCCGAATATGACATCCATCTTGGCCTCGTCGGCATTGGTAGAATTGATGACGGCCCTGTTCTTCACGAGCCTCAAGCCCTCCTCAATAACATCCGCCTTTGTCGAATCGAGAGCAAGGCGCACGTCCACGACGGCCTGTATCGATTCGATCAGCCACTTCATATCATCCTTCGGGTTCTTCGAATAAGGGCCGGTGTTAACATCGAGAACCTGCGAACCGGCTTTGACCTGGTCGATCGCAAGATGCTGGATGACATCCGTCTCCCTGTTCGAGACCGCCTTACCTACATCCTTGTACATGCCATTGATAAGCTCACCTATGACTATCACCTTCTACCCCCTGTCCATTATATTTTTAATATACGCCATGGCCGATCTTGCTGCAACCGGATGGCGCATGACGACCAGATCCGCACCTGCCTGAAGCATAGCTACTGTCGTAGTGAGCTCCCAGTTGACACCCTGGGTATCACCGGATTCCCTGGCTTCCTTGGTCTTCCACACCTCGCTGCCTGCGAAGAGTATAAACGGCATGGCCAGCATCTTGTCGCCGATGAACGCGGCAAGACGGCCGCGTTCCATTATCGAATAGACATATTCCATCCCGTAACCGAGCGATGTCGTCGTCGGGTGCATCACTATCCTCTTGGAATCACACCCCATGTCGCTTATCAGAATATTAACTTGCTTTGCGATATTTATGTCGATCGGGGACTCCGCTATTATGGAATGGCCGTCGGCGAGGCAGGTGGCCGCCAACGTCTTATAATTATTCTGGGTCGCGATGCCCAATAAACAGTTTTCACCTTTTAGCGCCTGGCTGACCTTCGGCAGGACATCGTTGTCCTTGTCATCATCGCCCGAACCTACTATTATCAAAGGAAGGCCGGTCTCTTTAAATACAGCCTTCACTATCGGGACGACCTCTTCGCCGGTCTTGTTCCCACAATCCGGATGTATGCTCATAAGCCTGATACAGAGGACCTGAGCGCCGAATTCTGTCGCGCACTTCTTCGCCCATGACACAGGATCCTTTAATGACGCTCCATACGGTCTCTTGAGCCCCTCCGGCCAGTCCGCGGGTTCGCAGTCGAATATCTCCAGCGCGACGAGCGGCGGATTGGGCATGGCGCCTTCGTCAAACAGAAAAGGCAAGGTCGTCTCGCCTCCAATATTTACGCTTTTCGAGCCGGCACGGCCGATCCGGACCGTATTTATCGCATCGCTATACTTTTCCCTTACCAATTCTATCGGCATCTCTCTCACCTGTTAAATTTTTAAATATCTGTTCTATCTCATCCTTGACTGGCTTGCTATCAAGTTCGAATATAGACCTATTCGAAATATTCCAGCTCACAACCTCTTCGTCATACGGCAGGCTGCCTATCACATCCAGGCCCGACCTCTCTATCTCTTCCGCAAATATGGACAGGCTTCCTGAGACCTTATTCATAACGAGGCAGGCGCCTCTCATCTTTATCCCCAGTTCTTTGGCCAGATCGTAGATCTTTCTGGCGGAGCGGATGCCGGGGACCGAATAGTCGCTTACGAGGACGAGTCTGGTCAATTCACCTTCCGTCCTGCGCGATATATGCTCCATCCCTGCGGCATTATCGATAATCACAAAATCATAACTTTTTGTTACGCGCCCTATGAGGTCGCGCAGGAGATTGTTCACGTAGCAATAGCACCCCGGTCCTTCCGGCCTGCCCATCACGAGGAGGTCGAAGCCCTCGGCCTCGACGACCGCGTCCTGGACGCGCATCTCTATAAAACGTTCCTTTGTCATGCCGGCGGGGATATTGTCCATATTCTTCGACACCTCTTCACATATCCCCACTATGGTCTTCGGATCCCTGATGCCGAGACTGTCCGCAAGGCAGGAATTCGGGTCGGCATCGATAGCAAGTATAGACTCCTTCTTCTTTGAGACCAGGTGCGCGACTAACAGAGCCGACACCGTAGTCTTGCCTGTCCCGCCTTTGCCGTTTACCGCGATAACCGTACTGATGGGAACCTCCTTAAGTCGGTGTGAGGAAAAAACAGGGAAGCTATGTATTCATCCATATAGTTCGGCTCAGAGCCGAGATCGAGATACATGATCTTCCTGTATATGTCGTTCGCCTTCCCCATAGCGGCCTGCGAAATAAGCGCCATCCTCGCGCCCGCAAGCGATGAATTGCCGATGAACTCATAGACGCTTCTGTCGATATCCGGCAGGAGGCCGATGTATACGGCATTTTCGATATTCAGGTAATTTCCGAAACCTCCGGCTATGTATACTTTCTTCAGGTCCGAAGGCTTTCGCTCCACTTTATTTAAAAGCGAGATGATGGCGCTATATACGGCGCCTTTCGCGCGTTTCAGATTCTCGATATCGTCCTCGTCTATAACGATCTCTTTCCCGATCGCGGTCTGGTCTTTGGACGCAATGACGAATTCATAACAGGATGCCGCTTTCCTGATCCTGTCGGATTTGATCTCCCTGTTTATCTTGCCGTCCTTACCTATTATATTACGCTTTAAGAGCTGGCATAAAATATCGATATATCCCGACCCGCATATGCCTTTCGGTTTTGCGTCGCCGATGGTCTGTGTCTTCACATCGAAGCGCTCATCTATCACGGCCTTTTCGATCGCGCCTTTCACAGCCTTCATGCCGTGGCCGAGACCGCTTCCCTCGAACGCGGGTCCTGCGCTCGCGGCCGTTCCCATCATCCACTCTCTATTACCCAGGACGACCTCGCCGTTTGTGCCTATATCGGCCAAGAGCGTCAGGTCTTTCGCCTCCTCAAGGCCACAGGCCAGGACACCCGCCACTATGTCCCCGCCTATATAAGAGGCAACACCCGGCAGGAACGATACGACGCCTTTTGGATTTATCTCCAGCTTAAGTTCGGGGGCCGGCATTACCGGGAAGGCGGTCGTCGCCGGAACATACGGCGCTCTCCTGATGGACGAAGGGTCGATATTGAGCAAAAGATGCATCATCGTCATATTGCCCGCAAACGTCATTCCGTATATATCGCTCAAGTTTATCCCGCAGGAAGAGGCCAGGTCTTCTATCATCTCGTCGATGTTCGCGGTCACCGCCCCATTGAGCTTTGCCAACCCTTCCGGGGTCTCGGCGTAGACGATCCTGGTGATGATGTCGCTTCCGAAAGCAGCCTGTTTGTTGAACGCGATCCTTGTGCCGAGGATCTTTCCGGCACTCAGGTCAATGAGCTGACCCGCTACGGTAGTCGTCCCGATATCGAACGCGAATCCGAAACACATCTTCGAGGTATCGCCCGTCTCTATCGAAAGTATCTCGAGAGAGTCGTCTTTATGTCCTAAGATCACCGTAACATCATATCCGCTTTCGCGCATGAGTTCGTCGAGGTGTTTTATATTCGAAAGCTTAGTCGATATATGGACGTGGTCTATTCTGGATCCGAGCTCCGCGTAGATCCGGTCGAGGTCGCTAGTGCCGTCATCCGCCGTCGGCTTCGTAAGCTCAAGATATATCTTTCTGACCAAAGGCGAGAAAGCAAAACTCTTCTCGCGCTCCGATATCACGCCCTTTGTGAATTCTTCCGATTCGCCTGGGGGTTTCTCATGCATGCCGAGCGATTCCTTCGGTATTTCAATCTCGAGATCCCCCTCAACCAGCGATTGGCATGCGAGCGCAACTCCTCTTTTTCTATCCGCCTCGCTCACCAGGCGCGACGCCTCTACCCTGGCCTTGCCTTTCTTTATAACTATGCGGCATTTTCCGCACAGACCTTCGCCTCCGCAGGCGGCCGTAAGCACTATGCCGCACTTTATCGCGGCGCTGAGCAAATCCGTGCCTTTTGCGACTTTTACAGATCTATCCTGCGGACTGAAATATACCGTAAATTCCTGCATATATCCTTTTCATCCTTAGCCCCTAAGATCCCTGCTTATAACTCCTCAGGAAATTCGTTATCCCGGATGCTTCGCGCGGACCGACGCTCACTTTCCACCCCGACAGCTCTTCCAGTCTTCCGCTCAATACGGAGACATACCCGGGGATCACGAGTTTCCTGTGTGTCACCACATCCTCGATGCCGCATCTTCTTACGAACTCTGTTATCGTCTCGGCTGTAAATTTCTCCGCGGCCCAGGCCGTCAAGACAGACATGCCCTCCGAATCGCAGCTCACTATGTAAGAGGGGACCTTACTACCTTCCACCTCACCCGCTACCGTAAAATATGTTATCGAAAAATTCGTCGTGATAAGTACGGGTGAATCCTTGGTAACCTTCCCGATCTCGTAGATCTTCGGCTCCACCTGGACGGGTTTCTGCGGATCCTGGTATATATCCTGCCGGACGACAAGAAGCGGGAAGATAAACTCTCTGTCCGTATTCTTCATTATGACTATGCCGGCATACTTTGTCACATATGAAACGGCCTCGGCCAGTTCCATATACGGTTCCGGCGATTCGGTAAATGCCATGACCGGATAGCCGAGAGCCCGGAAGTTCTTCTTCAGCGCCGTCCTTCTTATGCAGGTAAAATCTTGTATCCTGCCGGTAATACCCCTTCCTTTTATATTTATAACGATCTCATCAATGCCGCCTTTTTTTATCCTCTCCGTTGCCGTCGCGGCCTCTTCCGGATCTTTGCAGGAGATCGCAAGTGGCACGCCCGATGCCTTCGCGAGCCCTGTGAAGGCATCGAGAAGGCTCATCTGGTCACAGACGAGAAGCGGCCTCCTCCCGTTGCAGGCTGCGAGCGCTTCCCGCACAGTGTCTAGGTCGTCGCTGAAGATGGCAATATTGAGATCCGGGGCCTTCACCACCGTCTTTACGGCGCTTACAAAAACATCCTTCTTCTTCGAAGAATTCTTGACACATATCAGATTTACACCTATCTCCTGACCGACCCTCTCGAATTTCAGTTTATTTATCTTCGCGACCGCGGCCGAGATATCGTTGTCGCCGAGGCTATCCTCCACCAAGAACCCTATTGCGCAAGGATGAAAGAATTTTTGCTCGTGGCGGTACATGACGGTCTCGTTACCGATCTCTATCCTTTTATCGCCTGAGCCGACCGTGACTAGCTTGATCGGCGGCTGACTGGCGCTCTCGAGCGCAAGCTTAGCTTCGGCGGTCACTTGCGGACACTTGTCGAGCGACACCTTCTTCTGCGCTAGCGCCATCGCGAACGCAAGGCAGGTCGCAAACCCGCACTGCTTGCAATTGGTCCTGGGAAGCAGCTTATAAATATCTAGTCCTGATAATGCCATTTATTTCTCTTTCTATTTTGCGATTACGCCGGCAGGAGGTCGCAAAAACAAAACCGCTGTTCGCGTGTCACGACCTCTCCGATTTTAAAATCGATCCTGTCCCTGAATATCGGACCGTCATAAACAAATGAATGAAATTCGCCGTTCTCGCCGCAGGGGTCGACGCCTTCCGGCAGCTCCGCCAGAAATTTCTCATCGAAAGACCTGCCTGCAAATTCCCGCGGGAGCGCCTGGGTATCCACGCAGGCGATCACTGCCTTGAACCCGAGACGGATGAATTCTCCGGCAAGAACTCTTGTATCCTTCTTCCATATCGGAAATATGCCTTTTAAATTCAAAAGCGCCAGCTTCTCTTCCCGGTATTTCCTGAGGTCTTCCAGAAAGATATCGCCGAAGACCACGCCGGTGACGCCGGACGCGGCATGTTTTTCGAGAAGACGACGCATACCCGATTCATACTCCGCATTGGTGCTTTCTTTAGTGATAAAGACTTTTTCAAGCTCAAGACCTATTGACCGGGCCTGCCTTTCAAGCAGCGCATTTCGTACGCCATGCATGCTTATCCGGTCATAGTCCTTAGTGATCGTGGTCAGGAGCGCCGACACGTCACAATTTCCATCCTGCATGATCTCGTAAAGCGCCAGGCTGCTGTCTTTGCCGCCGCTCCACGAGCATATCAGCTTCTGCGGAGCCATCTCAAGAGGCCTTCCTGTGTTCCTGCCAGAATTTATCAAGGCTACTCATCCCAAATTCTTCCACTTTATTTCCGTCGGGATCTATCAATACCACAAGCCATCCCGCGCCGCTTTCTTCTGCGGAATGTTTTCTCTGATATACAACGATATGGCCATAATATTTATCTTCCAGACCTCCGCCTACTACACCGTCAAATTCATTAAAATCAGAGAATCTCTTAATATCGGCGCCGTCGGCACCGGCCCTGCAAAAGATCGCACGGGCCTGGTCATGCTTAGGCTTAGCCAGAAAGTAGATATACTTGCCATCCGGCGAGAAAACGAGGCGTTCAAAACTGCACAGATACCTGGACGCATCCTCTACCCCCGAATAGTAATTCTTGACTATTATTCTTTTATTCTCGCCGTCTGCGTCCATAGACCATATCGCGTCATGGTCCGCGGGAAACGGCCCCTTACCCGCCGCAGGAAGATTATTTTTACCTGACGAAATGTCTTCCTTTTTATATCTCACGAAAACTATCTTTTTGGCGTCGGGTGCCAGCCTCGGATCAGAGTTGTTGCCCAGAAAGGTAAGCCGCTGTTCGTCACCGCTGTCATCTGTAGCATAGATATCACCGTCTCTTACGTATACGGACAAGGCATATGCGCATGACGCGGACACGGCTAGTACCGTAATCATAAAACCGGTAATTAATATTTTTTTATTCATCTATACCAGCGGATCCATCGAGAGCGCCGGATGGCCGACCTTCTCGAGATACGTGACCAGTGCCGCGGCATCCGTCGCGACCGTTTCGTCCGCTATCTTATCGAACAGTTCCGGCATGCCGATATCTTTGCAGCGTTCTTTTATTTTATCCGCGAGCGCCTCTTTTAATTCCTTCGGCATCCATACGACGCGCTTCAAACCGCCCTCGGCAGAGATGAACTTTTTGCTCGCTATATATAAGCGGCCCACACCGAGGAAACCCGGCGTCTGAGCGCCGCCGCCGACAGAGCTCGCGAGCGTCGTAAACTTCATGCCTGCGGGTGTCTCGCCTGTATATTCGCGGCTCACGACCATCACGCCGTTTGCCTCAGGCACGATCGCCACGATGCATTCGAAGCATCCGCATGAGGTCATCGGCGCATCCATAAGCGAATAGACGGTCATGCGCGACGTTTTGTGATGTGAGTTATCGTACACAAACTTGTTTATGCCTTCCCACACGCCTTTGGTCTGATCGACGACATTACCCTTCTTTATAGGCTGGTTTCCGCCTGTCGGCGTGATCTCATGGGCTGCTTTGGCGTCGAGCCACGAATACGCGCCGCAGAGGCCGAGCCTTTCGGGGCTCACCACGCAAACGTGATCGGGCGCGAAACTCTGGCATAACGTACAACTGTAAAAAGTATCGACCGATTCGTCGCTCATACCCGCGATCCTCGCGTCCCGGGCGTCAAAGACCTTTTTCGCTCCGGGAAGAAGCTTCTTCACCTCGGCCTCGTCCGTATACAATGTCACCTGAACCTTGTCGACGATCGCGCCGTATTCATCCTTGAGCTTAGCCACCAGGATATCGCCGAAATGACGTATCTTGAAACCGGCCTTCCTGGCATCTTTCGATATCCTCATCCAGTTCATGTCGCGCTGCCCCATATGGAATATGCCCATTGCGTAGTTAAGATATTTATGGATCTGGCGTTCCAGTATCGGCTCGAAATCGGCCGCCATCTTCCTACCGGCGACATCCGCGACTATGGCCAAAGGATAACTTGATCCTTCTTTCATCGCATCTATCTCGGGCCCGGTCACAACGATCTTTCCATCTTCAATTTCGTTCATCTTACGCATCCTTAAATATTCGAATGCCGTAGAATATTTTCCTCCGAATTGGACGAACATGTTTTCCTTGCGGACACGCTCACCCTCGAAAGCTGCTGAAAAAGGCACCGGCACCGGGACCTGCGTAACCTTTATCTTAATGCCGCGGGTCTCGATCGCCTTCTGTACTATCTTAGCGTGATCCGGCTCTTTTACAAGGCACTCCTCGTGCGCGCATACTCCCGGCACCTTTATTTCCGGCAGGTCGAGGTCCGTGATGATAGGCACGCCTGCCGCGAGCGCACCGGCGCCAGTGGCCGCCTTCACCTCATCGACCCCGCCGAGAAGCAGCACAAATGCAGGCACTCTATTCTTGACATAATCTACACAGGCCGCCGTGTTGCCGGCCTTTATCCCGCCGAACGTCAGCGCAGCCCTTATCGCAAAATTGAGCACGTATACGATCGATATCGTATCGCGGCCGAAAGGCACAACGTATGACTCCATCCCCATGTGCAGGCCGCCGTTCTTCAACTGATCCACAATACTCACCCCGTCGACATTTCCGCCTACGAGCGTAAGGATGTTCCTCTTCTGAAGGTCCCTTACTATATCGACCGCGACCTTATCGCTCGGCGCCTTTCCCAGTATGACACTTATACCGGATATGCGACCGTCTACCAATTGTATCCCCAGGCTTCGCAGAAGCGTATCCGAGAAGAATCCGGGACAATCTGCCTGCGGCTCCTTGCCATGAAGATAGCGAAGCGCCGCGATTATCTCTTCAGCCAGTATAGTCCCGACCCCCGCATTGAGACCGTCCTTCAAGAACGTATCCCATTTATCATCGGAAGGCACTTTGGTCAGGATAAGTGTCTTCGCCGTATCCAGCACCTTTTTGGCGTCCGCCAGGGTCTTTACCTCCGCGCCGAGAAGGGCGTTTGCAAGAGGAAAGTAGAATGCGGTCTCCGGGAATGCTATCTTCTGCGCCTCGCCCTTATCTTTTATCGTTTTATCCAAAAATTCTTCAGCTTCCAGCGCCGTCTTCTGCGCGCCCTTAACCATCAAACCCGCGACGACCTTGACGCCCTTCGTGTTATCATCAGTCATAACTTTTGACATTTCTGCCCTCTCTCTTTAGTTCTGCAATCCCGCCGCGTCCAATACGAGCGGCACTTTTTTATCCCATCCTATCGGCATGATATGGATGCCGTTTGACATCGGCTTCAATTCCTTGATGAGCCCAGCCGCGATCTCTATCGACTTGGCCGACTTATCTTTAGTCTCTTCCATCTCCTTGATAAGATTGTCCGGCACAAAAACACCTGCGACGTTCTTATTCATATATTTTGCCATGCCGGCCGACTTCAGAAGCACGATCCCGGCAAGGATCGTCGTCTTCAGATGTTTCGCGGCATCCAGAAATCTCTTGAATAACTCGACATCGTAAACGGCCTGCGTCTGGAAAAATTCCGCGCCTGCCTCTATCTTCTTCTCCATCTTTATGATCTCGGGCTCGAGCGGGTCTGCGCCCGGGTTTACGACGGCGCCCATGTAGAATTTCGGCGCGCCTTTCAGGGGATTGCCCTTCATATCCTTCCCGGCCTGAAGAGTCCTGGCGACTTCCAGAAGCTGGACGCTGCCGATATCGAACACGGGTTTTGCTTCAGGATGATCTCCGAGCGACGGATAATCGCCGGTCAGGAGCAGGACGTTCTCGATACCGAGCACACTGGCAGACAAGAGGTCCGACTGCAGCGCAAGACGGTTCCTGTCACGGCACGTCATCTGAAATACCGGTTCAAGGCCCCTGTCGATAAGAAGATGGCATACGGCCAGCGAACCCACCCTCATGACCGAACTCTGCAGGTCCGTAACATTAACGGCGTCGACCCGGCCTTTTATAAGCTCGGCGTCGTCGAGCATCTCCTTGATATCGATGCCCTTCGGAGGGCCGATCTCGCTTGTTACCACAAATTTCCCGGCTTTGATCTTTTCGCAGAATGTCATTTTATTCGCCCTTGATCTGTATTTTGAATAATTCAACCGTATTGCGCATCAATATCGTTGTCGTCAATGGCCCGACCCCGCCGGGGACAGGCGTGATATACGATGCCCTCTGTGAAGCGCCTTCAAACTCGACATCACCCACGATCTTATCGCCGACTTTATTTATCCCGACATCTACCACTATTGCGCCTTCCCTGATCCAGTCGCCCTTTACGAGGCCGGCCCTGCCCACGGCGACCACCAGTATCTCCGCCCGCTTGACATGCTCAGGCAGGACGCCTCTTTCACCTGTCGCGATATGACATACTGTAGTCGTCGCGAATTTGTTCAGGAGCATCAGGCTTAAGGGCTTTCCGACTATTTCAGAGTGCCCTACTATCACCGCCTCTTTACCGTAAAGCTTCACTCCCGTAGACCCAAGGAGTTCCGTGACCGCCATAGCCGTGCACGGCCCGATACTATAATTGCCGAGCAATATCCTGCCGAGATTCTCCGGATGCATCCCTTCGGCATCTTTGCCGGGAGATACCATGTTGACAAGTTTCTTAGGATCAATACCCTTCGGCACCGGGAGCTGTAGAATTATTGATGTGACTTTCGCGTCTTTATTCAGCTCGCTTATCAATTCTTCTGCCTTGGCCTGACTCGTCTCCTGAGGCAGTACCTTAAGTTCATATTCTATCCCGAGCGATTCGGCAACCTTCTTCTGTGCTTTGACATAAACTGCCGACGAGTCATTCTCGCCTATCTGCACTGCTATAAGTCTGGGCGGCCGGCCGTGTCCGGCCTTAAGGCCCTCTACTTCGTTTTTAATAGCGGCTTTCAGTTTCTCCGCGATCGGTTTCCCTTCCAAAAGTGTCGCTGCCATCTAATTCTCCCTCTATAATTGACCTTCGTCTTACCTGATAACCTCTTCGCACTTCTCCAATATCTCTTCTTTTAATTTCGGCATCCTCTCCTCAAGCGGCGCAAGCGCCTTATGAACCTGGCCTATATATACGACGTCGCCCATATACTTCAAGTTTATATAGACATTGAATTTTGCGGAAAAGAACGCACCCTCAAGAAGTATCGCGGCTATAGCGGTGTCGGTGACGAGGTTCTTATTCCCGCAATCGGCAAGCTCATCGCAGATCTTGAGGCATTCCGCTGCGATCTTACATATCTCGAAAGGCACGCCGGCCGCCCCCTTGTAAAGCGAGTCAAGCTTTGCCGAATCCTTGGCGGCTTCTTTCATACCCTTAGATAATTCATTGTAAGCGTCCACATCTTTATCGATAAGCCCTTCAAGCTTCGCCCTGAATCTTTCCGACTTCTCGAGGATAGCGGATACCTTCTGTTCCGAATTCTTATATCTTGGGTTACCGATGGTATAATTTGCCACCATCGACATGAGCGAAACACCTATGGCGGCGCTCAAAGCCGCTGCGCTCCCACCTCCGGGCGCGGGCTTGCGGCCGGCAAGATCCTTCAAATATTCACGGACCGACCCGTTAATGTACATATCTCATCCTTCCTTTCGAATCTATATCGACGCCCTCTCCGACGGGATGCGACGGCAGCGCCGGCATCGTCATCGTCTTACCGCAGAGCGCATAGAGGAATCCGGCTCCGATAGAGGGCCTTATATCGCGCACCGGAAGCACAAAACCTTTGGGGGCACCTTTGAGATCCGGATCGTGGGATAGCGAGAGATGGGTCTTCGCCATGCATATGGGGAGACTGTCAAACTTAAGCCGGTTGAAAACGGCTATATTCTCCTCGGCTGCGGGTTCGAAACGGACATCCCCGGCGCCGTAAAGAGAGGTCGCTATCGTCCGTATCTTCTCTTTTATCGGTATCTCCAATGGGTACAGAAATCTGAATCTGTTGGCCGTCCTGCATGCTTTTACAACCGCGGCGGCAAGTTTCACGCCACCGCGCGAACCACGCCTGTAAATATCGCTGGTAACGCAGTCGAAAGCACCGCTCTCCAGCGCCGCTCTTCTGACCACCTCGACCTCCCTGTCGGTATCGGTAATAAATCTGTTTATCACCACGACACAAGGTATGCCGAATGCCATTACGTTCGACACCTGCTTCGCGAGATTGGAACACCCGAGCTCGAGCGCGCGCAGATTCTCTCTTATCAGACCTTTATCGAGGGGCCTACCCGGCACGATACTGAACATGCCGGAATGGGCCTTGAGCGCCCTTATCGACGAGACGAGCACTGCAGCATCGGGTACTAGACCGCTCGTCCTGCATTTGATATCGGCGAATTTCTCAAATCCGCAGTCTGCACCGAATCCCGAGTCGGTCACTACAAAATCCGATAAGGCGAGCGCTATCTCATCGGCAAGTATCGAGCTATTGCCGTGCGTAATGTTCGCGAAAGGGCCTGTATGTATGAAACATGGCGTAGCTTCCGAGGTCTGGACGAGGTTGGGTTTTATGGCGTCGCTCAATAGAACAGCCATAGCGCCCGCGACCTTCAGGTCCTCGCATGTAACGGCCTTTGCGTCTTTGTTTAGCGCGACGACGATCCTGCCGAGACGCTTGCGCATATCCGCCAGAGACCGCGAAAGCGCAAGTATCGCCATGAGCTCACTCGCCGCGGTTATATCGAAACCCGTCTCGCGTTCGACGCCGGGCCTGTCTGAGCCGAGGCCGATCTTAACACGCCTTAAAGAACGGTCGTTGATATCGACGACGCGCCTCCAGAATATCTTAGGAATGTCTATCCCGAGCGGATTACCCCTATAGAGATGATTGTCGATGAAAGCCGAGGCCAGGTTATGCGCCGCTCCGACCGCATGGATATCACCGGTCAGATGGAGATTTATATCTTCCGACGGGAGAACCTGGGATCTGCCGCCGCCGACCCCGCCTCCCTTGATGCCGAAGAACGGCCCTATCGACGGCTCCCGTATGCATGCGACGGACTTCTTTCCGGTCTTGTTAAGGGCCATCGAAAGACCGATGGTGGTAACGGTCTTGCCCTCGCCGAGCGGCGTAGGTGTGATGCCGGCAACTACTATGTACTTGCCTTGCTTTCCAGACCTTGATTTAGCAAGAATATCGAGGTTAACTTTGGCTTTGTAATCGCCGTATAGCTCAAGATATTTTTTCGGTATGCCTAATCGGGAGGCAATTGCGGTAATAGGTTTAAGCTTCATCTCTTCGGCTGATTCCAACCTTCGCTTTAGATATGTTAACTTTAATATATAATAGGGATATTATTTTAGTATAAAGTGGCGGCTGGGTCAATATAATTTGCTAATAAGCAAGCATTTTAACCGGTTGGAAACTAAAGCGGTGGATGGGTGACGGTCCGTGTTCCTTGAGCGCCAATTTGTGAGATTTCGTTGGATACCCCTTGTGCTGGGCGAAATTATACTGCGGATAAATTTCGTGGTATTTCAACATCAGTCTGTCCCGCGTGACCTTGGCAATGATCGAGGCAGCGGCTATCGAGAGACTCAGGGAGTCGCCGCGGATGATACATTTAACGGGACATTTTGTGACTATCTTTACCCTGCCGTCCACAATTACATAATCGGGATATATTTTAAGGTCGGCTATCGCCATCTCCATCGCCCGGATGGTGGCACGATATATATTGATCCGGTCGATTACCTTCTCGTCCACTATGCCGACCCCGACAACGGCCTTCAGGAGTATCTCGGCGTACGCTTTATCTCTCTTCTTCGCGGAAAGTTTTTTGGAATCGTCGATGTCCGAATTAAACTTCAGGCTTTTGAGAATGACGGCGCCTGCGACGACAGGACCGGCAAGCGGCCCGCGGCCGGCTTCGTCGACACCGGCTATCAGATTATAGCCGTTCTTACTTAACCTCTTCTCGTGGAGGAGCAGGCGGCTCAGCTTCGACATGCTCGATCTTCTCTTCAACCTTGGTGGCCTTTCCTACCTTTCTCTTCAGGTAGTACAGTTTGGCACGTTTGACATCGCCCTTTTTTATTACCTTTATCTTCTCTATCGTCGGCGTATGTAAAGGGAATACGAATTCCACACCTTCCCCGTACGATATCTTTCTTACGGTAAACGTCTCGCGAAGGCCGCAACCGGCGCGCGCTATGACTATGCCTTCGAATGTCTGAAGCCGCGTCTTACCCTCTTCCACGATCTTGAGCTGCACGTCGACCGTGTCGCCGACATTGAATTTAGGGATATCTTTCTTGAGGTATTTCGCCTCGACTAGATCTACGTATTTGTCCATTTCGTCTCCTTTTGTCGTCTTAGTTTTTTAACTTCCCAAAAGATCAGGCCTTCTATCCTTCGTCCTCTTTACCGCCTGATCCTTCCGCCATTTTTCTATTTTTTTATGATCCCCCTTAACGAGTACGTCGGGGACCCTCAGCCCCCGAAAATCCGCGGGTCTC
>Ga0265297_10007568_pt1 | contig 14964 bp, 17 predicted proteins | sample Munlanlwell13791_FD_192502 | JGI IMG/M metagenome (GOLD analysis project Ga0265297, IMG submission 192502) | Leachate microbial communities from a municipal landfill in Southern Ontario, Canada - Leachate well 137-91 | ecosystem: Engineered > Solid waste > Landfill > Unclassified | place... | reverse complement strand
TAATGGCAGTTAGAGGTCGAAGACGAGTGGCACGGCCACCAGCAAGAATAATACCTTTCATAAAAAAATGTTAATTAATTATTAACTTAAATGTATTTTACTATAAATAACTATTTCTTTTTGTTTTTCCAAATAAATTTGTTGTACATAAACCAGTTATATGGAAGAACTAAGAAAACGATAATGAATGGAAGCAAAATTTGTCTTGAGCCGGCGCCAAAAAGAGCAACGCCGAGAGAACCGAAAACAGTTTGAATAAGTAGGGCTCCCATAGAAGACAAATTGAACTGAAAAAATTTACTGATGAGGTGAGCTTGTCCAGAAATCTTTTGAGACTTGAAAGTCCATAAATTATTGAGGGTAAAATTGCTAACGATGGAAAGTTCGGTAGATAAAGCCCAAGAAAGCCACTCAATATTCCAAGTTTTGGAAAAAATATTTAAAAAGATGGCGTTGACTAAATAACCAATGAAACCAACGGTACCAAATTTGAGAAATTTTTGAGTGAAATCATCACGCCAACGAAGTAAAAAAGCAACTCGAAAAATATCTTTGGCGGTTTTGGATTCGATTTTTGATTCTCCAGCGTTGCGAACATGAAATTGAAGAGGAATTTCTTTGAATTTGGCGCCCATCTTGAGAGTTTCAAAAAGGAGTTGAAGTTTGTAACCAAAACTTTTAGTAAGAAGTCGACTATAATCCATACTCATTTTGTCGATAAATCCTTTGACTCGAGTTACTTTTAGACCAGTAGTAGGGTCGGTAACTCTAAAGAAGTTTTTGAACGGGAAAAACATCATGAAACGAGCAGTTAATCCCCCAACTTCGGAAAAGAATACTCGCTTAAATCCCCAACCTTTGGGATTACTACCACCTTTAATTTTGCGAGAACCAATGACATAATCATAACCATCTTCCATAGCTTTTAACATAACTGGAATGGTTTCCGGTGGGTGTTGGAAATCACCATCGAATTCAAAAACAAAATCGGCTTTGAGATGTTCCATGGAATATTTGAAACCTTTGAGATAAGCGGCTCCAATACCGTCTTTGCTAGTTTCAGTAAAAAGGAAAGTATTGTCATATTTCTTGGCTTCTTTTTCAACTACTTTTCCCGTACCATCAGGTGAATTTCCATCTACTACTAAGATTTTCATTTGCCAATCTTGAGTTAAGCCTTCTTTTTTATTCTTGATATCAGCAAAAGTCTTGGTATTGAGATATTCAATCATTTTACCAATATTGTCGGCTTCATTGTAGGTAGGAATAACAATAACAGCAACTGGCTTTTGATTATTTTTTGATGTCATATGAGTTCAGTATATCGCAAAATGGTAAAATATCCTCATGAAAATAGATGTAGTAACTTTGTTTCCAAAAATGTTTGAATCACCTTTTGAAGAAAGTATTATCAAACGAGCTATTAAAAATAACATTATTGATCTAAAAATCCATAATTTGAGAGATTGGGCAATAGATAGTTATGGGAGTGTGGATGATAAACCATTTGGAGGAGATGTAGGAATGTTGATTAGGGCTGATGTAGTTTATAACGCTCTTAAAGATATTAAAAAGGAAAATTCTCGAGTGATTTTAATGTCCCCAAAAGGAAAAAAATTTGACCAAAAAAAGGCTGAGGAATTAGCAAAGGTTGATAATTTGATTTTAATTGCAGGACACTATGAAGGTATGGACCAAAGAATTTCTGATTTTATGATAGATGAAGAATTATCGATTGGTGATTATGTTTTGACTGGAGGAGAATTGCCAGCAATGGTAGTAATAGATGCAGTGTCTAGGCTGGTGTCGGGTGTTTTGGGAAAAGACGATTCAAACAAAACTGAAAGTTGGTCGGAAATAGAAATTGATGGACAAAAAATAAGAGCACCAGAATATCCACAATATACTCGACCACAAGAATTTATGGGTCATAAAGTTCCTGATGTTTTATTGAGTGGTGATACAAAAAAAATAAAGGCTTGGCAATTGGATCAAATTAAGAAAGAATTAGAAAAGAGAAAAAGTGAGTAAAACGATTCCAAAAAGGGCGATAACTAAATATTCAACAACGATTGATAGGTGTAAATCCCCTCTCTTGTAATGGTGTAGTAAACTCCAAAAAAAATAACAGGCAGCCAAACCATAAACAACCAAACGACGGCCGTGAGGATCAAATCCAGCAAACAAATAAAGTATTAAACCAATTAAAAAAACAATTCCAAGTAAAATATACTCTAGAGGTTTTTGTTTGACTTCTTTTGGAATAATCATGTTTAAAAAATAGCTCCTTGCTGACTAACCAGCATGAATAAAAGAATAACTAAAAGAAAACCAATATGACCTACAGTTGAACCAGTAAAACGATGAACATTGTTTTTTAGAGTCAGATAACCATCGACAAATAAAACCCCGATAATAAGAACAAACATTATTAGCCCAATGATTTTATTTAACATAAGAGGACTGATATATTTACTTTTTGTTTCTGATAAAACTTTAGTTTCTGGAATTGATTGAGGAACGGGAGTGGTCTGAGTCAAAGAAGAAGTTACCACTGGTTTGGTTTCCTTGGTATTTTTGGTGGCGATTGCATTGAGAGGGGTACCAAAATGTTGGACTACTAAAGTAGTTTTGACACCACCCAAAATGCCATTGACAACTCCAATACCAATTTCTTGATATTTGGAACTGATAATATTTTCCCGATGTGTCGGGGAATCCATCCAGGCTTTCATGAGAGAATCGGTATCATAAAAATCACGAGCTAGGTTTTCTCCGGCAACTGAATATTTGTAACCAACTGATTTGAAAAAGTCCCAGGGGGAAGTACCAGTAGAAGAAGTATGGGCCCAATAATTATTGGTAAACATGTCTTGAGCTTTTTTGGTGGCTGATTCAGATAAAACAGAATTATATTGAAGGGCGGGTAAACCGTTTTTTTGACGTTCAGCGTTGGTTTTTTCTAAAACTTTTTGGGCGGTAATTTCGGAAGAATAGCCCAAAATACCTGGTTTAACTAGACTAATAAATTTGATAACTGATTGATTTAGGAGATAAAAAGCAATGAGAAGCAATAAAAAATGAGACTTTAAAAGACTGGCACGATGATTGTTCCTTTCTTGAGGTATAAAAAAATGAGAGAGGGAGTGTTTCACATTATCAGTATAGATTATTTGGATTTTTTTGGGAAGACAAACATTTTTATTATGAATAAGGCAATTAAAATACCGGCTAAATCAAATAAGGTGTCGCGAAAACGACTGGTGCGACCAGGAACAAAATATTGATGGAGTTCATCACTTATTGCATAAAGATAGGAAATTAAAATTGTCCATTTGAATTTTTTGATGGCAAAAAATAGAAGAACAGCTAAAACGGCGTACTCAATTAGATGAAAAGTTTTTAGAATAGCAAAACGAACCCAGTAAGAATCGCCACCGATACCGGTAGTTTGACGGGAAGAAAAATAAAATATTACGGCCATCCAGATAATTGCGGGTAAAAAGCGAAGTAATTTTTTCACTGTTTTTTGATTTTGGTAATAATTAGTGGTGTTAATAAAAGAATACCTCCGGAAATAATAAAAATAAGGGGTAAATAATTTCGCTTGGTTTTGGTAACTTCGGTTGTTTCGCCTAAAATTTGGGGAGATGTGGGGGTTGGATCATCAACAATTTCATTATCATCGGTTTGAGTGATCGGTTCGTTTACAGGAGTAATTGTGGTTTGATTTAATCCATCGTAACGATTTAAATCGACAGTTGGCGTGGCGGTAGGTTTGGTGGTAGGAGTTGCGGCAACATAGGTACAACTTTGACTTAAGACAGGAGTTCCGACACAACCGGTTGGAGTTGAAGAAGTAACTGTTCTAGTTTGAGTATTTGACGAGCTACAAGATCCCCAAGAGGAATAAGAATAATTGCAAGAAGGAGGAGTATAAGTACATGATTGACTGGTCAATGGTGTACCAACACAACCTGTTGGAGTTGAAGAAGTAACTGTCAGTGTTTGGGTCCCTGATGAAGTGCAAGACCCTTGACTATATGTGTAGGTACAGGACGGAGCGGCGGAAACAGAAATAGTTTTTAGATTAGGGAAAGTAACAGTATTGCCATTATTTATAGCAATACTCAAATTGTAAATCCCCGCTGGAGCAGAAGATTCAATTATGGCATTGGCAGAAATATTGGCAGTGCCATTTTCACTAATTACAAAAAAAGGAAAATCGTCTTCCCAACTATATCCACCACCAGTGTAAGGCAAATAAACACTTCCATTGACTGTTTTTATTCCGTAATTATCATCGCCAATGCCACCATAAATTTTGTAATGAAAAGTTGTACCAACGCCAGCATTTTCGACAATAAAGCTAACAGGAAATGAATTACCAGCAATAAGATTAATTGGGGCAACATTTACTTGAAGATTTAATGAAGCAAAAGCTGGCTTGGGAAAAACCAGGGATAGTAAAAGAATTAGGAAAAACACTGGGAAATATTTATTAAATTATTGAGTTAATTTAGTAATGGCAATATCTATTTTTTCTAAAGTTTTTTTCTGACCTAGGGCCGGTAAACACTCAACTACTGGTGGGGTAAAAACAGAACCACAAATAGCAACTCGAAAAACCATAAAAAATTCTCCAGTATTCCAATTATTATTTTTGATTAATTCTAATAATTTTTCGGATAAATTGTCAAAATTATTATTTATTAATTCTTTGGATTTGGTAAGCATCTCAATGGCTAATTTCGGATCAGTCCCCTTTTTGAGTAATAAATCTTTATCATATTCGACATTTTCAAAAAGAAATTTTGTTTGAGGAATAAGATCGGAAAGTTTGGCGATTCTTTCCTTGAGAACTGGTACTAAAATTTTGATTTGATCGTCAGTGGCTTGAGACAAAAATTTTTTGAACAAATCAAAAAGTTGTTCATCAGTTTTTTGACGAAGGTAGTAACCGTTGAGATAATCGAGTTTTTGGCGATCGAAGACTGGAGATTTTTTGTGAAGATGTTCTAGACTAAAAGCTTGAACAAATTCATCAAGAGTAAAAAATTCGCGATTGTCGCCAGGATTCCAACCTAAAAACATTAAAAAGTTGAGCATGGCTTCGGGCAAATAACCGTCTTCTAAAAATGAACGAGCAGAAGTAGCCCCATGACGTTTACTTAGTTTGCCTTTGCCATCTGGATTTAGAATTACCGTAAGATGGGCAAATTGAGGTGCTTCCCAATTGAAATAACGATAAAGTAAAAGATGTTTGGGAGTAGAAGTAAGCCATTCTTCACCGCGAAGAACATGGGTGATTTCCATGAGATGATCATCAACGACAGCAGCAAAATGATAAGTCGGAATACCATTTGATTTGATTAAAACTTGGTCATCGATGTCATTGGTATTAAATTTAATTTTTCCACGAATTTTGTCTTCAAAAATTATGGTTTCGTTTTTGGGAATTACCATACGAATGGTATAAGGAATTTTGGCATCAAGATTTTTTTGGATTTCATCTTTTGAAAGGTGGAGACAATGTTGATCATACTTGGGAACTTGACCAGCGGCTTTTTGGGTGGAACGAATTTCGTCGAGACGTTCTTGGGAACAAAAACAATAGTAGGCTAAATTTTTATTGAGTAGTTCTTGAATATATTTTTGATAAATATCGAGTCGCTGAGTTTGAATGTAAGGAGTATATGGACCACCAATATCTGGACCTTCATCCCAAACAAGACCATAGTCTTTGATTACTTGAAGAGTACGTTCCATGGAACCTTCTACAAATCTCTTTTGATCGGTATCTTCGATACGAATAATAAATTGACCTCCATTTTTTTTGGCTAATGCGTAATCATAAAGACAAGTGCGCAAATGACCAATATGATATTCCCCTGTAGGACTAGGAGCAATACGAGTACGGATAGTCTTGGTGTCGATCATGGCTAATTTTATCATTAGTAGTGTAAAATATTTTTATGTCATTGACACAAACTGCCTATATGAGTCGACAAATAATTAAATTCGGAGGTAGTGGTTTGGTAATTTTTGTGATACTTTGGACATTAATTAGTGCTGGATATAAGGCATATATTAAAGCTCATCCACCATATGTAGCACCAACTGTCAGATATGGAGTATTACCGAAAATTGTTTTTCCGGAAAAACAAGTTGAAAAGAAGTCTTTTAGTTTTGAGCTACCCAATGATACTATTCCAAAATTTAGCGATCAGTCTAAAGTTTATATCGTTTATCAACCAAATAGCAGTTTTTTGGCTTTGGAAAAAGATACAGAAACGGCGGCTGATTTTGGTTTTGAGGCAAAACCAACCGAGGTACGCCCAGGTATTTATGAATTTAAAAATGATACTTTGAACAAAACTTTGACGGTTAATGTGTTGGATGGAAATTTTAAAATGATTTATCCTTATACTTCAGATCAATTATTATTGACACCGGCGAAGATGCCGAATAAGGCTGAAGCAATTGAGGAAGCTTCTGATTTTTTGGATAGAGGGAAAAAATTATCAACCGATTTGAAAGAAGGAGAAAAAAAAGTTACCTTCTGGCAAATTCAAAGTGATGGTTTGAAATCGGTAACATCTCAAGCGGAAGCAAACGCGGCTAGGGTTGATTTTTATCGTAAAAGTTTAGACGGACTATCGTTGGTATCAACAAATTTTGGTCAAGCTTCAGTTTCTGTTTTGGTTTCTGGATCTGATACAGAAAGTAAAAAAATAATTGAAGTAAATTTCAAGGATATTAGTATTGATCGTGAGTCTTTTTCAACATATCCAATTAAAACAACTCAAGAAGCAATAAATGACCTAAACAATGGGAATTATTGGACAGCAGTGGATGTCGGTGATAAAAATGTAATAATTCGAAAAATATATTTGGCTTATTTCGAACCGGCAACATTGACCAATTATTTACAACCAATATTTATCTTTGAAGGTGATAATAATTTCGTGGCTTATGTACCAGCAGTGGACGATAAATATATTAAATAGTTTTTAATAATTTTTCCAGCTAATGTTTTGCTTGGCCCAGTCGATTAGATTTTTGGTGTCTTGGAATCGATCATCGCTTTGAGCGACAACACTAATCAACTCATGTCCACCAATATTAATAAGGCCGATAAAACAACCTTTGGCTTCGGGTGTCCAGCCAGTTTTTAAACCTTCAATTTCAGGAACTACATCTAATAATTCATTGGTTGAGATGAGTTCATGTTTGATTTGACCGTCGATATCGGTAACAGTTATATTTTTGGTTTTGACAACTTCTTTAACGATAGAATTTTTGATAGAAAGTCGGGCAAGTTGGGATAAATCATAAACGGTGGAATAGTGATTTTCATTTTGAAGACCATCGAAATTAGTAAAGTTGGTATTTTTTAGGCCATATTTTTGGAGTAATAAATTCATTTGTTTAATAAAACCGACAACACCAGATTGATGATGATTAGCTAAGTTAAAGGCAGCATCGTTGGCTGAATAAACTAAAAGGGCAGAAACAAGCGATTTGATGGTAATTTTTTCACCTATTTTAAGTTCCATAACTTTACCTTCGGTATATTCCTGGTCGATGGTAATAATCTCGTCGAGAGGGTAGATATTGAGAGCTGTAAGAGCGGTGGCTAATTTGGTGGTTGAAGCAGGATAAATCTTACTGTCAGGATCTTGAGAAGTTAGAACGGTGTTGGTGGCAACATCGACTAAAATATAATTTTGAGAAGAAAGAAATGGTTTTTGGGCCATTTTTATAACTGGAACATCTGGATGTTGATATTCAACAAGCTGTTTATTTTGGGAAGATAAACTATTTTTGGGGTAAATACTCCAAAACGAAAAAGTTGGTAACCAAAAAAGATTAAGAATTAAAATCAAAAAAATAATCAGAAAATCAGACCAATTATTTTTTAGAAGATTTAGAAATTTTGACATCCTTCTTAATCTTAGCAATCTTTTTGCCAGAAATAGAGAGGCGACTGTCGACTCGTTCCATATCACGAGGGAAAAGGCTGGCTTGACGAACATTTTCTAGACCTAAAATATTTTGAGTAATTCGTTCAAGACCAATAGCAAAACCACCTTCTGGAGGCATACCATATTTAAATGTTTGTCCATAAGGAATTTCGAAATCGGTTGGATCTTGACCACGAGATTGGATTTTGCGTTTGAGCTCTTCATAATCGTGGATGCGCTCTCCTCCACTAATCCATTCAACACCGCAACCAATAAGATCGAAAGTTAAAGTCTCTTCTGGGTTGGTTGGATCGGCATAAGAATACCAAGCACGTTTTTTGGTGTAAAAATGGGTAATAAATACAAGATCACTACCATATTTTTCCAAAGACCAACGACAAATTTCTCTCTCCCCTTCTGGATCCATATCTAATTCATTTCGAACATCGCGACCAGTGCGTTGATAAATTAGTTCAAGGGCATCTTTAAGTTTGATAACGGGAGTATTTTCAACAGTTTTGGGGATGGTAACTCCATATTCATCTAAGATATCTTGATGTTTTTTTTGCACGGCTTTGAAAATATATTTAACCACACCATCGGCAGTTTTTAAAATATCTGTCCAGTCATCAATAAATCCCATTTCACAATCAAGACCGACATATTCAGTTAAATGACGAGTGGTAACTGAGGGTTCGGCACGGTAAGCATGGGCAATGGTAAAAACCCTTTCAAAAATTGAAGTTAAAACTTGTTTATAAAGTTGCGGACTTTGGGCTAAAAAGGCACGATAACCAAAATAATCGACAGGAAAAACTTCAGAGCCACCTTCGGTTGAACCAGCAACAATAGTAGGGATAAAAATTTCAGTAAAACCAGCATCACTTAAATATTGTCGGAAAGCCTCAACAATAGTAGCTTGGACTTTGAAAACATCTTGAATTTTTTGATTGCGCAAAGAAAGAGCGCGATTGTCTAATAAAATTGGCAAAGAAATATTTAGATCAGGTTGATGAAGATCGAAAGGAAGTTCGGCAGATTTGGCTAAAACAATAACTTTTTCAACTTCAATTTCAATTTTACCAGTGGCTAATTTGTCGTTGAAATACTTTTCGCTACGAGAACGAACTGTACCAATAATTTCAACAACTGATTCATTTTTGAGAGTACCAATATCGGGTCCACCAACAACTTGGATGATGCCGGAGCGATCGCGGATATCAGCAAATGCTAATTTGCCATAACTTCGGACACTATTAACCCAGCCCTTGATAGTAACTTTTTCACCAATTTTTGGAATACATTCGATATTTAATATTCTAGTCATATGGTGTATTTTAACAAAAAAAATACCGAGATGGACCTATAACTAGTTTGCACTAGTTCATCTCAGTATTTTACTTTTTATTTATTTGTAAAGGCGTTTTCAAGAATTTCCTCTATTTGAGAGATAACAGTGGGCCAAGAACGATCAGAGAAATTATTGATATCTAAAACAATGAAAAGATCATAAGCCCTTATTCCGACCTCTTCTATACCACCAAGTGCAAAAATGGATTTTACGATTGATATTACTCTCTCCCCAATGTCTTTTGAAGACAAAAGATCTAATAGATGACGTTTGTTTTCATTGCGGGAATTACGCTCACATAAGCGGCAACATCTATCGCAACAAGATTTTTTAATTGGTTTTTGTAAAATGTAGTAGAAATGTCCATTTTCGGTATAGTAAAGAAATCTGGATATATGGATTAACTTCCCTCTAGGGCCATAATCCACAATTTTTTCTATCTTTACCAAAGAAAACACCCTTTCGTTGTTAATGTGATTTAATAAACTTCTCCAGGTCAAGAGGCGTTTATTGTCTTATATTATAAGTCTTTTTCTAAAAAATTCAACTATTTATGGGTAAAATATCATTGACGATAAGTTGGGGGGAAACAGAAGAACCCCAAGTATTGATACTTAATTTGGCAATAATATCGACGGTATCCCCCACTTTTAAATCTTTACCCAACTCCCCTTTTTTAAAGGCGATAGCATCTATACCTGAAAAATTTAATTTAAGGTGTTCTTGTTTAGATCCAAGTAATCTTTTTTGGGCAATTTTTAAGTCTTTAAATAAAAATTGAGGTTCGGGGTTGCCAATTCCAAAAGGTTGCAGTTTTTGAATTAAACGACAATTTTTGAGGGTAACGGCATCTAATCTCATTTCAGCATCGATTAACTTTTCTGGTTTTAACTCCTTACCTTTTAATTTTTGATTAATTAATTTGGTGATATCTTTTTTGAATTTGGGAATATTGCTAGTTTTGATACTAAAACCAGCAGCACCGGAATGACCTCCCAACTCAATAAGTTCATGACTTAATTGACGAAGAGTTTCAATAATGTTTAATTCTTTGATAGATCGACAGGAACCTTTGGCAACACCATTATCAATACTAATAGCAATGGATGGGAGATGATATTTTTCAGTAAGACGACCAGCTATGAGTCCAATAATCCCTGGGTGAAATGATTTGTCGGCAACAAATAAAACTTTATTTTTGTTTTTTTCTACCAGTTTTTTGGCTAAATCAATACTTTCTTGTTGGAGAGTTTGACGATCTTTGTTGTAATCGTCTAGAATTTGAGCAAATTTGTTGGCCTGAGGGAGTGAACAGCTACAAAGCAGTCTAAGGGCATCGGTAGGATTGGAAAGACGACCAACAGCATTGATGCGAGGACCGAGAATAAAACCTAAATCATAGGTAGAAATAGAATCCGGCTTGATACCACTAATTTGAATTAATTTTTTGATACCACAATTGGGATTGAGACGTAACGACAAAAGACCATGATAAACAAGGTTGCGATTAATATTGTTGAGGGGTAGACAATCGGTAACTGTGCCCAAGGCGGCGAGACCCAAATCGGCAGTTTTATTGATTTCTTTGGCAACGATCCAAGAGAGAGCAGCACCAGAAACTTTGGTGGAATGAACGGTGATAATCGATTTGGGAAGTTTTTTGTCAGCAACATGGTGATCGATAACAATAATTTCAGTACCGGAGTCTAATATTTTTTGGAGTTCTGGATTGGCAACAATACCATTGTCAACGGTAATGAGGAGGTCAAATTTAATTTTCTTTTCTGATTCAAATTTGAAAAATGAACTGGCTTTGATACCATAACCATCGTTTTGTCGATCAGGAACAAAGGGCAAAACATGAGGATTTTTATTGTATAAAACTTGCCAAAGAATGGCGGTAGCAGTGATACCATCGACATCATAATCGCCGTAGATTAGGATATTTTGTTGCTTTTTGATGGCTAAATTTATCTTTTTGATAGCTTTTTGAAGCTGAAGATGGCTAACACCAAAGTCGGTAACGGAAAGATTTTGAGGAGGGGCTGGTTTTAAAAATTCAGCCAAATTTTTTGGATCAATAGACCGATTTTTAAGCAAAATTGAGAAAATTTCCGATTCTGAAGTATTTTTGTCAATAATTATCATTATGAGGTAATTTTACACATTTTTTGAAAATATGTTATATAATTGTACTAGTTAAAAATGGTAGCCAATCATTTTTGATAAGGTTAAAACCTGTTAATTTTATTTAGGTATTTATAAGGAGTTTTAAAAAAAACAACATGGCAAAAAAATTATTTGTGCGAAATTTACCTTTCGCAATGACTGATCAAAATTTGGGAGACATCTTTGCTCCATATGGTGCAATAGTTTCTGCTAATGTGGTCATTGATAAATTTTCCAAAAGAAGCAAAGGCTTCGGTTTCGTTGAATTCGAAAACGAAGAAGATGCTGCTAAAGCTATAGAAGCTTTGAATAATTCTGAACAAATGGGCAGAAATATCGAAGTTAAAGAAGCTTTACCAAAGCCAGACAGAGTCTAATCAACTAAAAAATTGATTTACAAACCCCCTCCGAAATTTTGGAGGGGGTTTTTGGATGGTAAAATACTAATAGAGATGATTGATTTAATAATTCCGCAAAAAGTAAAGGACTTGATAAAAAAATTTCAAGAAAATAAAGCTGAGATATATATTGTCGGCGGAGGAGTGCGTGATCTAATGTTGGGACGAGAAGTAAAGGATTGGGATTTTACCACTAATTTGACTCCTGATGAGATGAAAAAGATTTTTCCAAAAAACAGTTTTTGCAATAATGCATTTGGAACTTTTAGTGTGGTTGGAAAGAATGGAGAAATTTTTGAAATAACTACGTTTAGAACTGAGAATGGATACAGTGATAACCGACATCCTGATGAAGTGAAATGGGGAAAGAGTTTAGAAGAAGATTTGGAAAGAAGAGATTTTACTATAAACGCCATGACGATTGATGCTAATGACAAAATAATTGATTTGTATCAGGGGCAAAAAGATTTAGAAAATAAATTAATTAGAACAGTAGGAGAAGCTGATGAAAGGTTTAAAGAAGATGCATTGAGACTAATGAGAGCAGTAAGGATTGCCAGCCAAATTGGTTTTGAAATTGAATCGAAAACAATGGAGTCAATCAAAAGAAATGCTGGATTAATAAATAATATTGCCGGGGAAAGAATTAGGGATGAATTATTTAAAATTTTATTGTCGGAAAATTCTGTAAAAGGAATAGAATTATTGAGAGATTCGGGATTACTAAATGAAATAATTCCTGAACTTTTGGAAGGAGTGGATATGGTCCAAAAAGGTCATCATATTGATGATGTTTGGACACATAACTTAAAAACTTTAGAAAATTGTAATAGTAAAAATCCAGTTACAAGATTGGCGGCACTATTGCATGATGTAGGAAAACCAAGATCAATGGTAGGAGAAGGAAGTGAAAGAACTTTTCATAATCATGAAATAATTGGTTCGAGAATTGCTCTAAAAATAGGTAAAAGATTAAGATTGTCTAATCAAGAATTGAACCAACTTTTTAGATTAACGAGGTGGCATATGTTTACAGTACAAGAAACTCAAACTGATAAGGCAGTGAGAAGATTTATTCGTAATATAACTCCAGAATATATTGATGAAATGATTGCTCTTAGACGAGGCGATCGACTGGGTAGTGGATCGAAAGAAACCAGTTGGAGATGGGAATTATTCAAAGAAAGAATAGTTGAAGTGCAAAAACAACCCTTTGCAGTGAGGGATTTGAAAGTAAAAGGTGAAGATGTAATGGAAATATTAAATATAAAACCCGGGCCAAAAATAGGTGAAGTTTTGAACGCAATATTTAAGGAAGTCGAAGAAGATCCAACACTTAACGAAAGAGAAATTTTGTTAGAAAAAATTAAAAGTTTTAAATAAATATGAGTGAGATAAAAGGTGTAGAAAATATGACTGGTGGTAGCGCGATTAAAACGGCTATTGAAAGTTATAAAAAGAACCAGGAAAAACAAAAAAAAATAAATCAGCCGAAAAAACCAGATTTAACTGAGGAAAAAATGTTTGGACCAAGAGTGATAAATGATGTAAAAAAATAAGACTTATAAAATGTTATAATTAACTATGTCGACGAGAGTAGAAATTTTGTATTCTGATGGTAGATCTGATGATTTTATATTGAGAGGTGAATCAATGGGAGGTTTGGAAAATGAGAATTTTAAGTGTTATAACCATGAATTACCAAAGATAGACTGGATTGGAATTCGTGATCACAAACATAATTACATGCCGTATTATTTTACAATTTTGACATATTCAAGAGAGGCAAATTTGGATGGGCAACCTAAAATATCGATTCCTGCGGTTCCCCCATTAGTTGAGAAAAGGAACGATGAGGATAAAATTTTTCGTTTTGGCTTTTCTGAAGGTAAGATTGTTTTGAGGAATGGTAATGTTGTTGATGGAATAAAAGAAGTGGGAGTAGAAAATTTATTAGGAGATGGCCAATTTAGATGGTTGGATAGAAATAAAATAGACAAGTCATATCCATTTAGCTCAGATGCTTGGGAAATGGTTTTTAGTGATGACTCAAGATTAAAACTTTAATTTTATTTCTTTTTGGAATGTTTTTTGAAAAAGAGAACGAGAGGGATGGCAACGCCGGTTGAAGAATAAGTTCCACAAACTACACCTACTAGGAGGGCTGTGGCAAACCAACGAGTGGTGGTGCCACCAAGTAAGACGAGAGACAGTAACATAAAGATAATGGTCATAGAATTGTTGATAGAGCGGTTTAAAGTTTCGGTAACGGCTTGATTGGCTAATTGAACCCAGTCGATTTGATAATTTTTACGTTTGAGTTCACGAATACGATCAAAAGTTACAACGGTATCGTGGACTGAAGAAGAAAGGGTGGTAAGTAGGGCAGTAACAAAAAGAGAATCGAGTTCGGCTCCAAAGAAATGTCCTAAAATAGAAAAACTTCCGATTAAAATAAAAGTATCGTGAAACATGGCCAAAATGGCTGAAATTCCAAATGAAAAATCACGGAAACGACGACCAATAAAGAGAAACAAAAAAAGTGAGGATAAAATAATAGCAACGATAGTTTTTTGGAGTAATTCTTTGCCAAGAATTGGACCTAAAGTTTCAAACTTTAATTCTTTGGCATCTTTATCAATTTTAGTTATTTCTTGATCAAGAGCTAATTTTTGTTCAGGAGAAATATTTTTAAATTTAAGAGAATAATCTTTACTGCCTAAATTGACAATTTCGGGAACATCTAAGTTATTTTTTTGAAAGATTTGATTAATTTGATCGATGGTTGGTTGGCTGGGTAAATTTAGTTCCCAGGTAGATCCTCCAACAAAATCAATGGATGGTTTAAAACCCCAAAAAATAATGGAAAATAAGGAACTAATAATCAAGACAGAAGATAAAATCAAAAATAGTGGACGAAGTTTCATGATGTTCATGATTTAATTTTCTCCTTGGCTAAAACACGTAATAAATTGCGAGTAACAAAAACTCCAGTAAAAATACTGATGATAATACCTAAAATTAGGGTAACAGCAAAACCTCGGACCATGCCAGAGGTATTTAAAATGACCAATTAAAT
>Ga0265297_10007567_pt1 | contig 14969 bp, 22 predicted proteins | sample Munlanlwell13791_FD_192502 | JGI IMG/M metagenome (GOLD analysis project Ga0265297, IMG submission 192502) | Leachate microbial communities from a municipal landfill in Southern Ontario, Canada - Leachate well 137-91 | ecosystem: Engineered > Solid waste > Landfill > Unclassified | place... | reverse complement strand
CCTCACAATTATAAATAATTGTAAGAAATATTTTGTTTTAAAAAAACTTGCAAAAATTATTTTTTTTTTATATCTTTATATCCAAACAATAAAAATAAAATTATGTGGTATATTTTACACAAAAAAAAAGATAAAGAATTAAATAAGAATAATATTGTTAAAATTGTAAGATATAGAGAGCTTGACTTAAATTTTACTTTTAATGGATATTGCATGTCACACAAAATTCCAGAAGGATTTGAAAAGAGTATTGGTGAAGTAGAAAAAGATATTAATGTTACTTTAAATGTGATTAATGAAGAAACAGTTAAATTAGCAATCTGGGAATGGGATGTAATATTGACTTTCAAATCTACTAATTCTTATCACAATGAATTGTCCCCAATAGAAGAATATGAATTGTGTATAAATTAGAGTTTTATACAATATTATTCTTCACTAATGATAATATTAAATAATTATTTACCTATTAATATTAATCTTAATGTTTAGCTTTTTACTTAAAATATTATTTTTCGTTATTTACTATCCATTTATAAAGGGAAATCATGATTATTATAAAATAATAACCAATTTTGAAAAGAAATTTCCCCCAAAAGATAAACTGCCAAAAATAATAGAAGAAAAAGATTTTCCCAGATGGTTCCCAGAAACATTTAAATACATTTCTGTATATAATACTAGTACATTAGATTCGAAACTTTCACAGCAAGAATTTGATTATTTTATTAAAGAATTACAAGACTTTAAATGCTTTAGAACTACGATATTTAGAAAAAAAATTTATAAACATAAAAATTCTTTAATCAATAGATTTAAGTCCATTGATTTAAATAAAATGAAAGGAGATGTTCAAAAGTCGTTAGATTTTCAGATGATGTATATGAATCTACAAAAAAGCATTATTCCATATTTGTTTTCAACTTATACAATTGTGTATATAAAAAACAAATTAAAAAATATTACATATGAGAATATTGTCATGAATATTATATTACCCTTAGTGATGATTGTATATCTTTTGTTTGTTTTTTTTAAATAGTGTCACCTCATCCCCACAACATTCCTGTCCTCATTCTCTTATAGCAGAATAGAAACGATACAAAACATGGAAAAGTTCATAAAATAAAAGCCAAAGGCGAAGCCTTCTAAAATAAAACATACACATTTTGGTTTCCTCAGAAATATTTCGTATTTTTGAGGAAATCCTGTTTTATAAAATACATGCCATGAAAGAAAAGAAAGAATACGAATCAATTACAATTTCCTTGTCCCCAGAAATCCTATCAAAACTAGAAGCGGGGGACTATAATAAATCAAAACTTATTGATAAATTATTAACCGATTACTTTAAAAAAGAAAAAGGCCAAGGCGAAGCCCTTGCTCCTAAATAAAATTCATTCACAAAAATTAGTAAATATGTCTCCAGATTTGTTAGCAATAATTGGTGTAATAATTAGTATTATTTTAGTGCCGATTTCAGCTTTTGCTAGTTGGTATGTCCATAGAATCATTACTATTAAAAACATAGTTAATAATACTTTCCTATCAATAAAAAAAAACAAAAATATAACTATAGACGATATTAATAATAAAATTAATAAATTAGAAGAATTCTATGATATAAGTGATACGTGGTATGTAATTGAACAGCTAAGTTCTTTGCGTTCTTATACATTGTTTTTTAATGATTGGTTTAATAATATGATAGAAGAAATTAAAAATAGTGAAAACAATATGTTTAATAATATTCCAAGACATGGGAAAGTAACTTTTGGAGATAAAGTTGCCGAAGAATACGAAGTTACGGAAGAAGATGTAAAGAATTTTTTATATCATATGAAGTCAATCAAAAAAATATGTTTAGTTGATAATATGTTTGAGCGTTATAACAAAGATTATGATGAAGCGCTTAAAATAATAGAAAGAATAAAAAGTATTAATAAAAAATTTGACGTATCGCAATTAGAAAATGAAATATCTCAACTTAATGATTTAAGCAAAACAGTAAAGAGTTTTCATCCATTTACAATTGGGGATATTTTAAAAGAAGATTGGAAAAAATGCATAAAAAATATTAGGGTAAATAAAGGCTGTTTTTATAATTAAAATATTCTTAAGAGCCAAGGCGAAGCCCCTAAAGAAAAATAAGTAATATTTTTAATGTTGACATGATTTTTATTTTTTCTTCATATTTATAAGAAACACTTAAATCTTATATTATGGGACGTAAAAAAATTGAATCAGATATTAAAAAGAACAGACTATCTGTAACCATCTCCAAAGAAAACTTCCTGCAGTTCGAAGAAAAAGGAATATCCAATAAATCTAAACTTATTGAATGGCTCCTGGAACAACATTTCTCTATAGGTAATAAGAAAGGAGAGTGATGTATGGCTACAAAAATTGTCTCGAAATATCAAATTGCTTTAAGAAGACTTTATTTAAATCAGAGCCCAGGAAAAAGAATTTCTAGTTTAATTGGAATAAGCAAAGAACAATTTGTTGAATATATCAATAAACAACTTCTACCTGGAATGACTTATGATTCATTTGGTAAAGATTGGGGACTTGACCATATAGTACCAACCGATATGTTTGACCATACTAATATAAATGATTTGAAATTGTGTTGGAACTTTAATAATATAATGCCAATGTTTATTAATGACAACAGAAAGAAAGGCGCTTCCGTTCATTTCAGTTTAGAAAAACTTAACTCTTTACCAGATAATGAAATTGTACAGCAATTAAAAAGTATATGTGAAAAAGAGATAGACGAGACATGGAAAAAATACATCCTTTAACGGGGAGAATTTCGATTTTATGTATGGGGAGAATTTCGATTTTTAATGTCTTAGGTTGCGTAAATTTTTACAACAAATTATTACATAATTTCTGGGGAATATTTGTGTAATATTTTTTATGGGGGGGAGATTTTTTTTGAAAAAAATTAGCCACAAAATCTCACTTTTATACACATACATTTTATGTATCTATGACCCATGAGAAAAAGCTGCTAAAAAAGGTAAATTTCGATGGTGCAAGTTGGCTTAAAAAAAGCATATTAAAATCCATGAAAGCGGCTGGGGAAGCCATTATTTAAAAAAAGTTAGCAAAAAAAGTGCTTTCTTGCAAAATTCTTTTGTCGAATCGGGGCTAAGCGCAATTGCTTCACTATCAATTCCCCCCATAGCACACCACGGATTTTTGCAAATTTTAGGGACATTCATAAAATTGTGTTATTCCCCTCCGTTCCTTCTGTCCCCCTTCGATAGGATAAGGGTGGATTCCCAGGTCGGTTACCGAAATGAAAGTGGGGGGTTCTAAAACCCCTCAGAACAAATAACGGTGGAACCATGAAAGAACCCCTTCGACTTACCTTAAAAATTTTAAATAAATTAAATAAAATTATAAGAAAGTAGGGGGTGTAATTTTTCTATACCAAGGTAACCCTTATGTTAAGAATTTGTGATAGTTTTTCTGGGGGGAAATTAACCCCTACGTATACCTACAAAATAAGAGTCCCATTATAACAGTCTACTATTATTTTTTTTCTGGGGAGAGGTTCCTGAAGAATGGGGAGAGGTCCTAGTTATTTTTTTTTAATTTTTCATTTCGTTTCTCACTAGTTAAACATTTAAATTTCGTTTCTTTTTTTGGGGAGAGCTTCCTGTATTTGAGTCTAGCACTGACCCCCCTTCTTACTATATAGTACGTGATTTATTCAGGAATGTTGCGGGTTCCATAGAAAAAGTTATATCTTTTTTGTGGGGATACTTATGAATAACTCACATTCAAAAAATGAGAAATGTAATTACGATAAAACAGAAAATAAAAGAAAAAAAAAGACAGGATAAAAGAAATATCCCAGAATAAAGCGAAGGGGGACTGTCCAGGATTTTAGTTAGAGTGGATATTATAGCTGGGGGACTTTAACCTTTTTCCAGCTCCCAGATTTAAAGAAGCGCATAGCGTCGGCCAGTGTATCAAATTCAGATATGTGATGCCTTGACAAGAACTTGAGATACTGGGGGGATGTAATGTGTATCCCGTCCTGTTTAAGCAGTTCCAGGAGTTCTTCCCCCCTGTTCAGGAAAAAGGATGTTGAATTATATACTGTATAGTACTTATTGCTATTGAGCTCTTGTATGAGGTTCTCTATGGGGATTTCTATTATCTTATTCATGCTGCCTTATACGTATTGAATCAGTGAAAGGTTATGGGCATATGTAGAGGGGTCGTTTTATTGTTGGGGGTAAAGTTTTATTTATTTGTGGGGGGGGTATACGCCGAAACAGAAATCTAAAAAAAAATAATTGAAAAAAGTTTTATTTATTTGTGGGGGGGAAAAAAGCGAAACCCCATAGGGACAAGCTGTGGGGTTTCTAAAATAAAACAGACAAAGTTTGAGATTTACATCTCTGAGTGTTTATGTATACGATAAAAATTTGGAAAGGTTACAACTTTTGTAAAATTTTATTTTTTGTGAATTCTTCTACAGATTTGGTACCTTTATTTTTGTTACAGTCCTTGCAGCTGACGCAGAGATTCTCTTCATTATATCTTTCGCCCCCCTTGGCCAGGGCTACTATATGGTCAACCGTCGCCAGGTTGGGGTTCCTATTATTCAGGATGAGGTCTTGGGGGGTTCTGCCTCCAATCTCAAGGTGGGGTTTGCCGCAGTATGTGCACGTCAGGTCGCCGTTTAGTTGAAGTTGTTTCATGAGATAACGTTCACGGAACTCCAGCCAGACATTTAAATCGTTCTCCTCCAAGAAATCTACATCCTGGAGCCTAAGTTCATTATTCAGGAGAACACCAGCTGCCATAGATTGGCGATGCGGTGTATCCATTACAACAATGATATGTTGTTGGACAGTGGTTCCGCTTCTAGATTTCTTGGACAGGATAACTATTATTTCAGGAGCCCCCTGGATATTTGTGGGGGATGTGTTCCTGGGATTAAATAGTTTCTTCGTCAGAGAAAGTATCCAGCACTTCAGCATCAATAAGAATTTGTTCATCGCTTTCATAATCTTTGAATAATCCGACGTACAATTGCATATCATATTCAGTTTCTTTACCCAGTTCAAAAGCTCTTTGAGCTTCGGCTTCATCTTTTGTGTGTCCCCACTGGATATCTCTTCCGCTGTCATCTAAGGATGAGATATAATACACGACTGTTAGGTCTTCGGTTACGGGCGTGCAGCCCACTCTTGTTAATTTACTCATTTTCGCACCTCCTGAGTTTTTGATTAATTATAGATTGTATTCTTTGTCTGGCCTTGTTCTTTTTTTGATTGAAACCACAATAAGCTTTGTGTATCCATTTTCCTTAGCCCAAAGTTTTGCTTTTTTAAGTGGACGAATATATGAACCATCAGAGAGAAGTTCGCCTTCAAAAAACCTGTCATCATTTTCCAAACCAGCTTCTTTTGTGAGAGTATAATATCTGGTATGTTTTACATCGCCATCCAGTGCTATCTCAAGAACTTTATCTTTCGCTGTCATATATGTTGAGATTTAATGTTACGAACTTATAAAGAAATCTGCAAAAAAAGAGGGGAAAAAAGCCCCCAGCGGTTCTGTAAAACTTGGGGGCATATATCGAGGCAAAGATATATATTATATTATACGAAAACGTATATGTAATGTTACAAAAAACCCCCCAAAAGTGAGCGATACTTCGGGGGGTTCTTGAATAAACTAAAACTTACTATACTATACGAAATAAAATTTGAAAGGTTACAAAAAACCCCCAAAATTCTTTCGAATAATGGGGGCACACAATAAAAATAAAAGCTCCTTCCCGTATGAATAAAAGGAACAATAATTTATACGAAATTATTCAGGAAAGGTTACAAAAAACCCCCTTATTTTCATAAGGAGGCTCTGTTATAATTAGCCCTGGGGGGGTTCGATTTAAGTTGCTCTTTTTTTGAGCAGGTCTCTGATTTCGGCAGCTCTCTCAAATTCATTATTTTCAACGGCTTTTTCCAATTCTCTCTGAAGCTGTTGAATAGACATTTTATAAATGTCTATTGCATGAGGAGAATTTGAACCAATGGTATCCATAAACCCATTAAGTAGTTTATCAAGTTGTTCAGCTATCTGGGGATGTTCCTTTTTTATTTTCTCAATTTGTTCTGGGGTTGTTTCATCACTGATACTAATCACCGACGTTTTAATTAAGTCAGGATTTTGGGGAGAGTTTCCTTGTTCATGTTCTTCGATGAATTTATCTGTAGATGCTAAAGAATTTTCAAACAGTTTATCAACTGTAAAAATGAGTTTAACGATTGTATAGATAATAACCCCAAAAAGTATTAGTTCAATGGAATGAAATGTGGGGAGAGTTGGCACTAAAAGAGAAGCTACAAAGGATATAGCTCCTACGACAATTAAACAAATGGAGAAAACTCCAAATAAAATATTCAAAAGAAATTCGGTTTTATTTTTTTCCATACTGCAAATATAAAGAATTATTCGTTATTTTCCAAGAATTCCTGATAGATTCTTTCAATTTCTGAAAGAGTTTCGTAGGGGAAATCATCAGTAAACAAAGGAATAATTTCTATGAGCTCATCCATTGCCTGCTCATACTTATACGCTTCTTTGCTTCTTTTTGTTTCAAATTCCAGAGATAATAATTCTTTATGAAGTTCTGGGAAATCTTCTTCATAGCATAAATTAATCATTTCTTTGAATGCCTCTCTTGCTTTTTTTATAGACATATTCGTTTTTGATTATTTATTTTAAATATGCATAAAAAAAACAGAAATGAAAAAAGGGAGAATTGCTTCTCCCCTTCGGCTCTATTAATGCAGGAAGCTTTTAATTTTGTTTTCTACATTTTCATTGTATTTTATTCTGAGTAATTTAATGTTATTTTTTAAACAAAACTCTGTTTTTATTTTATCTCGTATTTTTAATTCTTCAAAAGCTTTTTCTCCACCAAAAATTTTAATCGGTTTAAAATGTTGTATGCCATCATATTCTATACAAGTATTAAATGATGATATAAAAAAATCAAATGGAAGTAAACCTTTATGTTTACATTCCAAGAATTTTTTCTGAGTTTCATATTGAATTTTTAAATCATTTAAAAACTTTTTTATTTTTATTTCTCCTTTAGATTCATTACAATGAGGGCATCCTGCTCCTTTTAAGTGATTATGGGCAACTTGTTCAAATTCCCCATGTAAAGGACAAATTATTTTTACTTTTTGAGAACTTATATTGCACTCTACTAAAGAATAATTATATTTATCCTTATGCGCATCCATAGCTTTCTTAATAAATTTTTCAGTTGTCATATTGGCATTTGACACACATTTTGGGCAGTTGCTCCCTTTAATATGTGTCCGTGCTACTTGTAAGAATTCTCCATGTTCTTTACAAATAATAATTACTTTATCGTCATGTTTTTTGTAAACAGTTTTAGAATAATCATATTTGTATCCATGTATTTCGATAGCTTTTTTAATATATTCTTTTGTTGAATAATATCGTGATTTTGTTGAATTTTCAACCCCACATTTAAAACAACCATATTTTAAATGATTATGAGGTTCTTGTTCAAACATCCCATGAATAGGACAAATTATTTTTACTTTAATTTTATCTCCCTTATACTCAACCAATGAGTAATCATATTTATTATTATGAATTTTTTTTGATTTCTCTAAAAATTTTTCCTTATTTTTTTCCATTTTTTTTGTTTATAAATAGTATAAAAAAAGTTAAAAACTTGAAGTTTCGTTAAATCCGCCCCGACATAATATTATAACGAAAAACTTTAAAAAAGAGGGGAATTTTAAATGTTCATACCATTTTGGGCAACAAGAGTTTACGACAGAACAGAAATCTAAAAAACATTTTATTATATTTGATATATTTCTTCTATTTTGTATGTGCCATGATAATCTGGGATTTCTTGTGATGCATAATATCCAATACCCCGAAATCCCGTTGAATTTTGTTGAACTGGAGTTGAATTAGCTATTACTTGAATCATGTTACCTGGTGAGTTGTAATCTATTTTCATTAATTCTTCCCCTGGTTCATATGGATTTCCATTTTGGTCTACGTTTAATAATTCATTATGCCATGTAGAAAATCGGGGGTCATTATCTATGACGACTTCAGTGTCCCCATGTTCTGTATAAGCACGTCTCCAAAGTATTTCTTTCTTACATTGAATTAAATCGTCACAAATACATATCAATGTCCAATCTTTAACCTGTTCAATGCATGGATTGAAGTAAAGAGCGTATTTAGGAACCAAATCAGTTATTTTATAATCCCTTTTAACATATTTGTTAAGAAGGTATTGTTTTTTCTCTTGTGGAGTCAGTGGTCTTTGTGGTAAATTTTCCATATATAAAAAAAAGAAATCCTTATGTATAAATATAAGGATTTCTTTGGAAATTATCAAGAAAAATTTACATGCAAATGTTAGCTTTTTCGAATTCTTCTTTGAGTGTTGCTTTTGCTCTGAAAATAAAAGCTTTTACCGTTCCAAGAGGCTTGCCAGTTTCCTTGCTGATTTCTTCGTAGGACATTCCTTCAAAAAACCTCATCTTTACAACCTTGGCCAATTCTTGATTCTCCATGGCATTGATGATTTCATTGATTTTCTTGTTCCTTTCGTTGGTCAACATTTTGGTTTCGGGCGTGCCATCAGGACATTCAATTTCGAATTCGATAGCGTGGCTTTCTTCGTCATAAGTCGCCATATCTGCCAAGTGTATGACATCTTCTTTTTTCTTACGCATTCTGTCAATAAACAGGTTCTGCGTCAGTTTGAACAACCATGTACTGAATACAGCGGTTTCCTCATTGAATTTTTCCAGATTGATACTCACTTTCATGAATGCTTCCATAACAAGTTCCTTCGCTACTTCCTCATCCTTAATGAACTTTTTGAAATTGAACAACATGGAATCGTGGTATTTCTTGAAAAGCTTATTGAAGGCTTTCTCTGAGACAAATTTGTCATCGCTCTGAATTGCTTTAACCAATTCCAAATCGGTTGCGGCGCTTTTGCTTATTTCTTTCATTGTAGTAAGTTTTAGTTTTGTTATTCTAATAAAGACAATTTAAAAAAAAGAGGGGAAATTGTCTTGGAACCCTTATGATTCGCCCATCAGGTTCTTGAGCAGCGTTTTAAACTCATCAAGTGTGCCTCCAAATTCAGCGCTCTTCCTGATTTTTTCCAGCATCAAATCCTGGACAGTCATCTTTTTCACTTTGGTTTCTTCGGCTTTCTTTTTAGCAATGAGTTTATCTTTTTCCTTCAGCTGTTTTTCAAGTTCAGCAATCTGGTCTTTGAGAGCCTGCTCTGCAGCTTCCTGTTTTTCTTTGTAAATCTGGTGTTTTGTTTTGGTACCGTCGGGACGTATACCAGAACTGCGTTTGTTCATGGATACACTGGGGGTTGTGTTTCTTCCTCCTGAAGTAGAGGCACCAATTGCACCAAGAAGTTTATTGATTGAATAATCCACAATCAGGCGTTTTCCCATAACGATGTTATCATGTACTTCCAGAACACCAGTGTCATCAAAATCTTCACCCCTCCATTTAACGTCACCGTTTACAATATAGCCTCTGGGGGCAAGAACTTTGGAGATGAGATATTCCATCCATTCAATGTAATTGTAGAATTTTTCTGCACCATTCCATTCGATATGAAGACGGTCTTCTTTTGGTACCCACTGACACCATAATCCTGGTTGCGTCTTTGGTTGTCGATTAATGTTAATAACAGTTGCATCACGAAAACCATCGCCATTGCCATCAACATAGAATTCGCCTTCAACACCATACTTAGCATCGACTCTTCTTGCCATGCGACGTGTTTCACTTAATTTTTTTAAGAAGTTGTACGTCACGTCGTCCAGTGGTTTGTTGAGAAAAAAATTCCCAGAAAAAATTGTTGAATAACCCATAACAAAAAAATTTAAAATTAATAATTCTGGCAAAGTTATTTAATTTATTTTAAATAACCAAACATATAACGATTTTTTATAAAAAAGAGGGGAAATTTATAAAACAATGTCTTTGGGAAGCAAATCTTCAATTTCATATTTTTTTATCAACTCTGGTTGAACAGAGCTTAATTTTTCAAGATTTTCTTTATATGTTATAATTCTCAGATTTCTATAATTCCAACATTTTTTGAATTCAATATCATTACAACTATTAAAACTATATGCAGATATAGGAATTATATGGTCAATATGAAATTTATTTGAGTTTTTCAAATAAACTTCCCAAGTTATTCCTTCCTGAAGTGTTGATTCTAAATGAATTTTTAATGTTTCTACACTATATCCAAGAATTGAACTCCACTTTCTAAAGCCTTTATCTTGAACGCTTAATCTAATTGCATTTCCTATTAACTCATTTAACTTAAAGTTGACATCTTCTAATCGTCTTTTTGCTTTATACCTCTGTTTTATAGCCCTTGTCTTATCTCTATTGTTTTCTCTCCATTTAACATATCTGTTATGTCTATTTATTCCTTTATCGCACTTGTCACTTTTTTCTGGATTATTTTTTACCCACAATTTGCGTCCACAAACTTTGGAACAAGTTACATTATCTTTTCTTTTTTGCGTAAATTCCTTTCCGCATATTTCACATTTATAAATTTTAGTAGATTTTCTTTTTCTAATATTTCTTGCATCATTTTGACATTTATAATTGCAATATTGTTTATTTCCAATGGCAACAATTTCTTTACCACAATTTTTACATTTTTTCATCTTTCTTTTTTATATAAATATGGTGATAAAATATGTTTTATACCCTTAAACAAAAATACAAAATAATTTTAAAAAATAAAAGTTTTAAAAAATAAAAGGGGGAATTTATCCCCCCCTGATTTATTTATTTATGCTTCTTCATCCTGTGAGTAATCATAATCTCCGCAAGTATCGTCACAATCGCCATTTTCGATTTCGGCATATCCCTGAAATCCCATTCCTGGTTCTGAATAATCCACTCTGAAATGCAGCAGAGGATAATCTTCCGAAATTTTTACAACACCTTCCAGACACGGAGACCAAGCAGTTGAGCTGCAGATTGAAAGGTGGCTGGGGCTGATGTCAATATCGCTAACACTCAAATCCCATTTTGTCCCCCAGTTTTGTACGCACCAGTCATACCAGTCTTTGACGCCGTATTTCACAATGTTGTCAATGGCTTGCTGTCCTTCTTTGAGATTGGTGCAATCTTTATGTTTTCCTGTGGTGAGGCGGATAATCAAATCATCTCTGTCGGTAATCCCCTCATCCTTTACCCACTTATAGTCAAGCATTTTGTCAATCTGACTGTGGTCATTGTACTTAGAGGAAAGGAGTACGGCAATTCCGTTTTCGGTAGCAGAACCAGAAGTAATTTTGAGTTCTTCGGGGACTGGATAGAAAACACTCAAGAAAGAATGATTGTCAATTTTCACATCCTTGTTTGCTTCCTGAAATTTCTTTACGAATTCATCGAACTGCTTTTGAGCTGCAGCTTTTTCTTCTTTTGATGACGTAGGTTTAAGAGAAACCTGAATCGTCGTGTCGCACCAGTTTGGCATAGTTTTAATTTTTTAAGGGTTAATAACTAAGTTTCGATTACATCTACATAAAGCAAAGGAAAAAAAAGAGGGGAAAATTTCTTTTCCCCCCAGATTTTTATTGTTGTTTACTTAAACAGTTCAACCAGAGCCTCTACATCTTCACCAGCTTTCAGGCGAGACATAAGAACGAGAAAAGTACTGGCAGCATCTGTTTCAATTCCTTCTGCTTTTAGAATATTTTTTACTTCTTCCAGCTTCTTGATTGGGGAGAGATTTGCTACTTCCTTTACATTCTTTTTGGTAACTTTTTTCTTTGTGCCATCGGCGGCAACAGGTGCAGCTTCCACAGCTTCTTCGAGTTTTTCCAAAAGTTCTTTTTCATCTTTCACAACTTTTGAAAGTTCGACAGCGGTAAGTCCAGATACAGAACCAGCAGAAACAAGGTCACGGACTTTTTTGGGGAGAGATGCAATTTCCATACAATTTGTAATATGTGAGGGAGACTTTGCAACTTTTTTTGCAATATCGCTCACGGAGTAACCCCTTTCGATAAGCTGTGAGAAAACGATTCCCTGTTCCAGAGTTGAATATGGTTTTCCATCATTCATAATAATCTGGTCAAACAGGCTATTTTCCACTGTGTAGTTGGGGAGAGCAAGGAAACATTTGATTCCAGCAAATTCAACACCACGATTGATGAGAATTTCGATTGCTTTGTAGCGACGTTTTCCCTGGATGAGGACGTATTTATCTTCACCCCTGGACTTTTTCACCAGAAGTGGGACACGCAGTCCAGATTCTTCGATGCTGTTTGCAAGTTCGTTTAGGTCTCCGAAATCGACACGGCCATTATTAATAGTTTCGTCAATTTCAATTTTGTCGAAGGGGACGAGAAATACCTCACCAGCCCTTTTAAGTCTTTCTTCTGACATGATTTTATGATTTTAGTTAAACATTTTTTGGATTAAGAATTCGTTGAAAAAAGAGGGGAAATCTTATTTCTCTATTTTTTCTTTTTCATCAGCATAAACAGCGGGGAAAATTTCTGCAACTTCTTTAAAAGAAAGAACTTTAAACTTTTTGAATTGTTCGATTACGAATTCAACTTTTTTGTTATTGTTTTTTAAACGCTCTTGAATCTTTGCTTGGTCATTTCCACACTCTTCTTTTCGAGTGTAGCTTCCAAGAGATTTTTCAGTTGTAGGATAATAAGCTCGGACATAACGCCCAGCCGATACAGGAATAAGTGATGGCAGCTTCATTACATTAGAATCTCCAAATCCAATATTCATAAAGCAATACTTTTTCATGATACAGTCAATAATCATAATTCCATCATTGTTATCTCCGATTCTGAAGTCTTCCCTACAGTCTCCAAATTCTTTTTTTCCTTTTTCATTGTAGCATTCTTCGTTAGTAAAAAACGCATTCTGGATTCCGTAACGAGCTCCATTCTCAGCAAACTGCACATTGTCTTGAATAAAAAGAATAGCTTGTATAAGCTCTTTATATCCATCGACTTTATCTTTAGCCAGGGTGTAGTGAGCACAATCTGGACAATAATCAATTTCTTTATGAAAGATGTGGTACGGATGTTCGCTTTTAATGGCTTCCTGCATTATTTTATAGCATACAGCTGCTGCCGTCATTCCAAAGAGCCACTGATGATGAAAAGCTAAAATAGAAGTTTCGCCAGAACCAAAAAATCTTTTGGCATGTGCAAATTTTTTTCCATCGCTGTCATAACTTTTCATGTCTTTAACGAATTCTTCGTTTTTCATTGGATTAGGAATCCGAATGTAAATTTGATGTCTTTGTCCCATGGTATCAATTTTTTAAGGTTATATACAAATAAAGCAATTCAAAAAAAGAAGGGAGAAGTTACTCTTCCCCAGCCTCATCAACACATCCTTTAACAAAGCTGTCACTTCCACAGTTGGAGCAGCATCCATCTTCAGGCTCATCAAAATGGTCTCCGCACGCTCTGCACTGGTATTCACCGTCAGTAAGGTCCTCTAACTCCACAGTGTATTCGATGCCTTCTTCATAATCCTCTTCAGTGATGAAGTATCCAATACGATTTACGATATGATAGCCTGATTCGTAGTACATCCTGCCGTCGGATTCAACAATTGTCCAAACTCTGCGGGGGGCATGGAGATTTGTTGTTCTAACAATGTCGAGTTCTTCTCCAAATGTCTCGAACATACATCCATCAAAGGAAGCATTCCCATCCAGTTCGTTTTTGCACGGAGTGAACCTTTCATAGAATTCATCTTCCGTAATTACTTTATGTTCCATTGTTAATTATGTTGGTTACAAATGAATAAAGGAATGTCCGAAAAAAGAGGGGAAAATACTATTTCATCCCCGCAATAACATTTTCAGAATGGCACATGGGGCAGGTAACTTTCTCTTTCCGTTTGATGAATTGAGTGTTGCATTCTTTACAAATACAAATATTTTCCTTTATTGTTGCAATGAAAACGTCGGATGGGCAGCGGGTTGCTCCTTGTACAGGGGTTTCTTCTTCCTTGTCTAAAATCTCATCCATATTTTCTTCATTTTCGAGTTTTTCTTCAATTGCTTCCATAAGAATAAGTTTTTAAATTGTATTAATATAAAGCAAGAAACAAAAAAAGAGGGGAAAAGGAATAAAAAAAGCAGAGGACTTTCGTCCCCCGCTTCTGTAACCAATATAACTAAAATTAAATACAGGGCAATCCAAAATATGCTTCGGGGTCTTCCAGGATTTGTTTCTTGTACTGTTCCGCTTTTGCTTCGGCTTCTTCCTGAGAAAATCCTGAGCGTTTGAGGTATCCAATTTCTTCTTGTTTTCTTATTTCAGCATAGCCTTCGACGAGCCTTTTAGCCATTACTTTGCTTGCTTTGTTCCTGTCGTCAATATCCCTTACGTCGTCCAGTTTTGAAACCACACATATCAGTTTCAGGATTTCACGGAACATACTCTGTTGCAATGTACGGTGTTCACGTTTGAATTTGTCTTGGAGTGCTTCTGAATCAGCACCACCATTTACCAGGTTTGCGAAGTCTTCAATAAGCTGAATGCTTTTTTGCTTCCGTTCTTCTTTGTATTCTGAATAGTCTGCCATAGCTTTAGGTTTTATGGGGTTTGTGTTTCAATAAAGAAACATTCGAAAAAAGAGGGGAAATCACCTTTCTACGTATACAGCCAGTATTTTCCCTTTCTCGTTAATGTGACATTCAGTCTCTACATCCTTATAAATTTCCTTGAGAGCGGGGTCTTCCAGGTTATACTTTCCTATTCTAAGGACCAGGTAGGTGCCAGGGTCTCTTTGAACGTTTTCAGGAAGTTTTGTTACAAACCGTTTATAGACCACTTCTTTGTTTTCATCATTAAGATACCTACTGA
>Ga0265297_10007566_pt1 | contig 14971 bp, 13 predicted proteins | sample Munlanlwell13791_FD_192502 | JGI IMG/M metagenome (GOLD analysis project Ga0265297, IMG submission 192502) | Leachate microbial communities from a municipal landfill in Southern Ontario, Canada - Leachate well 137-91 | ecosystem: Engineered > Solid waste > Landfill > Unclassified | place... | reverse complement strand
ACTACTCGTCCTGACGATACGGGACGCTAAAGCTATCCGCCCTATGTTCCCGGCATTTCACTCGGAGATTTACCAACAGCTGGACGTCAGCATTGTTGACCACGTAATTCTCGAAGAGCTTTTAGGGCTGACTCATGAAAAAACCGCCAACTGCCTCGATTATAACTACGACCCGGCGGAATCCATAGCTAAAGTCCTGAACGGCGAATACCAGCTGGGCATCATCGTCAACCCCGTCAAGCCCGAATCAATTAAAGCCATCGCCGACAGCGGCGACAGGATGCCCCATAAATCCACCTACTTTTACCCCAAAGCGCCGGCGGGACTGGTGTCCTATCACTTCGCATAAAATTACACATTCCGTAAAATTTGCGACGCAAGTTAAGGCACTTTTTTCAAGTTCTTACGTTTGACGCTTATATAACCTTATGCTAACATTTATATATACAAATAGCTGGTCTGTTTACGCAAAATCTGGAGGGTAATGCCAGCTTCAGGAGTTGCCGGCATGCTGGTTGAGGAAGAGTTAGGCAGGTTTACATCCACCCAAGAATCCATGCTGTCCATCGGCGTCTTCGACGGCGTCCACCTCGGCCACCAGCAACTGCTTGCCGAACTGCTCAAACAAGCGCAAAAGCGCGGAATGACTCCCGGCGTGGTCACCTTCCGACACAACCCGGAAAACCTGCTTACGAACCAAAGCAAACTGCTCTCATTAACCGACATCGAAGAAAAGCAGAAGCTGTTAAAGCAAGCCGGCGTCTCAATGGTGATTCCACTATCGTTCACCCCAGAACTGTCACAGTTGAGCGCCAAGCAGTTCGTGGAGCTGCTGCAAAAGTATTTAAAGATGCGGGGGATAGTGGTGGGCGAGGATTTTGCGCTGGGTAAGAACCGCGAGGGCAACACGGAGAATTTGAAAAAACTGGGCAAGGAAATGGGTTTTGACGTCACGGTGGTGCCACCGCTGGTAATCAACGGCGAGGTGGTCAGCAGCACGACCATAAGAAAAGCGCTGGCCGACGCTGATATGAAAAAGGTGCACAACCTGTTGGGGCGATCCTACGAACTCACGGGCAAGGTTGTTACCGGATACGGGCGCGGGACGGGGCTGGGCTTCCCTACAGCGAATATCGAGGTTGGGGGAGACCGCGCACTGCCGCCGGATGGCGTTTATACCGGCTGGGCACACCTCAACGGCAACGCGTATCAAGCAATGACGAACATCGGGAAGAACCCTACGTTTGGCGAGAACCGCCGCACAATAGAGGCTTTCCTGATTGATTATAAAGGCGACTTATACGACGCCAATTTAAAGCTGGAAATCGTCGCCAGGCTGCGCGAAGAGAAGAAATTCGAGAGCGTCGATGAATTAAAGAAACAGGTGGCGGCAGACATTAAAGAAGGCAAGAAATTACTGGAAGCGAACGCAAAAAGATAAACGGAGAGGATCTTTGACAGACGATATAGAAAAACAGGTAGCGGCATACATGCTGGGTTCGGACTTCGGTGACCCGCAGATAAAAGAACAGATGGCTAAAGAGCTGCGGCAGAGGCTGATTGACGCAAAGAAAGAAGGACGCCCCCTGCGCGTCTATTGCGGCTACGACGTCACCGCGCCGGATTTACACCTGGGGCATACCATCACGATACGTAAGTTGAAGCAGTTCCAGGACTTCGGGCACGACGTAAACTTCGTCATCGGGACTTTTACGACGCTTATCGGGGACCCCAGCGACCGCGACACGGCGCGCTCCGCCGCTATTGAGGAAAAGGTGAAACAAAACGCCCAGTCTTACGCCGAACAGGCTTTTAAAATACTGGATAAGCAAAAGACCCGCGTGCGCTACAACAACGACTGGTTGAGCAAACTGACATTTAAAGACGTTATCAATATGGCGTCTTGCTTTACGGTACAACAGTTTCTGGTGCGGGACAGAATCCAGAAGCGTTTGGAAAGCAACGACCCCATCTGGCTGCGGGAGTTTTTATATCCGCTGGCGCAGGGCTACGACGCGGTAGAATTAAAAGCAGACGTCCAGTTAGGGGCTACGGAACAGCTCTTCAACCTTATGGCGTGCCGGCGTTTGCAGGAGTTTTACGGGCAAAAACCCCAGATATGCCTGACCTTCCCGGTGCTGGTGGGGATTGACGGCGCGGACAGGATGAGCAAGAGCCGCGGCAACTACATTGGGATTGACGAGCCGCCGGAGACCATCTACGGTAAAACAATGTCCATCCCGGACAACATCATGCTGCAGTATTACGAGCTACTGACCGATATTGACGAAGCAGAACTGTCCAACATTAAAAAACAAATCGTAAGCGGCGAAAACCCGATGTCGCTTAAAAAGCGGCTGGCTTTTGATATTACCAAACAATACCACGGCGAGGAAAAAGCCAAAGAAGCCGAAGCACATTTTGAAAAGACGGTGCAGAACAAAGAACTGCCCGACGAGATTGAAACAAAATCCATTTCATTTAGCCAATATACTACTACTCTAGTTAACTCCAATAAACCAAAAGAAAGAGTATTTGGAGTTGGCCGTTTGATTGCAGATTTGAGTATGGTGAAAAGCCGAAGCGAGGCTATACGCCTAATTAAACAAGGTGGAGTTAGTGTTAACGGCAATGTAATAGATTTTGAGTTCCTTCCTTTACCTGTTAAAAATGGAAGTATAATAAAAATTGGCAAACGTCGTTACGTTAAAATAATAGATACCGATAAATAATTCATTCGAGGAGAACAAAATGTCACAATTGCGCGTTCCCGGCCCAACTCCCTGCCCGCCAGAGGTCTTAAAAGCCATGGGCTGGCAAATGGTGAATCACCGCGGCCCCGAGTATCACGAGATGATAACGGAAGTGACCGAGAACCTGAAAAAAATCTTCCAGACGAAGGGAGACGTTTTACTGCTGACCGGCTCCGGCACCGGCGGTCTGGAGGCAGGCGTCGTTAATACGATGTCGCCCGGCGATAAAGTGCTATCGGTTTCCATTGGCGTCTTCGGCGACCGCTGGGCGAATATCGCCAAATCATTCGGGGCGGATGTGGTCAGTCTTAAAGTGGAATGGGGCAAAGCCGCCGACCCGGACGCCATAAAGAAAGCCATCAATGATAATCCCGGTGTAAAAACCGTAATGGTAACGCATAACGAAACCTCCACCGGCGTCACCAACGACATGAAAGCCATCGCGAAAGTCGTTAAAGACGCGGGTAAATTACTAGTCGTAGATTCCATCAGCGGCATGGGGTCATTACCCCTGCCCGTTGATGAATGGAAGATTGACGTCGCGATATCCGGCTCGCAAAAGGGCTGGATGGTCCCGCCCGGCATGGCAATGGTCAGCGTCAGCGAGGCAGGCTGGAAAGCCCGTGAAGCCGCCAAGATGCCTAACTTTTACTGGGACTTTGCCCGCGCTAAAAAGAGCTACGATGAAAAGAAAGAGAATCCCTGGACGCCGGCGATATCCATCGTCTATGCTTTTAAGGTCGCCCTTGAGATGATGATGAAAGAGGGCATCGAGAATATCTTTAAGCGGCACGAGCGTATCGGCAACATGATTCGCCAAGGCGTTAAGAATTTCGGGCTGCCCCTCTTTGCCGACCCCGCCCACGCTTCGAACACGGTTACATCCGTCAGTATACCGGAAAGCCTCGACGGCAAGAAATTCCGCCAGATTCTGCGCGAAAAATACAAGGTCGTGGTTGCCGGAGGCCAGCAAACGCTGGACGGCAAGATATTCCGCATCGGCCACCTAGGCCTGGTGACAGAAAAAGACGTTAAAGAAATCCTCTCGGCGATAGAAAAGGCTTTACCCGAAGCAGGTTTTAAGAAATAACAATTAAGGATACTCCTATGGCTGATAAACAAAAAAAGGTACTCATTACCGATGAAATCTCGGAGGAAGGCATTGCGCCGCTGCGCAAGGCAGCGCAGGTTGACCTTAAAGTAGGCGCCAAGCCGGAAGAAATCATCGCCTGTATAGGCGACTACGACGCCCTGATGGTGCGCAGTCAAACTCAAGTAACAGCGAATATAATCGAGGCGGGGAAGAAACTGCAGGTAATCGCCCGGGCAGGCGTGGGCATTGATAACGTGGACGTGGAAGCCGCTACCCGCTGCGGGGTGGTAGTCATTAACGCGCCCACCGGCAATACCGTCTCCGCGGCCGAGCACGCCATCGCCCTGATGCTGGCTTTAGCGCGAAATATCCCGCAGGCCAACGCTTCACTTAAAGCCTGCGAGTGGAAGCGCAACCAGTTCATGGGCACCGAGATGCGGAGCAAAACGCTGGGCATCATCGGGCTGGGGAATGTGGGGTCGGAGGTTGCCAAGCGCATGCATGCATTCGACATGCGCCTCATCGGCATCGACCCACTGGTCTCCGAGGAATACGCTAAAAAAATAGGAGTAACTTTAGTCGACATCAAACAGCTGATGCAGGAATCGGACTTTATCACCTTGCATATTCCGCTTAACGATAAAACCAAAGGCTACATAGGTAAAAAGGAACTGGAGATAGCTAAGCCCGGGATGCGTATTATCAACTGCGCCCGCGGCGGTTTGATTGACGAAGCGGAATTGGTTAAGGCGATAAACGAAAAACGCATCGCCGGCGCCGCCGTGGATGTCTTTGAAAAAGAGCCCTGCACGGAGAGCATACTCTTTGGAGTAGATAAAATAATCGTCACGCCACACCTCGGCGCTTCAACGTCCGAGGCGCAGGTATTAGCCGCACGCGACGTCGCGGAGCAGATAGCCGACATGTTTAAAGGCATGCCCGCCCGCGCCGCGATTAATGTGCCCTACATACCGTCGGAGACGTTGGAAGCTTTAGAGCCTTATCTCAAGCTGGCACGTTCATTATGTAAACTCGCCTACTCGCTGGCGGAGGGGCAATCAAAGTCCATCCGCATCAAGTACAACGGCGAGATTGCCAACTACGACACCAACATCCTTAAAGCGGCGGTGGTGGGCGGACTGCTTTCCGGCATCAGCGAAGAGCGCGTCAACATCGTCAACAGCAATGTGATTGCCGCCAAGCGCGGCCTGACGATTGTGGAAGAAAAAGAAACTACCTGCGCCAACTACGCAAGCCTGTTGACGGTGGAAATCACGACTACCAAAGGCACATGCACGGTAGCCGGCACCATTATTAACGGCGACGCGCACATTGTAAGGGTCAACGACTACTGGCTGGACATCATGCCGACGCCCGGCTCTTACTTCCTTTTCAGCGACCACCATGACCGCCCCGGATTCATCGGTTCGGTAGGAAAAATCACCGGCGACGCCAACGTAAACATCAGCTCGATGCACCTCGGACGACTAAAGCGGCGGGGGCAGGCGCTTTTAGTGCTTAACCTCGATGAGCCACTATCAGAAAAGGCGCAAAAAGAGATTTTGGCTTTGCCGGACGTAACCTCGGTAAAGCTCGTGGCGTTATAATAATTGATGAAAAAGCTGTTATTAGTAGCTTTATTGCTGATAATCCTCCCCGTGGTATGCGGCGGGTGTGACTACATCACCGGCAAGGTGTGGGAAACAACGCCGTCGGCTTACATACGGTACTGGACGTGGGAGTCGACAGAAGACGGCATCAGCGCAATTTTAGTCAACCGCCATACGCACGAACGCATCCGGGACATTACGCCGCAAGATGCCTTCATGATTAAAATGTCCAGCAGTAATTCCGAAAATCCTGTATTGTTAGACGTCCGCTCACCGGAAGAATATGCCGCCGGGCACGCCTGGGATTCTATTAATATTGACTTTAATTCGCCGACTTTCCGGGACGATATCGATAAGTTCAACAAGAATTATACATACATCGTCTATTGCGCCAGCGGCTCCCGCAGTAATATGGCACGCAACGTCATGGAAGAACTGGGGTTTAAGTCCGTCCTTAACGTGACCGGCGGTTTTAAAGCGTGGATAGCAGCGGGAATACCAGTAGAACAATAATTCGTATTTTTACCTTAAATTCATTGACTTGCCCTATATCCGGTGTTATCATAAATTCAGAGATAATTAACAATGTCAGCATTGACTGAACTATGTCAGCAAATTGCTTTATGCCATAAATGTGATATTGCCCGTCTGCGAAATAAAGTTGTCCCCGGAGAAGGCGCCGAGAACGCCGAAATCATGTTCATCGGGGAGGCGCCCGGCTTCAATGAAGACCAACAGGGACGCCCATTCGTGGGACAGGCGGGTCAATACCTCGACCAGCTTTTAGCTTCGGTAAACCTGAACCGTCAACTGGTTTATATAGCTAACGTTATCAAGTGCCGCCCTCCGGAAAACCGCGACCCCCTGCCCACGGAAATCCAGAATTGCGCGCCCTGGCTCGATAACCAGATAGAGATTATCAAGCCCAAGATAATCGTCACACTGGGACGATACTCTATGGCAAGGTACTTCCCGGGTAAGAGCATCAGCAAGATACACGGCACGGCGGTAAAGCGCGACGGCATCGTCTATTTTGCGATGTATCACCCGGCAGCGGCGCTGCACCAGGGCAGTTTACGGCGCGACATTGAACTAGATATGCAAAAAATACCACAACTGCTGGCGGAAATTAACACGGTTCAAGAAGAAGTACCGCCACCGCAGCAACTAAATATGTTTGGAGAATAAAATAAAAATATAATGTCTAAATCACGTTTAAAAGTAATCCCCTTAGGGGGTTTAGGTGAAATCGGTAAGAACATGCTCGTTCTGGAATACGAGAACGACATCCTCATCATCGACGCCGGCTTAATGTTTCCGGAAGAGGAAATGATCGGTATCGACCTGGTAATACCCGATTTCAGCTATGTAATCGAAAGAAAAGAAAATGTGCGGGGCATCATCATCTCGCACGGACACGAGGACCACATCGGGGCATTGCCCTATTTACTACCTCAACTGGATAACGTCCCCGTATATTCCACAAAACTAACCAATGGGTTAATCCAGGTGAAGCTCAAGGAGAGGAGAATACACAAGGGCATTAACCTGAGAGTGCTAAGCCACGGGCAGGAAATAAGCCTGGGCAGGTTTAAGGTGGAGCTATTCTCCGTCTGCCACAGTATCCCGGACGCCTCCGGCATCATCATCAGGACGCCAGAAGGCATCGTGATTCACAGCGGCGACTTTAAAATAGACCACACGCCGGTTAACGGCAAGCCGACCGACCTTTCACGCCTGGCACAACTGGGCGCGCAGGGCGTGTTACTGCTGTTATCCGACTCAACCTACGCCGAACTGCCGGGCTATACGCCCTCGGAGCAGGTCGTCGGCGACTCGTTAGAGCACTACATCGCCAACGCGCCGGGAAGAGTAATTGTCACCACCTTCTCCTCGCTGATATCACGCGTCCAGCAGGTGATTAACGCCGCCGCCAAGCACGGCCGCAAGGTCTTCATCGCCGGTCGGAGCATGAGTGAGACGGTTAGTATCTCACTGGAATTAGGTTATCTTAAAGCCCCCGACGGCATACTGGGGGAGATTCAGGACATCAAAAAGATGCCTAATAACAAGATAGTGCTGGTAACGACGGGCAGCCAGGGCGAGCCGACGTCGGCTTTAGTGCGCATGGCTAACCGCGACCATAAACACGTGCACATCATGAAGGGCGACACCATAATCCTTTCCTCCACCCCCGTTCCTGGCAACGAGTCACTGGTCAACCGCACGGTGGACAGCCTCTTTAAACAGGGCGCCCACGTCATCTACAGCAAGCTGGGGCAGGTGCATGTACACGGGCACGGCAGCCAGGAGGAGCTAAAGCTAATCTTGAGCCTGGTCAAACCTAAATACTTCATGCCGGTGCACGGCGAGTACCGCCACCTGAGCCTGCACGCCGAACTGGCGGGGTCAGTAGGCGTACCGCCGGAAAAGATTTTCGTCATGGAAGACGGTGACATCCTAGAGCTAAGCTCCAACTTTGCTAGAATTAACGGCAAGGTTACCTCCGGCCACGTCTATGTGGACGGCTTAAGTGTGGGGGATATCGGGGGGGTTGTTCTACGCACGCGCCGGATGCTCTCCCGCGACGGCATCGTCGTCGTCATCATCGCCGTCAACCGCCAGACCGGCCAACTCGTCGGACGCCCGGACATTCTTAACAGGGGCTTTATGGACGATAAGGACTTCAGCGGCCTGATTGAAGAAAGCCGCCAGGCGCTCGTAAAAGCACTGGACCATTCCGCCGGACGCGTTAACGATGTCAGCTTCGTCAACTCAAAAGTCAGGGACACGCTGGATAAATTCTACTACGACCGGACAAAACGACGCCCGATGATACTACCTTTTATGGTTAAAGTGTAGTTAAATATATAGAGACATGACTAGAAGGTCAGTAAGCAGTAGAAGAAGCCATGAACCCAGAAGGTCGGGGGGTGTTTCACAATTCACCGCCCGCCTGCTGTGGATATTTATCTTCTTGATTATAGCCGCAGTATTAGTCTGGATTTTCCGCGCTGAGATTAACGACTTTTTCCTTAATGTTTTTGCAGCAATCGGCTGGGGGATTATCTTCGTCGCCGGCTTTATTTTGATGGTGTTGATATTGACCTTAAGACGCAATCTTTCATCGTTCTTTTACTACTGGAATATCTGGCTGGGGATTTTCGCCTTCGTTTTTGCCATCTGGGGCATACTGGGGCTGTTACGTTATACCCAGGCCGCCCTGACGCCCAACGGACTCGGGGGGAGCTTTGGGGCTTCGCTGGTAGCCAATCCCACACCGGGCGCCGGTGGCACAGCCATCGGTATACTATGCCTGTTCGCCTATATCATCATCGGGTTTTTATTTGTCATGCCCCGCCAGACATGGAACGCCGTTAAGGGGTTCTTCGGGGGGATATGGTCGCTGTTTACAGCAAAACAGGCGCCAAGATCGCCGGCACAACCCACCGGATTGACGCAACAACAGTATCAAACCACCGCTACAACACCGGTAGTTAATAGACAGGAATATCCGCCGGAGGAAATAGAGGAGCGTAAATACACACCCGAAAAGCCAAGTCCGATAATCACCGCGCCGGTTAAGCCTTCACGCGACGTCCACCAGGTTGCCGAGGATGTCTGGAAAAAGTACGGCAAGTCCGGCAAGCTGGTAGAGATTGACGGCTGGCGACTACCGCCGATTGATATTCTGGACACGTCGCCGGAGTTCCAGTTCAGCGAAGAGGACAACCTGCAACGCGCCCAATTGATTGAGAATACACTTTCTTCCTACGGCGTGGACGCTAAAGTTGTGCAGATTAACGCCGGCCCTACCGTCACGCAGTTCGGGGTGGAGCCAGGCTGGGATATTAAGTACCGCGAGGTCAGAGACAGAGACCGCGACGGAAAGATACTAGTCAGGCGGGAGGAAATTTCCAAGACCCGCGTCAAGGTAGAGAGGATTAACTCCCTCTCCAACGACCTGGCGTTAGCGCTGGCAGCCCCTACAATCAGAATTGAAGCCCCTGTGCCGGGAAAATCATACATCGGGGTGGAAGTACCCAATACAACGTCAGATATGGTCAGTTTACGCGGCGTGGTGGAAACCGGAGCATATCAGAAGCTGGTAGCCAAGAGCAAAATGGCGCTGGCGCTGGGTAAAGGCGCGGGCGGTGAATCTATAGCCGCCGACCTGACAAAAATGCCCCACCTACTCATAGCTGGGGCGACGGGCAGCGGCAAGACGGTCTGCCTGAACACAATAGTCTGCGCTTTACTGTTAAATAATACCCCCAACGAAGTCCGCTTCATTCTTATCGACCCCAAGCGCGTGGAGCTGACGCAGTACAACAGCATCCCCCACCTCGCCACACCCGTCATCGTGGACACGGAAAAAGCGCTCAACGCCCTGCGCTGGCTCTGCCAGGAGATGGACAAACGCTATAAGCAAATGGCAAGCGCCGGGGCGAGGAATATCGAGGGGTACAACAAGGATAAAAGGGGCGAGGAAAAGATGCCCTACATGGTCCTGGTTGTTGACGAGCTTGCCGACCTGATGATGGCTGGCTACGACGAGGTAGAGACGAACCTTTGCCGTTTAGCTCAGCTAGCACGCGCCACGGGCATTCACCTAGTGGTTGCCACACAGCGTCCCTCGGTGGACGTGGTCACGGGTTTGATTAAAGCTAACTTCCCCACCCGCATCAGCTTTGCCGTAACGTCGGCGGTGGATTCACGCACGATTCTGGACGGCGCTGGGGCAGAAAAACTACTGGGGCGGGGCGACATGCTTTATATGCCCACCGAAGCCGCTAAACCGAAACGTATCCAGGGGTGCTTCCTTTCCGACACCGAGATAGAGCGGCTGGTTTACTTCTGGGGCGGCCAACGCCAACAGGAGCCAGATAAATTAAGGATGGAAACGTTAATCGCTACCGCGCCGGTGGGAACAATCGGCGGACATCCCCGCGACGCGCTGTTGGAACAGGCTAAAGCGTTGGCGAAAGAATACAGCGAGGTTTCTACGTCGTTTTTACAACGAAAACTGCATATCGGCTATCCGCGCGCGGCAAGGCTGAAAGAACAATTAGACGCTGTTTTAGAGGAAGAGGGTATAGAACCGGGCTCCGCCAAACCGGAAGACCCTAACGATAATATAATGTAGTTCTTACCCCACCAGCCCGAAAGCCGCAAATATCGCCGTCACGATTCCCCCCGCCAGTAAAGCTCCAAGCGCGACCTGCGGAATGGAGTGCTGTTTCAATTCAATTCGAGACCAGCAGACCAGCGGCAGAAAGATAACCGTCCAAGAGGCTATGGCGCCATAAACCAGGCAAAGCACCATCACGGTACCGGCAACAAAGGCGGTGTGCAGACTGATTTTCCAGTAGAAGTTAACCCCCATGAAAACGATTAATTCTACCAAACCTGCAGTAAAGGTTACCGCTAAAAGCTGCGGCGCATTAAGTCCCCACATCAACCCGCAACCGACGGCACCCAGCAAGCTCGATATCACATAAACAACGTGGCGCTGGTGGCGCTGGTTATCGTAAAAAGCGTCCAGTTTCTTGCGGCGCACCAGATAAGCAACGGCGGCCAGCACCGGCAGCACGCTGATGGCTAAAGCAATCGCCGCCCATTTAAGCGCATAGGCAGTATCGGGCGTGTCTTTAAAGCACAGCAGCACCATTACTACCGCGCTTAACAAAAACGGGTTCAGTATGCCGGAGATAAGTTTGGCGGTTCTTTCTCGCATAGTCTTTAAAATGATATACTAATAACTACGTCAGCGTAAAGAGAAAAATGAATTTAGTTAATGATAAAGACATCCGCATCGAGAGGCTGGTTCTGGGGCCTTACGAGACCAACTGCTATATTTTGGTCTGCCAGCAAACTAAAGAGAATTTGGTTGTGGACGTGCCGGCCGGGGCTTCGGAAATAATCAAGGCGCTGGAAGGTACACAACCAAAATATATCCTACTCACCCACGACCATTACGACCACACCGGTGTAATGACATCACTGCGCGCCCGACTTAAAGCGCCGCTGGCCTGCCATGAGTTGGATTCATTCCAGCTTAAAACACCACCGGAGATAATGCTTAACGACGGCTATAGCCTGAAACTAGGCAACATTAATATTAAAGTAATACATACTCCGGGGCATACGCCGGGGGGCTTGTGCTTTTGGTTGGGGAAATATTGCTTTGTGGGGGATACGATTTTCCCGGGCGGCCCGGGGCACACAGAAACACCGGACGACTTTAAGCAGATTATTCAATCAATCACGCAGAAGATATTCGCCCTGCGGGACGAAACAGTGCTTTTACCCGGACACGGCGACGGCACAACGGTGAAAAAAGCTAAAGAGGAATACAAAGATTTTGCGGCTAAAACTCACGGCGTCATTTGCGGGGACGTGACATGGGCGGGGGCTTAAGGCCTTAGCTCGACGCGGTGGAAGGCTTCGGCATACCCGAACTTTTCATCTTTAGCTGCCATCTTAGAGAACTCTCTTAAGCGGGACTTCATTTCCGGCGGCAGTTCGCCGAACTGGCTTACGTGGCACTTTAGGGCTTCCAGTTTTAGGTCTATTGTATCGGTGATGTCTTGTTTAAAATTGGAGTCTTCGGTACCCCAGAACCATATCTCCCTGACGCTGTGCGGCTCTAACCCTTCTTTAAGCAGTTCCGGATAAGACAGGTGGTCGCGGGCGAAGGGATATACCGCATCGGCGGCAACGACGCCGGCAATACGGTGGTCGCGGTGGTTCATATATTTACGATAAGGGTCGCAGGTGGCAACGGCATAGGGCTTGAAGCGCCGTATAACGCGCACCAGGTCACGCCTAAAGCCATCGCAGTCCTCTAGACCCTGGTCGGGCCAGCCGAGGAAGACGACCTCTTTAACGCCGAGTATTTTAGCTGCCGCCAGTTCTTCCTTTTCCCGTACTTTAACGAGCTTTTCCGACGTCAGACTCATGTCCACCGAGCCTTTGTCGCCGTTGGTACAGATAACGTAAACGACGTTTTTGCCTTCCCTGGAAAGCCGGGCAGCTGTGCCCGCAACGCCGAACTCGCAGTCGTCGGGGTGGGGAGAAATTACGAGCAGATATGTTTCATCACTCATTAACGAGGAACTCCTTACAAAATCACTAAAGCATCAGGCAACCGCTGCCGGTTGCTTTTCTAAAACTGCCTGCATTTCTGCGGCAATTTTTTCAGCTATATGCGACCATGCCCAGCGGTTAACGGATGTACGGACGTCCAGTTTGGACCCCTGGTCATTCTTCTCTAAAACTAAAGCTATAGCGTCGGCGAGTTTTTGCGGCGAATTGTCTGCCACGATGCAACCGTTAATGCCCGGTTTGATGATGTTAGCTAAGTCGCCGACGGCGGTGGCAATGACCGGTGTGCCACAGGCCAACGATTCTAAAGGCACCAAGCCGAAGCTTTCGTAATAAGAAGGGACAACACAAACGTCGGCGGCGCTATAGAAAACGGGCAACTTTTCCTGTTTTACCAGACCACAAAAATCTACTTTATCTAGAACACCAAGCCCGGAGGCAAGGCTCTTAAGCCCTTCCAGTTCTTTACGACTATTTTCGTCGCCGCCGACAACAACTAATTTATGATTCTCTTTGAGTAAAGGCAAGGACTGAATCAGGTTATCAATACCCTTAAGCGGGTCAATCCGCCCGACGAACAGCAAGACTTTTTCGTCGCCCAAACCAAGCAGGCTCCGGGCAGCAGCTTTATCCGACAGGCTGAATAATTCCATGTTAACACCGCATGGCACCACGCCTATTTTGTCCGGCGCGGCATCGTAATAACGGATTAAATCGTCCTTTTCCTGTTCCGTGGCTACGATAATGCGACGGCAGTCATGGACGGTCTCCCGCTCCGAGGCGACGCGCAACTCCGGCTCGCCTTCGCCAATCCCTATAGCGTTTTTGACCGCGCCGAGGGTGTGGTACATGGCAATATAGGGAATGCGCTGTGTTTCCCAGAGATATTTACCGACTAAAGCGGACATCCAGTAGTGCGTGAAAACGACGTCGTATTTGAGGTTGTTATATTTCCAGAAATTCTCCAGGTTAAAGGTAAATTCTGGAAGGGAGAAATAAACGTCCATCTTTTGAATCCTGGCTTCCCTGCCTGCCTTAAGATGGATAAGCCTGACGTTATCTGCCAGGTCTTCCATACGCGGGTCGTTGGGGTCATGAATACGGGTATAGATATCTATAGCGTGCCCCGCTTTGCCCAGCTCACGGGCAAGCTCGCGGATATAGACGCTCATGCCGCCGGTATCTTTAGTCCCCAAGTCCCCTACCGGGCAGCTGTGCGCACTGATGATGGCAATCTTTAATTTCTGCATAACGTTATATCTTGTTATATTTTTATTTTATCTTAAGCGATACCTATTTGGCAACGATACATCGGCACTTCTTTGCCCCCCAGATGCCCTTTGTAGACCTCGGCGCCCTTGAGGAAGTCAAAACGCCTCTTGCCTTTTTCTATGGCGTCGTTGATGGCGTAGACCTTGCTCAACAGCCCAGAGCTTAACCCAACATACTGGGGGTCATAGCCGCTGTTGTAAAGGTAAATGCAATCGTTATAATCGAAGTACATGATTGAGGCGATGGGCTTGCCGTCAAGTTCCAGCACGCCGATTTTAAGCAATTCGATATCCGCCATCGCTTTGGTCAGCAGGTCAAAATACTGTTTCATCTGGTCGGTCAAGAATTCGGCTTTGTCATGGCGGCTTTCAACGAACATTTTATAAAACGTCTCTAAAGCGCCGGGGAGTTCCACGCCGCCGTTAATAACGCGGTAAACGATATTTCCCTCTTCATTAAGACGGCGCATCTTACGCCGGACCTCGTGGCGCTGTTTGGTGGTGAGACTACTCAAATATTCTTCAAATGACGCAGGGAGTTCCATCTCAAAGGACACGTCCTGCTGTTCGACGGCGACTTTATACCCTCGTTTTTCTGCCAGAGGAACAAGCTTTTTAAGCGTCACGGAATCGGGGCGGACGTGTTTTAAGTCCAGTTCTTTAATGCCATTTTGTTTCAAATCGTCCAGCAAGGCGGCTAAAAAGTCCTCCTCCTTACCAGAAGCGACAATAAAGTCCTGGTAGTCACAGACGTCAATATTGCCGAGAAAATAAGCCGTTTTATCTTTAAGCATCAGCGGAGCAACCCCGATAGCCTCGTTATTCTGGCTGATAATGCGGATGTAAGGATTAAAATCGTTACCGAAAACGCGCTGCCAAACGTCCAGCCATTCCGGTAAAATAAACGGCGAAAACCAGTTAAGGCGCGGGGCGGTTTTTCTAAAGTTTTTCAGTTCTTCAAGTGTTGCGGGTGTTATTTTACAGTCCATGTTTATAAGTATAGTTTAATTCATTCTTGAGGGTAATTCTGTAACTAAAATCACATTTCCGGCAGGAGGCCTTCTAAGCTAGGGAACTTGTCTTCGGCGTGGGGGAAAGCCAATGCCTTGGTGAAATATTTGTTGAAGTTCGGCTCCA
>Ga0265297_10007565_pt1 | contig 14972 bp, 16 predicted proteins | sample Munlanlwell13791_FD_192502 | JGI IMG/M metagenome (GOLD analysis project Ga0265297, IMG submission 192502) | Leachate microbial communities from a municipal landfill in Southern Ontario, Canada - Leachate well 137-91 | ecosystem: Engineered > Solid waste > Landfill > Unclassified | place... | reverse complement strand
TACCAAACGAGTCCATTGCGCTTTCCAAAACAAGCTTTCTCCGCTACAATTCATCATGTCATTGTCGCCTAGCCAATTTAACAACCTTAATTTGCCCCAAGAGTGCAAAACAGGGTGGACTTATACAAATTATTGACATTTTGTGTTTAATTTAATACAGTGATTACAGAAAATAACTGGTCTTTAAAACTAAAACTAGGAGGAAAAATGGTACTGGCGGAAAAAGTGGTAGAAGAAAAAACACCACTTATTGGGACCAAGCGATTATCATTTCCCGGCATTTATTGCGGCTATGGTGACCATATATTTGAGCTGGAATTTGACGGGAACAACGAAACAACAATCTTAGCAGAAATGATACGGCATAGAGAAAACCCGCCGTATTCTTTCACTTGGATTGGACAGCGGTTAATCGGTAAAAGGCAAAAGCGCAGATTTAAATTAGTTCTAACGCGCAACAACCCCAATGATATGGAAGAACAAACGGCGCTATTAAAAACATTGGGAAAGATTCCCGAGGGACAATGGCTCTCTATCTTTTTAAGCACTTATTGGGTAGATGCAGATAATGTACCCATCGCGGTAGCCGATCCCTCATGGAAAGATAATGCTGGCGGCTTGTGGTATCCCTGCTACTCTATAAACACAGGACTTAGTTTAAACCCCGCTTCCCTCATTTGGGGGGATGCCCGCGAATGTCTGTGGCTGCTAGAAGCGGCGGAGTAGCCGAAAACAACATTCTACCAATATTCCATATAAACTTCATGCGATTACAATTATTGCATGAAGTTTTTTATTTTATCTCCCCAGCGCGGCAGCCCATTTGAGACGCTTGAGAATCCAGTCGGACTCGGCAGGGTTGGCGGGGCGGGGCTGGCTGTAGTTTTCAATCACGACGGGCAGGTATTCAATGGCGACGACGGTGGCGTCTTCCACGGTCAGGACGAGGGCGAGACCGCGGCGGGTGGCGTCGGACCACATTTGGTCAAAGATAAAATTGCCGAGGGAATAAAAAATGTATTTGCCCTTGTAAAGTTCCATATTTTGCACGACATGGGGGTGATGCCCGACCACCAAATCCGCGCCGAGGTCAACGGCTTGGCGCGCGAATTGGGTTTGGGCGGGGTTGGCGGTAGCGGCATATTCGGCGCCACTATGCATAGAAACAATAATGAAATCCACTTGCTGGTCTTTGAGATATGCTAATTCGCGTTTTAAATTTTCAGCGGTGGTGCCAAGCGGGGCGAGGGTGGCGCCGATTTTTTTGACGCCATCATAAGTAAAACAAGCCACGCCGATTTTCAAGTCCTTGATAGTGAAAATGGCGGTGCCGGAGGTGCTGGTGTTGCCAATACCGCAATTATTTATCCCCTGCTCTGTAAGTAAGGACTGGGTCTTGAGTAGACCGGCTTGTTTTTGGTTTAGAATATGATTGTTGGCGAGAGAAAGGGCATCAAAGCCCGCGCTTTTCAGAGCAGGAGTCCAAGAGGGCGAGGCGCGGAAAATCATAGCACCGTCGCTGACGGGCGCGCCTGCGATGAGAGGTGTTTCTAGGTTGGCAAAAGCCAGGTCGGCGGCGGCAATTTGATTTTGAAAATTCACAAAGGGATAGTCAAAGGGGTCGGTGGAGGTTTGCGCCAGCGCGCGTTTTTCCACCCAGCGCGAAAGCATGATGTCGCCGGCAAGAAAAATTTTGATGGGGCTGGCGGCGGTCGTTAAATCCTCATTGAGGAAAGCCGGTTCGTTTTCAATTTTTTCGCCCAAGACAGTGGGAGTGATACCGGCGGGGTCTAGCGACAAACTGGACGCCGATTGGGATTCCAGCCGCGCCAAATTGCGATTTTCTATATTTAAAGCCAGCTCGGGCGCGATTTTTGAGACAAAAAAATAGCCCGCCAGCCAACCGACAAAGCCGATGACAGCTAAAGATATTATAAAAGAGGCGGAACGGAAGAATTTTGACATAAGGTCATTTTAGCACTTTTTAGATTTTTTATCGGCTTTCTTTAGATATTTTATAATCTCTCTGTCAAAATCCGACTCTATTTGCTGTGTTTTATTAAATTCTTCGTATTCGGTAATGGCTTTTTGTTCGGCTTTTTGATGTGAAATTAACCCCTTGCCTTGTAAAATTTTATACTCGTTAAAATTCAAAAATTTATCCACGCTTTTGGCAAGGTCATTCATTTTCATCAATTTGCGATTTTCAATGACATTTTCTATATAGTCAAAAAATCCCGAAATAGCCCTTTCTAACTTTTTGATTTGCTTTTCTTGCAAATAATTTTTGGCAATTAAAACATCGGATTTTAGTATTCTACCATTGGGCGAATATTTCCAACTAGTCAGCCCCATAAACGGTTTTTTTCTACTTGCTTGGGTGTAGATTATTTCAGCCGCAGTTTGTCCAGTTATGGCAAAATGAAATTTATTTTGTACCATGGCGTAAAAATTCTTGGCAATTTCCGATTTTGAATCATAATCAATGCTGCACTCGGCAAAAATATCAGTAATTTGCTGATAAATTTGTCTTTCGCTGGTTCTAATAGAACGAACCCTTTCAAGTAATTCTCTAAAATAATTTTGGCCAAACAGCGTTTTGCCCTGCTTTAATCTTTCGTCATCCATGGCAAATCCCTTAACAATATATTCTTTCAAAACACTGGTTGCCCACACTCTAAAATGTGTCGCCTGAATTGAATTTACCCGATATCCGACGGAAATAATCGCGTCTAAATTATAAAAATTTGTACTATAATCCTTGTCGTCCTTGGCAGTTATTCGAAATTTTCGAATAACTGAATTTTCGCCCAATTCAGAACTTTTGAATATCTCTTTCAGGTGGTAATTTATTGTATTAACCCCCACGCCAAAAAGCTCTGCCATTTTCTTTTGTGTCAACCAAACCGTTTCGCCATAAAAAAACACCTCAACGCGCGTATCGCCTTTTGGGGTAGTATAGAGCAAAAAATTTGATTTTTTGGGGGCCAAACTATTTGACATAAGGTCATTTTAGCACCGTTCCCCTATCCTCGGCAAGAATACAAAATAACCGCGGTTATCAGCGCAATGGGCAAGAGGACGCTCAGTGATTGCATGGTTTTGATTTTAGCGGTTAAAAGTCCGGCTGACCGTAGGCGGTTTGACCAGATTTAGAACGCCAAAACCTTAGCACAAATAGGATTTAAAAAACACTTGACAATTTAGCATATTTTTTAGCCCCATTTTAAACCCGCGCGAACAAAATCATATAGTTGTTGCCATATTTTTTGGCGCATTTGGGGCAATAGGCGTAATGGATGTAATAATCCTTGGCTGTTTTGCCTTGCGCGGCGAGATAGACATTCATTTCTTTGATAAATTTGGGGACGGCGTTGTAGCCGCCGGCGAAAACCTTGGCGATAAAAGTGCCCGACAAATTAACATTTTCAACCTCGGGCACGGGACCGGTGACGGATAAATAAATTTCGGATTTAAAGGCGCTGGGGTCGCGAAATAAAATTAAGACCTCGGCGGGGTCGTCGCCCATGGTCTGCGCGCGTTGCGAAGCGTCACAAAGTTTGGTGATTTTTTTACCGATGGTGGGCGGAAACGGCAGGTGAAAAAATGTCGGCAGGGTTTCTTTGATAAAGGGCTTATTTTCCCAAACAAAGGTCTTGCCGTCCCATTTTGCAGGTTCAAATTTCGGACAACATTCTTGGCTTAGATTTTGATTTTCCATGATTTTAAGATTATTTTTTAAGATACGCTTCAAACATTTCCATCAAATCGCCCACGGCTAAGGTTCCCCAAAGAATAACCAGACCCACAATTATTTTTACCGCCAGCGGAATTGAAAAGCCAAGTTTCTTTTTGATAAAAGCGTTGGTCGCGGGAAGATAAACAAGCGCCAGCAAAAGATAAAAAATCCCGGGCACCGGATGTACAAAAATCGCGTTCAAGACGCCGAGAATAAAAAAGATTATGGCGAATATCCAGCTGATTGTGGTTTGGGTGGTTTTATTCATGGGTGTTTGGGAGTTTTGGGGTGATTGTGGATAACATTGAGTTTTTGTTCCCACCATTTTCTCACGGTTTCAACATGCGCCTTGGGACCTGCTTTTCTCAAATACTCAATTCTTTCAACAAAAACTTCGTGATATTTTTTTAGGTTTTGGGGACTTTGTAACGCCCACAAGGTATGTTTGAGCTCTGCATTTTCTTTTTTGGCAAGGAACTCGGGAGACAAGTATCTGTTGGCGGAAACATCAAAATCAATCGGTACAATCAGAAAATTATAATTTTTATCAAATATCTTTTTGGCAAGAATTTTGACGCGTTTCTCGCGCGTTTGCTCGCAGAAGATGAAAAAATTGGCTTTTTCTATTTTTCTTGCTTGGACTATCTTATTACTATTCAATAAATTTTCCAAGGTTGAAAGAGATTTATTTTCTGGAATAAAGAGCCAATTTTGGGTCACCGGCTTTAAAAATGGTCGCTCTTTAATAAAAGCGTGAAAAAATTTTATCATTTCATCGGACTCGGTGCGTTTGTACGGCTTAAACATATCTGTTTCTCCGCCACAGGTAATAATTATCGGTTTATCAATTTTATTTTTTACGACAAAACTATAAATTTTATTAAAGGCCGTTTTTAAATAAAAATTATAATTTCCGTCTTTTAGAATATCTTTGGGAATTCCGTACCCAAAGACCAAAAAAATATTATTCATATTATTTTATCTTTTACCTGATTAAAATCATTCACAAAGCCCGGGCAATATTTTTGCAGATTATTTTTTAGGTCATTTTCAACTTCGGCCAATGGCATCTTTTTAACTTCAACCAATTCGTGATTGAGCGTTAATTTTTGGTCGGTCACACCCGTGAAAACTCCGCAAAATATCTTGTAAATCTTATCGTCATTATGTACTTCTTGATAAAATTTGTCTAAAAATTTTAAATCGCATTTAATTCCTAGCTCCTCAAATAATTCCCGCTGGGCGGCATTTTCGTACGACTCCCCCGCCTCCACATTACCAAAAGCGGCCAAATCATAACGACCGGCCGCGTTAATTTTATGGTCGGCGCGCCGACAAAGAATTAGATTATTTTCACCATCCAAAAGTAAAATCGCTACCACCCGAGAGATAAAATCTTTGGCAATTTTTTGACTTTTAAAGTCCTGCCCGATGACATTGTCATTTTCATCAACGACATCAACTAGATGGTCTGACATATGTTTATTTATTAAATACTTCAATCGTCCTCGCCACCTCTTCAGAGATGCCTTTGATACACTCATAATTTTTAACCTCCTCGGCATCCACCCAAGCAAAATCCGTAAACGCACCATCCTCCAATTTGACTTCTCCACTTTTATATTCGCTGGCAAATTTAACCAAAACCACGGGAATCCCATCCGGCCTGACAAAAGCCACGCTATTAATATATTTCAAATCAGTATAAATCTCAATGCCGGCCTCTTCTTTGGCTTCTCTGGCCAATAAATCCTCCACCGCGTTTTCAAAATCCAGCACTTCGCCATTCAGACGGGTTGGATGGTTCAAGTCCAATTGCTCCCATTCCAGTTTTCCGCCCGGCACACAATATTTTCCCGGATGGACTTTTTCGGTTGCGCTTCTTTTGAGAATAAGACACTTTTTGTCCATACGCCGATAAATCACCACATTGGCAACAAAATAAAATAATTTATTTTCCTTGGCGTTAGTTAGACAGATTTTTTCGGCTGGCATATTATTATTCCATAAAAATTTTATTTATCCCAACTCAAAAACCAAAATGCCGTATTCTTTGATGCGCTCATTATAGCCCGGAAAACTCGCGTACATTTTTTCAAGCTCGGCGCGGCCGGCAATGCCGGGCATAATTTCTTGGGGCTGATGCGCGGCAAATAGTTCGTCCAGATTTTTGTAGCGCGCGACTTTTTTGACTTGCTTGATAAATTTATCGCTTCCGCAATAAAATTCAAGATTGTCGCCAGCTTGGATTTTTAGATATTCAGGGCTGCCCGCGCGCGTTTCAAGCTTTTTCTCTCCGGCGCGGAGCAGGTCAAAAGTGGGGCGGTCGGCTGGAAGAAATGATAGGTGGTGGGTCATATTATTTTTCAGTTTTTCTCCCCCTAAAAAATCTCACGAAGTGAATAAAATTCAGGAAGTGCAGGAAATTGAGATAATTCCACGGGTTTTCTTTGCCCAAAAATCCCAAAAAGCCGAGAAAGCATAAGAAACCGAGGAATACGAACCGTTCATTTTTTGGCATAGGTTTTTGCTAAAAATTTATTTTACCTCCCGCAACACTTCTTGTACTTCTTGCCCGAGCCGCAAGGGCAGGGGTCATTGCGCCCGACAATCTTCCCACTGGCGTCGCGCTGTTTCGCCGGGATGACCTCCGCGCTGGACTGCCCGGCGCCTTGATTTTGTGTATTTCCTTGCCCTGTGACCGCCAAAATCCCGTTGGCGCTCCCCTCTTTGACCGGCGCGCTATAATTCAATTTTTGTGGTTGACCGGCAGAGAGAGCTGCGTTTTGATTTTGATTCAGGGCATCTTTAGCCAATCCGACTTTGTAGATATTATGGACGACTTGGTCGCGAATGGAACTTATCAGCGAATTGAACATCAACAATGCCTCTTTCTTGTACTCAGTCAGGGGGTCGCGCTGTCCGTAGCCGCGCAAACCTATGCCACCTTTGAGATAATTCATCGCCTCCAAATGGTCAATCCAAAAACTATCCAACGAATGTAATAATATAGAGCGCTCAATTTCCGCCATCAGTTGCGGATTGCCTATATTTTCTACCAGCTGGTCATAAGCGGACAGCGCTTGCTCGCGCAAGAAATTTTCCAGCTCGTCGCGAATCGCCTCGCCATGACCGGCGGCTGTCATTTTTTCAATCCAGGTTTGCGGGTCCCAATCCGGCGTGGAGCCAGGCGGAAAAATCGCGCGCGCGCCTTCGAAAATTTCTTTGATGTCCCAATCGCGCCATGACTCGCCGGCGGTATTTAAAGCCACTAACTGGCTGATTTCTTGGCTGACCATATCCAAAATGCGCTGACGATTACTCCCCTCGCCGGAAAAATTTTGTTCGAGAGTTTGGGCGGGGGCTGACGCTGGCGCGCCATCCTGCTCGGCGATTTGCGCGGACGCGGGTTTGATCGCGCCGGCATTCAATATCTCATCGCGCCTTTGATAAATCATCTGGCGCTGTTTGTTCATGACATCGTCATATTCCAGCAGGTGTTTGCGGGTGTCAAAATAATAGTCCTCCACTTTTTTCTGGGCGGCATCCAGCGCGCGCGAGAGCATGGGATTTTCCAAGGGCATATCTTCGGGAAATTTCAGGGTTTCCATCATGCCTTTGATGCGGTCGCCACCAAAAACGCGCATTAAATCGTCTTCCAGCGAGACAAAAAACTGCGCCTCGCCAGGGTCACCTTGCCGTCCGGTACGCCCGCGGAGCTGGTCATCAATGCGCCGCGCCTCGTGCCGTTCGGTACCCAAAACGCAGAGCCCGCCCAACTTTTTGACTTTTTCCTGCTCGGCGGGGTCAGCCGGCAGTCCGCCCAAAATAATATCCACGCCGCGCCCTGCCATATTGGTCGCCATAGTGACGGCTCCCAAACGACCAGCTTGCGCGATAATCTCGGCTTCTTTTTCGTGATTCTTGGCGTTGAGCAATTTGAAGGGCACACCTTCGCGTTCCAAAAGCGCGCCCAGATATTCATTTTTTTCAATGGAAATGGTACCGATTAAAATCGGCTGACCGGTGGCATGTCGCGCTTTAATCTCTTGAATCAAAGCGGAAAATTTGCCGTTTTCGGTTTTGAATATTTTGTCGGGTAAAAATTTGCGAATCAAGGGTTTGTTGGTCGGGATGACTACTACTTCCAATTTATACACTTTGAAAAATTCTTCGGCGGAGGTGCTGGCGGTACCGGTCATACCGGCAAGCTTTTCATACATACGAAAATAATTCTGGAAACTGATAGTCGCCATGGTGATGCTTTCTTGTTTGATATCCACATTTTCTTTGGCCTCAATCGCCTGATGCAGACCTTCGGAATAGCGACGCCCTTCCATAAAGCGTCCGGTAAATTCATCAATGATAATCACTTCGTCATCTTTGACCACATAGTCGCGATCTTTTTTGAACAGAGCTTGTGCTTTGAGGGCTTGTTCTAGGTGGTGAACGAGTTCCATGCCGCCTTCGGTGTAGATATTTCCCATACCCAGCGCTTTTTCTATTTTTTCAATGCCGGCTTCGGTCAGCGAGGCGGCACGTTGTTTTTCATCAATAGTGTAGTCCGCGGTCTCTTGTAGCTGTGTGACCAGTTGCGCGAATTGTTTGTATTTGTCGGTGGACTCGGCGGCGGGCGCGGAGATTATCAAAGGCGTGCGCGCTTCGTCAATCAAAATAGAATCCACTTCATCCACGATGGCGTAATATAATGGTCGTTGGACTTTTTGCTCGGGCATATGCGCCATGTTGTCGCGCAGATAGTCAAAACCAAATTCGTTGTTGGTGCCATAGGTGATATCGCAGGCATAGGCCTCGCGGCGCGAGATGGGACGGAGGAAGTCGGCGGAGATTTTGGGCTGGGCGCCCCGATGAGCTATGCTATCGGGGTCGTCCTGCGGACGAGGCGCGACGGTAAGGGCGGCGCCCCGATGAGCTACGCTATCGGGGTCGCTCTGCGAGCGAGGGTCGGCAGGCGCGGTTACGCGATATTCCGGGTCATATTTAAAAGCCGCGTCGTGCTGAATACTGGCGACGGTTAAGCCCAGCGCGTGATATACTTGCCCCATCCAAACCGCGTCTCTTTTCGCCAAATAATCATTGACGGTGACCACATGCACGCCTTTGCCGGTCAGGGCGTTGAGATAAACGGGTGCGGTGGCGGTCAGGGTCTTGCCCTCACCAGTTTTCATCTCGGCGATTTGTCCTAGATGCAGGGCATAGCCACCAATGAGCTGGCAATCATAATGCCTTTGACCGATGATGCGGCGTGAGGCCTCGCGGGTCAGGGCAAAGGCCTCTGGTAGAAGCGCATCCAGGTCGCCATCTTTTTGCCAGCGTTCTTTGAATTCGGCGGTCTTGGTTTTTAAGTCATCATCCGAGAGCGCCTGATATTCCTGCTCCCAAGAGCCCACGCCGGTCAAATGTGTTTGAATTTGCTCAATGCGTTTAGCGTTGGGGTCGCCGAAAAGTTTACTTAAAATAGACATGTTTGAAAGTTAATAATTCCCTAGGATTATAGCTGAAATACGACAAAAAGACAACCGCGCCCAGGTCGGGCGCGATTGCGTATGTCTATATTGAAATTTAGCCCCTTTTCCGCCGCCGAAACCACGCCAATGGGTCCACAGAACGGATATCTTTCCACATACGGGCGCCACGCAACATCAATGATTCCCTTTTGCCTTTTAATTTATTCATTTCCCGCACCAATTCCTCGCGCACTTCATCCACCGCCGCGAACAACGATTCCTTTTCCGAAACCGCTCGCATTAAGCGCCCGGGAACTTTGATATTAACCTCTACCATATAATAATCCCCATTTTCATGGTGTTGAGTGCTTTTGCTGGCCTCAACTTTGACATCAATGACATTATCCAAAAACTTTGTCAGCCCGCCAATCTTTTCCTGAATATAATTTCTAATTTCTTGATTCAAATCATGATTTTTAGAATAAATTTGCATATTCATGGTTAAAATTTTTAGTGTTTAGACGGTCATGATCTCGGCTTCCTTTTCTTCTTGAATTTTTTTTATTTTTTCATTATATTCGCCGGTGATTTTATCTATATCTTCAAAGAGGCCATAGCGGTCATCTTCGGTCACCGACTTGTCTTTAAATAATTTGTTAATTTTTTCGCGCGTCTTATCACGTAATTCTCTGACCGCCACTCTGGCCGCCTCCAGCTTCTCCTTCAAAACCTTAACAATTTCCTTGCGGCGTTCTTCGGTCATCGGCGGCACCGCCAAACGCACGATGGCTCCATCCACCGAAACGCTCAAGCCCTTGCCGGATTGCGAAATGGCTTTTTCAATTTCCTTAACTACAGTTTTGTCCCAGGGCTGAACCACCATCCCCTGTGAATCGGTCACTGAGATGGCCGCCAATTGCTTCAGCGGGGTCTTTGAGCCGTAACAATCTACCATAATGTTTTCCACTATGGCCACACTAGCGCGACCGGTGCGCAGACCGGCCAATTCCTCCTTAAAAAATTCAATGATTTTTTCAAGGCCTGGTTTTAGGTCGGCAATTAATTGCTCCATGGTTTTATAGTTAGTGCTTAGTTAGTTAAATAACAGGGCTATTTTACCGCGAAAGCGTTTATTTTTCAAGTTTTTGGATACCTAGATAAAGAACTTTAGGGTCTTCGGGCTTTAATAATAAACTAATTGCCGCACCAGCCGCTGGCATCTTTTTGGTGACCCATGTCTGCCCGCCGTCCTCACTTTTATAGAGCGCGTTGGCAGTGCCATAATAAATTTCTTGGTCATTATCCGGATTGACCGCCACTGACATAATATTAAAACTGCCGGCTGCTCCTAACAAGGTAATATTTTCCCAATTATCACCGGCATCGTTGCTTTTTAATAAGCCATATTGCGTCGCCAGAATTAAACCAAAAGTTTGTGACGGATTGAAAATCATGGTCTTGAAAGTATTGATACCTTTGAGTTTTTTGGTATCGGCATTAACTGTAGTATTGACCCATTCGGTATTTTCACGGTCGCCGCGAAAAACTCCACCGGTCGGCGTCACCACCAAAAGCCATTGCGGGGACTTGGGATTAATCATAATTTTATTGAGCGATTTTTTCTCAAAATCGTGCCAACTTTCCCAACTCTGGCCGGCGTCCACACTGCGCAATAAACGACCGTCCGACATACCGGCATAAATTATTTTAGTATCAATCAAATCCACCGCCAGACATTTAACCGCTTTTTCAGGCAAGGCCTCCAAATAAATCATTTTCCACTGGCCGCCGTTGTCGGTGCTTTTGAAAATCTGATTACCCCGCGCCGCGTATAGTGTGCCGCGCTCTTGGGGGTCAATGGCGATATCTTCAAAAGTTCCCACCGCGCTAAACAAAGGTATCCACTGCTCGCCGCCGTTATAGGTGACGTACATGCCGTTGGCCATGGTGATTAAAAAGATGGTCTGCGAATTTTGCGGGTCAAATTTCATCTGCCGCACACTGACACCGGCGATAGTATTAACCTTGCGTTTAACTTTGGAAACAAAGACCTTTTGCTCCCATGAGTTAATTTTGTCAAAGGACTTATAAACCCCGCCAGCGGATGAACCGCCCAATTTCAAAATACAGCCGGCACCCAAGAGTGGGAAAGCAATCAGGATTAGAATCAGCAGCGCGAAAAATTTTGACATAGTATTAAACGGTTAGTATTAAATTTTCTAAAATTAAGCGGGGATTGGCGTTGGAAGTGAGTAGATGGCGCTTGGACTGGCGCAATTGACGCATCAAAGCCCCGATTTGCCTCCACGATATCCGCCGCGCGATGGTTTCCAGCTCGGACTGTAAAAAACGATAGTTGATTAAACCCACTACTTTCATTTTAGCTAAAAATAGGTCGCGCAACAATGCGCTTAAAATTTCCAGCGCCTCTTGGGTGGTTTTTTGCGAGGCCACAAAGTTTTGCCGGCCAAATATATTTTCCAAAAATTTAAAATTTTCCGCCAAACCGCCGGTAAAAATCGTCAACCAGCCGCGCACCGCCTGCCGATAACCTTCTTGTTCCTCAATAGAATTCAAAAGCGCCAACAATTTCCCCGGCCGGCCACCGGATAATCCCGCCAGTTCATGCGCCAAATCCTGATTGGCCAAGCCGTGGCTTTGTGTCAGCCATTCTACCAGCGAACCCTTGCCCACGGTAAAAAAGCGCACCACTTGGCAACGGGAAATAATCGTCGGTAAAATATGTTTGAAATCATCGGCCACCATGATAAAAATTGTCTCGCCATTGGGCTCTTCTAGTGTTTTTAATAAACAATTGCCGGATTCTTGATTGAGCTGTTCGGCGCCCAAAAGCACCACCACGCGTCTTTTGCCCCAGCTGGGATTGAGCGCCAGAGAATTTTTTAAATTTTGAACTTGCTCAATGGCGATTTGTGTCTTGCCTTCCAGCGTCTCAACGCGAAAAAAATCCGGATGGCTACCCAAAACCACACTGCGGCAAGCCAAACATTCACCACAGGGCTCGCCCGTCGCGCCCATCTCCACACTACCCGCCGTCTCTCCGACCGTCGCGCCCAACAACGATGGCTGAGCTGGCGCGGAAACATTATTTTGCGCGCACAAAAGCGCCTGCGCCAACCACATAGCGGCGGTGGTCTTACCGATTTGCGCCGGACCGACAAAAAGATAGGCCTGCGCCGGCGTTTGATTTTGAGCTATCATTTTCAGATACCCGATAGCTCGCGGATTGCCGATGAAATTGAGTTGGGACATGAGAAAATTACTAATTTAGAAACGAAAATTATTTATCCATCCAAGGCCTCAAAACCTCCAGCCATTTGTCGGCCGCGTCAGCTGGTAAAAGAGCGGCGATATTTTGACGCAATTGCGCCAAACGCGACGGATTATTCAAAAGCGCGCGCAAGCAGGGAGTCAAATCGGTCGGCGCGGTCACCTCGCCTGCCGCCAGTTCGTCTTGCGGCCACCATAGCGCCGCGCCCCTCTCCGCGAAATACCGCGCGTTGACCTCCTGATGTGAGTTTGGCATTGGGACAATCACAGTAGCTTTGCCCAGCGCGGCTAGTTCGCTCAGTGTTGAAAGTCCGGCGCGCGTAATTACTACTTCTGAAGCGGCCAAAACATCCGCCAAATCGGCTCCGATGAATTCTAGGGGGTGGTAACGGGGATTCGTCATTCCCGCGCAGGCGGGAATCTGCTCGCCCACAGATTCCAGACAGCCACACTGGCGTGTGCCTTCTGGAATGACCATACCCACCGTTTTCCCCCGCCCTGTCATCTGTATAATTTGGCAAAATTTTGTCAGCTCGGGCAAGGCCTGTTGAACCAATTCATTAAGACCCAAAGCACCGGTGCCCCCGCCCAAAATCAAAACAGTCGGCAAGTCGGGTTCTAATTTAAACTTCTCAATCACCTTTTGTTTTTGACCCTGAAAAAGTTCGGAACGGATCGGGTTGCCAGTCCAAACGGTTTTTTTCGCCGGAAAAAATTTGGCGACTTCTTTGAAAACCACGGTAATTTTGCGCGCCAAGGGTGCCATCAGACGATTGGCCAGGCCTGGTTGTAAATCCTGCTGATGGATAAAGCAGGGGATACCCAAACACCATCCCGCCCACACTGTCGGCACGGAATTAAATCCACCAGCGGAAATTATCATAGCTGGTCTTTGACGGACGAGCAAAAATAACGCCTGCCAAAAGCCCCATTTGGTCAAAAATAAATCACTCAAATTGCGCCAAGAAAAATAACGCCGCCACTTCCCCGCCGCCAGCGCTTTAAATTTTATCCCGCGCGCTTCCACGACTGCGCGCTCAGGACCGCCGGCAGTCCCCAACCACAAAAACTCCGCTGTCGGATATGCTGTTTTAATTTTTTCCGCCAGCGCCAGCAGAGGGAAAACCGGACCCAGGGTGCCACCGCCGCTCAAAATAATTTTCATGGTCTTAAATTTTTAATCTGCCATTTTAAATTTACCGCACAGTTTGCCGCGAGATATTGAAAACAATACCCAGCGCGCACATATTGGCCAAAATGGACGAGCCGCCGTAACTCACAAAGGGTAGAGTAATACCGGTCATGGGCATCAAGCTCAACATGGACGCGATATTGGCCAAGGCCTGAAAACCAAACCATACCATAATTCCCAACGCCAGTAAACGACCAAAATCATCCGGCGCGCGTGCCGATAGCCGATAAATCCGATAACTTATCAAAGCCCACAGCACCACGAAGGCCAAACAAACCACAAAACCCATTTCTTCAGCTACCACCGGAAAAATAGAGTCGCTATAAACCTCCGGCAAGTAACTAAACTTTTGCCGCGAATGGCCTAAGCCGACCCCCATAAAACCGCCCGAACCCACCGCGATGAGCGATTGATTGATGTGATAGGCCACACCCAATTTATCTTCATTGGGATGCAAAAAGGCCGTAAAACGCGCTATGCGATAAGGCGAAATTTGTACCAAAAGCATCAGACCCAAAATCCCCGCCCCCACCAAAAGCGCGATTTGCCGCCAACGCGCGCCAGCCGCCAGAAAAATCGTCAGCCCAATCACCCACAGAATCATCAACGAACCAGTATCCGGCTGTAACATAATCAAACCGCTCAAAATCAGCATTAAAAATACGAACGGCAAAAAACCATAGTGCCAATCGGCCGCGCGCTCTTTTCTTTGAGAAAAAAGCATGGCCAGATAAATAATCAAACCCAACTTGGCAAATTCCGCCGGCTGAATGGAAAACCAACCGAAGATATTAATCCAGCTTTTGGCCGTCGCGCCCGCGCTCACATAAAACCCAGGCATCAGCACGACCACCAGACCCAAAAGCGCCACCAACAGCAAGCCGGGCGCCCAACGGCGAAATTTTTGATAATCAATTTTTGAGAGCCACCATGCCAAACCACCGCCCAACAAAGTGAAAATCAGCTGCCGCAAAAAATAATAATAGCTATTGCCATTGTGCTCATGAAAAGAAATCACCGAGCTGGCCGAAGACAGCATCAGCAAGCCAAAAAGTATCAAGCAAACTACTAAGCCCAGCAATTTATAGTCCAATTTTCCATGAAAACTCGTTTGGCGCATATTTAAAATGTCTTATCCGCCAAAACCAAAATCAAACCGATGACCGCCGCCATGCCTGAAATCACCCACAGCCGCATGACAATTTTTGGCTCAGGCCAACCCTTGGCTTCCAGATGATGATGAATCGGGGAGGATAAAAATATTTTTTTGTGCCGTAGTTTT
>Ga0265297_10007564_pt1 | contig 14974 bp, 13 predicted proteins | sample Munlanlwell13791_FD_192502 | JGI IMG/M metagenome (GOLD analysis project Ga0265297, IMG submission 192502) | Leachate microbial communities from a municipal landfill in Southern Ontario, Canada - Leachate well 137-91 | ecosystem: Engineered > Solid waste > Landfill > Unclassified | place... | reverse complement strand
ATGAGGCTTTATCATAGGCCTCTTCTCCCAGATAAGGAGAAAGATATCCGCCATAACCAGAAAATTTATTCTCTTTAAATTTATTGTAGTAAACATATAGAGCCGCACCAGCAGAAAGCCCGCAATCGCTCGCATTAGGAACAAAATGAGTATTTTTAAATAATCCATCTTTTTGAATCTCATAATTAGTAATACCATTAAGAGCGCATCCGCCTACCACACAGAGATTATCACTTACATTCCTATGTTTACGCAGCAAAGCAATAACCTCTTGAGCCCAGCCAAACTGAAAAGTTCGTGCTAAATCATGGGCTATTTTAGTTTCTATGCTGTAAATACGTAATTTTTGGGCATTACCTTCTTCGTCGTTCTCCAGATAATCCTGTAAATCCGGTATATTATTTAATCCTGCTGAATTAATAATATGCCCGCGGCCATGATCATTAAGCCCCTCAACAGGCTTGGAAGGATATTTTCTGTATTTTTTGATGTGTTTGATTGTATATGGCAGCCAATCGTTCCATACTTTACCATAAGCAGCCAAGCCCATGGTTTTACCGGCAGTAGAGCCGGAAATATCAGGATGAATGCCAAGAATAAAACCTAAGTTATTATAACATTGCCCGAATCGTACAGTACTTGATCTATAATAATTTATTCCCTCCTTAGAACCCTTGAATAAAAGAGTATATCCGTCATTGCCCGCGCCATCGTAGCTAAGCACTAAAGCATCAGAGAATGGAGATGTATAAAAAGCCAAAGAAGCGTGGCTTAAATGATGATTCACATTAAAACGTTGCTTAAATTTAAAGCCTAGATCATCAAGAACAGTATTAAGGTTATGATACTCTTCCATCCTGCCCTGATTTTGCACTGCTAAACAATCAAAATTTTTTCCCCATTTTTCACCCACTCTCGCTAAAAATAAAACAAGTTCCTCTAAATCAACATATTGGTATGTACTTTTATACTTACCGGTAGATAATTTAAGTGCGGATAACTTATAACGCTTACTACGGAAATAACGCTCCACCTCCATAATCTCTATAATTTTTCCATCTTCAATTAATGAAAAACTGCTATCGTGGCCTAAAGATATACCTAATATTTTCATAGCACCTTTATTCCTTATGAGGTTTTTGACAAACCACCCCAAAACCAGTTGTATACAGGTTACTTATTGTGCTGCCATTTTGCGCAAATATTCCTATCTCCTTATTCTCGGCTTTACGTAAAAAAAAGCGGAAGAAAAAAGAAGCGTATAATTTTCTACAAATTCTATAGAAGCCGTTTTTTGGCAAATCAAAAAATCTCAATTGTTTAAAAATATGCGCCAATACGCTGTAAATACCCCCCTGCCGTTCGATAATAATATTCATAAAACCTATCTTTCTTAATGCAAACTTAAACCACTGGTCAGTATAGCGTGCAAAATCACCGGGATCAGAATGGATGTTATAAATAAAAGGAGCGCAGATCAATAATTTTCCTCCGGGTTTTAATACCCTAAAAGCCTCTTGCAAAACATTGCCAGCTTCATAGACATGCTCGATTACCTCAGAAAGGACAATACCATCAAAAAAATTATCCTCAACAGGCAGACAAGTAATACTACATAGGAAATCCGGATTACGAGCTGCATCTATATTAGCGTATTTGATTTCTAATCCGTAGCCATCTATGTTAAAAGAACCGCGTTTCCCTTGTTTAACACCACCCATATCAAGAAGTTTTTCTCCGGGAGCAAATGTTTTTATCTGACGCATCAGAAAATCATCCACAAAGAACCTACGCACACTATAATTAGCGTCGGAATAAAGTTTGAGAATCAACTTTCTGTCTTTATACATCTGTTCGCCGCCTATTCAACTTTTACAGCAATTCTTCCTGTAGTATCAATCCTATTCAATAATATTTTATAGCTATTCTGCTGGAAATATTCATCTACTGCCTTGCGCGCACCCAGCCAGGCGCCGTAATCATCGATAATCAAAATCCCGCCCTTAGCTAACCTGGGAAAAAGATACTTAAGCTCATGCAAGGTGGACTCGTACCAATCGGTATCCAAACGTAATAAAGCTATCTGCTGGGGAGACTGCAAAGGTATAGTTTCTTCTACTTTACCTTTGATAAAATGCATCTTATCTCTATTATAAGGAACACTAAACATATTCTTTGTCACTTCTTCAAGAGACGCGTAACACCAGTTAGATGTTGTCTCAGATATTTTACTAACTTTATATTTTTCTAAAGCTATGGTTGAACCGCTGATCTTTACATCACAAGTTCCTGGTTTAGGCATCCCTTCAAAAGTATCAAAAAGAAAAAGCTCTCTCTCGCCATCGCCTATGCTCAGAAGAGTTTTTGCCGCCAGCATCATACTCCCACCTTTCCAAACTCCACATTCCACTATCGCTCCCTGAATCTGCGATTTTACGATATAGCGTACCGCGTTAACTAAGCCATATCCCCGTTCAGGGCTAGCCATAGTGAAAGGCATGACGCCCTTTATCAATTCCGAGTCTTCTTTGGATATTTCCGGCAAGATATACCCCGAATAAGGCGAATTATCAATTTTCCCCTTGCTCGTTAATATTTTCTTAAGTTTTTTTATCTGAGATATGTATTTCATTTCTCTTTTATTTTTTCCGTAAACTGCAAGCGGCACAGATTTCGGTATAAATCACATTTCTCAATAAGTTCAGCATGTTTGCCCTGCGAAATAATTTCACCCTTATTCATAACCACAATTTTGTCGGCACGCATAATAGTGGAAAGCCTATGGGCTATTATTATTGCGGTATTATTCTTTGTCGCGCCTTCTATTGCCATCTGAACCAATAATTCTGATTCACTGTCCAACGAGCTTGTCGCTTCATCCAGAAGAAGAATTTCCGGCTTATGCACTACTGCACGCGCAATTGCAATCCTCTGTCGCTGCCCTCCGGAAAGACGGATGCCTCTATCTCCTATAATACTATTATATCCATCTTGCAGCTGTAAAATAAAATCATGCGCATTTGCAACTTTAGCAGCTTCAATAATATCCCTATCTAATATGCCCTCCCTGCCATAACGTATATTATCCCAGATATTGGCATTAAAAAGCAACGCTTCCTGAGGAACAACTCCAAAAAGACTCCTATATTCTGACTGCGCCAATTCACGCAGATCAATACCATCAATAACAATTTCTCCCTGAACAGGATCGTAAAAACGCAGTATTAAATCGGCCAAAGTGGACTTGCCAGCACCGCTGGCTCCCACCAAAGCCATAACTTCTCCTTTTTTTATTTCCAAGTTTATCGATTTTAGCACACTTCGGCTGTCATAGCTAAAGAAAACATCTTGTATCTTTATGCTATGTGAGAATTTAGCTACGTGCTCCCGACCATCTTTGATTTCCGGCTCAAGGCTGAAAATCTGATGTATCCTTTCAGAAGAAGCAATTATCTCCTGTGTGACAGGAATTATAGAAGCGAGCTTTGAAATGGGCTCCATAATTGCCCGCCCGATAAAAATAAACATAAAAAAAGATGTTGCGCTTAAACGTCCGTATAATAACTCCCTTACGGCAAATAAAAGGGTAATAATTTCAATTAAGGTAGTTGCCAAAACTCTGGCCGGTTCTTCTACGTGTTTAAAAATTCCGAGTTTCATATTGACTCTTACAACCTTTTTAATTTCATCGGCCAACCTCTTCAGCTCAAAATTCTCCGCGGCAAAAGACTTAACTATACGTATACTCAAAATTATCTCCTGCAGCCTTGCGCTTAAATTTGCAAAAATATTAAACTGGTCAGTAACATACCTGCGGATAGGGCTTGCTATTCCTTTTGAAATCCCTAGCTGTAATATTACGCCTAATATGCCTACAACAGCCAGAACATAGCTTGTCTTAAACAATAAAAATCCGTAAAAAATAATCAGCACCGGAGCGGTCAGTGTCTGAGCAAGAAAATTATCCGCTAAACCGCTAATTGTCGCTAAAGTATCTTTTTCCATTCTTGAAATAATTTCACCTGTCCTCTGCTTTGAAAAAAATCTCATAGAAAGAGAAAGAATATGCTTAAATAAATCTTTTTGCATGTCTCTGGCAGCATTAACTCTTATCCTAAGGGCTACAAGATAGCCGCTGAATGAAACCAAACCTTTTAAAAATGCCACAACAAAATAGCCCAAGGAAAGTATAACTATCGTAGCAAAAATACTTCTTCCGTTTGTACCGATAAACCCCAGTAAAATACTGCCTAAATTGTTCAAATTAAAGCTGTCTGAGGAAAAGGCCTGCTTAGCTAAACTAGCCTTACCAAAAGCTAAATCTAATATTGTCGCCAAAAATAAAGGCATAACCATTGCAAAAAATGTAACACAAAAATTGAGGAATATTAATAAAGATACCCACTTCCAATAAGGCCGTGAATACCTGGCAAGCAAACTAATTAATCTTTCAAAATCTTTCGTGAGGTTAAGCTTCATATTATTTATGCAATTGTTTTAATAAGACATCTAAGAATGTATCTGAATTAGCTTTATCAGCAAACCCTATAAATTTAGAGAGAAATTCAGCTTGTGCCTGCGAATCCCTGCGAAAATCACCCAGTTTCATAGATGGCAGCCTGGAAATCATGCTTTCATTATCCATATTAAACACAACCCCAGGGTAATTGAAAAAATTACCTTTTTCTCTTAATTTAAGTATTATTGAATGTTTCTCTGTATAAGTATTTTGATTAGCAAAATCTGCGGAATAATGAATTAAGAATGGAACGCCATAGGCAGCTGCCTCTGTTACGGCAAAACTGTAACTGCCTATACATAGATCTGATATACTCATAAGTTCCATTGTAGTGTGCGGATAATAATTTTCATCATAAAGAACCTTGTCTGCCAATCGCGCGACCTGCGGAGGAATATGATCCCGCTGCCGGCTTTTCACAATCAGGCATGCGTTATTTTTTTTACAAAAGGAACGTACTGATTCCGCAACCGAAATAAAGTTACTTCTACTTAACAGATATAAATCTTGCCAAAATTTTTTCTTAAATCTATACATAGCTAAAAGTTTATTTTTAAGATTGACTGAAGCAAAAACAGCCTGCTCACGCCCTAAATGACTACTATCAACCCAATTCAGCAAAGTAACAACTGACTGATTTTTTGGAATTTTTAAGCGTTCTTTGACCTGTATCGAATCAATAAGGCTTTTCTGGTCTAGCTGAGGCCAGCCAATACAAACTGACTTTTTCCTTAACTGATTGACTATTTCTCCGGCGTCCTTAAAATCAAAGCCGTAGCATAGGAATCGTAACCCTTCTTCAAGCCAGTATTCTGAGCGAATTGCAAATATATCCACATTCCTTACTGCTTCGAAACTACTAAGCCTATATGAAAAATCTAAACAGTATGGTTCATACAATACGAATAGGGGATGTTTTTTTTTGTCATGAAGCGCATTAAGAGATTGCCATGGTGCCTCAATACTTACTACGGCATCGGCTTCGTTTCTATAAATGAGCTGATTTAACTCTTCGTATTTGAAAAATTCTCTGCAAGTTATATTATTGCGTAAAAGAAGGGGGGGGGCCTCTATTCTTGGTAGATTAGAAGCTCTTCTCGAAATGCTATGATACGTTGTCCTATCATGCCAAGATTCAACATGCCATCCCCTATTAATAGCGGCATGCATGATAGGCGCAAAATGACGATAATGATTGTCTTTATTTATGATAAATGCAATCAAAGGCTTATCTTTCATTTTTAAAACCGATATTCAACATTTTTTTATAGCTCTCATTTCTATAAACTCGACAAAATCAAAATCCAATTGGTAATCTATATCAATCGAATCCTCAAAAAAACATTATGCATGAATAGATCCTTGCTAAAAAAACCACTGGTTTTTTTAAATAATCGCAATATACTTTGAAAACTTTTCTGATGATTTTTAAATAGCACATTTTTTAACCGAAGATTTAAATGTATTTACGCAAATAGGCTATCTCGCGCAACTTTTTAATTGCGTGATACTGTACTTCAAACTCTAAAACGAACGTCACGGCACCAAAAAACAAAAATATATAGGACTGAAATCCGTGAAACTCTACATTTGCCGATAACCCCGAAATGCCACGCTTTTATTTAGATACAATTCTTTCATTTGAACAAGAAAAGATTCCGTCTTCTTATTGAAATAGGCTCTGAGCAAGCGGCTATTTGCGTCCAAAAGTGCCAAATGTAACTCATCATCGCTCATATCAGTGAAGTTAACCGCTAAAAGATCTGAGTTAAGATGCTTATTTTCGTAAAAATCCTCTGCATCCCGCAACAACCCCTTTTGTATTGCATAATAATAAAGCGGGGAACCCGGGTAGGGAGTTACCGGCCGGATCGTACGCATCTGCGCACCATCATCGTACTTGAGCAGAAACTCCACGCCCTTATTGAGGGTCTCGTTATTATCACCGATATTGCCGAATATAATATTAAAACCGGGGCTAATACCCTCTTTGAGCGTAGCTTCAATGCCTTTAACAATCTGTTCAACAGTAAGGCATTTCCTCATATCCTTTAATACGAAATCATCCATCGCTTCTATGCCGTAATTAATGAATACACATCCTGCTCTTTTCATAGCTTTTAAAACATCCGGACGCGCGTAATTCAGACGACCATTGCAATCCCATTTAATATTAAGCCCGGCTTTAATAAAATCATCACAAAGACTCATTGTCCTTACCACCGAAGACATTAAAAGCTCATCCGCAAAAGCAATATAGGTAATACCGTAGTTGGCCTTTAAAAACATAATTTCGTCAATAATGGAAGCGTTGCTGCGCGGCCTAAAGCCTTCATCCATCCTATAGCAGAAAGTACAGGTAAAAGTGCAACCCCTCCCCGAAAGAATAGGCAAGACAAAATCACTATTTGTCGCATGCGGCATTCTCATTAGTCTGTAATAATCCATGGGAAATAAATGATACGCGGGAAAAGGAATAGTATCAATATCTTTTATGAGTACCCTTTTCTTGGTTATGATAGCCTTACCTGATTCAAGAAAAGCTATACCGTGGACATCCTTCAAAGACTCTCTACTTAACACGGTAGTAATTAACTCTAGGATAGTTTCTTCCCCCTCTCCGATAACCACGGCATCTGCTCTGGTTTTTTTCAGAAAAAATTCCGGTTCCGGAGAAGGACCGTGGCCTCCCAATATATAATATGGCTTCTGCCTCGATTTATTTATCGCTTCGGAAATTTTTAGTAACTTTCTGTATTGATAGTAACCTGCGATCACGCCTACCCCGATAAAATCAAACTTATTTTCATCCAAGTACGCTGTAAGATGATCTTCATGATAATGTTCTTTATCTTGGCTATATATTTCTACACCGTATCCCTGATTTTCTAGGATCGAGGCGATAGAAGCCAAACCCTGAGGAAACCAATGGGTATATGAATCATTATCGTAAACTACTAGCAAAATTTTTACGTCTTTATTTTTTATTTTAACCATTACAAATCCGTCCCGCTCATTTTGTTCCAATAAAGATCCAATGAAAATTTGAATATAAATCAAACATACTCTGGTCGAAATAACCTGTACTCAACACTTTAAACTGTGAAAATAAACTACATAGGTCTTCTCTATCCCTAACCATAAATATAAGCTCCTTCACGCCATACAAACGATGACCCGGTTCAGTAATCCTTACTTCATATATCCTATCGTTATGTATCTGCTTTGCATGATGTGTAATATAATAATTGTTTGACCCCATCATTGTAAAAAATACTACTCCCGATGGCTTCAAACACCTATAAAATTCTTTACACAGTTTTTTTATATGTTCTTCCGTAGGTAAATAATAAAGTACCTGGTTAGAAATAATAATGTCTAAAGAATTGTCCTCAAAGGATAGAGTTGTTGATTCCGGAGAGATTACCGAGAAATTTTTAGCCAGTTTAACATCTAGGGATTTACTTGCTAGATTAGCTTTTACGAGATCAATGAACGACTCTGCCACGTCCACTCCCCAAGTTTCATACCCCTTCTCGATAAAAAAAACACTATTGTTTCCTCCTCCGCAACCGTAATCCAACACTTTACCAGAAGGAATATTATTCTTAAGATACATATTATGAAATCTGATTATCCAATCAGCGGGATAACGTAAAAAAGCCTGTTGCTTTGAATATAAATCTTCGTAGTTCTTTTTATTTCCGCTTAACATCTTATCATTTGTAATCATTGCCCCTCCCGTTTATAATTAAAACTTTTGTAAATAAACTTTTACTCAATTTGATACCGCAATCTCCATTCAGAATCAACCTTTTCCCACAAATGGGGTGAACGAAAATCATTACATAATTCAAAAAACCTTTCCCGATTCATTCCAATAAAATCCATAATCTCCTTGAAATAGCGTTGTGGAAACTCCCCGTCAAACCTCTTTACCAACAATTTGGCCTCATCACGAGTAAGATGCCTATTCCTCACCTCCTGAGAAGCATCATAACTTGCTCTGCCCAGACCGAACTTTATAAAAGTGGTATAATAATGAAGACCGTCTATGCGGTCATCCAAGCTATTGTATTTACTATATGTACCCTCTGTTCTTACCGGGCTGGCTTTAAAACCGGAATGTTCCACTGCCGAATAATACGCCTCCTGAGGAGTCCATTTTTCATAATAACCCATGTAATGCACCTCCAGCTTGGACTTTTCAACCTCTTGGTAATTAAGCGGAAGATATGTAAGGATATCGTTTAAGGTCAATCCATATCTCTTCATCAAGTCATTGGCTGAAATACCGCTTAGATACACCTCATCCAGATGAGTCATAGAGTAAAAAGATTTATCCCGTAATGAAGTTTGATTATCGGCAATAGGATTACCATATTCCGCCTCGTTCTCTCCGTAGAAAATCAGCGGGATATTATATTTTAATGCTATCTTAGGGGCAATGTTCTTTTGCCCCAAAATAAACGGCTGAAAAGGATGAAACAAATTTTCAGTAGCTAGCCTAGTGAGCAATTTATGTACCTTACCGTTATAATTAAAAGAAATATTATCATACCCGCCGATATTTATCCAATTCCTGAAGTTATTCCAACCTATCTCGGTATAAATGATGGGTGGCCAAGTAACAGTTAAAGGATGCATCCCATATTTATATTTAAGTAAATATGCCGCGTAGCAGCTATCCTTTCCTCCACTACCTGGAACTATGCAATCATATTGACCATCATTCTTCCTATGCTTATCCAAAAGACTAAATAGCTCTTCCTTACGCTGCTTCCAATCGATCTTTTCTTTTAGCTCAGCGAACCTACAGGCATCACAAACTCCGCTCTCATCAAAATGCAAGGTCGTATGTTTTTTATCCGGTGTATGACGGAACTCAACGCTAGAGGAGGGGCGTTGATTAGACATAACACACCTCTTACAGAAGACGACATCTTTCGGTAGTCCGAATTTTACCTCAACCCCATTTTTATCCACCATTGGCTCCTTAGTTTTTTAAAAATTTAGCCCAATCACGATATATCTTCATTCCTTCTAAAGAACTTTTTTCCGGATGAAATTGAACTCCAAAAACATTTTTGTACAAAAGACTAGAACAATACTCTACCCCGCCATATTCCGTCATGGATAAAATCACATGATTTTCATCTGGCTGAACATAGTATGAATGCACAAAATACATGAATTCGCCATCATTAACTGCCGTTAACGGCGTCTTTTCCCATCCCTTGCGGTCAGTATTATTATTCATATAAATTCTATTCCAACCTACGTGAGGAACTTTATTCATCCTTCCTTTTTCATCTCTGATAGGGAATCTTATTACATGTCCCTTTATGATACCTAAGCCTTTATGTATCCCGAATTCCTCGCTTTCACTCAACAAAAGCTGTAAACCAAGGCAAATCCCCATTACTGGCTTACCGCTTGCGACAAAATCCAGTAGAGGGACAATTAAATCCATGCTATGCAGACAATCCATAGCATCCCTAAATGCTCCCACCCCGGGCAAGATTAACGCATCCGAAGCACAAATGACGGATCTATCCGAAGTTATAATGGGCTTCATGCCAACATGCTCGCAGGCCTGTTTAATGCTGAATAAATTCCCCATTCCATAATCAAGGATGGAAACTACAGGCAAAGATTTATCCAGCATGAGCTAACTCGCTTTTCTTAAACTGCCGGCAAACAATCCCCTGCTCAAGCAGATACAATTTAATATCAGTCAGCGCTACCGTTTTTATTTTAGTAAAGACTCGGCCGCTCTTTAAATACTCAATATTCCCCTCATCTTCATATAATGCGCCTTTAAACGCTTGGTGTTTTATTATATCGTAGTGCAGCATGGAAGAAACACACACAGCATCCGCTTTACCACTAATAATAACTTCCTTGATATCTTCACATTCCCCGGCTCCACCACAAGCAATCACGGGGATAGAGACCGCCTCTGATACCATCTTGGTCAGTTCTATGTCGTAGCCCTGTCCGGTTCCTTCACGATCGACAGAAGTAAGTAATATTTCCCCAGCACCCAAACCTTCTACTTCCTTTGCCCAGGCATTTACCTCGAGTCCGGTATGCTCTCTACCATTATCAGTATAAACCATATATAAGCCATCAGGTTGCTTAATAGCTTCTATTGAAATAACCACGGTTGATGAACCGAATTTTCTTGCCGCCTGCCTAATAATCTCTGGATTTTTAACAGCGGCCGTATTTAATGAAACCTTATCTGCGCCCACCCTTAATACAGCGCACATATCATCAATAGTTCGCAGCCCCCCGCCAACCGTCAAAGGGATGTATATCTCTCTGGCAGTCCTTTCAATTATTTCATGTAGACTGTTGCGATTATATAAGCTGGCGACGACATCCATATAGATCAATTCATCTGCCCCGGCTTCATAATAATATCGGGAAAACTGTTCCGGTTTTCCTAAAACCCGCAAACCTTCAAGGTGAATCCCCTTAACGAGATTTGGGCCTTTAATATCTAACCTAGGGATAATTCTAATGTTTTTAGGCATCGATAGCTATTCCTTTAGAAACTGCGCTAATCTGAAATCAAACCTGCTATCTATATCAACCGAGCGCTCCGGGGGCATTATATAAGCAAAAGTATATTTTCCAAAAAACCCATTATTTTGCTTAAGATAATCGACATGCGCTATATAAATAGCACCATTAATACGGTAAAAAACTGGTAAATTTTGCCTGTTTTGCTTATCTGCATTCTTCCCCAAAGATACCCCGATTTTGTTATTGACCGTCAAAGTAACGCTCCATAATGGACTATGTCCATCATTGCAAACCGATACAATAGCTTTGGCTTTATTGATTAATAACCCCTCAATAGCTTTATTAATATCTGAGCTTTTACGTAACGGTGAAGTTGGCTGTAGCAAAACAATAATATCGAAAATTTTCTTTTTTGATTCATAAAAATCCAAGGCATGCAAAATCACATCTAGGCTTCTCGCTTTATCAGTTGCAAATTTTTTAGGCCGTAAAAAGGGAACATCAGCGCCATATTCACGGGCGAGAACAGCAATAGAAGGGCTCTCCGTACTCACTACAACCTTATCAATGTACTTGCTGTTTAAGGCTTGCTCTATAGACCAAGCAATTAAAGGCTTGCCTGATAATTTCCTGATATTTTTACCCGGCAGCCCTTTACTTCCTCCTCTTGCCGGGATTACCGCCAGAATACTTGTACCCTTATACATAATTCCCACGCCCCTTAAGCCTAAAATTTATTTTAAATCGTGAAATTTCTTTTTTGCAATAGTAATTTTTGGAATCTTTTTCTTCAAAATTGACACAATTTTCTTTGCTGCCCAGCCATTGCCAAACGGACTCTTCACCCTGGCAGATGTCCTGCAAAAGTCTACGGACAAAGCTTTCTTTAATGCTCTAATAATATCTAACCGCATAGGGATACACTGAATTACACTGGCAGCTTTTATTCTCCCTTTTTGCCTATCCCCTATATTAATAGTAGGCTTGCCAAAAGAAGGCATCTCAATAATCCCGCTAGAAGAATTCCCCAACATAACATCCACATACCTCATTAAAGATAAGTATTTTAGGCTCCCCAAAGAAGAAAAAGTAATAGACCTCCCTGGATTATTCTTTACATATTGATCAATAAGCTTAGCTATAACCTTTCCATTAATATCAGAATTCGGTTTAGTAAAAACGACTTTTAAACCTTTAAAACAGTTCAGCGCTGCTAAGACTTCATTAAACTGCCGTTTAGAAGTGTTATTCTCTAAAGTTACCGGATGAAAAGTAACTAAGGCTGCTTTCCCTTTGAGATCGAAACCTAGCTCTTTCTCTAATTTTTCCTTATCCAGTAATTTTAAGTGCCTGAGATTATCTATACCAAGAGCACCAACATTAAATACCCGGATAGGGTCTTCGCCAAGTTGGATAACCCTACGCCTATAATTTTCAGTAGAAGTAAAATGTAAAGCGCTCATTTTAGTTATCGAATGCCGGAAGGCATCATCCACAGCTCCCTCAGTAAGCTCCCCTCCATAAAGATGTATTATGGGAATTTTGGCTAGAAACGCTGCAATCGCGGCTGAATAGGTCTCAAATCTATCTCCTAAAAGAACAACAAAATCAGGCCTTAACCTTTTGAAAGCAGAGGCAAAACCAATCACTCCTATACCCAGTGATTTTGTAATGCCTTCAGGAGTATCATCATTCAGGGGAATTTTTACTTTTTGATTAATATTAAAACCATCACGCACAATTTCTTTATAGGTTAAGCCATACATTCCAGACAGATGCATCCCAGTTACCGCGATTTGCAACTGAAAGGACGGCTCTTTCTTTATTTCTTTAAGCAAAGGATGAAATAAGCCATACTCTGCCCTGCTTCCTGTTACTATACAAATTTTCTTTTTCATATTTTTATTAATTCATCTTTACAAAAATCTTTTTTAGCAATCTTACCTAGCAAATAATCCCATTTCATAGGAGTTATCCCTGTACCCGGGCGCTTAATAGCGAGATTATCATCATTAAATAGTTCGCCTTTTTTTATACCTCTGGCGGCAACAATACTCTTTCTTACAATACCAATATTGATTGCTTCAGATAGAGATAATTTTTTATGTCCGGAACCCAGCGCCTTTTCAATATTCCTAATTGAAGCCACTAAATCACTTAATTCTCCGGGATCCAAGCTTGCCTTATGGTCAGGGCCAACCATATCTTTATTAAGGCTAAAATGTTTTTCAATTACACTAGCACCTAACGCTACCGCCGCAATCGCAACCTCTATACCTAAGGTATGATCAGAATACCCCACTGATACCTTCAACTTATCTTTTATTGTCAGCATGGCTAATAAATTTACATCTTTAAATGGAGTTGGGTATTCAGTATTACAATGCAGCACAGTAATATTTTCTTTTTTCGTCCCGCTTATCAATAAGACATCCAGCGCATTTTTAATCTCTTTTAAACTTGCCATGCCTGTTGACATAATAATTTTTTTACCCGAGGAACCAATCTTCCGCAAGTAAGGTAAATTTGTTATTTCTCCGGAAGGTATTTTAAATATTTTTAATCCTAAGCGTACCAATAAATCTACACTCTCAAGATCAAATGCTGAAGAGAGAAAAATGATCTTTTTTTTATAGCAATACCGCAGTAGTTCCTTATGGGCATTGAAACCTAATTCCAGCTTTTTTATCATCTCCAGTTGGCTTTCGTCCTTACCCACGGCTATCTTCTGATACCTGGCTTTAGGCGCATATTTAGAAACTAGCAGCTTAGCATTAAAAGTCTGGAATTTGATGGCATCGGCACCGGCACTTACCGCCACATCAACCATTTTCTTTGCGGTTTTAAAAGAACCATTGTGATTGACTCCGGCTTCAGCAATAATAAAAACCTTAGGCATTTCTTCTTTCCTTGCAAGGATTCCCGTAAGCGATAACACCGCTACGGACATTTTTCGTAATGACGCTCCCCGCGCCGATAATTGTTTTTTCACCGATCTTTAAATTCTGAATAATCAGGCTTCCTATTCCAATATGGCAATTATTCCCTATACTCACGCCACCGCTTAATACTGAACCAGGAGCAATATGAACAAAATTACCAAGCCTACAGTCATGTTCAATGATCACGCCGGTATTCAGAATACAATTATTGCCAATTTGCGCTCCGGCATTTATAACCACCTTGGGGGCAATATAGTTCCCATCGCCTAGCGTAGCCTGAAGAGATATTATAGCCGACGGATGTATTAAATTTGGGAACATAAAACCAACATTGCGAGCAAGGCCGTACAGCTTAGCCCGCAGCTTAGAATTTCCCACGCTTCCAAGCGAAATAAAACAATGCTTTATCCCTTTCTTAAAAAACTTCGCTAAATCCAAATCAGTTCCCACAACCGGAATACCAAAAACATTATCACCAATGCGCTCTTTCAGATCAATTATCCCAGCTATATCATATTTTTTAGACTTCAGAAGTAAATCTAAAATCACCTTACAATGACCACCAGCGCCGATAAGCAATAGTTTAGGTTTCATGATTAAAATCCGAATTTCTTAAGCATTTCTTGTAAAGCTTCAAACTGCCCCATATCCAACCAGGCTTTCTCCGAAACCGGATAAACCCCTACTTTCTCTTCTTTTTTAAGGTAATCGGAGATTAATTCAGTTATATTGTAAAACTGGTTCTTAGGTATATCTGCCAAGACCTCTTTCTCTAAAACATACATGCCCGTATTCACAAAGAAATCATATTCCGGTTTTTCACGGATATTTTTTAAAATACCCCCGTTTTCAATTTCGCAAACCCCGTAAGGAATCGTGAAATTTTTCATTGAGCTTACCAAAGTAATCTTATTCTTCTTTTGTCGGTGGAATTTTAATATATCTGCATAATCCGCTTCAATAAGGATATCGCAATTAC
>Ga0265297_10007563_pt1 | contig 14974 bp, 21 predicted proteins | sample Munlanlwell13791_FD_192502 | JGI IMG/M metagenome (GOLD analysis project Ga0265297, IMG submission 192502) | Leachate microbial communities from a municipal landfill in Southern Ontario, Canada - Leachate well 137-91 | ecosystem: Engineered > Solid waste > Landfill > Unclassified | place... | reverse complement strand
TTGGTTGCCTACCTTGCAACATTAGATTAACCATTATTGATGCTACGTTCCTATATGGGTCATCATACTTTTGTCTTGGTCCTATTATGTTGTGAGGAACTGCAATTACATATTCCATACCATGGGTTTCTGCCAAATTCATTAGCATTAACTCAACCGAGAACTTTCCTATCCCATAAGGGTCTTGTGGTTTTGGAAGGTAATCTTCTTTGAAAGGAACTTTCCTTTTGCCATATCTTGCCATTGATGACATATATATAAACCTTTTAACATTGTTTGCTATTGCCGCACTTATCACAGACATTGAGGCATATACAATGTTTTTGGTAACTATTGCTGGTGAAAAAACCGACAATCCCTCGTATGCAAGTGCCGCACAATGATATACGGTATCGCAATCTTTCATTATCTTTGTCATTTTCTTTGTGTTACAGCAATCTACTTTGTAAAACTTTGCTCCTTTTGGAACATTATCTCTATATCCACCAATTAAGTTATCGTTTCCAACAACCTCATAACCAAGTCCTAAAAACTCTTGAGCTAGGTAACTTCCCAGAAACCCAGCAATTCCAGTTATAAATATTTTCTTTTTCATGTTATTTTCTTATAAATAGGGACTGCTGGAAGTCCATTACCTCAACGAAACCCTTTGAAAATAATAATTCTTTTGCTCTCTTTGTTTTCCCTCCGTTTGGATAATTATTGTCGTCAAGCAATACCACACACTTCTCGCTTAATTTTGGTAATGCTTCTTGAACTTCTTTAAACTGGTGGTCCTGTGCCACGTCTGTAAGTTCAACCGATTCTGGGTCACAATCAACGCTATCTAAATAAAGCATATCTATTTTTTCTGGAAATTCTTTTAAGAAATGAACTGAATCATCGAGAACATAAGTTATGCAGTCTTTATATTTGTCGGTTATTCTCTCTGCCACCTTTAGATTATCTTCGTTATTGTCGCAAGTCCAAAGTTTTTTACCGTAATAGTTTGCAAAGTCTCCATATACAAATGTGGAATATCCGCCACCCCAATCTTCCTCAACTCTCGCACAACCAGTCTCAATAATATTCTTTCCTCCGAATTGTAAAAAAAGTCCTAGTGCTGTTTTCTGTGTCCAATAGCGAAAACTTAACTTATCGTAATACTTGTCAAAGAACCAATCGCTATTTATATCAAGAAAGTCGCTTTGTATCATAAAATTTTATTAGCTTATCTACTTCTTTATATGCAACCTTTTTAGAATAATGAGGGTTATTATGGTTCCAGTCGACAACCTGGAGACCCCCAGTAGTAAATATTAAATTGGTTGGTCCTATTTCTGTAACATTAAGCCCCATTTCTATCATTTCCACATAGGCTTTTTCAGATTCCTTTTTCCACCAATCTGTTTCTGGATATATACAATTAAACTGCATTGCATCATAAGCCGAAAATCCATGTTTCCAACTTTCTGATGGTCTAAAATAATCATCATCTGTTGGTTCCCACTTACGATATAATTTCCAATGTTCAAACCAATACTCTAATTTGTTTGTCATCTTTCTTGGGTCATACTCAATCGTATCTGGAATTACCGACACAAGGCTTGGTCTTATAAGGTGAGGATTATGAGAGTGATAAATTACCCTGTCCTCAACTCCTTGTAATGTTGTTTTCCCAAGAAAATTAACGCGTTGAAATCTTTTTATTAACTCTTTTTGAAAATTTGAATACTGATTTTGAACAAAGTCATCTGTTCTGTCTGGAAACTTATTGTCCTTAACTGGGTTTAAAACTGGGTGTTCTGTAATTAAACCAGGTATGTTCTTGAAAATTAAATCCAACATTTTCAATGATTCTTCTGGTGGATAATGGTGAAACACCGACAAGAACATTATTGTGTCTATCGCCTCACAAGACTGTGCTAATCTCTCCATTTCACTAACCCAAAATTTCTGATTAAACAATATTACGTTTTTAGTTTTCTCTGCCTTTAATAATTCTTTCTGAACTAATGCTTTTTCTGATTGCTCAAATGATAATACTATTGATGTCGTAAATTCATTTGCTATTCTTTTTGTAAAGAACCCAGAGTCTGAACCAATATCTGCGATAACATTTCTGCCTCGCAAAACTGGTTTTATTTCATTCCATCTTTTCTCGCAACTTACAGGACACAATCCCTTAACAATTATTTTTCCATTTAATTCAACGTCCTGATATGTTCCGTCTTGTTCAAGTTGTGATGTGTTTATCATTTATTTATGTATAAATCTAAATAAGTGGTCTGACTCTATTGTGTTTTTAAAAATTCCGTGTGTTGCCCTTAATAATTGTTTTGGTGTAATGCCCTCGTGATATTCTCCTACTATGCAATATATCTTATCTAATGTTTTCTTTGGTGTTGCTTTTAATATTTTTAACTCTGCCCCCTCTGCATCTATTTTCACTAACCTACACTTTTTAATGTGTTGGGTTTGAAATATGTCATCTATCCTTACCTGCGGAACCTTGCGATAATCCTTGCTCCTAAATGGAGGTTTTATGTTTCCCATATAACGATATAGGTTTCTCCACTTACCATCTCCCTCGCCACCATAATACATTTTTGTTGTTCCTAAATATTCTCCAACGGCATACTGTGCCCAATCAAGGTCAAGGCACTTATTGTTTTCTTTAATGTTCCTGTCCAATATAAGGAAGTTTTCTAATAAGGGTTCAAAGGCATAGTATTCAAGGTTTATTCCCTGTGCCATAAACCACAATACCTCCTGCCCTGTATATGCCCCTATGTCTATAACCACATCTCCGTCTGTGTATAACAATGAAGAAAAGTCATATTCTTTAACGCCATCCAATAGCTTAAAATCCAGCGTATCTTTTCTGCCCCAAACATTAAGCTCTCTTTCTGGAAATTCATCAAACGTATATTTTTTTTTAATTACCTCAAACATGTTTTTTAAAAACTTCACAGAAATCTCCAACCCCAGACATTATTCCCCTAAACCTTGCGTGACAACGATATGCCTCTGACAGGTTGCATCCCTGCGATTTAAATTCTTTAAGTGCCGCTACCTTAAGCCCCAATACATCTGTAATGTCCTCGTAGTCATCTGTCTCGATTGGAAATATTCCAGGATAAACCTCATACAGATATAGGTGGGTATTTACTGCCCTACTTACTAACTTGAAGGTTGCTACGTGGTCTTGATGTTGTTCTTGTGGAGATGGACAGTATATTAACCGTGGATTAAATTCTTTTAAAACATCAATTATTTTGGACCTATTTTCCGTTGTTGGATAAACTTCGTGGTCTTTCCACTTAAGGAATTTTAGCTTATCTGCCCCCAGTATCTTTTCTGCATTAATTGCTTCTTGTTCCCTTATCGCTGGGTCATCAGTTAATCCGCCAGAAGTTAAATAAACAACAGTAACAAAATCATCAATTTTCTTATGTTTTGCAATTACTCCCCCACAACCAATAACATCATCGTCAGGATGTGGAGCAAAAACTAATACGTTCATGGTTTTTTAGTTATTTTACCTTGCTTCTCGTAAATGTCCTTATACAACCTTGTAAGATACTGATACCATCTTTTCTTTAATCTGTGATAAACGTTTGCAATGGCAATCTTTATCACGTTTCTTGCTATCCACTCTCTTAAGTTCCACTTCTCAAGTGACTTTGACTTCCTTTGTTCCTCCACTATTGAACTATTTGAGATTTGGAAATGTCCCATATTCTTCCAAATTTTTTGACACCTTTCGTTCATTAACTTACCTATTTTTTCAAATGAATAGTTATCAATAATGTCCTGTCTTGCTCTTCTTCCCTTAAGTTTTGCAAGTTCTCTGTCTGCCCAAACAAGTCTCATTTGTTTTCTTAAATCATCAATGTCAATTACTGGAAATTTCTTTCCAATGTAATCTCCGCAAATATGGTCACATCTCCTTTCAATCGCAAATCCCTTAATTTTAACTGGATAAGAGTTTTCCTTGGTCATATAATCTGTCATCGCACTTGCCGCAGTTCCAATTGTTGGTAATTCCATCGCCATAGCTTCTGTAAAGTTCAGTCCCCAACCCTCTCCTCTTGACGGTAGAACAAATGCATCTGCCATCTTATAAAGAGGAGGAAATCCCTCAAAACTATATATTACTGGGTCCAATATTATTGGAGCATTATTATCTTTCTTGTCGTTCAGTCTCCTAATTGCCGCAACTCTTTTTTGGGCTTTTTGAACATCAACAAAGTTTAGCTTAATGTATAAACATACATTATCTACCTTTGAAAATTCTTTCATGTAAGCCTCTAATAAATCAGACACTCCCTTTCTTTCTGACCAACCCATAATAGAGAGAAATACAAACTTATCCTCTCCCATAATTGTCTTATGTGGTTTTATGGTGTTGGGATTAAACCTATCAACGTCTATTGCGTGAGGCATTAAATGAACGTTCTTGCATCCGCCCTCAAGTAGTGCATCGCGATTAAACTTTGCTGGAACCCAAAGTTCGTCCTGTTTCTTTAGGTTTTTAATGAACTGTCTTGACCACTCATAACACTCCCACACTACCAATCCTACTGAATATCCCATGGTCGGATGTATTTGTAAGGGTCCCATTTCTGTTACCCATATTGGTCTTTCTTTTATCTTTGTATCTAAAAACCCCAGCATGGTCTTTCCATCTGGAAACTGGGAAAGCCCAATATTTTCTGCCCCCCTTCCCTCGTAGGGAAATACTTTAATGTTGTAATTGCCTGTTTTATAAAGAGATAACGTATAATTTCTTGCTGCCTCTCCAAAACCAACATTGCTCACATAATAACTCTGCCAAATGACAGGTATCTTCTTTTTTTGCCCCATACTATTTTTTAATTACTTTATCTATTTTCGCTTTATTTTCTTGTGCTGTCAAGTTTTGTGATGTTTCCTCGTGCTTGGTAATGTCCTGCCAATCTTTTTCCGCTTCTTTCTGGTCAACTAAAAAGTTATCCATTAGAGTTATCATCTCACGGATAAGATTGTCTTTTTTCTTTTGAATCCTATTTGCCAATTCTTGTTTCTTTTCTTTGTAATAATTTTCATCAAATGCCATAAAATTACCTTTTAAGGGGACACTACCCAGAAGGAGGCATACTTCTAAATAACGTCCCCATAGAAAGAGTTAATTAACTATTTGCCTCGACTTTTCTTTGCTTTTATTTTTGCGTCTCTTGCTGCTCTTGCTTTAACCAAGATTGCAGCTCTTTTTTTTCTAAGTTCCTCTTTTTTTTCTGCGTCTTCTCTTGTTAGCCTCTCAACAAGAGTTTCGTCTTTCTTTTCCTCTTTTACTGTATTTAGGTCTGGTGCTTGTGTTACTAGTCCAGCTCTAATTCTTTTTGCCAAATCAGCACGATATGGTTCATCGCCATAATGATTTTGTTTTGGTTCATCTTTGCCCCTACCCTTATTTGCCTCATCGTCCTCTCTAATGGTAATTTGGTCTATAAGATGACCAGTATAATGTTCAGCTAAAAATGCAGCAATCTCTTTTGTTTCTCCTGGTTTAAATGTTGTTTCTTTTCCACCCCAAACACCAACAAAAGGTTTTAAATCAATGTTGGTAAAGGGAGTTTGTGTTATGTCTGGTTCGTCTGCCATATTTAATTTTTTTCTTACTTATGCCTCGACCTTTAATTATCTTAATTGTTACCCCCAGAGTTGAGGGTAACTATGAGATAACTAACAATCTAACATTGTAGTAACTACATTTTGAACGTCATCGTCAGTCCCTACTGCCACACCAAGTGGTTTATAATAAGGAGCAACTCCGAACGGTATTCTTGAAGCTACTGCATCTGTTGCGTAGTGTAAAGTAACGGTGTCTCCATCTGCAAAAGCATCTGAACCGTCTGTGTGGACGTATTCGTGATAACCCTTACATTGAATCCAACCATAATACTCAGCTGTAATTGCACCGTGTCCTATACCCGCTGGTTGGTTAGCACAAGCATCTGAGATGTCTGTGCTTACAGTGGTTCTTTTGGTGTCAGTATAGGCAAGAGGACTTCCCCTTCTGACTGTTGTGTCTGAAGCTGCCTGAACATATCGAAACGTTCTGGCACAATTTGTTGAATCGTATTCCTCTCTTTCAACGCCTAATTCTTCTTTAGCAGAAGAATCGTTAGCTGTTAATTTGGTATTCCAAACTCTTTTGAATGCCATAATTTTTTGCCTCTTTGTGCCTCAACGACCTTTCGTTAGGGCAGGAGGGAGGTTGCCCTCCCCCTTAGACACCTAACTGTCTAAATCATAAGCCACTATTACGTAGCTCCTGAAAGTAAGCCCAAATGTCTTGGACTATCTGAAATTAAATCTCCCATTAGGACTATTTGTCCAACTTCACCATATTGGTCTATTGGCATTTGTAGTCCACTCCAAGCAAACCCAGTTGTCTTTGGTAGGTCTCCTTGGCTTGATTCAATGTCTGATGAGCTAAATCCAATCGAAGTGTATTTCGTTGATTTTATTCCATAAAATGCAAGATGCTTGTCACTTAAGAAATAAGTGTAACCACTTGGACATTTCTCATCAATCACAACTGGTTTTCCTCTGAAATATAAAGCGTTAAAGCCTTGCTGTCCTCCTAATGCAGCAGTTGAAGTAGCTACTCCAGTTCTCGTGAACTGAGCGTAACCATTCGTTGATACATTGAAAACAGGCGTGCATAATGCTTCATAAGTTCTGAAAATTGAAGCTGTGGTGATGATATAGTCAGGTTGGTCTGCACCCTTGGTGCATTTGTCAAACATTGTAGCCCATTTTGCAACCGTTGTGGCACCTGAGCTGGTTGTTATGTTTCCAGCAAGTCCAGTATAAGTTGCTCTAGCTAATCCACCATAGGTTGTAATACTTGTTCCATCGTCACAAATATCTCTCAAACCTAAGAACGATTTACCAGATTGCAAGCCATAGAAAGCGTCTGAAATGTTATCAACCATATCCTGTGCGGATGACGCACATTCAAGTTTGATTAAATCTAAAACTTTTTCCTGACCAGCGTTAATATCTCTCTCCATTCCCGAGATTACAATAGGCATATTGCAAGCGGTTGGTGAGAAATACATTTTAATTCTGGTTTCTACTTTTGCGGTATTGAACTTGTCAAGACCGTCAAAAAACATCCCTTGGTCATTTTGAGCATACTTGATAGGAATACCAAGCGTTACACCCTGCCATGATTTCTGGTTTCCAAGAATTCTTAGGGTAAGAGGTGATGCGTTAAGCACCGTGTCAACTACCTTAGGAATTATCTTGTCCTGTGTTATGGAAGTAATGTTGTCTGAAAATGTCATGAATTTCTGCCTCTCTAATCTGTCGGACCTTTAAGTTTTTAAAGAGAAAACATATCTGAATTATGAATTTCGTCATAACTCGGTTTTGAACTTTCCTCTGTTGTTGTGGCTTTTGAAGATTTGCCGATTTTTGAGCCTTCGTCTTGTTTTACCCCAGTCTTTAGTCCCTCTTCTTGTCCCTTATTTTCTGCTTCCCTAACTTTCTGCCAAACGTTGGCAGAACTTTTAATGGAAGGGATATATCCGAGGTCCTTAGACAAATCGATTGTAAATTGAAAGAGTTTTTCTGCTTCTTCGTCATTTTTAATGACTCCGTTTAATTTTAACTCTTCAACTTCTTGGTCGATTTGGGATGAGATAGCTTCTTGTTCTGCAGCTTTACGCTGTTCCCTTGATTCCATCTCATTAAGAAGTCTCTCTTGTGCTTCCGACCATGTTGTAGGTTCCTGAGAGGGTTGTGCTGGTGTCGTAGGTTCGCCAAGTGGTTGTTCGCCAATAGGTTGTTGAACTTGCTTTAAGTCATCAATAGATTTCTTAATATCAGCAAGTTCTTGCCTTGTTTGGGTATAACCCTTTTGCAAACCCTTAACAACATCATATTCTTCCTCTTTGGTTTCCTCAACTGGTTGTTCGGTTTCTTCTGACTGTTGTTCCACGTCTTGTTCCTCTTGAGGTTCTACTTTCTCTTCTTCCTCAACTGGAGTGACATTTTCCTCTTGGTCAGTGTTTGCCATTTAATTTTGCCTCATGTAATTTTTAACGACCTTTATTTAATTCCTCTATATTTGGTTATTTTTCCTGATAATGTTGGTGCCGCAGCAACGCTTCCGCCTGCTACTGACGTTGACCCCCAATTTCTCTTATTGCGATTCATGTATTCGTTTGAATTATAAAACCTGTTCTGAATATCCTCTGGGGTTAAAAGTCCTTTTTGAAGTGGAATCATATAAGAATCCCATCCAGTCTGGTCAGCTTCTCTGCCCAATACTCTCCTATATAAGTCCCTAAGGAATTTTTCTCTCCACTCTTGAGACTTTTGCATATTTTGGGCAATTTGTGGTTGGCTACCCGTTCTTTTTAACATGCTATAATAATTATTAAGTCCCCCTGGGTCTGCGTGCCTTCCTAGTTGTTCCTGATAGGTTTTTTGCACCGCCGCCTTTGTTGGGTCGGTTGGTCTTAAATCCTCTTGTTGTCTTTCTGGGTTAATTGCAGGATACTGATATTGTGCTGGATATGCTGGTGGCTTGGAAACATATTCATCCCAACTTGGTGTCTGCGTTGCTGGATATGGAGAACCACCCATCCCCTGTTGGGGAGAAGTGAACATCTTTGCATACTTATCCTTTAACGCCTGCATTGTGGAATCAATAATTCCTGGTGAGTCTGCCATTATTTTTTACCTCCTAATGCTATTCCTTTTTTGACCATTTCAACATATTTTGATTTGGAACTTTTTTTCTTTGCTTTCTTTGCTTTCTTTTGAGTAGATGGAACCCATCCAGTTTTTCTCATTGTTCCATATACATAAGCATCAGATTTCTTTCCGCCAAATCCTTTTGTTGCTGCTTCTTTTTTTAGTTTTTCTTCTAATTCTTTTGGCATAAATTTAATTTAATTATTTAGCGACTTTTTGTTGTGGTTGTTGTTGTGGTTGAGCCTCTTGTGGTGGTTGGGGTGGCAACCCATTATCTACTGGTGCCGAAACTCCAGCTGGTTCCTCTCCCTTGATTTTAGCTACTACCTGTCTTGCCTGCTCGATAAATGCTTGCTGTTCCTCTGGACCCAATGCTTTAAATCTTTCACTGCTCATTATGTTTTGTAATCTCATCATTTGAGAATCCTGAACATCTGTTGCTTCTTTCTTTCCAGCTTCCTCTTGTGCCGCTTCTGTTGGAGCAAGTTTTCCTTCCTCTCGTAGCCATGCTTTTAATTTCTCTGCTCTCTCCCTTGCTTTAGGATAACCAAGTTCCTCATATTGAGTCTCTGGGTCAATCCTGTCTAACTGAGCTTGTTGCATGGCAAGTTGTATTCGAGAAGCCCTATCTAATGGAGTTGATGTTCCTTTTTTAACAAGGACAACTGCATTATCTGGTATTGCATCTCTTGGAATATCAATATTAATGCTGCCATCTTCATATTTTAATCCAGAACGAGAATATACCTTATACATGTGCAAAAGTATATTATACCAGTCCTCAATAGTTTGCTCGATAACATCCTCTACAATTCCTGCCATCCTGCCCAAGTCAGATTGAAATAGTATCTGTCTGCCAAGTGCAGTTTCTCTTCCTTGTCTTTCTCCGCGAGTTGTTGAGTGGGTTCCAAATATATTATCAATCTCAGATGTGCTTTGAACCAAGTCATTAAAGTATGATTGGTCCATTTTTCCAAGCAGTTGTTGAATCTGGGCAATATCTCCGCCCTCAACATATAATCCTCTTTCTCCCACTTGATTTACAAATTTCTGGAAATCCTCTCTGGATATTGCAACTGACGAGGCAATCCAGAATCTCTTATTCATGTCGCACATATCAGAGATTTGGTTCTTTCTTTTATTAATTAAGTCTTGAATTGGAATTGCCTGCTCAATTACGCTTGTTTCATCGTAAATTGATTTGTTTGTTGAGAAATACTTTCCTACTATATAAGGAAAGATTTGTTTCTTTAATATGTTGTTTTTACCATTATAATCCCAATTAGGGTTCTTCATTTTGTCCAAAACAATGTCTTTTAACTTCCAACATACCCATTCTCCGCCATTTCCCCAATATTCAACGTATCTTACCTTACTACCGAGCTTATCTTTGCCATATCTCTTAATTATCTTGTCTTTTGCGTCGGGAAACCTCTCGGTAAGTTCTTTTAAGGTGGAATCCATCCACTCATATACAAAATCACACTCATTTAAGCGTGTTGCTACTGGGTCAAACCCTATTTTTCTCCAATTTACGGTCTCTGTTTGGAAACCTTTTTGCTTGTCCCAGCGATATTTTAACACTCCAACGTATCCAATCATCCAATTCCTGGCAAATTCTCTTAATTTTGCTGGCATTGTGTGGATAATCTCGTAATTCAGCTTTAACATTTGCTGAATTTGGTCTCTAATTTCGTTATCAATGGGTCCTTCTATTTCTGGTTCTGGAACTGACGAGGTTAATATTGGAACCATCGTCTCGGTAGCCATGTAAATCTTGTTATCTACTGCTTTTGAGCGAGATTCTGGTATTTTTGTCAAATCTAACTGATTTCCAAGCCAATATTTCTCGTTTTTGTCAGCTTTTGTGTCAATTTTGTCCTTAACTGACCTTGCCTCGTTGATTCTTGTATCTATTAACCGAACCAATTCATCGTCTTTCATGTCCAACTCAATGGCTTTTCGTTCGGATAATATGATTTCTTGTAAATCTTTGTCCATAATTATACGTATTTCCAGTCATTGCTTTGTTCTGACTGGTTTTCCTCTATTATTGATTTAAAGTCCACCTGGAACGCACTTTCTCTGGGTGGAGTCAACTGTTTTCCTTTTGGATTCATTCCTTTCCCTTTAAGAAAATCCATAGGGTGCGATGCTATTGCATATCTTAGTGCATCACACGCATGGTCTTTCTCCTTAACTGGAGTTTCTTTAATACCTTTCTCAATATCCTCTGGATAATGATAGGTATGCAACTCATCAATTAAGTTCTGGCAATTATCAAAGATTCTTAGCCTGTCCTGCCTGATTAACTGCCTTACCCTGTCAATTCCAAACTCTACGTCTTTATTTGCGTCACGTGGCACCAATCCTGCCCTTTTCATTGATAATATCCTGTCTGGCTCTGCAATGTCTGGATAAAACAGGTTAAAATTATGTTTCCTCTTAAAGAGGTTACAAATATCATTTATCTCTGGTTGGTCCCTGCCTGCCTCATACCACTCGTCAACCACCCAGAAATGATTATCTTTATTTCGCTGGATAACCAGCACGCAAGCTGGATTAGTGAACCCAAAGTCCACACCAGCAAACGTTTCTATCGGCTTTATATCAGATGGCTTTTCAATCATGCTGTCGGAAAAGTCTGGATATACCATACCTGCCATCCTGGTAAATTTCCCCTCATATCGTCTGCCAAACTCCTCTGGGGACAATACCGCTTTCTCTGCCTTATAATGCTCGGGCTTGAAATGCGGGTTGGTAATCGAGTTCCAGGTAAATAAATCTATACGTGGGTCAGTCTTTTCCAACCAGGGCTTGTAACAATCCTCATATAACCAGTTTAGGGCGTATGGCGTTGTTGTAACCATTAGCCTACCACCAGTTGTCGATACCCTTGTCTTACATACTGTCCAAGCCAATCTGGATGCTTGTCCATACTCATCAAGCCATCCCCAGTCAATTGTCATCCCCTCAATTCCCAATGGTTGGTCTGCTGACCTAACGAACACCTTGCCTCCCTCTGGCAAACATATCTCCTGCTTTTGCTCCTTATAATAAGGTCTAAGCTCAGGATACATTGAAAATAACTTATCCAGGGTTGACTGGTTCAATACCTTATATGTCGGTGCTGATATTAACCCGTTCTTCTTTCCGTTCTCCTGCATCTGAGTCCTTGCCCACGTTGCACCAAGAAAGGTCTTTCCTGACTGAGAACCGCAAACAACTATTATAAACTGTTTGTCAGACAAGTATGCCTCACCTTGAACGTCAAAGAGCCTAATAGTTCTTGCCATAATTTACTTTTTCTTTTTTTTCTGAATTATAACGTTAATCTCTGGTAAAACCACCCTGGTCTCTGCCGTGGTTGGTTCTCTATACCCATGCCGAGTCTTTAGGGTAAATATCGCCATTACTGGCTTTCCCCCTCGCCCCTCCTCAAGCCACATATTCTCTTCTTTCTGCTTAGCCATTTCCATCGCTTTCTTTAACTCGGGGCAATGCATGGCATAACCCTGTAACTGCTTAGCGGTCATCTCCTGCTTTATTGCGAACTTACCAACAAACACATGCTCTGGCTTCTCTTGCAGCCAGTCTAGCAATTTTTGGGCAAGCTCACGCAAATCCGCCCTACTCTTCGTTGGGGGTCTTCCTGCCTTTTTTATTTTTTTTGTAAATTTTGTTTCCATATTATTTGTCCAATTATTGGATGGGTCTTACCCCCTTTTTATTTTAGCTTAGGGTATCGTAGATATCATATATATAGTATGAGGGTGGTCAGCGTGGGGGTATCATACCCACCTACCCCCCTGCTTGGCTCTTGGAACTTGGCAGAATAAAAAAAAGAGGGGGGGATATGTTATTTAAACTACTACTATGCCATATATACAAAGGGATTCTATGCTTTACTACTTGTTCAGTTAATATACCTTAACCGAATAAACTACTGCTTTAATAAAGCATAACTTCTTTTTGATTATGCTTTTGCTTGGCTAAAAGTAATTAAACTATTTCTCTTATCTATCTATTTACTTACCTACTTATAATGAACTGCTTTATTCTCTCTACTCTCTTACTTATGTTATGCCCCCGAAATGATTTGATATGTCCTTTCATTTAAGAGGGGATAAACCTTAACTTTACTTATCTTTAATTAATGTGCCCTTGTTTAATATTGAAAAGCCTTTGTTATTAAACGAACCCACTAATAATCTATCCAATATGTTGGACTTTAAGTTATGCTAAACTATAACTATCTAATTTAAGGACGCTTATAATCGATTTAAACGCCTCTTTTATTTCTTAACTCGCCTGTTCTCGAATCAATAAGCCGTTTCTTGCCTTTCATTGCTGGGTCTCGCTCTGTATTCTTATATATATTGTGCTTATATGTTGCAGTAAATTCGCCATTTAAGAATCCGTCTTTGTTTAATGGTTGTAAAACTTCTTTTCTTTCTTTACTTGTTAATACTCTTTTCATTTTGTATATCTTTTAATAACTTCTCTTCAAGTCTAATCGCCTTTTCTCTTTCGGCTTGGCTTGTGCTTTTAGGAAACATAACCGAAACTTTTGGTTGTTGTTTTGTTGTTGTCTTGCTATCTTTACTATCCAATTTAATGGACTTATTTAATAAAACAAAATCTCTGACGAAATAACCCAGAGTAAAAGACATAATAAATAAAATTACATCTACTATCATATTTAATTTATAAGTTTATTCTATACTATTATTTTGTTTTAATCAAGATTGCTAAAAATAGAATATATGAGAAAATTAGAATTTGAAAGATAATTTCTTTATGCCTTTGTTTATATACCTATCTGGCTATTGACAATATATAAAATCTGTGAAAGTGCTGTTTACTATTGACAAAAAATGTGTATTTGTTAAGCTATCTATGGTTAATAATAAAGGTCGATATAAAATAACAAAAACAAAATAAAATGGAATACAAAACATTTACAATCAAAATAAAAATTCCTGTTATCAAAGACAAAAAAACAAAAACAGGATATGAGGGGTGTGTTAGATATAATGTATCTGGAATGAAAACTATTTTGTTAAGAAGTATCAAAAACGACAATGATAGATATTTTGCCAAAGAGTATGTTAAGTTTTGTTTAATGGATATGGCGGGAATAAAAATGTATCCGTTGGGAAAATAGTTTAATCTCCTTACTCTCTATCTTTTCGAAGGAGTGAAAGGATAGAGAGATAAAGAGGTTAATAAAGACAAAGTATAAAATAATATATATTACTTATCTTAACGCCTCGTATTAAAAAAAGAAATGACTGCTCCGTTCCTGACAATAAAACAAGCTGTAATATATATAATTAAAACTTGTTAGAGGGCGGGGCGGTCAAGATAATAGCTCTTTATAATATAACTTCTGATTTTTATCCTGATATAAATGCGTTCCAATAGGCAAGGCGATTAATGACCGCCGAATAATCTTGAACTCAAAGATTGGGAAACCCACGATAAGTTATCTCACGGCATTTATGCCTTCTTGTAGCTCTAACGAATGCGAAAAGGTATTTGTATTGTCTGGGTCAAGTCAGGCAATAAACATTTTCCTTGAAGTCTTTGGCGGAGAGGTTGTCCGCATTATTTTAGCAAAGTAATGGGGGGAGCTGATAAGGTTTTCAGGTTCATAACCAAAGGGAGCTTGAACTCCTGCGTAGTAAAACCTTTGGACTTTATATCAGGACAAAGGTCAGAAGTTTAATCTAAAATAAAAATTATGACAAAAGAAAAAAATCAAAATGAAATAACGGCAAAAGAAATTTTAAACTATCTAGAAATGATATTCCAGCAAGAGGTTTCAGATAAAGACTATAATAAAATAGTCAAAGAAATACAATTTTTAATCGAAACATCTTAACCTATGATAAAAGAATTAATAAAAGAAATAATAAATTGTTTAATGTTTACTATCATCTTTATTATAACAGGTTTTGTATTTATTTATTTATTGCCTGTTATTGTAAAAGTGTTTACCCAAAAATAAATTTATGAAAAAACTATTTAAAACAATAGACGGAAGGAATATAATACACCAGCACCTTAACAGAATAGGAACAACGAGATTTATGCCTTGTAATAAAAATGATGATATTGATTTGTGGAATTATACTCCAGTAATAGACAAAAAAAACAATTCTATAAATTGGAATAATCCTTTTACAAAAGAAGAAATGAAACATTTAAGTAAACCTTTTTAAAAATAAATTGA
>Ga0265297_10007562_pt1 | contig 14976 bp, 13 predicted proteins | sample Munlanlwell13791_FD_192502 | JGI IMG/M metagenome (GOLD analysis project Ga0265297, IMG submission 192502) | Leachate microbial communities from a municipal landfill in Southern Ontario, Canada - Leachate well 137-91 | ecosystem: Engineered > Solid waste > Landfill > Unclassified | place... | reverse complement strand
ATAGTACATGGGTTCTCCGTAAACTATCGGAACATCAACATACTCGTCGTCGTAATCATAGTCATATTGATCGTCGTAGCCATAACCATAGCCATACGGCTGTTCATAGCCCGGAGAGGAAGTACCCACAGGAACGGACACCGGTATACAAGCGTTAACGGCAAAAATAAAAATTAACAGCAAAAATACTTGCGTGATTTTTTTCATTAAACAACCCTCCTTTAACCAAGACTGGGAAATCAAGAATACGCCTTGTTTGTTAGTTTTTATACACTTCTTTTTAATTAAAATCATTAATTATTTAGATGGTTATCGCGTTCACTACCTCACCATCAGGAAATAATGGCATTTAGTCTCGTAAAACCCGCATAGACAAAATATCCGGCAAACACAACCAAAAAAACGGCACAGACCGCAATCAGACCACGGTAAAGACGGTCAGTTAGAAAATTCCTTCCTCCGGCAACCGCCGCCGATACAAGAGAATACCAGCTCAGATCAGCCAGAATATGCCCGGTAAAGAAAAAGGCAATTCCCCAGAACCCAAACTTCCAGGAATAGAGTATATAACCAAGTCCTATTGTGGCCCACCATATTATCCAATAGGGATTAGCCACGCTCATTAATATACCACTGATCATCGGGTGATTTCTTCTTGTGCTGTTTCCCTCCAGTGAAAGATGCAGTGAAGGCAAAGAACGGAACATTCCGAAAGCCATCCAGAAGAGAATCAAAGCTCCTCCAATGGCGCTTACGACAAAAACAGCAGGCAACTGAAAAAAAGGTGCCAGACCAAGAAGAAGGGCAGCGACAAGCACAAGTTCCAGAATAGCATGGCCGGCAATCAACAGCGGCCCTGTAACAAAACCGCGCTGTGAGCTCTCACTTATCGTAACAGTTAAAAGCGGCCCCGGCATTAGAGCGCCGGAGAGCGCAATAATAAAAGATGAAACAAAAATAGTTAAAAGAGTAGTCAACACTGTTATTATAAAATTTTATTTCTTTTTCATTGCCGCGGCAATCTGTTTAGCTTTGTTGAAATCCGCGGTGTTAGTTATCGCTTTTCTTGCCGGGCTTTGAGCGGCCATTTCATTCATCTGTTTGACTCTTTCCTCGCTGGGCGGGTGCGTGCTTAAGGCGTCAGAAAGATTTTTGACAAGAGCCCCCCCGCTTTTGTTGCCGCTTTTTTCCATTTCCAGAAGCTTCTCGTAAAATTTACCCACCTGATCTTTATCGTATCCTGCTGCTACAGCAAACTTGAAACCGGCACGATCAGCTTCCATTTCATCTTCCCTTGAATTTACCAGAAAGGTATATTTCCGGGCGAGAAAACCGCCACCCACGCCGACTGCTCCTCCTAATAAGGCAGCTTTGGCATGACAGGCTGTATCACCTTCGTCACAAATAAGTCTTCCCAGACCATAACCTACGACTGCGCCAATAGCCGCGCCGCCGGCTGCATACATCCAAGTTTTATTCTGAGCTTTTTCCATGGCGTACATTCGCTCCGCCGCATGCCGGGCAACAACGTGGCCGATTTCATGAGAAATTACACCGGCAAGTTCCGCCTCATTGGAAGCCATGGCGATAAGAGGCGCTGTCACAAATACTGATCCGGCGGGCATGGCAAAAGCATTGATATCGGCAACATCAACAACAGTAAACGTGTAATGATAAGGATTCCCTTCCAGCTTATTGGCCCTGACAATTTTGATTCCCAGACCGGAAACATATTTTTGAATTTCCTGATTTTTAGCTGCCGGATAATCCTTAAGCATTTTGGGAAGCGCTTCTTTGGTTAAACGCTGTTCATCCTGCACCGTCAGATTCGTTACCTGCCCCTCGTTGGATCCTTCGCGATAACGTGAAGCATCGGTCGCCGCGCATGATATAACCGCAACTAAAAAAAGTAATATCAACGAAAATATTGTTTTATTCATTTTGTTACCCCTCAAGAAATATGTTTTTAATAATAGAGCATGACTACAAATTACTGTCAAGACACTTAAACAGAACCGCTCGGATTAATTAAGTAATTTCAGTCACCAGTGTAGGGACAAGTTTAAGACGAAATCCTCGGACGCTATGTTGTTATTATTAGCGCTAATTCTTTGAACATCGGTAGAAACAGGTTCGTTAGAAACTACGCTAAAACCCCCACTTCACACCAAACATTACCTGATAACTCAGCGTGCTGCCAAATTCCGTATCTCCCGGTCCGGCGTTGACTATACCCGAAGAAAAAAGTTCCCAATGGTCTCCAAGGAAATAAGACAAAAGACCCAGAAATTGAGCGGAGCCGTCATCGATATTTTGTGTCCAACGAACTGTAACGTCCAATTTATTTCTGATGTTTGCCTGATTATATTGCAGCATCACATAATTTCTTCTTAAAAATCTCAGTCCGGGATTTGCCGTCTGGGATAAAACAGCTTGTCCCAGTAAGCCCGGAGACCCGCCGGCTTCAAAAGCTGTTGCCGCGTCGCGTCTGAGCGTAAAGTAAGTATCGGCTTCTTCGCTGTTGTATCCCGGCATGTTATAGACATATTCAAGAGAAAAAGTGCCACTGCCTTCCAGAGTATAAGAACTTCCCACCAAAATAATCGGTTTGACATCCCTGTCATCCTCATAGATTTTGCTCATTGAAACTCCTAAAGACGACACATCCTTTTGAGGATACAAGGCATCACTTCCTCTCTGCATGCTGCCTTCTCCGTAAAGCAGCAAAGCGTCAGATACAGTCCATCCGCCGAATAATCCCAATGTCTTTCTATAATCTTTTTGCGAAACAATTAAAGAGGCATAATTTTCCCTGCCCGTGTAATCTATTTTTACAGCGTAAATTTCTTCAAACGGATCGGGACCAGGAAGAATATTGCGGCCTTCATTCATATTGACTATTAAAGATATTGTCCAGAGACGGTGAGGAATAAACACCAGACGGCCGAAATCCATACCCGGAATTTCAACATAAGGATTGCGCCTGCCATTATCGTAGAAAAAAGGATTAGACGGAGAAAAAAGGAAGGAAGGCCCCCATTGCAGATTTTCCCGTCCATAGGACACAAAAAGTTTTTCCCATGCTTTAAAACGAACCAGCCATTCGTTCACATACCACTCATCGTCTGACTTAGTTTCGTATTTCAGCACTCCTTCCTGCCATGATTGAAAGTCGAATTTTGCCCGCGGTTTGAAGGCCATGTCCAGGAATTTAGAATCAAAACGAAAATCAGGCCTTATTTCCGCGACGGCCATATACTGAGGATACTGCATAAAATCATTGTTGGGATTCTGGCTCGTTTTGGCCGGTTCCTGAGCTATGCCGTAAGTATAAACCCGCAAATCTGCGGAAAAATGATTTTTGATTTTTTGAAATGGAGTTTGATTTTCATCATCCGGTCCCACAAATTCGGCACCAGCTATATTTTCCGGAGCAACTTTTTCGATCTGCTCTCCGGCATTTTTCTCCTGAAGAATTTCCTTCGCCGTGGTCACAGCCGGCAACCACAGAAAAAAGACTATAAACAGAAAAAAAGTCGCACAAATAATTTGGGGAGTTTTGTCTTCTCTCATAAAGTAATCTTATCTTGTAAGAAGGTTAAGATTAAAAACAGCATCCGAAATTTTTTTCAGTACAGGTTTGCTATATTTAATAGCCGTAACATCATCTTTTATTATCGCGCTGTTGATTATCATTTTGGAGATAAACTCACGCGGCTGGTCATTGATGGTAATGCTGTTCTTGTATTCGAACGTCGCCGTTTTAAACATTTTGCCGGAGACGGTATAGAATTCGGCTTTTAACCCGACAATACGTTCCTTCGATACCCAGTATTTTATCCGGTCGTAAGTTGCTCTGCTGTCCACGGCCTGCAAAGCCATTACCAAACACGCTTCACCGTTAAATTGACCGTCTTCGGAGCTTACAATTTTATAATCACCTGCGTAATTAGTAGAAGCAATATCCCCATTAGCCGCGGTACCCATCAATTTTTGCCGCGGGGAAATCGGAACCGCTTTGGAAAGCCCCGGCTTGGAAAACCACATATTACGGTCCTGCATTAACAGCTTTTGACCTTTTACATTAGCCGGCGCCAAAGTATCGACAAGAGAATTATAACCTCTGGCGTTTACCCTTAATCTTCTATGCTGCTCACGTCCGCCCTCAATAGAAGACATGGAAATCTCCCATTGTATTCCTTCGGCGTTACCGCGGGCTTCATCCGCTTTTTGAAGCATTTCCTTGTGACTCATCTGTGCATGAACCGTTGGCGCAAACACATTAAGAAAAAAAATTAAAACGAAACCAATTACAATAAAGGATAGGTTCTTAAATTGTTGACTCATCATCTTCCCCATAAAAATATTTTATTCAAATACAATTTAAATGGTATCAAACATGTCCCAGCGCATCCACTATATTCTGCCTTGCCGCACGTCTCGCGGGAATTATCGCCGCGACCATGGACAGCAAAACAAGGCTCAGTAATAAAGCAACCAGTGCCAGCGGTACCATATCCACATACATCGACACGGGTTTGGAAAATCCGGGAGGTATGTACTTGGGCGGGTAAACTTTAACAATAGCCCATACGCATGTATGCAATACAATGCCCATTAGACTGCCGAAGAATCCCAGCATGGCTCCTTCCAGAGCGAAAAGAACGGATACTCCTTTGCGTTTCAAACCTAACGCCCGCAGCGTGCCAATTTCTCTGGTCCTTTCCAGAATAGCCATGCCCATCGTATTGACCGTAGTCATTACCACTATAACCAGAACAATGGAGAAAATAAACATAAACATCGTATCGAGGAAAGCTTTTTGTTTGGAGAAAGACATGGAAAGCTCCTTCCATGTTCTGATTTCGCAACCTATGCCTGCTGCCTTTAATTTTTTAAGAAGCAGCGTGCGCATCTGCTCCGTTTCTTCCCATTTTTTAAGCAGGATCACAATTCTTTCCGCCGATTGAGTGTCCAGTAAAGACTGAGCGAAATAATAATTGAAGCGCATAAATTTATCGTTGGAAAAATCATTGCCGGAATCATAAACTCCATTTATTTGTATATCCAGAGCATTCATCTGTCCGCTTATTGTGGGCGCCATGACAACCCCGTCCTTGTCCGGCGTTAAATCGAGATATTTGCTCAGATCTTTCGTTATTTCCACTCCGTAACGTTTATCATCGCTCAAGCGTTGTCCAATAACCGGGAAATATTGAGTCCATTGTCCTTTAATAATTCTGTCATCCCTGGGAACAACACCCTGAGCGATAAAAACAGTGGAAACTTTACCATTGGTTACGATGCCGGTAACCTGGATCTGCGGCGTAGCCAACATTACGCCCTTTTCTTCTCCGACAAGCTTGATGATTTTTTGAGTATCTTCACCGGAAAACATATATTTTTCGGGTTCCAGCTTCCCTTTTTCCTGCCAACCGGCCCTGTTGATTCTTAAATTACCCAGCCCCTCGCCTCGAATCGCCATAATTTCAAGGCCGTTATACACATTATGAATATACCCGTAATAAAGGCTGATTGCGGCAAAACCCACGCCGATAGCAACCATCGTAACAAAAGAGCGACGCCTGTTTCTCAAAATATTCCGGAATGCCAGCTTCAGCCATTTCATCATGTATATGCCGCTCCATTAACTATTTTACCGTCTTCCAGAAGCACAGAGCGCTTGACCTTATCCAGAAGTCTCTGATCGTGGGTGGAAAAAATAAAAGTGATTTCGTCTTTTTCGTTCAACTCGCGCATAATCTCAATTATCATCCGGGCGGTTTCGGAATCGAGATTGGCGGTAGGTTCATCGGCAATGACAAGAGAAGGATTATTGACCAGCGCCCGCGCGATCGAAACTCTCTGCTGTTGGCCTCCCGACATTTTCGCCGGACGATTATGGATCAGGTCGCTCAAGCCGACTTCTTCCAAGCGGCTCAGGGCCTGCGTTCTGGCTTCTGTCGCCGATACGCCCCTAATCTGTAGAGGCAGCATTACATTCTCCAGTGCGGAAAGAACAGGAACCAGATTGAATCCCTGAAAGACAAAACCGATCGTTTTATTGCGATGTTCGCTTTTTTGGTTATCAGTCAAAGACCGGACATCCTTACCGGCAATTGCCAATTCCCCCGTAGTTGGTTCATCAATGGCGCTGATCAGGTTCAGGAGAGTGGTCTTGCCGGAACCTGACGGCCCCCATATAGCCACAAACTCTTTCTTATCTATCTGCAGGTCAATGCCTCTCAGCGCGTGCACTACCGTTTCACCAAGATAATAATCTTTGGTGATGTTTTTCATTTCGATTAAGGCCATCTTATTTTTCCATAGATGAAAGTATTGATTAAAATCGATTATTTATTTGAACTTAATCAGCAATACCTTATTGTTCTCCCAGAGTTTCATATGCGTTCCGTCGTAATTATGTTGTTATTCTTATCTCGGATTTTTTGAGCATCGGCAGGAACGCGGTGCGTTTATTCTCAACAAGTTCAACGGCTGAGAAGGCACACTGATGAACGCATTGACCGCAACCAATGCATTTATTCGTATCGAGTTGCACTTTTTTATCTATGACTGATATCGCGGCTGTCGGACAATACTTTGCACACTTTCCACATCCCGTGCATTTTGAGCTATCTGTAATCTTAGCCATATAAAAACAGCTATAGCGCAAAGGAACTGCTCCCATGTTGTAGGAGCGTAATATTCCGCAGCAGTCCCAGCAGCAGTTGCACAGAGCGACTTGAGGAAGCTTCGTATCATCCTTTTCGTGAAACACCGTATGGACAGCGCCGCAATCTCTTGCCTTTTGTATAATATCAAAGGCTTCTTCCTTGCTGATTTGACGCATATATCCATATTTCATATAAGTTTTAATTTGATCGCCAAAACCCATGCATCCTATATCATCGGGCATCTTAAAGCGGCATGGATCACCAACATTTTCAGTTACCTTACGGCACATGCAGGCTTTAAACTGACCAATGATGCTTTTACTTCCATATTCCATAATCATATCATTAATAGAATTTGCCGGATAAATCATAGAATCCGGCACAACTATTTTTTCATCAATAATGATCCTGGACTTCCCCTTTTCGTTCTTTGACTCATGAACTATGCCGACACTCTGATTGGATACCGGAGCATACTTGCCCATGATATCCATTACCTTTCTGATGGGGAATAAGTTACGATTCCTCAGCGAATTAAAAAAATTCATATATCGTCGCGCGAATTCTTTTTCTTCGGGTTTGCCGAGCAAGTAAGTAACAATGCCTTCAAACCACCCGACGATAAAAGGATTAAGAGTATATTGTTCTGTACCTGCTTCAGAATATTTTGTCTTTATGAATGCCTTTTGTTTAAGGACTTCGAATAATGGATTGAATTTTTCACTATTCATGCCGCTGAGCGCTAAAGCTTGTTCATAGGAGTACAAACCCGTGCCCATTTTCAAGAGTAGGGCAAGCTCTTCCGGCGTTGTAACCAAATCAATGGCTTGGAGTATCGGCTCGAATGGAGGTATAAACCTCTTATTCTGTTTGTTCATTAAAATGACTAGTTTTCTGAGATCACCCTTCTTGTTGCGCAGAACTACTTTATTATCTTTTGTCATATGTCTGCTCCTAATGTTATATTTGATGAAAAGTTTCTCTGTAAGGTAGAAAGATAAGAGAGTATTGGCCGCGTGTCAATGGTTATTTGAGTATCGTAGCGCCGCCTTCAACAACCGCCTCGTAAAAATCTTCCAGCTTGCCCGCGCCGCCGGAGGCCACAACCGGCAGGGTGACGGCTACGGAAATTGCTTTGGTGAAAGGAATATCATAACCGGCTTTGGTGCCGTCACCGTCCATGCTTGTGGGCAGAATAACACCTGCGCCCATCTCCTGACAAGTTTTCCGTTTTTCATATCCAGACAAGGCATTATTTTGATCGGCTGCATAGTATATTTCCCCAAAAATTATTTTAATTTAGATAATCAACCATCTTATTTAACCACAAAGGAGACACCATGATTAAAATCAAAGAAATTAAAGCAGCGAACATGAACACGGGGGACAACGTTTTTGTATCCCCATTCTCTAAATGCAAAATTTTCGTACTTCGTATTTATTCGAACATTTTGTGAGAATATCATCACGCCAATTTAATTCAAGCCACTGAATTTTTTCGGTGAAGGCCCGGGGATTTCGCAAGTCAAGGCGTTTGCGCACTCTTCTTCTGTACAATAATGAAAGATATATTCTGTCAGGCAAGTTCCGGATTAAAAAACTTCTGGCGAGAATGAAAAATAAATTACTTTTTTGCATATAAACGATTAAACGCATTAAGCAATGTTATCAGTAAATTTCGTAAAGCCCGCTGCCGATATATTCCCATGTTTTCAAATAACGCTACTTTTTTGATATTCTCATCTTCATCACCGCCAACAGTTGTCAACAGCGGTGTGAAATAATTTATAATAAGTTCATGCTTACTGAAATCTATATTTTTTAAAAGCGAATGATGAAAAAATAATTTATAAACTAATACTTTCGATCCTGAAACTGCCCTTTGAGTAAAGTACGCAGCATATTTAAAATTCTTACCGCCGCAAAGCCCTTCACTGCGGTAAGAGAATCCAGAGAACCTCTTACGATTATATCCCCATCAATGAGACTCTCAATCATTTATTTAATCCATTCCCAAATACTTTTGAAGTTGTTCCAAAAAACCGCGTTGACCTACCAACAACTTTTCGTGCGCCTGCGAAATTGTAAACCAGCCGCCTTTATCCACTTCCGGAAATACCTGTTCTTTTCCTGAGCGCGGCGGCCATTCCATCGTAAACATATTACTCCTTATTGATGTTGCATCAATATTTCCTTCAACCGCCCAAACATAAACTATTTTTCCACTAGGCTGCTTTAGTGGTGATAATTCTATAAACTCGCCAGTGATATCAGAACCGGTTTCTTCGCGAAATTCACGCTTCGCTGCTTCCAAAGGAGCTTCTCCCTCTTCGAATTCTCCTTTGGGAACGGACCATGCTCCATCATCTTTTTTCTCCCAATAAGGTCCGCCGGGATGAACAAGAAAAACTTCCGAACCATCATCTAATGCACGATACAGCAGAATTCCAGCACTTGTTTTTTTCGCTTTACTTGTCACCTTTCACCCTTCAGTATCAGGTTTGATAAATAGGTAATAGAGTTGGCCTTCACGGTATGTTTTGCCGGCCAGTTCACCGGCACGGTTACCAACTCCCATATAAACATCGCAACGGCCTGCGGCCCGGATAGCACCGCCTGTATCCTGATCCAAAGCAAATCCTACGGGCGTGTCCAAATCAACTGCGGTAAAGGCAAACATCGCTCTGGGATAAATGGACTTATCCGTGGCAATCGTTCTAAATGGAGTTACCGATTCATTGAGTGAACCCCTCGGTTCACCTGTTTCAGGCCTGAAGAAAACAAAACGGGGATTTTCATTAACATACATATCGACTTCATCAGGATGTGCCTTAAAATAATCAATCATAGCTTTCATGTTGATATCTTTTTCGGTAAACTTTCCGTCAGCTATCATTTTTTTTCTGATACTCTGGTAATCCCAGCCGTTATGAGCGGCATAGGCTATACCTTCGAGATGTCCGTCAGGCATTCGTATTTTGGCTGAACCCTGCACATGCACAATATAAACCTCAAACGGATCGCCAAGCCACAGAAGCTCACTACCGGCGAGCATATTGGATTTTTGAATATCCACCCTGCTTGGGTATTGCCGTATCTGGCCATCGTGGCCCTTTTGTCCCAGAATCGTTCCATCAGGATCTTTTATCAGATCGTCAGGCGTCTTATATAAAGGATACTTGAAACGATCTGTTCGTACAAAAGAACCGTCAAAAATCGGCGTATAATATCCTGTAAACAATAATGTCCCCTGATCATCACAACCGACTGAAATATACGTATCAAATTTTTCCCGCAAAACCTTGTTCATTTGCCGGGGTGACAATTTTAAATAAACAAGCTTTTCCAGCTCCTGCAGGCTTCTTACCGCCTGCTCGTGAGTAATGTTGCCATAAGGATAGAAGTTTTTGCTGGATGGTTTAGCCATATAGCTTAGACTGCGGGCGATTGCTTCCTGCAAGCCGTCGAGATCAGAGCAAGCCTTTGTGTAGTCTGGAATCTGCTGGGGATCGGTAATTTTTCTTAATGCCAGTTCGCCCGGCGGCAATTGACGAAAATAATCTTTTTGCGGTGGCTCTAACGGGATGTGCGTAACGACTGTAGTAAGACGCCCCTGGCAACCCGCAAGCACGAAAAAAGCAATGACCAATAACAATCCGTAGGAAATAATTCTGATTTTCATGGCGCAAGCATAAACAAAAGAGTCCTGTATGTCAAAAGAAAAGTATGGAGCGGGACACCCTTCACTTAGAACCTTGAACCTGGAACGTTGAATATAGAACTTTAATTTCTTCCGAAGGTAATATATAGTCCCGTGCATGGCCGTATTATTGAATCTCGACAAAATCAGCAAATCATTTGGAACCAAAGCTCTTTTTACAGACCTTTGCCTGACCGTTAACGAGGGTGACAAGATAGGAATCATCGGCGACAACGGCACGGGAAAAACCACGTTGACTAAAATAATGGTGAATTTGGAAGACGTAGACACCGGCAATATAGCTATCAGAAAAAACTTAAAGACAGCCTATATACCTCAAGTCAGCAACTACATGCCCAACGCCACCGTGTGGGATATTGTTGCCGGCACAGCTATCACCGCTTTTAAAAGTGCCGACGTAAAAACAGCAACATCTTTAAGTATCGTTGGTTTTGATGATCATACCGTAAAAGTTAATACACTTTCCGGCGGCTGGACAAAGCGCCTGGATATTGCCTGCGGGATAGTTAATGAACCGGAACTTTTAATTTTAGACGAGCCGACAAATCATCTGGACTATCAGGCGCTGGCCTGGCTGGAAAACTTTTTAGGTTCTGCCAGGTTTACTTGGGTAATGGTCAGTCACGACAGATTTTTACTGGAGCGATGCGCCAACAGAATTGTGGAAATAAGCAAAAGATACGAAGGCAATATTTTTCAATCCGAAGGCAGATATGATGATTTTTTAGAAAAACACCTGCTCTACATTGAACAACAAAACAAGCTTGAAGGCGTGATGTCCAACAAAGTGCGGGCGGAGATAGAGTGGTTAAGAAGAGGCCCGAAAGCCCGCAGGACAAAAGCGAAATACAGAATAGACGAAGCTCATAACTTAATAAAAGACCTGGCGGATTTAAAAGAGAAAAAGCAAACATCCAGAACCGAAATAGAATTCAGTGCCTCCAACAGAAAAACCAAAGTGCTGGTTAAAATCAAAAACATCGGCAAATCATTCGGCGATAAACATATTTTGAAAAACTTCACCGTCAATTTTACAACCGGTTTACGTATCGGATTGCTCGGAGGAAACGGCGTTGGTAAAACGACCCTGCTAAAATTGCTCAGCAAACAAATTGAACCTGATTCGGGCAGCGTGGATCATGCCGACAATTTAAAAATAGTTTATTTTGACCAGGCCAGAGAATCGCTGCAGCAACAAAAAACCATCAAACAATTTTTAGCGGATGGCAACGACACCGTAATATTTAAAGACAGATCCGTTCATCTGGTTTCATGGATAAAACGGTTCGGTTTTTCAACGGAGCAGATCAACTCAACTATCGCATCGCTATCCGGCGGAGAACAGGCCAGGATATTAATTGCCAAACTTATGCTTCAACCCGCGGATATCTTACTTTTGGACGAACCGACCAATGATCTGGATATAAGGACAATCGAAACACTCGAAGAAAATCTTCTGGAATTTGGCGGTTTGCTGGTGATCGTTTCGCATGATCGCTACATGATTTCCAGAGTATGCGGTTTGTTTATCGGTTTCACAACTGATGCCCAGGCGGAACTTTTTGCCGACTACGAACAATGGGAAGAAAGTTTAAAAACAAACAAAAAAGAAAATGCCGCCGATGCCCGCAAAACAGATAAAGATAAAGGACCTAAAAAAGAAAAAACAAAACTGAGCTATAAAGAAAAACTGGAACTGCAGGAAGTAGAAAAACAAATTGAAATTTTACACGATAAAATCAAATTACGGGAAGCACAATTGGCCGACCCTAAAAACTTCAGTGACTATATTTTACTCCATAAATTAACAGAAGAAATTGCAGCAGATAAAGAAGCCCTGGATAAATTTTACCACCGCTGGGAGTATCTATCTGAGCGTGCGATGTAAATTTAGCCCTCTCTGTCTGGCGGACGCCGGAATCCAGGAACAAAAAACACGGATTCCCGATCAAGTCGGGAATGACAAACAAAATAATAAAATTGACACTCGCCAACTCAAAGTTCTTTCTTAACACTTAAAACTTAATTACTTGTTTTTCCCAATCCGTCTAATCTTCTAATCCTCTATTCTTCATTTTCCACTTTTTTTCCAACACCCTGCACGTTCCTCTGTAACAATCGCTTTCGGTTTCACCGCGCATTTGCAGAGAATTCGGTGATAGTTGAGGCCACGCCACGGCGCTCCTGGAACTGATCACATGGAAAAGCCCGTTGGTCATCATCGCCGTGATATTGAAAAAATCGGCCTGATAAGGCGCCCGATAAGATTTAGACTTTTTCTCCTTACCGGTAATCAAGGCGACGCGCGTCAAGCCCATTTCGGCGAGGCTAACACTCGAAGGAACAGGATGATCGAACCATGACGCAAACACCGGCTTAAAATCAGCCGCTCTGGACTCCACCCATTTTTCGCCGTCCCGGAACGATTCAACATAAGCGGCCATTGTCGTCATCAGTGTATTCCATGATGCATCATTTTCATACGTCATACTGATTGCGGTAAGCAGCGCCGCGGCATCGAACAGGAAACTTTGATTTTGTTTTGCTCCATTATAATACGAATGCCCCAGAGCTTTGCCATCCCAAAATAGATCAACCAACCGCCGGATGATCTGCGCGGCTTTTTCTTCCAGTTGGGGCCGCTCCAGATTCCGTCCGGCCTGAATCAGGGCAATGGCGACTAATGCATTTACCCCGCAAATAATTTTATTGTCCCGCGCCGGCTGTGGCCGCTTTTTGCGCAGGGTCAGGAGCTTCTCCTCAATATCCCGAAGATCAACATCGTTTTTTCTAATCAGGTGAATACGGCCTTCAAAGTTGCCCTGCTCATCAATATCGTACGATTTACAAAAACGTTTAAATTCATCCGGCGCAAGAAAATCTTTAAGTTCAGCGTAGCCCCAGACATAAGTCGCCCCTTCCACATGTCGGGTATCCGCGTCATGCGCCGAAATGAATAATCCATCATCCGCAAAACAATCATTAAGACAACGGACAATACTTTCCGCCATTTTTTTATACTCGTTTTCGCCAATAACCTTATAAGCCAGGGAATAACACCACAGCGCCATGGCCTGATCATAGAGCATTTTTTCGAAATGCGGAATTGTCCACTGACGATCCACACAATAGCGAAAGATACCGCCTTGCAGATGATCATTGAGTCCCCGCAACCGCATGGCATCAAGAGTTTTGCGGCAAAGGGTTTGAACATCAGAATTATTTTCCACACAAAGAAAATGCAAAAGATATAACAGCGTGGAGTGCGGAGGAAATTTTTGTGCCGGACCAAAACCGCCATACTCAGCATCGCAATAGGATAATAGATTTTTAACCAAAGACTCCTCTGCGGCAATCGACGGGTGTACTTCTTCGTTGATAAAAGGCTCAATATCATCAGCGTTTTTTTCATAATACTCATGAACTTTTTTAGCTATGCTTAAAAATGAGTATTGCGGCGCGTAGGTCAGTGCATGAATAGGACGAAGATCGGCAGTCAGAAACACATTGAGAGGCCAGCCGCCATTGCCGCTTAGCGCGGTGAGATATTGCATCATAAACTGATCTATGTCCGGCCTTTGTTCCCGATCCACCTTGATGCAGATAAAATGGCTGTTCAGAAAGTCGGCGGTATCGATATCCGAAAAAGCCTCAGCCGCCATCACGTGACACCAATGGCAGGTGGCATAGCCGACGGAAACAAAAAGCGGTTTTTTCTCGTCAACCGCGTGCTGAATTATTTCCGCACTCCATTCCTGCCACCAGACAGGATTGGCTGTATGCTGCAGAAGATAAGGGGACAGTGATTTATCAAGATTATTTCGTTTAAGGTCCGACATTTCTGCTCCACCTGCCTTTGCTTCCCCCTTATTAAAGAAGGGGGATTGAGGGGGATTTTAAAAATCATCCCTAACCCTCCTTTAGGAAAGGAGGGGCTTTAAACCTTTTGTCATTCCCTGGCTTGTAGACTGGCACATGCCGGTTGACCAGGGAATCCAAAAACATTTTAATAGAACCGTGCCCGCTTATTTCACGCTTTATATTTGCCGATCTTCCAAACGCCTTTTTCCCGGAAAGCGGGAATCGTCTGCCTGCGGGCCGCGTTCAATAATGTATTGATAGATTTCTTTTGTGCCTTGGCATAATCCGCAAGCGTGCCTATCTTATCTCCTTGAAGATAAGCAATTCTTTTATGAAGGGACTCCATCAACGCCAAAGAAATAATCTTCTCCATTGTCTTAGTCTTTTTTAAATCCTTGTATTCGCCGAAAGCCTCATAATAAGGCTGTTTCTCTTTATCGCGAATAATGACATTGGGAAATCCCAAACGTGCAAGCTGATAATTAATGAGGACACGCCCGATTCTGCCGTTTCCATCGCAAAATGGATGGATCGTTTCAAAATCCAGATGAAATCTGGCAATTTTATCGGTGAAATACACGGAATGATCAGCGGTATAATCTGAAATAATTGCTTCGATCATTCGTTCCACATGTTCCGGCGCTGGCGCAATATGCGTGCCCACGCGCACATATTCACCCTTTTTACGGAAGCGTCCGGCAATCACATCATTGATAT
>Ga0265297_10007561_pt1 | contig 14977 bp, 15 predicted proteins | sample Munlanlwell13791_FD_192502 | JGI IMG/M metagenome (GOLD analysis project Ga0265297, IMG submission 192502) | Leachate microbial communities from a municipal landfill in Southern Ontario, Canada - Leachate well 137-91 | ecosystem: Engineered > Solid waste > Landfill > Unclassified | place... | reverse complement strand
GGATGTTTTCCAAGCCATACACGACGCCATACACGACTTGGTTAGTCAATCGAAGAAGGTCGCTTTCTTCTTCAGCGATCTGCCCCAGGCCACGCTTTTCCCCTGGAGCTGAAGCTCCCAGCCGGGGAGGCGGCTTTTTTCTATTTGAAATTATTAAAATCTAGAATTAAAAATAGTTGAATAATTATTATCTTAAGTTGATTGATTTTAGTGGTGCAATTGTATCAGCAAATCAACTTAATAAATTATTATGCATATTGTATTTACCCCAAATTCCAAATTCCAGATTCTAAATTCTAATGGATTGTGTTATAATACCCTTATATGCCAAAGCCAAGCTCGGTTATTAAACAAGTGGTTTCCGTTTCCAGGGAAGAGGAAGAAGAAAATGAGGCCAAATCAAAAGCTAAAAGTTTAGGTTTGGGTTATGTCAATTTAAAAACATCACCAATTCAAGTGGAAGTTCTTCATTTCTTGGGTGATGAAATCAGCAAAAAATATCGTCTTATTCCTTATATCGCTATTGGCCGCACGGTTCGTTTAGCCACTGATGTTTATCCTGGTAATTTTAAGGCGGATTTAGACAAAATTAGCCAGCAAAAAAAGATTAGTTTTCAAATCGTGTTAGCTTCCAGCTCCAGTCTTAATCACGCTTTGGATTTACTTGACAAGACAAAAGACCTCTTTCTTAAAGCTCAGCCGGAAAAAATTATTATTACCAAAGAACAAATTGACAAATCCATTAAAGATTTGGCGGCTTTGCAAACTGCCATTCAGCAAACGCCAACCACCCAATTATTAGAATTGATTTTAGCCGGCGCTTTGGGCACGCGCGCTAGTGATATTCACTTAAGCCCACAAAAAAAAGGAGCGGTTTTACGTTTACGCATTGATGGCGCTCTGCAAGTGATCACAGTTTTAACCAATGAAGCTTTTAAGGGTTTGTCTTCGCGCATTAAATATCTGGCCGGTTTAAATATCGTGGGTAAAGATGTGCCGCAAGATGGATCTTTTAGTTTTCGTTATGGGAATGAAGATTTGGATATTCGGGTTTCTACTCTGCCCACAGAATATGGTGAATCTTTTGTGTTAAGGGTTTTGGAAGAAAATCCCAAAAGCTTGCATTTGGAATCTTTGGGTTTTAGCCAGAATGTGGAGAATATGATTCGCGAAGCGATTATGCATCCTAATGGTTTGATTTTAAACACTGGTCCCACCGGCAGCGGCAAAACCACTACCCTTTATGCAATTTTAAATATTCTAAACAAGCCCCAGAAAAATATTGTGACCATTGAGGATCCTATAGAATACAAATTATCAGGAGTAGAACAAATTCCGGTTAGCGCCAAAGTTAATTTTGCCAATGGTTTACGTTCAATTTTACGCCATGATCCGGATATCATTATGATTGGTGAAATCAGAGATAAAGAAACAGCTGATATCGCCGTTCAAGCTTCTTTAACCGGCCATTTGGTTTTATCCACCTTACACACCAATAATGCGGCCGGCGCCTTTGTGCGCTTTGTGGATTTGGATATCCAACCTTTTTTGTTGGTTGGTAATGTGCTTTTAGTGATTGCCCAAAGATTGGTGCGTAAAATTTGTCCTTATTGCCGAGCCAGAGTGAAAGTGAATGAGGATAAAAAAGTGTTTTACAAAAAATATTTTAGAGTAGGTTCTGTGCCTGACGAGCTGGTCTATGGTCAAGGTTGTGTTTATTGCCACGGCACCGGATTTTTGGGTCGTACCGTGGTAGCCGAGGCCATCAAGCCGTCGGATGAGTTAAATCGCCTTTTGCAAGCAAAACCCAACACTCAAGAGATTCAAGTAGCAGCAATCAAGAATGGGATGAAACCAATGGTTTTAGACGGTTGGGACAAAGTTTTAGCGGGTATTACCACTGCCGAAGAAGTAATAGAAAAAACCAGCTTTTAGATAATAGATATTGTTCGAGCGAAGTCGAGAACTTTTCTAAATATTTTAGATTTAATTTGAGCGAACAAAGCGAGCCAAAGAGTCATCTCGAACCCTGTAGTTGCTATTTGTCATCTTGACCCGCCGATGAGGTGGGGAGAGATCTCATCAAAATATTGTTCGACCTTGTGGAGAACATTTTCTTATTTAGACTTAGGTATCTGGCGTAATCGGAGAATCAGGAGTATCATTTGTATTTTTTTGGCCGGTATTATTAGTGGGGGTTTGTGTGCTATTGGTATTTGTGTTATTACCATTAATGTGCAGAGTGCCCCCAGCTGTATCATTGACGAAATTTACGATCGCTACGGAAGCGATGATTAAAATCAAACCAATAATGGCATTGATAAGAGTTTTTTTACCAGCTTCAGCCCCGTCACCACCACCACTGGTGATGTATTGGTAGCCACCCCAAATAATGTAGATTACAGCCACTACTGCGGCTAAAGTAAAGACCACATTTAAAATATTGCTAATCACTCCTTCTAAGTTAGTAGGGCCGGTATTGGGGACAGTAATAGTTTGAGCGAAAGAAAAAAAAGGATAAGATAAAATTATAAAAAAAAGTAAAGCAATGGATAATTTCAAAATTATCTTTTGGCAACTATTTTTTTTGTCTATTTTCATTCCGACCCAAGTTAAAAAGATATTAAGTTCTTTTTATGAGTGATACAAATTATTACATTAAAGACGCATATTGTTAGTGGCATTTAACAATTGAGTTCCTGTTAACCATGACCAAACAAAATTAACAATTGCAAAAGCAGCAATAATAATAATTAATCCTATGACCGCATTGACAATAGTTTTTTTACCATTTTCTGCTCCTTCTCCGCCTCCACTAGTTATGTATTGATAACCCCCCCAAACAAGATAGACCACCGCGATAACTCCGGCCAAAACAAAAACGATTCTTAATACATTTTGAACTATCAATGGTAAACTCCAGCGATTGGAAAGTTCAGTTGGAAACCATTGTGATAATAAAATACCGCTACTGATTAATTTTATTTTTGACCTTTTGGATAATGTTGTTAATTTTTTCATAATTTTATTATTTTTTATAAAATAAGTTTTCTATATTATAAACATAAATTTTGCTATGTGCAAGGATTTATCCACAGGGCCATTGTCAAACAATGGAAATTCCAAATATCAAACTTCAAACAAATTTTAAATATTATGGAATCGTTCTCCACATCTCTCATGCAGATTGTGTGAGGGATTAGTCGAACAGTAAACAAAATTATTCTTCGAGTGCGCCCAGCCGTAGGATTTTTACGTTTGGGCAGTCGAGAAGCTTTCCACAAACTTATATTAAGGAATAGTTTTCCACAAGGTTGAACAATATCTGATTATTTTAATATCTCGGGACTGTAACTCCTGTGGGTTGGATGACGCGATCAATTAAGAAATAAACCAAAACTCGAGCCAGACCTACAATTACAATGCCAATAATTGCCCAGAGAATCATTTTCTTGCCGCTTTCTACTTTTGCAGTATCTCCTGCGCTAAAAATCATTGTATAGCCGCCATAGATCACAAATATCACCGACAAAAAACCAGCCACAATAAAAAGCCAATGAAAGGATGCAGAAATAATACTGGCGGCACTATTAAGTGCACCTGTAGGTATGCCAGTATCTTTGTCTATTGCTCTTTGGTCAATGTCTTTAATGAAATCCATTAAACTGGTGGCTAGAAGCATGCTGTTTAAAAAATAATATTTAATTTTTTGTTTCATTTGCTTATATTATATGAATTAATTAAGGCATTTGGGATAGGGGATTTGAGACCTCTCGCTATGATTGAGACGACGATAGGAATGGCGAAATTCTCCTTATTATCGTTCAGAATGACAGTCGCTACTTTGTCATCTCGACCCGCCTCCGCTAGCCGGCAGAGAGGCGGGGAGAGATCTCATTAAAGCTACAATAATGTTTTATATAAATCAATCATTGTGGGATTTATGGTTTTGATTAAATCAATTTTTTTCTTTCGGCTATATTTTTTAATTTGTTTTTCTCTTGTAATTGCTTCATAAGCATCTATGAATTGTTCAAAATACATTAATTTATTGACATTGTATTTTTTAGTGAATCCCTTGACTACTTTGTTTTTATGCTCAAATATTCTTCTGATTAAATTGTTTGTTATGCCAGTGTAATAAACAGTGCGGTGATCATTGCACAAGATATAAACATAATAATCTTTGGCCATAAGTCTTTTTATGAGATTTCTCGCTAACGCTCGAAATGACAGCGGGGTGATGGGATTTCTCGCTAACGCTCGAAATGACAAAGGCGGGATCAGAATTACGGGTGACGATGGTGTTATAAATTAAAAACTCCAGTATTTATGCCTAAGCGCTGCAGCACAAAAACCACCAATGCTTTTGACATTATTACCACAATCATTCCCACAATTGCCCAAGTGAGAGTGGTTTTGGCTTTTTGCGCCCCATCGCCGCCGCCGCTCATTATATACTGGTAGCCGGCAATCATCACTATTAAAACTGTTAAAGGAATAAGCACATTTAAGGCTAAGTTAATGATATTACCCAACTTCTCGATTAATTGTTCTAAGTATCTTGAGTTAGTTGTGGTGTTGCTTTGGCTTTGGGCTAAAGCAAAAAGGGGATTAAAAAAGATAAATAAAGCCAAGATAATTTTAGTAATATTTTGTTTCATTGCTTTAATAATTATTTTTATAGGATCTCTCGCTAATGCTCGAGATGACAAGGAGGGGGGTGATGAGATTTCTCACTATGTTCGAAATGACAAGGGTGGTTCGAAATGACAGGGGGAGGCCTGGAATGACAGTCGCTTCTTTGTCATCTCGACCCGCCGATAGGCGGGGAGAGATCCCATAAAGACTTTCCTAATTATTAATTTATTTAACATTCTTGTCAGTTTGTTGTGGTTCGGGTGAGCATACCCCCAAGTGCCGGGTCAATGGCGCCCAAAATCACTGAAGCTAAAAGCATTAAAATTAAACCAATAATGGTGCCGGTAATAATATCTTTGCCATTTTGAATTTTACCGGCATCACCACCGGAATAAATCATCATCAAGCCACCGACCGCAAACATCAAAATCGCCCCACCCACACTTAAGGGAATAGCATAAGTAAAAAAAATATGCTGCACATATTTTTGAAAATCAGTTGTATTTAAAGTGGCTTGGGCCAGAAGAGTCATTTTATTTGTTTACTAATAAATCATTAATACTTTGGGCAGCTTGTTCAATGGCGGTTCTGCTTGTGGCTTGATTACGGCTTACCAAATTTATGGCTCTATTAACGGCTTTGTCAAATTCATTGGGATATTTATCTTTATGAACAGTTTTAGCAAATTGAGTTTGAGTTTGCCACGTGTCAGTCGTCCCATAGCTTTGCTTCCAATCTTTACCGGAAGTTGACCTCAAAATATATTCATCATTTAAATATGGTACTAAATTTCTAGCGAAATCCCATGCTAAAATATGATTTGAAGAGTTTTCGATAATACCGAATCCAAAAGTTTTTCCATAAACAATGGGGTTGTCAGTATTTTTAATTTGAGGAAAGAGAGAACCTTCTATTTGCAAATTTTGATTTAAATTGCGGATAGCATCTAATCTTTCCGGGTAATCAATAATCATTGCTGCTTTTCCTTTAGCAAAGGCTTGCCATGGTTGTTCAAAGCTGTTATTAAAACTGTAATTTTGGCTTTTGGGATTGGAAAAAGAAGTGTAAAAATCTAAAGCTTTAATGCCAGGATATACTGTGGCTCCTGTTTCAGTGCTGATTGGGGTGTGAAATAGGGCTAGAGGTGGTGGAGTGGTAGAGGAAACGAGCGTGCCATTTTGCATCATTATGGAATATAAAATATCTTGGCTAATGGAGTTATTACTTGATGTACCTAAAGCAAGGCCTGAAACTGTTATGTTGCCATTGGCGTCTTTTTTGGTTAATGCTCTGGACACAGTCACAAAGTCATCCCACCAAAATGGCATTTGAGAAATATTTGAGTTTTGTTTAAATCTAAAATTGTTAAAAATATTTGTATTATAAAAAACTATCGGCGTGGAAACTTTATAGGGATAAGCATATACTTTGTTATCAAAAACCACATTGGCATAAACCGCATCTACATAATTATCTTTAACAATTTTAGGATCGCAGTAAGTAATTTTTTCACCGGAAATAGCTGTGGCACAGGGAGCAAAAATATCTTTATATTTAGCCAAAAAGTCGCTGTCAATCATCACCACATCCGGACCTTGTTTTAGAGCCAAAGCATTTAAAAGATCAGTTTCTAAAGTGGTGGATTTTTTTTCGCTGATTTCTACCGAAGCATTATTTTGTGTTTCAAACGCATCAATTGCGTTTTTAAAATTATTAGCACTATAATCAACCACCCATAGTTTTAGGGTTTTTTTCTCACCCGGTTTATTACTGCAAGATAAGCCGGAAACTGCAAAGATTGCCAAAAATCCTAAAAAGATAATAAAAAGTAATTTTTGTTTCATATTAAACATATTTTAGCACAAAAGTATTTAAGTTTGAAATAAAAAGTTAAAATTTAAAAATAAAAATAATTGTTCGATTAATCTAGTCGTAAGATACTTTTTATGGCTGGATGTGGAGAATACCACATTAATGTATGTTTCTCGATTTCGCTTCGTTTCACTCGAAGAATATTTTTTATTCTTTTTCGTATTTAAATTTGTAAAACAAAATTTATTTATTCTATAATAATAGGTAAGTTCCCGACGAAGTTTATCCCGAGTGTAATCGAGGGGTTCGAACAATAACAAAAAATATTCTTCGAGCGCGCATGATGCGATCAGGCAGTCGAGAAGTATTCCTTAAACTTATATAAACTAATTTTCAAAAAATGAAAAAAATCAAAAAAGCGGTTATTCCGGTAGCTGGATTGGGTACCAGATTTTTACCGATTGCCAAAACTATACCCAAAGAAATGTTACCGGTTGTTGATAAGCCTCTTTTACATCATATTGTTTTGGAATTAGTATCTGCCGGTATCGAGCAAATAATTTTGGTTACGAGTTCATATAAAAAAGCAATTGAAGATTATTTTGATACCAGCTTTGAAATAGAAGAAAAACTAAAACGTGCCGGTAAAGAAGAAGAGTTAAAAAGCTTGCAAGCAATTTCCAAATTGGCTGATTTTTCTTATGTGAGGCAGAAAGAGCAGCGCGGCAATGGCGATGCTTTTTTGACTGCTAAAAATTTAGTGGGCAATGAAACGTTTGTGGGTTGTTGGGGTGATGATCTTTTGTTATCTGAACCTAATCGTTTTGTGCAGATTATTAAAGCTTATGAAAAATATGGGGGGAATGTTTTGGCTTGTTTAATTAAAAATGAACCCGAAGATGCTAACCGTTATGGTTTTGCTAAAGGTGAAGAAATAGAACCGGGCGTGATTGAAGTGGAAGAACTAATTGAAAAACCGGGCCCCCTTAATAAACCATCGGATTTGGCGGTATTAAGTGGTTTTGTTTTTGTGCCGGAAATTTTTGAAGCTTGGGAAAATTTCCCGCTCAAAGAGGGGCAAGAATTAAATTATATTGATGGTTTAAACTATTTACGTAATAAAGATATCAAAACTTATGCTTTGAATATTCCTGGTGGCAAGCATTATGATTGTGGCAATGTGCTTTTGTATATCAAAAGTAATATAGAGCTATCGTTAAAAGACCCTAAAATTGGTGAAGAGTTGAGAGCCTTTATCAAAACAATTCAATAGATTTTTTAGAACGAAAAACGATACTAACTTGTAGCCTAAAAATGATAGTTGATATTTTTTATGATCCGCCTTCCACTCTAATTTGGCGGGTTTTTGATTTTTCTTGTTTGCTTAAAATAATGCGTAAAATACCATTTTTAATGGTGGCTCTAGCTCTTTCCGGATCCACCGGTACGGGCAAAATATAAGAACGGGAAAAAGAACCCCAATAACATTCTTGAACTAAAAAGTCTTCATCACGTAAGTTGAATTCTCTTTTTCTGGTGCCTTCCAGTGTCAAAATATCATCAGTAATAGAAATATTTAAATCTTCGGGTTTAACTCCGGCCAGTGGCGCCTCCACGATAATTGCTTCTTGAGTTTGATAAACATCAACGGCCAATTGCCCTTCGTAATCAGTCGGTTGGGCATTGGCAACATCATCAAAATTATTATTTTTATTAAAGATGTGGCTTAACCCTTTGTCTTTGTTCATTTTTATAATTTCGCCCCATTCATTGTTGGATAGCGAACCCTCCTTAATGACCTGTTAATTTAACAATTTTATTTTAGCATTAATATTAAATTAGCGCTATAGTAAAGGTGTGGAAAAAAGTGGGGACAAAATGGAGAACAAATTGAAAAATTTGAAAAGTAATCTTTTAGTTTTATTTTTTCCAAAGTTTTGTTTGGGGTGTGGGGAAGAAGGAAGGTTTGTCTGTTCTCAGTGTTTGAAACAAATTAAAAATAGCGAATTGTGTTGCCCATTTTGTGGAAAGGTAAATTTTAAAGGTGGGTTTTGCAAAAGTCATCAAAAAAGTTTTTCTTTTAGTAAATTATTGTTTGTGAATTCCTTTGAAGGTTTGGCTAAAGAAATAATTCATGCTTTAAAATATGAAGGCTTGATTGATATAGCACAAATTTTAGGTGTAAAAATGGCACAAATTTTATTGGCAAATATAACCAAGAAAGAAAAACAAGAAATAGTTTTGATTCCCGTGCCTTTGTTTTTCTTGAAACGCTTTAAACGCGGCTTTAATCAGAGTGAACTTTTGGCAAAGGTTATTAACCAAAAAACAAATATTCCTTTACGCAAAGTGGTTTTTAGAGTTAAAAATACTAAATCACAAACGCAATTAGATGTCCAAAAAAGAAAACAAAATATTGCCTCCAGTTTTATTTTGGCGCCCAGCCTTAAAAAAAAGGATTACCAAAATAAAATTTTAATAATTGTGGACGATGTTTATACTAGTGGTTCCACTTTGAATGAAGTTGCTAAAATTTTAAAACAATTAAGACCAAAAGCAATTTGGGGTTTAACTTTTTGCAAAGACTAAAAAATAGAATTATGAATTAAGAATGATGAATTATGAATAAATTATTTAATTACTTAATTTAAAATTTATTCAAAAATTCAAAATTAATCATTTGAGAATTTGAAAGCTTTAGCTTTCTATATAATATTTGGAAAGCGAAAAAATTAGACCTAGAGCAATGCCTGCTAAAAGTCCCAGAAGCAAATTAATATTTAAAGGAGTTTTTTCGGCACTGATATAGGGGATTGAGTCTTGAACTGTAAATTTAATGCCGTTTTTTGTATTTTGATTGAATCCGTTTGTTTCCTGCTTGACTAAGACAATTGCCGCCTCGGCTAATTTTTGAGCCTGATTTTTATCTGCACCTTGAACTTGAGCTGTTAGAGTAAAAGAATTATCTAAAAGAGTGATATTAAATAAACTTTGTAATTGATCGGAAGTATAATTTTTAGAATCAATGCCGGCATTTTGTAAAATTTCTGAGACCAAAGCTTGGTCTTTGAGCCAGGCACCGGCCGAGATGGCAAAAAGATTGGCAGATTTTAAGTCTTCGCTATAAGCCGCATTTGCCTGGATATTTTGTCGTACCGGAACAAAAGTTAAAGAAAATGAAGCCAAATTTTTAGGCTTCATATAATGAGAAAAAATTAAGCTTAAAATTGGTACTAAAATAATAGGGAGAACAAGCCATAACCAATTTTTTTTGAAAATAATAAAAAGATTTTTTAACTCCATACATTGTTTATTTAATAAAATTTTATCAAATATTTTATATGAATAGATTAGCAAGAAATTTTTTTTTAGTCAAAACATTCCACAGTTTTATCCCCAATATTATTTTTTTATTTGGTCGGTAGTAAATCTATAAAAGTATTTTTTATTTATATCTGATATCTGATAATTGATATCTAATGATTATTTTTTTCCCTTGACATTCAAGATAAAATATTTAACTAATAGTAGTGATGAATAAAACAAAACGCAATTGGTTAATTGCTATAATTTTAATTGTTTTGATGATTTTAACTGGGCTTTATCTTTATTATCATTTTAGCCATAAAAACCAGAATGAAAATTCAGAAGAGGCCAATTCTTCTTCTGCCACCCAAGACAAAAATTCTGCACAAAGTTCAAACCAAAAGAATAGCAATAGCCAAACTGATAATAAAGCCAGCCTAAGTACTGCTCAAGATTATTATAGTCAAAAAGATTACGCCAAAGCTTTAACCGAAATTGAAAAAGTAATTAATTCTAATCCTACGGCAGAAGCCTATAATCTTTGGGGCAATATTTTGAGAGATTCCGGAGATAAAGAAACAGCCAAAAATAAATATGAACAAGCCATAAATTTGGATTCACATTTAATTGTGGCTTATACTAATTTAGCCCTTATTTATCAAAATGAAAATAATATTGATAAGGCTAAAGAAGTTTTAAACCAAGGGTTAGCGGTTAATCCAGGCAATGAAAATTTACAAAACAGTTTAGCTATTTTAGAAATAACACCGCATAATGAATAAAAATAAGTCAAAAGTTAAAAGTCATCATCGACAAAAGGCGAGACCACGCTTCTGGCGTGGGAAGTCAAAATTAAGGAAGATTTTTTATCCTTTTTGGGCGATTTTTGGATTATTATTTTTAGCTTTAATTTTATTACCCAAACAAACATTGGCTGTGGAAACATCAAGCTATGATCCTTACAATGTGATTCCCAATGAGATTTTTATAAATGAGACTAGTATGACAGCGGCCCAAATTGAAAGTTTTATGCTTACTAAAGGTGGATATTATAAAAATTATACTATTCCTGAATATATTACAGTGCCATTTCCTTACCGTGATGGGGCTGGTAACCCTAAATGGAGCACTGTTAAAGTTCGTCAACGAAATATCGGTAATGGCTTAACCGGTCAGCTTTGGGGTAAAAAAGTGTCAAAACTTATTTACGATGAATGCAGATCGCACAATATTAACCCCCAGTTGGTTTTAGTGATGATGCAAAAAGAATCCAGTATTATTACTCAAAATAGTCCGGATAGTGTCACCAAAACTTGGCCAATGTTTTATGCTTTTAATGAAAGTATGGCTAGTTTTAATTACAGTTATAATGAAGCTAAAGCCCAAGCTCAAAGTTATGGTGGGGTAGGTCAACAGCTTGCTCGTTCTATTTGGTGGTTGAGAATTTATTATGATGAAGCAGACGAAGGATCAATAGGCGCTACTTGTGACGGTGCGAATATGGATGCTGCTAATATTGCTAGCCAGGTTTTATATTTATATACTCCTCATAGCCAATATAATGTTTGGCGTCTAATGCAGGATTGGTTTGCCGGCGGAGTGGCTAGCTATCCTTTTGCCAAAGTCCCCAATACAAGCTTGCTTAAAAAAGATAGTTATTATTATTTATGTTATGACGATGCCTATTATCGATTGGGTGCAACTAGTTTGTCGGTGAGGGCTTATGGGTATATTACCACTGAAGCACAAATAAGTACTTTAGCAGGCTTAAGCAATGGTGGCAATTTGAGTAATTATATCCAAGATTCGGGTGGTAATAAATTTTATATTGCTGGTGGACTTAAATATTATATTTGGCCTAGTTCAGTTTTTAAAACTCGTTGGGGTTTTTCTAGCCGTACACCAATAACTAATAACACAATTGCTGGTATTATTCCTAACGCACCTCGCTCTTTAAGCGGTTTTGTTAAACCACTTTCTTCTTACAATTATTATTTTATTGATAATGGCGGAAAGCGTTATAAGGTTTGGCCATCAAGCACATTTTGGAATCGTTGGGGCTTAAAAAGTCAAGATTTAGTAGTTTTACCAGATGCTATTGTGAGCGCTATGCCTTCAGCCGGTTATTTGAGCGGTATTGTAAAAGGTCAGACTTCCAATCAAGCTTATTATATTGATCGTGGTGGTAAGCGTTATCCTATCTGGCCTAGCAGTGTTTTTTGGGAAAGGTGGGGATTTAGATATACGGATGCAGTCAGGATTTCTAACGCTCAGCTTAATTATATGGCTAAGACAAAATGGCTTACAGGATTGGTACGGAATGAATCAAGTGGCCAATTATATTATGTTGATAATAGTGGTACTAAATATAAAATACCTTTAGGCTCTTATTTTTGGACGATGTGGGGTTTCCGCGTCTCTGATGTCAGCATTATCTCTAATTCCCAATTGGCTTATATGCGTTATGGGGGTGTATTAAGTCTCTATGTCAAGGGTAATATGTCTCCTTCGGTCTGCCGTATCAGTGGTAATAGCTGTCCTTTGGTTTATCCGGGCAGTAATCCGGTTTCCGTTTTGACTCAAGGTCAATTCGATTATTTACGAAGATAAAAATGAAATTAAAATTTTTTTTATTAATCTTTTTTATTTTAGCGATTGTGCTTTTGGCATTGCCGTTGGCGGTTTCTGCTAGTAGTGATTCTTCTGATCAAATAACTTTGATTAAATTTAAAACCAACGAAGCAAGGGACAATTTTGTAAAATCTAACTCAAATAGTGAAGTTTCCAAAATCGATAGAATTGCTCGAGTGGAAAAAGTCAATTTTTTGGAAGACAAGTGGTTGAGAGTTAAAAATGTTTTTAATCGTGACATTGATTATATTGAAACTGGGCAAAAGGTAAAAATTAACGCTATCCCTAATGACACTTATTATTCCAGCCAAAGAGGACTTAGCAAAATAAAGGCTATTTCTGCTTGGAATATCACTACTGGTAATAGCAATCAAGTGATTGCCATTATTGATACCGGCGTGCAATTAGATCATCCTGATTTAAATACTAAAATTTGGCAAAATGAGGGCGAAACAAGTGGTGAGCCTGATGTTGACGATGATGACAACGGTTTAGTTGACGATGAGCAAGGTTGGGATTGGGTTACCTGTGAGTCTTATATACCAAATACTCCCGATTGCCAACCAGGGCATAGCAAAATTGAAGATAATGATCCTAGCGACGAGCATGGTCATGGTACTTCAGTCGCCGGAATTGCTGCTGCCAATACCAACAATAGTGTGGGTGTGGCGGGAGTTAATTGGCAGGCTAAAATTATGCCTTTGCGCGTATTAAACCAAGAAGGCGAAGGAATGCCTGACGATGTCGCTTTAGCCATTAATTATGCTGCTGATTTTGAAGTAGGGGTTGTTAATATGAGTTTAGGAACTCCTGACAATTTTTCTGTAATGCGTGATGCGGCAGCTTATGCCTATGATCATGGCACGGTTTTAGTGGCAGCCACTGGTAATGACTCTGCCCAAAGTGTTGATTATCCGGCTCGTTATGATCACGTGATTGGAGTTGGCTCTATTAGCTCTAATGGTTATCTTTCGACCTTTACCAATACTGGGGTTGGATTGGACATTACTGCGCCCGGAGAAAATATTTACACCACTCATTTAGGTTCCGTTTATGGCGGTTGGGGCCAGGGTACTTCTTACTCCAGTCCTTTTGTGGCTGGAGCGGCCAGTTTAATTTTGGATAGTCAGCCCAATCTAAATGCTGATCAAATAAACGCTAAAATGAAAGCTTTAGGTGATTCGGTTGCCGGTTTTCACAATTTAAAATATCTCAATCTTTGGAAAGCATTAAAGATCAAATTGATTAAAACGACAACTTCTCACACTTATCTTGTTGATGGTACCAAAATGTATGCTCTTTGGCCCAGCAACGTTTTTTGGCAAAGATTTGGTTTTTCTTCTTCGTATGTGGAAACAGTTTCTTTGGCCACCTTGAATAATTTCACTAATAAGGGTTGGCTTAAAGGTCTAATTAGGGCCGGATCTTCAGGCAGTGTCTATTATATTGATTATAATCGGCGTTATAAAGTTTGGCCGTCAACAATATTTTATAAACGTTGGGGTTTTTCTTCTTCAGATGTTTTAAATGTTTCTTCATCCTTACTTTCTTGTTATAACAATGCGGGTTGGCTCTCGGGTATTGTCAAGGGAGAGACCTCTAACCAGGCTTATTATATTGATCGCGGTGGTAGAAAATATGCCATTTGGTCTAGCTCAGTATTTTGGGAAAGATGGGGCTTTAGATATACGGATGCGGTTAGAATTTCCAATGCCCAATTAGCCTATATGACAAATGCGGGTCGCCTTAATGGCTTGGTACGCAGCCAATCAAATAGCCAGTTATATTATATTGATAATGGTGGTGCTAAATATAGAGTTCCTTTTGGGTCATCTTTTTGGTCTAATTGGAATTTTAATCTTTCAGATGTCAGCACAATTTCTAATGAGCAATTAGCTTATATGCAAAACAGGGGTGATTTAAGTTTGTTTGCGCGTGGTAATATATTATCGGCTGTTTGCAAAATGCGGCAAGGCAGATGTTTTTCTGCTAATCCTTCAACTAACTCAGTTTCCACCTTAACTCAAGGGCAATTTGATTATTTACGTAGATTATAAAGTTGATTTTGGTGGTGTTTTAGCTCTAAAATAGGGATATGTCTTATTCGCGAGCAGTTTTTTTAGGCACATTCAGTCAGGCAATAGCTAAAATAATCTCTATTTTGGTTGGAGTTGTTAGTGTTGTTTTGTTGACTCGTTATCTTGGGCCAAGCGGCTATGGCCAGTTTAATACGGCTATTGTTTTTGTCAGTTTCTTATCTGTTTTAGGAGATTTGGGGGTGCAATCTATTTTAGTAAGAGAACTTTCTCAACATCCTAAAGACAAAAATAAAATTTTGGGTAATATTTTTGTTTGGCGTTTATTTTCAGCTCTCTTAATGTTTTTCATTATTGTTTCAGCTAGTCGTTTTATACCCTATGACCAATTAGTTAAACTTTTAATAATTATTGAAACTTTGCGTAGTACCATTTTTCTTTTTAGAACTTTTTTCACTGCTCCCTTGCAGTGGCAATTACGGATGGATTTATCGGCTTGGGGAGAGATTATCGGCCGCCTTAGTTATCTTGTAATGGTTATTTTAGTGGTT
>Ga0265297_10007560_pt1 | contig 14979 bp, 11 predicted proteins | sample Munlanlwell13791_FD_192502 | JGI IMG/M metagenome (GOLD analysis project Ga0265297, IMG submission 192502) | Leachate microbial communities from a municipal landfill in Southern Ontario, Canada - Leachate well 137-91 | ecosystem: Engineered > Solid waste > Landfill > Unclassified | place... | reverse complement strand
AAGTCGAGCCTCCTGTCCCTGGTGGCGGGCGCGCGCGCCCTGCAATCGGGCGAGATCCTGGTGCTCGGCGGCGACATGGCCTCGGGCCGGCACCGCCAGGCGGTCTGCCCGCGCATCGCCTTCATGCCCCAGGGCCTCGGCCGGAACCTCTATCCGACCCTCTCGGTCTGGGAGAACGTCGATTTCTTCGCCCGCCTGTTCGGCCACGACCGGCGCGAACGCGAGGCCCGCATCCGCCACCTGCTCGAACGCACGGGCCTCGCCCCCTTCGCCGACCGGCCGGCCGGCCAGCTCTCGGGCGGCATGAAGCAGAAGCTGGGGCTGTGCTGCGCCCTGATCCATGATCCCGACCTGCTGATTCTGGACGAGCCCACGACCGGCGTCGATCCCCTGTCGCGGCGCCAGTTCTGGGACCTGATCGATTCGATCCGCGCGGCCCGCGACGGCATGAGCGTCATCGTCGCCACCGCCTATATGGAAGAGGCCGCGCGTTTCGACTGGCTGGTGGCCATGCATGGCGGCCGCCTGCTCGCCACCGGCACACCGGCCGAACTGCTGGCGACGACGGGTAGCGCCGATCTCGACACCGCTTTCATCTCCCTGCTGCCGGAGGAGATCCGAAAGACCCATGCACCGGTCACGATCCCGCCCCGGCTGGAGGGCGACGGCGACTTCGCCATCGAGGCCGAGGGGCTGACCATGCGCTTCGGCGATTTCACCGCCGTCGACCATGTCTCCTTCAAGATCCCGCGCGGCGAGATCTTCGGCTTCATCGGCTCCAATGGCTGCGGCAAGACCACCACCATGAAGGTACTGACCGGCCTTCTCGAAGCGAGCGAGGGCAGGGCCCGGCTGTTCGGCCACGCGGTCGATCCCCGCGACCTGCAGACCCGGCGCCGGGTCGGCTACATGTCCCAGGCCTTCTCCCTCTACGGCGAACTGACCGTGCGGCAGAACCTGGTACTGCACGCCCGCCTGTTCGCCCTGCCGGAGGATCGGATCCCGGCGCGGGTCGCCGAAATGGCCGAACGCTTCGAACTGGCGGCGGTCATGGACATGCTGCCCGAGGAATTGCCGCTGGGCATCCGCCAGCGCCTGTCGCTCGCCGTCGCCATGATCCATGGCCCCGAGATGCTGATCCTGGACGAGCCGACCTCCGGCGTCGATCCGATCGCCCGTGACCAGTTGTGGCGCATCCTGATCGCCCTTTCGCGCCGGGACCGGGTCACCATCTTCGTCTCGACCCATTTCATGAACGAAGCGGAACGCTGCGACCGCATCTCGCTGATGCATGCCGGCAAGGTGCTGGTCAGCGACACGCCGGCCGCCATCACCCAATCCCGACGGGCCGCCAGCCTGGAGGAGGCCTTCGTCGCCTATCTTCAGGATGCTGCGAGGGAGGCCGCCCCCCAGGCCCCCATTGCGACAGCGGCGGTCCTGCCGGTGCCGGCCCCCCCGCCGGCACCGGCTCCCCTTTCGGCGCCGGCGGCAGGGCCTTCTTTCTCCTTCGGCCGCCTGTTCAGCTTCAGCCGGCGCGAGGCGCTGGAGCTGCAGCGCGACCCGATCCGGGCGACCCTCGCCGTGCTGGGCAGCGTCATCCTGTTGTTCATCATGGGCTACGGCATTTCCATGGATGTCGAGAAACTGCCCTTCGCCGTGCTCGACCTCGACCAGACCACCCTGAGCCGCGACTACATCCAGGAGATCGCCGGCTCGCGCTATTTCATCGAGCATGCGCCGATCGCCAACCACAAGGAGATGGACGCCCGCATGGCGGCCGGCGAACTCAGCCTGGCGATCGAGATCCCGTCCGGCTTCGCCCGCGACGTCGCCCATGGGCGGCAGGTCACCCTGGGCATCTGGTTCGACGGTGCCATGCCGTCCCGGGCCGAGACGGTGCAGGGCTATATCCAGGGCATGCACAGCCAATGGCTGACCCAAAAGGCGCGCATGCTCCATGGCGATGCCGCGACGACGGGGCTCTTCAGCGTCGAGACCCGCTACCGCTACAACCCGGATGTGAAAAGCCTGGTCGCCATGGTGCCGGCGGTGATCCCCATCCTGCTCATGATGATCCCGGCCATGCTGACGGCGCTCTCCGTGGTGCGGGAGAAGGAGCTCGGCTCGATCGTCAATTTCTACGTGACGCCGACGACCCGGCTGGAATTCCTCCTTGGCAAGCAGCTTCCCTATGTCCTGCTCGCCATGCTGAACTGGCTCCTGCTCACCGTGCTGGCGATCACCGTGTTCGGTGTGCCCTTCACCGGCAGCTTTCTGGCCTTCGGGCTCGGGGCGCTGCTCTACGTCATATCGACGACCGGTCTCGGCCTTCTCATTTCGACCTTCATGAAAAGCCAGGTCGCCGCCGTCTTCGGCACGGCCGTGCTCACGCTGCTGCCGGCGGTGCAGTTCTCTGGGCTGATCAATCCCATTTCCTCGCTGGAGGGGGCCGGCGCCTTCATCGGCCGCATCTATCCGACCACCTATTTCATCATGATCTCGCGCGGGGCCTTTTCGAAGGCGCTCGATCTGGCCGATCTCTGGGGCGCGATCCTGCCGCTCGTCGCGATCGCGCCGGTCCTGATCGGCCTCTGCGCCGCCGCCTTGCGGAAACAGGCGGCCTGACCATGCGCGGTCTCACCATCCTCCACCTCGGGGTCAAGGAACTGCGCGGCCTGTGGCGCGACCGCATGATGCTGGTGCTGGTCCTCTACGCCTTTACACTCTCGGTCTACACGGCGGCGACCGCCATGCCGGAGACCCTGAGCCGGGCGCCCATCGCCATCGTCGACGAGGACCGCTCACCGCTTTCGATGCGCATCGTCGGCGCCTTCTACCCGCCCTATTTCACCCCGCCCGTACTGATCGACCAGCACGAGATGGACAGCCGCATGGATGCCGGGCTCGATACGTTCGCGATCGACATTCCCCCGGATTTCCAGCGCGACGTGCTGGCCGGCCATAGTCCGACCATCCAGCTCAACGTCGATGCGACGCGCATGAGCCAAGCCTTCACCGGCAACGGCTATATCCAGAGCATTCTTTCGAGCGAAGTCTCGGAATTCGCCGAACATTATCGGAGCAGCGAGGTGCCGGCGGTCGACCTGGCGCTCCGTGCGCGCTTCAATCCCGGGCTGAACCAGTCCTGGTTCGGCGCCATCGTCGAGATCATCGATCACATCACCATGCTGGCGATCATCCTGACCGGCACCGCCCTGATCCGCGAACGCGAACACGGCACGGTCGAGCACCTGCTGGTGATGCCCGTCACCCCGCTCGAGATCATGACCGCCAAAGTCTGGTCCATGGCGCTCGTGGTGCTGATCGCCTCGACCGTGTCGCTGGTCGTCGTGGCCCAGGGCCTGTTGCAGGTGCCCGTGCAGGGCTCCGTCGGATTGTTCCTCGCGGGGACGGCCCTGCATCTCTTCGCCACCACGGCGCTCGGCATCGTGCTCGCCACCGTCGCCGGTTCCATGCCGCAGTTCGCCCTGCTGCTGATGCTGGTGCTGCTGCCGTTGCAGATCCTCTCCGGCGGCGTCACGCCACGGGAGAGCATGCCGGAGCTGGTGCGGACCGTGATGCTGGCGGCGCCCAACACCCACTTCGTCCAGCTCGCCCAGGCGATCCTGTTCCGGGGCGCGGGCCTCTCCGTGGTCTGGCCGCAGTTCCTGGCTCTCGCCGGCATCGGCTCCGTGCTCTTCGTCTTTGCTCTCGCCCGCTTCCGGCGGAGCCTGCGCTAGGCGGGCCTTCCGCCCCGGGGTGATCCGGGAGGTCTCGCCGGTGCCGGTACCGCGGGTGCGGTCAATGGGCTTGCCGTCGGCGCCGCAGGCTGCGATAGTCTGTTCAGGCCGGGCTCGAGGCAGCGCCCGGCTCCCGGCAATGCAGGCCCAGGATCCCACCCGAAACCGTTCGGGCAGGGGTCGTGGGCCTTTTTTATTGTCCGGCGACACTGCCTGCGTGCCACGGAGTTCGTCGATGACAGGTTCCCACCCGCTCGCCCGCTATATGGTCGCGGAATGCCCCTATTACCGGCCTGCCGGCAACGAGGTCGAGGTCTTCCGGGCCGCCCATGCCGAGCGCATTCCGATGATGCTGAAAGGCCCGACCGGCTGCGGCAAGACGCGCTTCATCGAGCATATGGCCCATGTCCTTGGAACGCCTCTGATCACCGTCGCCTGCCATGAGGACATGACGGCGGCGGACTTGGTTGGCCGCTATCTGCTCGACGAGACGGGCACGGTCTGGCAGGACGGGCCGCTCACCCTGGCGGTTCGATATGGTGCCATCCTCTATCTCGACGAAGTCGTGGAGGCGCGCCAGGACACCACCGTGGTGATCCATCCCCTGACCGACGACCGCCGCATCCTGCCGCTCGAAAAGCGGAACGAGATCGTCAAGGCGCATCCCGATTTCCACCTCGTCGTCTCTTACAACCCGGGCTATCAGAGCGCCGTGAAGGACCTGAAGGAATCGACCAAGCAGCGCTTCGTCGCCCTCGACTTCGACTATCCGGCGCCCGCGATCGAGGCAGAGATCGTCGCCCATGAATCAGGCCTCGATCCCGAGACCGCCCGGGTGATCACCGAGATCGGCCAGCGTTCGCGCAACCTGCGCGGTCACGGGCTGGACGAGGGCGCTTCGACCCGCATGCTGATCCAGGCCGGCCGCCTGGCCGCCCGCGGCATTCCGCTGCGCGAGGCCTGCCAGCTCGCCCTCGTGGTGCCGGTGACCGACGACCGCGACATGCGCCAGGCCCTGACCCGCGCCATCGACGCCTGCATCGCCTGACGCCATGGCCGCGATCGACGATCTGCGCCGGCTGGTCTCGGCGCGGGAACGCCTGGCCCCGGCCTTCGCCGAAGCCGACGCCCATCTGAGCAGCCAGCCGGAATGGGCCGACGCCTGGGCGGAAGCCGCTCTAGCCCTGATGCGGGTGAATGCCGGGGCGGCCTGCCATGTCGCCTTCTATCTCGCCACCGCGCGGCTCGGCGACGCCGGCTTCGCCGCCCGCCTGGGTGCCGCGGCGGCGGCCCTCTGCCGCGAGGCCGGGGCGGGGCCGGCCCGCGTATTGATCGAACAGGGCGAGGCCTTGCCGCGCGACACCGATCTCGCCCCCGCCTTCGCGGCGCTGGTCGATTTCGCCGGCCGCCAGCCGGCCGCGGCCGAGGCGGCGGCGGCCCTGCTGCCCCGCGTCCTGGCCGCCACGGGCGCCGGTGGTTACGGCGAATTCCTCGCCGCCGGGCTCCGCGCCTATGGCAAGGACCGGGCGCGTCTCCTCGCCTATGTCCGGCTGGAGGACCCGCTGGCCAAGGCGCGGCTGGCCGACCAGGGCCTGTCGGGCGCGCTCCGCCGCGCGGTGCCGGCGGCGCTCGGCTTTGCTGACAGCCTGTGGGGTCAGGAATGGAGCGTGCGTTTCGCGCCCAAGGCGCAGCGCCCCAGCCTGGCCCTGCCGATCCTGGTGCTGCCCGAAGCCTTCGCCGGCCGCGCGGCCGGGGACCAGGGCGAGATCGCGGCGGCCGCACTCGCCCATGCCGCCGCGCACCGTGCCTTCGGCGCCGGGCGCTTCGATCCCAGACGCCTGAAGCCCGTTCAGGTGGCGCTCACCTCGCTCGTCGAGGATGCCAGGGTGGAACTCCTGGCGATGCGCCGTTTTCCGGGGCTGCGCCGGCTGTGGGCGCCGTTCCACGACGTGACGCCGGATACCGCCCGCACCGTGCCCGACCTGATGCGGCGGATGAGCCGCGCCCTCTTCGATCCCGCCTATGAGGATGGGGAGCCCTGGATCGCCAAGGCCCGCGCCCTTTTCGCCGAGCGTTTGCCCCGTATCGACGACGCGGCGATCGCGCGCGAGATCGGCAATCTTCTGGGCAACGACCTCGGCCAGATGCGATTGTCCTTCAACGCCAAGAGCTATGTCGTGGAGCCCTGTTACCGCGACGATCACGCCGGCCTCTGGACCAGCGAACAGCCGCCCGACGCCGAGGCGAGCGAGATCGACGTCGCGGTCGAAGCCATGCGCCGGACCGAGCAGGAGGTCGAAGACGGCAAGCGGCGCGAGGACCAGGCCCCGGGCGAGAAGCCGGCCGGCCGTGCCCGTTCCGTCGCCGCCGGGGACGAGACGGTGGTGATCGGCCGCCTGCCCGAATGGGACTATGCCCTCTCCAAGGCCCGGCAGGATTGGGTGACGGTGAAATCCTGCCGCGTCCATCCCGGACGGCCGCGGCCGCTCGAAAGGGAACGCGCGGCGGCCCGCGTGCAGGCGCTGATCCGCGGTGCCCGCCTCGGTCTGCCCAAGCGCCTGAAACGCCAGGCCGAGGGCGACCAGCTCGACATCGATGCCGCCATCGCCGGGGCGATCGAGCGCCGCTCCGGCCGGATGCCGGACGAGCGCGTGTTCCAGCGCGTCTCGCGCCAGGCGCGCGACATGGCAACTCTCCTGTTGGTCGATGCCTCGCAGAGCACGTCGGATCCGGCCGGCGGCAGCGACGGGCTTCGCATCATCGACCGCGAGATCGAGGCCGCCTCCGTGCTGGCCGCGGCGATCGACGGGCTGGGCGACCGGCTGGCGATCGAAGGTTTCGCCTCGGCCGGGCGGGAGGATGTGCGCCTGATGCCGGTCAAGGATTTCGACGACGCTTTCGACGCGCTCGCCGAGGCGCGCCTGGCCGGCCTCGCTCCCGGGCTCTCCACCCGGCTCGGGGCGGCGCTGCGGCAGGCCGGGCGGCGCCTCGCGGAACAACGGGCGTGGCGCCGGGTCGCCATCGTCATCACCGACGGCGAGCCCTTCGATGTCGACTGCGACGATGCCCGTTACCTGACCGAGGATGCCCGCCATGCCGTGCAGGAATTGCGGGCGCAGGGGATCGACGCCTTCGCCCTCGGCATGAATGGGGCGACCGCTTCGGGGGTGCGCATCTTCGGGCGCGGCGGCTTCATCCCGGTCGCCCGCGCGGAGGCCCTGACGGCGGCGCTGGCCGGGCTCTACTTCAGGCTCTCGGCGCGCTGATCACTTGCGGCGCGGGGCCGGCGCCGCGCCCAGGGCGGCCTGCACCGCGCGGCGGAAGATCGCTTCCGCCGCGCGGTGTGCGGAAGGGGCATCGGGGGCTACCAGGCGAAGGCCGAGACCGGCACCATTCGGCAGGGTGGAGACCCCGGCGAATACGCCGGCCGCGGCGCAGTCGGCCTCCAGCGCGGTGGCGGCCGGGAGGCGGCCCGGCGGGGCCAGCAGTAAATGGCTGGCGACGACGCGGAACGGACCGACGACATCGGCCAAGTCGCATCCCGTCAGCGTGAAACGCTCCCGCAGCAGGCGTCGGCCGTCTGCGGTTACCTCGATATCGGCGGCGAGGGAGGCGAAGGGACGGCCCCGGCCGGTCGGATCGTGCCAGGCGAAGGCATCGCTGATCAGGGCGGCGGCGCTCGGGCCCAGATCGAGCCGGAGCGTGCCGGCGAAGGCAGCCCCCGGAAACAGCACCAGGGGATCGGGCGTATGGGCGAGGAAGCCGCCGGCCGCAACCGAGAGGATCACATCCTGCCGCGCCGGCAGGCCGTGACAGTCGTGCACCACGGTCGCCGCCTGGGTGGTGACGTGGGCAGCGGCAGCCTCGGCGACGTCGATCCGGCTGCTCAGCCGGTCGTCGCGATAGAGCCCGCCGGACGATGATTGCTGATAGACCGTGGTGAGCGCGGGGATCCCGGCGTCGAGGGCGAAGGGCCGCGTCATGTGGAAGGGATAGGAGACGTAACGCCGCCCGATTCGCGTGCGCCCGCCCGCCTGATGGAAGGCGAGGTCGAAACGGCCCTGGCGGGCGCCGGATAGGACGAATTCGGCGGCGCGCGGCTCGATCATCGGAACAGCAGGTCGCGGGCGATACGGTCGACGATGGCGCCCACACCCTCGCCCCGGCGGCAGTCGGTCAGCGCGATCGGGGCGCCCTTCCGCACGGCCAGGGCTTCCGCCGTCATGGCCGCGAGATCGACACCGACATGGGGGGCGAGGTCGGTCTTGTTGATCACCAGGAGGTCGCATTTCAGCACCCCCGGGCCCTTCTTGCGCGGGATGTCGTCGCCGCCGGCGACATCGATCACGAACATCCACCAGTCCACGAGATCGAGCGAGAAGGTGGAGGCCAGATTGTCGCCGCCGCTCTCGATCAGGATCACTTCGGCATCCGGGAAGCGGTCTTCCAATTCGTCGGCCGCGGCGATGTTCAGGGTCGGATCCTCGCGGATCACCGTGTGGGGGCAGGCCCCGGCTTCGACCGCGGCGACGCGGGCGGGATCGATCAGGCCGGAACGGCGCAGGCGTTCCGCATCCTCGGCGGTGACCAGATCGTTGGTGACCACGGCGATCGGAATATCGCGCCTGGCGAATTCCGGGATCAGACGCTCGATCAGCGCCGTCTTGCCGGAGCCGACCGGCCCGCCGATGCCGATCCTGGCGGCGCCGACCCGGGCGGGCGCGGCCGTCATGTCCTGGGGCAACAGGTTCATCGCCGTCTCCTTCAGCGCAGCATGTAACGCTGGGCGAGCGGCAGTTCGGTCGCCGGTTCGCAGGTCGCGAGCACGCCGTCGACGAAGACGTCGAAGGTCTGGGGATCGACCCTGATCTCCGGGCAGGCGTCGTTGTGCAGCATGTCGGACTTGCGGAGGCCTCGCGTGCCATGGGCCGGCAGCAGCGCCTTCTTCAGGTCGAGTTGGCGGTCGAGACCGCGCTCGATCGCCAGGGGATGCACGAAACAGGCGGACAGGGCCTGTTTGGCGCGGCCGAAGGCGCCCCATTGCGGGCGCAGCATCAAGGGTTCGCAGGTCATCAGCGAGGCGGCACTGTCGCCCATGGCGCCGTAGGCGATGAAGCCGCCCTTGACCACCAGTTCCGGCTTGATGCCGAAGAAGGCCGGGCGCCAGATCACCACGTCGGCCATCTTGCCGTCTTCGAGCGAGCCGACGTGATCGGCGATGCCGAAGCTCCGCGCCGCGTTGATGGTATATTTCGCGATGTAACGCTTGATGCGCTCGTTGTCGCCGAAACGGGTCGCCTCTTCGGGCAGGCGGCCGCGCTGGCGCTTCATCTTGTCGGCCAGTTGCCAGGTGCGGCAGATCACCTCGTTGATGCGGCCCATGCCCTGGCTGTCGGAACCGAGCATGGAGATCGCACCGATATCATGCAGGATGTCTTCGGCGGCGATGGTCTGGGCGCGGATCCGGCTCTCGGCGAAGGCGACGTCTTCCGGCACCGCGGGATTGAGATGGTGGCACACCATCGTCATGTCCAGGTGCTCGTCGAATGTGTTCACCGTATAGGGATTGGTCGGATTGGTGGAAGAGGGCAGGCACCAGGGCACGCCGGCGACGCGGATGATGTCCGGGGCATGGCCGCCGCCCGCCCCTTCGGTGTGATACATATGGATGGTGCGGCCGGCGATCGCGGCCAGCGTATCCTCGAGGAAACCCGACTCGTTCAGCGTGTCGGTGTGGATCTGGACCTGGAAATCCAACTCGTCCGCGACGCGGAGGCACATGTCGATCGCCGCCGGCATGGAACCCCAATCCTCATGCAGCTTGAGGCCCAGGCAGCCGGTCGCCATCTGCTCGACCAGCGAGGCGGGCTTGTGGGAATTGCCGCGGCCGAGGAAGCCGAAATTCATCGGCCATTGTTCCGCCGCCTGCAGCATCTTTCCGACGTTGAAGGGCCCGCCGCAGTCGATCCCCACCGTGATCGGCCCGAGGGAGCCGCCCAGCATGGTGGTGATGCCGGAAGAGAGGGCATGTTCGACCAGTTGCGCACTGTCGAAATGGACATGGACGTCGAGCGCGCCGGCGGTCGCGATGAGACCTTCGCAGTCGCGCACCGTGGTGGCGGCGGAGACGATCAGGCGCGGGTCGACGCCGTCCATGATCGCCGGATTGCCGGCCTTGCCGAAGCCGACGATGCGCCCGTCGCGAATGCCGAGGTCGCCCTTGACGATGCCGAGCACGGCATCGATTACCACGACATTGCAGAGCAGGAGGTCGAGGGCACCTTCCGCCGCGGTGACCCCGGCGGCGAGACCGGCACCGTCGCGCAGCGTCTTGCCGCCGCCGTGCAGGCATTCGTCGCCGTAGGCCGCGTGATCCCTCTCGATCACCGCGACGAGATCGGTATCGCCGAGGCGGACGCCGTCGCCCACCGTCGGTCCGTACATGGCCGCATAGTCGCGGCGGGACATGATCGCCATGGGTTCCTCCTCAGAGACCGCGGAAGCCGGCCGCCCGGGCCTTGTCGATCGCCGCCGCCTTCACGGCGGGATCGTCGGCGGCGCCGTCGGTCAGGCCGTTCAGGCCGGACAGGGTCTTGGTTCCGCCGAAGGTGGTGAGCACCACCTCCTTGGCCTGGCCGGGCTCGAAGCGGACGGCGGTGCCGGCCGGGATGTCGAGGCGCAAGCCGAAGGCGGCGGCACGGTCGAAATCCAGCGCCTTGTTCACTTCGAAGAAATGGTAATGGCTGCCGATCTGCACCGGCCGGTCGCCGGTATTGGTGACAGTCAGGGTGAGCCTGGGCCGTCCGGCGTTCAGTTCGATCTCGCCGTCTTCGACCACCAGGGCGCCGGGCTCGAAGGCGGGGGCAGCGCTGCCGGGCAGGCTGCGGATCGGTTCATGCACGGTAACGAGCTTGGTGCCGTCCGGGAAGGTCGCCTCGACCTGGAGCATGGGCAGCATGGTGGCGACACCGGGCATCACGTCCGCCTCGGTCAGGATTTCGGCGCCGAAGGCCATCATGTCGGCGACCGAGCGGCCGTCGCGGGCACCTTCCAGGATCTCGTCGCTGATCAGGGCGACCGCCTCGGGGAAATTCAGCTTGCAGCCGCGCGCGCGCCGTTTCCGTGCCAGTTCGGCGGCGGAAAAGATCGTCAGGCGTTCCAGTTCGGTCGGAGTCAGCAGCATTTCTCGGGCCTCAGTTCGAAAACAGGCGCTGGCCGCTCCGGCCGTGGCGGCAGACGGCGATGTCGGCGAGCGGCAGGAAGGCGGCCAGGGGTTGGCCGTCGGCGACCGGTGCCGTCTCGGCCGCGACCAGGGCGAGGGCGCCCGCGATCACCCGCTGCGCCTCGATGGCCCCCACGAGGCCGAGGCGGATCGCCGCAGTGGCGAGCCCGGTGACGGCGACATAGCCGGAGAGTGTCGCCGCCTCCGCCTCGCCAAGGCCGAGGGCGCGCCAGACCAGGCCCTGGACGACGGCCAGGTGGCCGAGTGCCGCGCCCTGGCGCAGCAGGCGGCGATAGGCGGCGGCCCCTTCGGTGCCCAGGCGTTCGTGGGTGGTGAGCAGGGCGGCGCCGTTCCGGCGCGAGCCGGTGCGGAAGGCTTCGATCGGGCTCGACGCCTCGATCTCTTGGTCGAGGGCGGCGAGGGCGTCGAGGTCCTGGCCGGCACGGTGGGCCCGGATCACGGCGACGCGGTCGAAGCCGGCCCAGCGCCGGCGGATCTGCGCGCCGATGAAGCGGGCGAGGTCGAGGGACCCCAGGCATTCCGCCTCCGCCGCAGTTGCTTCGAGCCCCTGCGAGAAGGCGAAGCCGCCGGAGGGAAACAGGCTGTCGCCATGTTGCAGGGCGAGCAGCAGGCCGGCGCTCATGCCTCCTCCCCCAGGACCTCGACGCGGCCGGCGTCGAGCAGGGGTTTCAGGCGCGCGGTCACCGCGCTGGCCGGGCCTTCCAGAGCGACCAGCAATTGCGCGCCGTCGAAGCGCACGCGCCAATGCAGGTTGCCGGCGTGATAGCCGAGTTCGAGGGCATCGGCGGTGGTCGCGGGGGCGAGGCGGAGCCAGAGCTGCTCGTCGACGCGGACGACGGCACCCAGCGTATCCTCGATCACCACCACGGCGCCGTCGTAGAGCACGCTCTCGCGCGGCAAGGCGATCAGATATTCGGTGCCCTTGGTGCCGACGACGCGAAGCCGCCGCCGCGAAAGGTCGGCGGTCGGGATGCGCAGGTATTCGAGCGATCCCTCGTGTTCCAGGCGGTGGAGGACGTCGTTGAAGGGAAACGCCATGCGGCTGCCCAGCACCTGGTTGACGTGGCGCACGCGGGGGGCGTCGTGGCGGACATCGGGGTGATGATCATGCGGCATGGCGTTTCCCTTCGTTCCCGGTCAGGAGGCCAGGAGTTCCTTCAGCTTGCTGTCGATGAAGGCGACGTCGACCGGGTTGGTGCCCGGCCCGCCGGCGAAATGGCCCCAGACCGAAGGCACGGGCACATAGCTCGCATTCGGCATGGCGGCCACTTCGTTCTGGCTGTCCTCGACCGGGAAATAGAGGTCGGTCTGGCCCGGCATGACGAAGGTCTTGGCCTTGATCGCGCCGAGTGCCGCCTTGTAGTCGCCCTTGTAGATCTCGTTGTCCGAGATGTCGCCGTGCTGCCAGGTCCACAGCATGGTCAGCAGGTTGTTGGCGTCGCGCGGCAGGAAGAAGCCTTCCCAGAAGGCGACCAGGAAATCCTCGAGCGAGGAATAGCCGAGCGTCTTCAGGTCCAGTTCCTGGCGGTAGAAGGTCTGGGAAAAGCCCCAGCCGGCATAGACCCGGGCGGCGGCGCGCAGCCCCTTGGCCGGCTTTTCGGTATAGAAGCCCTCGTTGAAGGCGGCGTCGGCGGTCAGTGCCGCCTTGACGCCTTCGAGGAAGACGAAGTTGTGGCGCGAACATTTGGCCGAGCCGCAGAAGGGCGCCAGAAGGTCGACCATGTCGGGATACATGGCACCCCAATGGAACGTCTGGAGTGCGCCCATCGACCAGCCGACGACCAGGCGGATGTGCGAGATGCCGAACAGTTCGGTCACCAGCTTGTGCTGGGCCTTCACGTTGTCATAGGCCGTGACGTCGGGGAAACGGCCCATGTTGTAGGGCTCGGGCGTGTTGCTCGGCGAGGAGGACAGGCCGTTGCCGAACATGTTGGGGATGATGATGAAATATTTGGCCGGGTCGAGGGCCATGCCCTCGCCGATCAGCCATTCGTTGTCGTAATGCTGGCCCGAATACCAGGTCGGATAGACGATGACATTGTCCTTGGCCGCGTTCAGCGTGCCGAAGGTCTTGTAGGCGAGCTTGGCATCGCGGATGGTCGCACCGCGCTGGAGCTTGAAGTCGCCGAGGTCGTAGATCTCGTAATCGAGGGGCATGGTCCTACCTCTGGAAATGGGATGAAACTATTTCGATCTCACGCCGGCTGGGCGCTGCGCACCGTGATGCGGCCGACGACCAGATAGGCGATGGCGGCGACGATGCCCGACGACAGGGCGGTCGAAAGGCCCGGCATGTAGAATTCGACCACGAAGGCGAAGGCGGAGCCGATCGCCCAGGCGACGAAGGGCGCAGGACGGAAGGCGCGTTCGACGCCGGCCGCACCGCGGGTCAGATATTGGTCGACCAGGATGATGGTGCCGATCGGCGGCACCAGGATGCCGAGCAGCGAGAGCCACTGGATGAAGAAGGCCCAGACGTTGGTGGCGGCGACCGCAATGCCGATGACGCCGAGCACGACGGTCATCAGGCGCATCTTGGAACCCAGGATGCGCGACCAGCCGGTCGCGGCATTATAGAGGCAGTGCGAGCAGACCGAGCCCAGGTTGATGTAGAGGAAGGCGAAGGCGAGCGCGCTGAGCCAGCCGATCTGAAGCCCGTTCATGTAACCGAACATGTTGTCGGTACCGAAGGGGTTGGCGTTGGGCACGGCGAGGGCCGCGGTCATCAGGCCGCCGACCAGCATGGCGACCAGGTTGGCGACCGGGAAGGCGCTGAAGGTCGCGATGAACGACTGTTTCGGCGTCTGCGCCCAGCGGTTGAAGTCGGCGGTGACGGTGCCGGCGTCGATGAAGAGGGCGAGCACCACGGTGAGGCCGACACCCATCGCCATGGTGGCGGTGCCGTTGTTGCCGGCATAGGAGACGATCGCGTCGAAAGTCGTGGTCGAGGCGGCGTGGAAGGCGACGAAGAGACCGAGCACGACGAAGAGCGGCACCGAGACCATGCCGATCCAGTGCAGCCCCTTCACCCCGATGAAGGTGACGGCGATATAGAGGATGCCGGCCGCGATCGTCATCACGACATAGTCGAGGCCATAGGTGCCGGAGATCAGTGCGCCGGTGATGCCGGTCTGTACCGCATACCAGCCGAGCAGGAGGGTGGAGAGCAGGCCCGAGGCGGCGACATAACCCTTGTGGCCGAACACGCGGCTGGCGATCAGGGCGAAATTCTCGCCCGAGCGGGCGCCCAGGTGCCCGAGTGCCGCGACATAGCCGAGCATGATCAGGTTACCGATCACCATGGCGGTGACAGCCCTGGTGAAACCCATGCCCAGAACCAGGATGGAACCCGTCATGGCCCCCGTGATGATCATCGGGAACCCGGCCCAGACCATCACCATGGAGAACAGCGGGTGCCTCGCGTGCTGGGGCACCGGGGTGTGTTCGTACTCGTCGGCGAGTACCTGTTCGGCATCGACAGTATTGCTCATGACATTCCTCCGTGGACGCTAATGCACAGGACGCGGGGGACGCCGGCAGGCGTGCGCATTCGCCTGCCGGATCTCTTGAGCGCTGGTTTTTCGGTCAGCGATGCGTGGCTTTGTTGGGGATGCCGTCGATCGGGCATTCCTCGTGACCGACGGTGTCGCGCGTGAAGCTCTCCACCATCTCGCGGGTGCCTTCGGGATCGGTGATCCACTTCGTATAGAAGTCGTAGGGGCAGGCGGCCACGCCCTTGTCGCCGTCGCCCGAATTGATCATCCCCGTGTAACCGCGGTGGACCAGCTTGAACAGGTGGTTGTTCGACTGGCCGACGCGGCGGGCGTCGCGGATCAGCGACTTGGAGAGCTGGGCATATTGGATGCCGTATTCCTCCTCGCCGCATTCGCCTAGCGTCCGGCCGTCGAAGCCGACGATCGCGGAATGGCCGAAATAGGTGTAGACGCCGTCGAAGCCGGCGGTATTGGCGACCGCGACATAGACGTTGTTGGCCCA
>Ga0265297_10007559_pt1 | contig 14982 bp, 18 predicted proteins | sample Munlanlwell13791_FD_192502 | JGI IMG/M metagenome (GOLD analysis project Ga0265297, IMG submission 192502) | Leachate microbial communities from a municipal landfill in Southern Ontario, Canada - Leachate well 137-91 | ecosystem: Engineered > Solid waste > Landfill > Unclassified | place... | reverse complement strand
AGTAAAGAAATACTTGGCATAATTAATTCCTCCTTATTATTCGATTGAATAGACTATTCCGTGTGAGTAAATCCAAGAATCATAAACATAAGTAAATGTCTGTACTACCGTAAATGTCTCCGGATCAATTTTATATAACCTACCATAGACATAATCCGAAGTACCACCGGTCCAATATAGATAATCGGTATCTTCTTGAATCATCATTTTAGTTTTAAGAAATAAATAAACTCCCGAAACAACCACATTTTCATAAGCAAATACAGCATACTCGTTTTCTGCATCAGAATCTATGGTTCCTAACAAACTTAAATCAGTAAAATCAAATTTTCCTATTTTATAAACGCCGCCAGAACGATAGCCGCAAAATATATAGCCTCCACTATACTGGATAAAATCCGTAACTGTTGTTACAGGAGAAAGAAGTTCGTAATAACACGATTCAGTCAATGTAGTAGGATCGATTTTTAGTAATCTACTTCTCCACACTGAATCTATATATACATATACAATAGCGAATAAATACCCATTAAAATATTCTAACGCATGATATACCATATAGTCATATAATCTCATAGTATTCACAACACTAAGATCAGCCGCAGAAAAAACAGTTACTTCGTGTTGATCATTACGAGTGGCACTAAAACTCGTAGTAGTATATATATAAGTTCCATCATTTGTTGTTACCGGTAATAATTCATTTGATTTATAGACATAGACGTAACCACTAAAAGCAACCTTAGCTACGATAGCTTTTGTTGCTACATCAAACTTATACATATATCTTTCGTTTGTTCCTACGTTCCAGTCACCTTGCCAGTAAAGATAATTACCAATTCTTGTGGCATTTCCTACCCCTATCTTTAACCAGTCAGCCCATACTGTAGGATATGTAGCATCCGTTGCAGACGGAAAAGACCAACTACCACTATACCTAAGTGTCGTCTTATCTAAAAAAGTAATTCCTTTATCGGTTGTACTACTGGATATTCGATTAGCAAAAAGAATATTGTTTCCTACAGTACATATTGGATAAATAATATCTCTTTGTACTCTTGTACTTTGACTCATATCATTACTAAATATTCTAAGCCAATCTCCAGTATAATCAGGAGCAAAAATACTAAAGACAGCAATATTCGCTTCATCAAATCCAAATTCTTCTAATTGTGCATTTGATCTCCCCTCTTTCGTCTTGTAAGTGAATTCAATTATATGTTTAGGATGTTCTTTATCCAAAGTTATTATATAACTTCTATCAGATAATTGTTCGAAACTTACAATACTTCCTCTCGTAACATTACAATTTACACTCGACCCAATAATTTCTTCCTCTAATTTATTTGGATTAACCGTAATAGTAATTCTATTATCATCCTGAACACATATAAGACTATCATCATTAGGAAGAAGCTGTTTTGTACCAAGCTTAGAGGGATTAGAAAAGGGAGCATTAGATACTACTTCACTCTCCTTTACAGGAAAAATCTCATTCCCTTCTTTCTTATATCTTCCTCTATTAGTTAACATACGGCAACCCTCTAATCTCAAGCTCATACTGCACAGAATATATCTCCATCTGTACATCTACTGTATTAGACGAAGCCTCATATTGTACTGTCTTACATGCTTCAGTATTAGGCTCTATCCTCGGATAAGATATGGCATAACCACTATTGGCCATGTTCATCGTAGCTGGATTTGTAACAGTTGTTCCTGTACTTGCCTGATCTTTAAATACCTTAGAAGTAATACTACCTGTTGCTGCTTTAACTATGGCCCATAACTTCCTAAGCGTAAAGTACATAATCGCTGTTGCTTCACTTCGCGGATAATCAGCATCCTGTCTTACCGCAGCAATGGCTCTGGTCTTTACTGAGTGATCAATAGCCACCGAAGCATTCGCTGCACTCTTATCATTCACTCCCTGTTCGAGTCTACAAACAAATCCTCCGGTCGTCCCAGCATACACTGACTTTCTACCGTCAGTACAGATAACATTCACTCCACATCTAACAGTCAGCGCTCTCACCCACGGAGGATACCAGATACCATATTTGTAGTTATAAATATACTCCCCAACAGACGAGCCAGCTATTACTACCAAATGGTATTCATTCCTCGTCGGGTCATCAAACGCCTGCATAGTCAATAAGTTTGCTGCTCCAATATATAGCGAATGCCCCTCATCAAACAGATAATCTATCGGCCCAGATATCTTATTCGGATACCTACCAGCAAACTCAAACACTCCTATTCCATCAGCCCAGATAGCAATGGTCTTTTGTTCTCCCTCATCTTGCCCTGCAGCACCAACCTCGGCAACTACTACTGTCTTCGGTGCCACAGTACCAATGGTATTGGCGATCTTTTGGAGTGTATAATTAAATGGAGAATCTCCATTAATCAACGCGCAGCTATTCTTACTTAACACAAGCAACGAATCATAAAACACTACTGCCCTTTGTATTTCCTCACCCTTACCGATACTGGGTGTATAATAACTATCCTTACCAACAAACACTGTAGGCCGTCTATACGCAGAATACCTGAGCCTATCAGGATAAAGACTATCGCCCCACAAAAAAGCTCTGTCTTTAAAATTCACTACTCCATCATATGTTCCGAAATCAATAGTCTTAGGTATGTAGGTTATAGCATAAACCCGAACATCAGATGAAAGTGTACCACCTACTTCCAATTTATACAAATATCCAGGCACCAGATCACCCTCAAACGCTATCTTATGTTCCGAGAAATACACTGGATCAGGACTCATATTCGAAGCATCAAAATACCCAGATCTATTAAACGAGCTTGTGCCATTACTCGTCTTATCAATATCAACCGAGAATGGAGATCCTTCCATCGGGTTCCAACTATCACCACTCCATACAGCACAGTAATCTAATTTCGCGCTTTCCGTATTCGGATAATCTTCATGAACATAGAACTGGAATCCGAATGCTGGAACTGCAGTCTTTATATAAATTGCCGCAGATGTAGTTAATCCTCCTAACTGCGCATACTGTGACTGCGATTCATTTGTCACACTTCCTGTAACATCCTTATACAGTGTCCCATTATATATCTTACACCCATCAACCCACAGATATTCTCCATCCCACTTAGGTGTAACATACGAACACTGCTGGATACACTTAGCAGATGAAACATATATCTTATTACTCAATGCTGCATCTAAGCATATCCTATAAACATAGCCAAATATCCCACCATACATCCTTGCAACATCACTATCACTATGAGTCCACGATATCGTACCACTCTGTCCAAGTGTCTTACCAGCAGATGCTATTGTCCCATCAGCCGTATCAGATACTCCAGTCCATTCCAACTTTCCACTTACTGCACCTACCCTCCAAGCACTAATAGTCACTGCAACAGCATTACTATTAAGTGTCCCATTCAATACCAGCGCAAGTCCAGATGCCCGCTCCTCAGCTATAACATGTATAATAGTTGTATGCCCAGCAGCACCTGCGTTTATAATTCCAAACGTAGTAGAAAGCCCGTCAGAAACTTTAAGACTATAATCCGACTCCGCAACCGTATCAGTCATAGAAAAGAACCCTATAACATACGGATAATTACCTCCCCATATAAGCGGCTTTCCAGTCCCATCAGCGTATAACCACCAGTCAGCAATTGTATCACTAAACCCAGGTGTCGTACCTACACCAGTACTCTCGATACTTGCTCCAAACGTCGTACCTGCAGCAGTCGGATAATTAGTTGCATCATACAAATTACTATTAGCCTGAGCAATAAAATGAGCATCCAAGTTCCTTGGGTGAGTATATGTATGCAGACTTGCAATCGTAGATGCACTTGCTAATGCCGTGGTATTATTCAGACTATACCCATTCCTTCCTACCCAGCCACCAGCAGGACCAACTCTCCTGACATTCTTCCCTCCACATATCCACCCAGACCTTAACAAACTTGCAGGACTCTTCCCGTCATATCCTCCGGTAAAATCCTCTTTGAATAATTGATTTCCCATAGTATATTATCACCGCGCGTTTGTTTGCTAATGAATTGATGTTTGTCTAATCCTACGATGTGCAGTCATCTGAGTTGAGATCCACTCTCTATATAGTTTCTGAGCCCTGCTGAGATTACTCATAGCAAATTCAAAATACTTAGGATCAATAGCTGCAGAGGGTTTGGCAAGAAAGGCAATGATTGCACTTTCCATTATATAATCCTCGGCTTCTTGCGGTAAATCACTCACAGTACCAAAGAGACTATCAGTACTAAATGTTCCAGTAACAGTAAGTGTCCTTGTGCTTCCAACATAATCACTTACAGTATACGATCCTATTCCTGTACCACCTACGACTTCAAGGGTCGCTCCATTATAATAGTCATTCGTTACACTTGGTCTCATAACGGATTTAATAACAAGCGTATTCGTTGTCGAACTTGTGTCACCAAGACTTGCTATCAAATCAATGATTCTTTTCCTGTACCAAAGTGTAACACCAGTCGTATAGCTGTCCTGATTTACTACAAGAGTATTACCTAATCTATAAGCCGTTAAAAATCTGGAGCTTGATCTATCAAGAGGATACTCATACAACTTTCTTTCTTCCAAACTTACTTTCAAATCAAATGGATACCCTGTACTTGTCTCTTCCATATAGACAGGTTTAGCGCAATTACTTGGAAGTGTAATCACGCTATTAGCAGGTGTTAATGTCGTACTTGTAAGCGAGAATTCTACTGGTTGAAGATTCAATTCCATCCAGGCTTTTCGTTGCGCAAGATTTAATTGTGCTAAGAGTGTACCATCTCCCAAAAACTGTGACGAACCCGAACCTATACCAGAAGATGCAACTGCTTCCCCTACACGATCTCGTATAAGTTCAAGCATTACATAAGCATTCATGTAACATCCTCCACCTGATGAGTCTTTGTCTCAGGTAAATGCTGGAACAGTAGTTGCATTCCTTGTTCATACTGTTGTGTCATCTGCTGTATAGACTGTGCTTCTCTCCTGGCAGACATTGTTCCCTCTTTAAGAGCCTTACCAATTATCTGCATCTTTTTGTATTCTTTAAGCCAACCACTCATTTGAGGAGTAATACGGAAACTCTCCACTGGTTTGTAGGGCATCTTATTCTCCTTTTAAAACTATTTTATTGACTTCATGCCGCTGGCAAGGAGTTGTTAAGATAAATAAATCCGCAAGGCATGTACAACTCCACGAAAAATGAAGTCTTTTGCCTGCTGTTCACGCGGCAACTGTTCGAACGGCACAATGCACGGATGCTGCTTCAAGTCGGGACGTTTCTCTACCCCGTAAACCCATCCGTCTTCAACCTTCTGTTTCATCCAGCTTATGTGCGACGCCTCTGGTCCAAAATCCCCCATCGTATGCAGATCAACACCCATACGAGCGGATGCCCTCTGCCATTCCGGGGCATCCTCCCATGAGGGTTGGCTGTTATCACCAAGTGCCTCACAATACGCCTTGTTCACTTCGTGTGCCGTTCTCGCGATTTGTTCCTTTGTCATAACTCTCTCCTAAATTATAAGTTTTTAAAAAGGTTGCCGCTGGGCGGGTCGCGGCTACATTTACATTACTGATCCAGAGTACATATTCGCATTAGGTGTAGTGCCAAGACTTCCATAAGTCCTTGTGACAGTTTCTTCGTTATCATCTTGCTGCTTAGCAAATGGAGCACTTGTAATACTTTTTTTAAGCGCCTTAAGATTTGGAGTATAATATCCCATTTCCTTAGACTTGCTTAGATATCTATTAAACATATCAGCAAGAATAGAACTGGGTCTCAATTGGAACGTCGCGCTTTCTTCGGATAAAATATTATCTTGAAAGAATTCCATATCATCCTCCAGTAATTGCTACTCGTGAAATGATCTGATCATAGCTCTTGGGTACTTGGATCTTCAGTACCCCTCTTGCATAGTCAAATGTATCCCCAACCATAGCGTGAATCTTATCCCTCAGAGCCTTCCGCTTCCGTCTCCGATCCTGTTCATCCAGCTCATCAAAATAATTCAACAGCTCGTTTCTCGTAAATCTCGCAGGATCCCCGGCTTGAAGTTTTAAAAGAACATCGGCTCCAAGCTCCCTATACGATCTCTCATTCGTTTGCACAGTTATCTGGTGCATCGGCTCCTGCCCAGGAATACATCTCCAAATCTCCCACTTCTTCGATCCCCAGTCCCATATAACTTCAAAGTTCTTATCGAGTGCTTTAAGTTGTTTCACAAATCCCCTATCCGGAACCATACAAGCATCACCAGTAAAGCACTTAAAATCCTTACCATAGGGTTTCTTATCTGTTCCAGACTCTATAATCATAATCCCTCCAAAGGAGAATCGTTACTATAATCATGCGATGCAGGGAATAAAGGCTTGCTATTAGTGAATAACTTATACGTCTCGTCTCCGTTTTTCCAAGCATACTCTATCATCCGTCTACGAATGGTTGCCTGTTCCATAGGAGTCTGTTGGGCTTGTTTCTCATCATATGCTTCATAAGTAGAATCCAAAAGATGTTCATACCTCACTTGATCCTGTGGAGGAAAGTCTCCCCACGTAGTAGAATCACCGTATCCTAATTCCATCTCAGTACAGGCTCTTTTAAGAATAAGTTTTACTTCTCGATTAAGCTTGGTTTCCAGTGCTTTCTTTACTTCACCGTGTAACTGTTGCGCTCTCGCCAGATTCGCTCCCATAGGGACATACCAGAATGCTCCGTAAAGATGCGGGCAGAACTCTCTTTGTTCCATACCATACTTAGAATACATTCCCATATCCTGTTGGACTTCTTCAACAGCAAAACATTCTTCAAGATTATTAGGCCTGAATACTATCTTCATACACCCGAAACACTTAGAAGGAATGATTCTATAGTAATTAAAATATATCCCAAGCCAACGATTACAATCTCTTGATGGATCTTTTCTAATCAATACCCAAGGCATTTCAGATTCTTTAGTCGTCTTATAAACAAGCTTACTCCTTGTCTTATCTATAAGAATCTTCTCTGCCCTAATAGCATTACTTACCGGAGTAATCAAATCAAGTTCTTTTAACAATTCGTACTGTGACATAGCTCTCTCCTTAAGAATTGGGTAACCAGTCGAGAGCCAGGAGAGAGCCTTTCTCAATACCCCCGACCAGTTACCCAAAGATTAAAAACCTATTTACCTACTAAGTTACTGCAGGATTAATTGCCAAACCAGCCACATTGGCTGTATTAGTCGAAGGTCCAAACCACAACCGAGCAATATTACCTACGGCTACAATATCTGTGGCTCCGGTAAAGAACGTCTTCTGATCAAAAATAAGACTGGAGGCTGTACCATTGTTAAAACTTACAGCATACGTCAGCGGAACAAGTGCATTCGCAGAAAAGCAAGTAAACAAACAATCCTGAAACAGTTCCCATCTATCTGTTCCACTTGCTACATTGATAAAGAATGCTCCTGCATTATCCGCAGACATAACAAACAAACACCGTCTAAAAACATTTCGGGCAGAACCACTCGCAAACCTAACAGCACAGTTAGCCGCACTACGATCAGCAGTATCTACACCAATAACACAGTCCTCAAAAAGATTCTCTTGGCCGCTAATATTAAGCGTATCATACGCTGCATTATCGCCAAGAGAAGCATCCATCGGACCACCAAAGTGACAACGTTTAAAGTAGTTCCTGTTACCACTTACAACAGTAGTCGCCGGTGTAGCTGTTGCGCTCATCCCCGCCATACCGTGCATGAGATACAGATTCTCAAAATAGTTTCCATACCCACTCACTGTAAGCAAATCAGCCACAATAGCATCGTGACCAATCCTAGCGCGGGTATTAAGCAACGTCGGAGCTCCCATACCAACTATACTACAAATATTGGTACTTACTGTAAGCCCAACAGCTTGAGTATGATTTTCCGCAGAGATGAAAATCTTATCTCCCTTACCACTCTCCAGCTCATTAATCGCTTCTGTAATAGTCGCCTTTACAGCTCCACCCTTATACCGAGACCGAGCCCAGTTCTCTAACGTCCCACCTGCCTTAGCCACATACTGCGTTCTCCCTGGCATACCCATTCCCATCTCATAGGCTTCCAACGCTCCATCAATACCAGAGGAACCATACTTGTAACTTTGAATTCCCATCTTTTTTCTCCTTGTTAAAAAGGGGAAGTACGATACCTCCCCTTTAGTTAAACGATCACGGCGTGATTATTTACTATGCTTCATACGCAATGTCAGTAATAACGCCCTGCGTATTCCGTCGCTTACAGCCCATTTCAGCGTATTGATAAATAACCGCTTCATAGGCGTCGTAGCCAGTAATACGAGAAAGAATACTACCATCTTTACTCATCCAGTCCCAGTCACTCATACGGAAGAAAGCCAGATCTTCGAGTGTCAGGAAGTACATCTCGCCGTCAATGGCATCCGGGTCAGCGGTAATAGGCACTCCATTAAATTCAACGCCTGTCCAGACATTACCACCACCTTTAAAATCCATCGTGTTAACAGTTTTACGACTGGCATAACACAGATCGAGAAACTCTCGACGGATGGCTTTACTGGTAATAATAATATTCGGCCCCTTATCTTTACCAGCCCTGTCTTCGATCTTATCAAACATCTTCTGCATAAGATTAAAGGTAAGAGCTCGCTGACCAGCATACCGACCAGACGCATGACTGTCGATCTGAGACTTCCACCAAGAGTATGTACCAACCGCAAGGCCCTGAAGGGTATCAGCCGTAGGCGCACTGGCAGATTTAAAACCAGTATACGTTCCGTTGGCAACTGCAGCATCATCGATGTCAGTGTCAGTAATAATACCCCTGAGGCCCATCATCTCAAGACGAGCGGCACCAGCAGCACTCGCACTGGTAAGACTTACAAGACTCGCAGGGCGAACATAGAATGTACCCGCGGCTTCAGTCACAGACGGATCAGTTACTGTGACAGTATCATAATCCGTACCCTCAGTAATCGCGCTTACGGCAACGTCAGAAGTATCAACCGTTACGGCTGTGATACCACTTGACACTGTAAGAACAACAGGAACCGCAGAAGCATTCTCCGACAGGTACTTCGCACCAAACGTACTACCGAAGAAGTCCCCACCAGCACTGTTACCACGATACTTTTTCTGCAATGTGTAAGACGTACCAGAGGCAGTAGACCGCCACCTTGCCAGAATACCATAACCAGAACCCCACAACTGACGATTTCGTTCTTTCAGAAGATCCCGTGTTACACCCTCAATCTCACTCGTCAGGGCATTAACATACGCTCCCCTCTCATCCCTCGTCGCTGCAATAGTCGGACCACTGACAGTAATCCGTCCATAGTGATACTTCATCGGAACCGTACAGGTCTTATATTTTTGGTAATCTGCTTCAGGCAGTGCTCCGCCATCAGCCCTCGAACCTGTACCCTTGGTCCGTCCATAGTGACATTCAACCGTAAAACTTTTACCTGATACATCTTCTTCATTAATCCGAAGAATATCAGACAAAAGATTCTCCTGATTTAACTGTTCTTGCACAGCAGGCAGATAAAAAGTCTTGAGGACTTCATCATAGTTACTCAGAATACCTGCCGTTGTCCCGGTGTAAGCCATTTTTCAACCTCCAATTATCTTGAGTGTACCTGTTTAAAATACGTTTTTGCAGCTTCTCCAGGTGTGACAAAATCGTCTCCCCGTTTTCGAAAAGAAAACTTTTTACCGCCGACGATATCTCTCGGAGAAGTATCCTTATTCTTAATACGTCTTACCTGTTCCAACTCTTCGAGATCCAACCCGTACTTATTTGCAAACCGTTTTTCCATCTCCAAATCAGTTTGATTCTTAGACGCAATAAACGCTCTTGCATGTTCATCAAGTGACTTGGTCCGATCTCTTGCAGCATGTGACATCAACTTAGTCGCTTCATTCTCCGTCAGTCCATGTTGAGCAGAAAGTTTATCCATCATTCTCTGATGGTAAAGATATGAACTATCGTTCTCCAACCCTTTAAGTTTTTGCATAATGGGGGCAAGCGCTTTGTTCACAACTTCTGCTACAATAGAATCATTAGGAGAAGACACAACCTTCTGACCTTCGTTAAACATATTGCTCATATCAGGAGCAGTACTTTGTGTTTCCTTTTCTACCAGTCGTCCATGACCGTCAATCACTCCTTTTTCAATCAAGTCATTAATCACCGTAAACGCCGCATCAGCATTTTGTGCATACGACTGAGCGTCTAAACCCCACTTCTGCATTGTATCCAGTACAGGTTTAGTTTTTTCAATTGTCTGTTTTAATACTGTAAGCTCATCCGGTGTACTACTTTGTTCACTCTTAACTTCCACTGGTTTGTTTTCCTGTTCACTCATCGCTCTCTCCCTTCAGATAAAGACATTCAAAAGACTTTGCCATCTCTACTTCTTCAAACAAAAAACTGACTGCATAGTGAAAGTGTCCTCGCATAGGGCCTCTTGCGAACCATCGCTGTAGACGAATAGGTAAGGAGTCGAACCCGTCGGACTCAATTCTTTCCTTAAGTTTTCTCCACGCGGATTCCGATTGTTCAAGTTCAGAAACGAAGTCATTCCATAACTCGACGACAGTTTCCAAATTGCTACTATCGTCTTTTGTTTCATCACTTTCTGTTTCATCATCCTCATTCTCACTTACCGGATTTAACAGCCCTCTATTACGTTTTACCATAAAATATTCTCCTTTATATTATTGTGGGTTCACATCCATCATTTGTTCAATAAATGCTTTATGCTGTAAGTTATGCGCCATAAACGCCTGCTCGATCTTAGCAAATTGTTTCGGATCTTTGATCTTTACCTGCTGATATATTTTAGACTTTTGCATATCAGTATGGACCATCATGTGCTTCATGTGATCGTCGTAAGCATTAACAGGTAATGTCACTTCAGCAAGTAATAACTGATTCTCCCAATCAGCAAGAGACTCGTCTTTCATCTGATCAGCAAAAGCCTCCTTCGTAACTGCTTCGTCCATTTGTTTTAACACTACACGCCTTACCGCCGGATCAGCAGGATCACCATACAACCCAGATTGATATCTTTCAAACACCCTACCTTCGCGGGCAATTCTCGAATCTGGAAGACTACTTTGTCTCTTAACACTTATCGTAGTATTGTTTCTTAAATCAGCTCCCTTGAATGTAAACACCTCTCTTTCATCATCGTCGTTCACAAGAGATAATATCCTTGCTTCTGTATAATTATCCTTTATCCTTACAATAATCCTTTGCGCCAGTCTCTCCAATGCCTCTTCGAATAAAACATGTGTTGGAATACTATTTTGCATATCCTGTTCTCTAAGCAACGATACCATCTCACCAGAACGGATATCACTTTTGTTAGTCCCTCTACTCACTTCATGCTGAGAGAACATATCTTCCAGTCCGGCAGAGGCAATTTCCAAGGTCATTCTATATGTATCCGGAAGTCCCTTTAATTGCATAACCTCTGGTTTGTATCCCATAACCGGAGTATATTCCATCAACTCCCCATGTGTATCATCTGGCATAGCTTCGAGATTAGATCCTCGTGGAACAAGCATCTTACCCCTGGCCATATACTTATTATACTCTTCAACAGATGATATAGTATTATTCCAAGTCATCTGATTGCCAAGAGACATATCAACTTGACATGAGCCATAAAAACTACCTGGAATATCTATACACTTAAAATGCTCCAAAGGATAAGTAAGATGAGGATAATCCATTACTTCCAATATGACACTATTACAAGCATAAACCGATAACCCTTTAGGATATTCAACACAAGGCTTAAGTCTTAAATGTATAAGATGAGCGCCCTCAACAATATTCATGTAAGAATTATTCGTCCCAGACAGTAACAATTCAAGACTTGGCCCTTTATCCATAACCGACTCAGCCGTAACCTTCCCTGCTTTCTTCCCAAACATAAGTACCAGTTCATCCAGTGTCTTCCAACGTCTGGTAATAATCCAGGGAAAATCATTCACCTCAATCATAGACGGAGATACTATAGGAACGTAAACTTCAAAAGGAGTCCATACCTTACAACAAGCTTCACCCATATAAACAAGTTTTCCCTCCGGTGTTATCTCCACAGGCCCCGCCGCTTTCTCCCACGCATCTTCAGCAAAACAATTACCTGTACCAAATAGCCATCCGGCAATAAGTCTAATCTTCTTTCTCATCTCGGCAGATTGCCAAAACGACTTAATTACTTTATCCCCTATCTTAGCCGATGTTTTATCTTCTTCAGAATTACTATTTGGTACTACACTCATTGATGGACTGGTAGATACCAAGTCAGCTACCTGACGTAACCACCTTGGAGTAAGTTTATTATCCGTCCGCCTAATTCTTCGCGGATCAGATACTAACTGGTGCAACGTATGACTCGAAGAGTTAAAAAAGCTCCATTGTTTATTAGCCAAAAATGCCAAGTCAAGAATCCACTTGGCCTCATAAGGTCTGCGAAGTGTTCTACCAAGAGTCAACAGTTTATCTATCTTCATCCACAGTGCTTCATCTTTTGTCCTTGCTCCAGGTTTAAGAATTTTCATCTTCAATCACCTCGCCCACAAGATTATCTTTCTGTATTTCATCATACTGCTTTTGAGATTCAATTATACCATGACTCAATGATTTATTATACCAATACTCCTCGGCACTTCGAGCAATAAGCCGATCATGTAAATCCTTATTTTGTTCCTGCAAGGATTTTATCTGTTCTGTAAGAGTATTAATAATCCCTAAGAGAATCTTTTCTTTCCCACTATTAAACATACATACCCCCATTAGTAAATTATCACGCCGCGTTTGAAGATAGTAAGGGTTATTTACCTTCTCGAGATTTGATGGTCTTAACAGTCTTAACTATTTCTTCTTTAACAGCATTATCTTCTTTTCGTTTGTTGTTCATTTTAAGGGCAAGAAAAAAGATAGCTGCTTTGTAAAGATAATCCTCTGCGCCGTCTGGAATAGGTAGACCATAAGCACGTCCAACCTGACAAAGAATCGCCATAACTGCTGTAATCTGTGTTCTGTAATTCGTAAAGATAGTTAATGGATTGAACATTTTACTTGCTCCTTCTTTTAAATATTGATTTTACTTTCTCTTTTGCCGCGCCACATGCAGCGAATACAAAAATAATTGGAAGTATAAATATTTTTGCCGTCTTTCCCATTCCGTCAAGTGGGCTACCTGTCATCTCATTTCCCCTTTACAATTAAATGTTCCTCGATCCGCACCCATACAAGCATCGCCGCGATGCAGATGGAAGCGATGAATCCGCAAATTATTTTGTAAATTAACTTCATCTTTGCTTTTTCCGTTCGCGTTCGGCTCTCTTTAAAATCTCCGTCGATTTTTTAAGCGCCTTTTTTCGAGATATCTTTTTGTCTATTTCGGTTTTCACGGCTTCCCACCGCTTCCGGTAAATATGCTCCAAAGACTTCCGGCAAGACCGGCAACAGACATAACTCCAATAGTCCAAAGCCGCGTTACAAGAGTATCTACGCGCTTATCAACTTTTTCGATATCCCTATTGGTCTGTGTTATCATAACTCCTTGCTGACCGCCAATTACTTTTTCGTTTTCGAGTTTATCGAAAATCTTACTTTGCAATGCTTGGATATCTTCTATCCCTCTAAGAATTGTTTTTTGCTGCTCCCTCATTGTAGCGATTACTTCTGCCTGAGTACAAGGTATTTGATGCACAGACGCGTTCATAATTTTCATTTACCTTTCTGTTTATTTTCATCCGCCAAGCTCTTATCAAAAACTATTAAAGCACAATCATACGGGTCAAACCATCCCGTAGGTGTAAAACCGTAATCCCACCGGCCCGGAACTATAAAATACTTCCCGTTTTTATTCCAAAGAACAAGCGGGATAAGCGTTTCCAGCGTAGCGTTTTCAGGCACTATACACGCCTGCGAATGTCCTGTTCCCCTGCTCGTTGGCCCTGTCGCCACCGCTGTTTTATACCCCGTCTCGTTTTGGTAGCTGATCGCTTCCGCTGTCGCCTTGTATCTGCAAACGAATTTAGCGGACGGGTAATCAGCAGCGCAACCGGATAGGAGTATTAAAAGGAGTATATAACGCATATCACCTATGGTTGAATCGTTACCGGCGAGCGATAAACTCTAACCGCAACGACTGTATTTGGGTTAAATCCGCTCTCAACGGAGGTCATGTTACGCGTCGAGCCTGTTTTGGTACTTGATAGAAGTAGGCCCGTTGAGGGGACGTTTAGATATTTTTTGCTTGAAATTAATAAAGAAAAATTGCCTTCCGTTCCGTTATTTAAAAGCATCAATCCATTGTCTGTGCTGTTAAACGTATAATAATACGTCTTATCTATTATTCTTGATATTAGGATTGTAGATAATGTATAAGAACTTGTTTTTGAATATAAACTTGCTGCTTGCCCAGAATTCAGCGTTATGTCTGCAACTATTTTATAAAGCGATCCAGAGTTTCCAAAATTATTTGTATATCCTACGCCTTGACCAGTTGTGTTAATTGCAGAATCAATATCATGCCCATTAGCGTTGACGGTGAATGTCTCATAAGCTGATCCAACAAGGTTTGTCCATCCTGTTATAAGCTCACTGTCAAGACTCTCCCCACCCCCCGCAGCATAACCATAGGCCGTTGCGGTTTTCCCTGCCGCATCGACAAAGACAATTCTTTTCCCGACTGCACCAGAAAAAGAAAGAGTGTCGTGGAAGAACATTGCCTCCGAATCCTTCGTGCTCAGATGGAGGGTTCCTGAGACAACGGTTTGAGAGTCGTATGTTGAGGTATTGTCTATTGTGGCGTCGATAGTCACATCAGGAGCCACGCCTCGATAATCGTCAAGCACTTCCGACGCGCTCATGGCATAGTTGACGATTTTAAAATCGGACATGCTGCCATTA
>Ga0265297_10007558_pt1 | contig 14983 bp, 14 predicted proteins | sample Munlanlwell13791_FD_192502 | JGI IMG/M metagenome (GOLD analysis project Ga0265297, IMG submission 192502) | Leachate microbial communities from a municipal landfill in Southern Ontario, Canada - Leachate well 137-91 | ecosystem: Engineered > Solid waste > Landfill > Unclassified | place... | reverse complement strand
CAGTTTTGCATTTTGGGGGTCATAAAAATCTTTAAATCCTCAATATTGCCGTAATCCGCTTGATTGGAATAAGAGCCGAAACGTTCCGCGAAAGATAGAGCCATTTTGCGCAAATCTTCCGCATTCCAGACTCGGTTCTCTTCCGCAGTAGAATCAAAATGGTTATATTGAACCTGAGGTTCATTATTTAAAGTTTCTTCCCTCAGCTTATTGGCATCGGTCTCAATTTGAGTCGGTGTCACCACTTGATTGGCGGCTCTTTGTTTCTGATTAAATATATACATGAAAACCGCGATCACAATGACAATAATGAGAGCGGTGCCGATGATAAAGATGCCTAAACGTTTTCTGTCGTCCATATAATATAAAAATTAATTATAATTACTTTTTTACGCCTCCCACTTCTTGACTGAGATTGGCATCAAATTGTTTCTTGGCCTCTTCAATTTCCAACAATTGCCTCGGATCGGAAGTAATCAGCTGATCTTCGGTGTAAGAGGCCACGACTTTAATGGCCACATGCTTATTCCCGGCGAAGAAAATACCTTCGCCCAAACCGCATTCCAATAGCAAATATTTCTCACCCTCGGTCAGCATAAATGTTTTCTGGACTAAATCAATGGCCGCCGGAGACTGTTTCAAAAGAATTTGGACCGAGGAGTTATTGACAATCGCTTGGCCGTAGGGTGAGGTTAAAAAGTCATTGACGTCTTGGGTGATGGTAGTCACTCCCAGATAATATTTGCGGCAACGTTTAACCAGGGCAAAAATAAATTTGGCGCTGTCCGCATTCTGCATCATCCACCAGGCTTCGTCAATCACCAACACCCGCTTCTTGGTTTCGCTTCTGACTACATTCCAAATATAATTAACAATAGTGTAAATGGCAATCGGCCGGAGTTCGTCTTCTAAATCTCGGACCGAGAAACAAATTAATTGGTTGCTCATTTCCACGTTGGTCGGATTGTTAAGCAGGCCGGCAAAAGTGCCTTCGGTATATTTTTTCAAACGTTCCGCCAATTCCCCGGCTCCTTCCATGCCGTCCAGGACTTGATAAAAATCGGACATAGTCGGCGGTTCTATTTGGCTCAAATCCGAATCGGGAGTGATATCCTTTTTAGCATAAGTTTCCAGCAAGGCTCGATCCACCAAAGAATCTTCCTCATTAGTCATATTGCCGATCATCAGCCGCACCAAGCCTTTTAAGGTAATAACCGCGCTCCGGATAATATCCTTCGGCTTGGCTTCGCCGCCAATGGCCCGAGGCAAATCAAAAGGATTAATCTTATTTTCACTGGACAAAGAAATGTTAATATAAGTTCCGCCCACCGCATCGGACAAATGTTTGTATTCATATTCCGGGTCAATAATAATCACGTCCGTTCCGAGCATCAAAGACCGCAGCACTTCCAATTTAATCGCATAACTTTTCCCAGCGCCGGAAGTCGCAAACACCACCGAATTGGCATTGGGCATACTGAAACGATCAAATAATATCAAACTGTTATTATGACGATTAATACCATAGAGAATGCCTTTGTCGCTGGTCAATTCGGAGGAAATAAACGGAAAAGAAGAAGCCACCGGCGAGGAGTTCATGTTAAAGGTAATAAACAGCTCATCATTGCAAAGCGGTAAGGTTGAATTGAATCCTTGCTCCACTTGATAAAAAGCTCTTTTGGAATAAACTAAGCGCGAACCGAAAATGTCCTCAATCTGGTCGCTCAAACGATCCAGCTCTTCCGCGTTTTCCGAATAAATAGTGACGTACAAAGCGAATTGAAAAAACTTCTCCGTTCCTTGAGTCAGAGAGTCGCGTAAATATTCAATATCCCGCAAAGCCGTTTCTCGGAGCGGATCGCGCGGCGCCCCTTTATCGGAATCGGAGATAATTTGAGCTTCCAAATTACCCACCCGATTTTTCAGCTGTTTCAAAATCAAAGCCGACTTCACCGGATAGAAAAACATGGAAATATCAAAAGTATAATTTAAATTGATAATCGGAGCAAACCAGCCCACGCCGATATAGCGCGGGTAACTGACCACAAAAACGGTCCGCAAAAACTTTTTGCCCAGTTGCATAAAAGTCGGATTGACTTTTAAGCTGGCCGGAGCGATTAAATCTCGGACCGACAAAATACCGCGGCGATAAGCGATTTCCTCTTCAATGATTTCCTTGGTCAAATCAACATTTTCTTCAATTTGAGAGGCTACTTGGATCTTATTGTCCACCAAAAAAACACCCTTTTTAGCCCCGGCTTTCTTCTGATCTGATTCTTGGTTGGCTTGTTTAAAATTTAACATAAAAAATGATAATTAGGATAATTAGGCCTCAACTCTGATTTTGTTGATGTCAACTAGCGGCTGGTTTTTGGAAGTTTCGGGATTGTAAGTCTTATAATAAAGCTCAATTAATTCTTGGGTATCAAGCTGATGAACATCAACCCCCAAAGACGAGAGCGAAGAATTGATGCTCTCCACCCGACGGTATAAAGCTTCTTTGTATTTCAAAAATTTCGATTCTTTCAGTTTCAACGAAGTCGCCGGCCGGAAAGCTTCTCCCAAAGAAGCAAAAAACCCTTTGCGCTGATCGCTAATCGGGCTATAAGGAACGATAACGTAAAAACGTTTGTTCATAATCTTGCCGATAGAAATTAATTCCTTGATATATTCAATATATTCGGCAGTTTGAATCTTTAATAGCTTATTGGTCTGTTCTTTTTCACGTTGATGCAGATACTCCAAATAACTGGCAATATTCAATTCCCGGGATTGAATCACAATTTGAATCATGGAACTGATATTATTCAAAAAACCGACGTAAGAGGAAATAACGGCGTTTTGTTCGTCTTCGCTCTTGAGAGCAAAATTAATGCTGGAAACCGCCAAAACGGCGCGCAAAGTGCCATCCCGCATAATCACGGTATTATCCTTAATCTCGGCAATATCCAGATATTGCTGGGTGGAAACCGCCACCTTGTTTCTAATCATTTTATTTTTTTCCGGCATGGTATTTGAAAATTATTATTTATAAATTAAAGATTCTTGATATCTTGATTGCCATTTTCTCCTTTATATTTACCCTTGGTATCAATAATCAGAGATAATTCGGCCAGTTGCGCTTCATTCAACTTCTTATTAACCACCACCTCTTCAAATTTAAATTCCTTCTTCTCTTTCTCTTCAAAACTGGCCTGCTGGTGATTCCAGACTCGGACTGACGGCTTCCTGAAGGTTTGGACTAAATTCAAAACAAAATAATGGAAAGGGCGACCGTTAACTTTCAAAAAGGCAAAAGTTCCGGCGATTAAAAAGACGGTAATGCCGATAACGAGAAAAAGTCCGAAATCAAAAATCTTATAAGAAATAAAAATTATTAAAGCCGCTCCCAAAAAAATCAAGAACTGGCGGGTCGTAATCGGACCGATGATTTTAGCCTCAACGTCAATAAATTGCGGGACGGTATATTGTTGCATAATCTTAGAACTTTAATTCACTATTTAAAGAAATAATCGCTTCCACTTCAGCCAGCGTCAAATAATCTTGCTTCTTGGCCTTTAGACCTTCAATCACTTGCGGAATGGCCTGACCGTCGTTCAGACTGGAATTAATAATCTTCAAATATAATTTATTAACCGGACTTTGACGCCAAGCGGTGACACCGGCCAGACCCTTTTCATAATCTTCCCCCTCCAACAGCTTGACTCGGCTCTTAATCTTCTTGGTAATATCAACCGGATCCTTGGCTATTCTTCTGAAATTAACCAAATCCATATAACGAAGCTCATCAATCGGATTCATGATCCTAATCGGCTTAATGTCCTCCACCCGAGGCTTCACCTTATTCTCTGCCGGACGGACTGGAGCGGCCGCCACTGGGGGTTTAGCTGGAACCGCTACCGGAGCCGGAACGACTGGCTTGGCCATGGAAATTAGTGGAGCAACCGGGGGTTTAACAATCGGAACGACTGGCGGTTTAGGCGCCGTCTTTTCCATCACCGAGGATATATCCGGTTTTTTGACAATATTAGGTAAGGCTGGGGCTGCCGGTTTAGCCGGAGCCAATTCATGAGACAAGTCGAGCCCGCCGGCCAATTCATGTTTAGTGTCCAAAGCGGCGGCTAAATTATAATCAGCTTCATGCCGAGTTGAACTTTTGGCCAGTTGACCAATCTTTTCAAAGACGCCGGATGTCGGTTTTTTAATCGCTATCTGTTTTTTATTAAGGTTAAGGGTTTTCTTTTCATCCAAAGCGCCCAGCAAGCTGTCCACTACCGGAGCCGTCAAGGAGAAACCGCCGGCCTTAATCGGTTTAATTAAAATGGGCCGAGTATCAATCTTGCCCCGCACCCCGCGCCAATATAATTTCAAAGTATTGGCCAATTTCTCGGCCAGGTCTAAAGACAAATCCAAATTCATTTCAATAATTGTCGCTCGAATAATAGCGTCCATTTCTTTCCCATAAGCATCGGGCGTCAAAGCCGGAGTTTCCTTTTTAAGCTCTTCCGGTTTGGGCTCGGCTCCCTAGGTCACAAAAAGTTGGCTTAAATCCATGCCTAAATAATCCGCTACACCTAAAAATACTTTCTCCTTCAACTCGGTCGCCAAACTTTTAGCTTTATCTTCGCTTAAAGAAAATTGATCGGATAAATGAATCGCCAAATCATTGATCAAGACAGTTTTAATCATGACCATCATCACCACCGTGGCTAAATCAACGCCATATTTTTTCTCCAACTCATCAATCACCCCCATCACAAACGGATTGGATACTTTTTCCTTGATCTTCGGGTCTAAGCTATTAAATTTTTCGAAATAATCAAACATAATTATATAATATTAAACGAGGGCGCTAAATAATTAACTCTTCTTTTGGCGTCTTTTAATTTCCTCCTTGACCACTCTAGCCTCCAAAGAATTAGGCGCATATTTGGTTAACAGGGAAATTAATTTGGAGTCTTCCGAATCCGTTTCCATCTTAGAAATTTCGGCCGGGGTCGCAATTGAAGCCTTGGGCGCCACCGTCTTCTTTCCGGCCGGAATTATTTCTTTTCTTTCCATAACTATCGGAACGGGGTTATCCTGGGGCTTGCCCAAAATCGGTTTTTCCACACTGACCTTTTCGACCGGAATTATTTCCCACTCTTCCATCGACACATCATTCATAGACTCCGGAAAGAAAACTAAATTACGGTACAACCGAAGCAGGCGACGAACTATTTTTCGTTCTTCTTCGCTTAACAACTGGGGGTTGGGAGAAGTCGCCAAATATTTTGATAAAACCACGGAATTATAAATATCGCTGCCGTTTTCTTTAATAAAATCTTTTAACCAATTGGCCACCGTCCCGGCTTTAGTGCCTTCCTCCCAAGTCAAATTCTGAGTGGTAATCACTTCCTGGTTATCAAACAAAACTTTATTAATTTTATTATGGAAGTCGGGCTTATTAGTGAGCAAATAAATCAAGGCGCCATTTAAAGTAGTAATTGAATTAACATCAGAATCATTTATTACGCCCTTTAGGCCTTTATCGAATAAATCCAAGGAAATATTTTCTTCTTCTATCGGATTAAATGTACTCTCATGCAAATTAACGACCTCTTCTAAATCATCAAAATTCTGATCCTCAATTAAGTCGGCCAAATCATCTTCATACGACTTATATATTTCCGGGCGATGCCCGCGTTTAATGATTTCCGCCTTGACATCAATCTTTAAAAATGAAGCCACTGGTAAAAATATTTTTCCTAAAATATCAGCCGCTAACTTGGACTGGGAGGGGGTCGGGACATTAATCGTTTTTAAACCATTATCTAAAACACTGAGATCAAAGTCGGCGATAAAGATATCATAAATCAAATTATCTAAATTGTCGCTAGACAATTGATAATCGGTTTGGATTTCCTTTAAAGCTTTTGCTTCCGGCGCCGAACTAAAATATAATCTGACTTCTTCAGATAGCTTATCCAGTTTATTTAGAAATTGTATCGCCTTATCTTCCATATTATATTTGTGAACATGAATAATTAATTAAATAAAATTAAACCACGGGAGCTACCGGAGGGGCTGGCGGAACTTGGTTTGAAACATAGCTTCTAACTGCGGTTAAGATAGACTTACTCGTAGAGTCCAGAGTATCCAAACCGGCATTGGGTAAAATGCTCTTTAAATGCTCGGCAATCTCTTCATGAGTAGATTTATCATTAATCTTCGCGCCATTAGCATCCAAATGGATTTTAATTTCTTGCAAAAATTGTTTGCTGGAAGTCTTACTCTTTACGGCCTTAGCTGTTTCACTGTCATTCATTGCTCCTAAGAATTCTTTCTTCTGGACATGGTTTCTCTGTTGATTTTCATCACCGGAAGGATTGCTCGGGCCAAAATGATCTAAATTAAAGCTATCGGTATAAGCCAATTTTTTCTTAGCTTTATAGGACTGCTCGTAATTCTTATTAATATCGGCGGTTTTAATTTCCTGCTGCAAGGCGAGTTTAATGGTGTTTTGTTGAGAATCGGAAGCGCTATCATATTGTTTCTGAAAATTCTTATCTCGCAAACCAGCCACGACGCCTCCAATAGCCGAGGTAATAGCTTCGGTGCTCATATCAGCCACCTTGATTCTGCCAGATTCCAATCCGCCCACAATTTGAGTGTTAGCATCATTTTTTTCTTTATCCGTGGCATTTGGATTTCTCAACGTGGCATATGGAGGAGACAACTCAATATAATTCTTTTCGGCAGCGGTATTCATAACGCTAGCTACTCGATCATCATTTTTAAAGCGATCGTGAACTTTTTGTTTTTGTTCACCGGCTGATTTAGAATCTGTAAAATAACCTTTTTCTAAGGCCACGGCCGTGGCGGCAGCATGTTCATGATGATCGCTGGTAGTCTTAATAGTATCCATTAATTTTTCTTTGCTGGCATATTTTAACTCATCTTTCTTAGTGGAAATCTTTTGAGAATTATAATTGGCGGCTCGATTCAAGGCTCTATCACCGGAACGACTAATATGAGGCATAGACGCTTGTTTTCCTCTCAAAAATTCCATGGCAAAATGACCAGGAACAATAGGCGACAAGGCAATGCCGGCAATCGTCAAAGCCCTGTTTCTAAATTTATCATTTCTGGCTTGTTTATCTTCATGCCCTTTAATTTCTGCCTCTTTTGCTGTAATATCAACATCACTCTTATGAGATGCAAAAGCTTTTTCCTTCTCAGCCTTAATATAATTTTTATCTCCCAATTTATTATAATCAAGATTCTGACCTTTGGCCTGAGCAGTTAGCCCAAGTTCTCTCTTATCTAATTGATCCAGGGCCTGAACTTTATCTTTAACGGCATTACCGGCCAAATCTTTTCCGGTAGTATTAATGGCTTGCCTTTCTTGTTCTATTCTAACCTTGCCCTGAGCCAAATCATCAATATATTTAGTTTTAGAATCTTTAATAACTTCCAGCTCACTCTTAGCTTTTTCAGCCTTCCGAGCCTGTCTTTGAGTAACAACATTTTTAACGTTTTTATAAGGCTCGGCAATAACTTTTTTTTCGATATTACCAATGGCTTGATTGGCTATCAAAGCATCTTCTCTCGCCCGAACAGATCTCTCCGAAGCCTTAGTATCTTTATATGACTTATAGGCCATTTGGACTCGCTCTATGCCGGTCGCCCGCTTCAAGCCGACACCGACGCTCTTCATGGCGCCGCTACCCATTTTCTGTAATTTGGCCATGCCCTTTCCGGCCATACCGCCGGCCTGTCCGCCCAGTTGTTGCGATATCTGCAAACCACCAATTAACATGGCGATGGAAATGATAAACTTAATCATATGATCCGGACTGCCCGCCTCAGTAATGGCGGCTGACGGACCGGTGGAAGAAGCGGCTATATTTGTCATCCCGGTAGTATCGGCCTGCTCTAAAGTCTTGCCGGCGTTCATTACCGCCGCCACCGGATCGCCTTCGGCCGGAGCGGTAACCCCGCCCAAGGAAACGAATGACAACCAGATAAAAAAAGCGAGGATCGGGCCGACAATTAAATTCTTGGAAAATTCTTCCCACCATTGAGACGCATATTTTTCTCCGGCCGGAAAAGCCGACAAGAGATAAGCCATCGGGGACAAGACGACATACACCCAGATCATAATCATCCGCATGGCGAGAACCGCCAGCATCGTCACTAAAGTAATCAGAGCGATAACGGAATACATCAGAGCTAACATATAAGCCCCGACGATTGACCAAGCGGTAACTTCTCCGCCGCCGGCCTCACTGGTAGTACTATCGATACTCATAATCTTGTCAATCCCCAACATATTGGTCAGATTGCCCGTGCCGATATCCTTAAAACCGTTAACAAAAGTGAGCATGATAACCTGAGTAAAATCAATAAAAACGCCACAAATCAATTTGGAAAAATTGATTAAGACGGCCATTAGAATTAATTTGGGTAGCAAAGTTTTGAAACTGTAACGCTCCACTCGCAAAATAGTGGCGAAAGCGATAATCAAGAGAATCAAAATAAAAAACATGTTGCAAATATCCCGGACAATAGTCCAGCCAAACATAACGGGAGTGGCATTGATGAAATCATTATACTGGGCGATCTTAATCAATACCCACATCACCAGCATAATCAGCAACCCGATCACATAAACAAAAGCATAAACTATCCAACCAATCAATTGGGCGACGGCGTCGCCAAACCAACTGGCCTGGGCCGGATTGGCCAAAACAAAACTGCCGAAAACCAAAATAAAAACCAGCAGGAAGATTGATTGATTTTTAGACAAACAAGATTTCATTTATTTTTAAAATTATTAATCTGAGAATAATCCCGATATCCAGCCGAAAACTTTTCCAATCGTACTGTTATAGAAGCCAAAAACCGTAGCCGCAATAACCACAGCTGAAATAACAATCATACCGCAAAAACCATTGGCACAGCAGCAACAGCCTTTTTCGCAAGTACCAATCTGCTCGCCGAACATCTCGGCCTGCTGCGGAGCGAACTTCTTCATTTCCGACGGTATCCACTCGTGGCCTAATTTGCAAAACATTTTCGGCCAGAGCATGTTGCCCATGACATGAATGTCAATCCAAATTATAGAACTGGTAAAACTAAAAAAAATAATATTCTGCCAACACCATTTTAAAATACCAGCGGTCGCCTCATTCATTTTGGCCAGAACGCTGGAGGCCGCCGCCGGGTCTTTTTTCCCGGTATCGGAACCGGAAGCGGCACTCTGTCTCCGGACCATAGAGCCCATTTGAGCCAGGGGACTATATTGGTCAAAATTGACCGGTTGCTCCTCTAATGAACTGTCGGAATCGGCCGTAGCTTTAGCCTTATTTTTATCCTGCATCAAACGACTGGCCATAACATCATCACCGGACCCGGCAGAATTTTGACCGCCGCCTCGATTTAATAATTGCTGATCAACGGCCATATTTTATTGCTAATTTTATCTCTTATCTATTCTCTATTTTACTATAAAATAAAAAAAATGGCAACAAAAGCGGGGGCCAATTTGGCCCCCGCGCGACAATCACAAAATTGAATAAAATAGAAGTTTACATCATACCGCCCATACCACCCATCTGAGCCATCGGATTAGCTCCGTGACCACCGCAATCACAGCCTTTTTCGCTCATTTTATCGGTAATAACGGCCTCAGTCGTTAAAAACATCATCGCGGCCGAAGCGGCATTTTGCAAAGCGCTGCGAACCACTTTAGTCGGGTCAACCACGCCGGCCTTGACCAAATCTTCAAACTTATCGGTCGCCGCGTTATAACCGATACCTTTTTGACCATCTTCACTGGCCTTAATGATATGATAAAGGACCAGGGAGCCGTCCTTGCCGGCGTTAGCGGCAATTTGTTTAATCGGCGCAATGACCGCGTTGTCAATAATCTCCGCCCCGATTGAGTCAGACTTTTTACTCTGGCCTAATTTCTCTAAAATATTGCCGGCCAAAATCAAAGCTAAGCCGCCGCCGGGAACAATGCCTTCGGCCACGGCCGCCTTAGTGGCGTTTAAAGCGTCTTCAATTCGATCTTTCTTCTCTTTCATTTCCGCCTCAGTCGCCGCCCCCACTTTGATCACGGCCACGCCGCCGGACAATTTAGCCAAGCGCTCCTGTAATTTGTCTTTATCAAAATCAGACTCGGCTAATTCCATTTCTTTTCTAATTTGATCAACTCGCGAAGCGATGTTTTCTTTTGTCCCCTGGCCGTCAACAATAGTCGTATTGTCCTTAGAAGCCACGACTTTGCGCGCGCGGCCCAAATCAGCGATTTGAACCGTATCTAACTTCAAACCAATCTCTTCCGAAATTACTCGACCGCCGGTCAAGACGGCGATATCTTGGAGCAGCGCTTTCCGACGATCGCCGAAACCGGGAGCTTTAATACCTAAAACATTGAAAGTCCCGCGTAATTTATTGACCACAAAAGTGGCCAGCGCCTCGCCTTCAATTTCTTCGGCGATAATCACGATATCTTTCTTGCCGCTTTGTAAAACTTTCTCTAACAATGGTAAAACTTCTTGAATGGAGGTAATTTTCTTGTCGGTAATTAGAATATACGGATCGTTGAACTCCGCTTTCATGGAACTGGTATTGGTAATCATATACGGCGAGACATAACCTTTATCAAATTGCATGCCCTCCACCACTTCTTTCTCCACGCCGAAAGATTGGCCTTCTTCAATGGTAATCACGCCATCCTTCCCCACGCTATCCATAGCTTCGGCGATAATCTTGCCGATTTCGGCATCGTTGGCGGAAATAGAAGCCACCTGCGCAATTTCTTCTTTAGTGGAAATAGTCTGGCTCATCGCCCTCAAAGAAGTAACAATTTCTTCCACTCTCTTTTCCATCCCCAAACGAATTTCCATCGGATTCACGCCGCTCGAAACTAATTTCAAACCCTCATGAATAATAGCTTGGGCTAAAATAGTGGCCGTGGTCGTACCGTCACCGGCCGCATCATTGGTTTTGGAGGCCACTTCTTTGATAATCTCGGCTCCGATATTTTCCACTTTGTCTTCCAATTCAATTTCCCGCGCCACAGTCACTCCGTCCTTGGTGATAGTCGGAGCACCATAACCTTTGTCCAGCACTACGTTTCTGCCTTTCGGACCGAGAGTAACTTTGACGGCATTAGCCAATTTATCCACGCCCCGTTTCAAAGCGCTCCGAGCCTCTTCATCAAAAATAATATTCTTAGCCATATGGTTATTTTTATATTTATTTTATTTATTTAATAATTCCCAAAATATCATGTTCGCCGATTAAAACGCATTTACCTTCATCCAGCTCCAACTCTTCGGCGCTATAACTTTTTTTATACAGCACTTGATCTCCAACGGCTACAGACATCTTGGCGCGAGAGCCATTCTCCAACAACAGACCCTCTCCCACCGCTAAAACCTGGCCTTTGGCCGGACCTTCATTTTTAACGGAATCGGGCAGCACAATGCCACTTTTAGTGGCTTCTTCTCTGGCTACCGGCTTAATCAGCACATTGTCATTTAACGGCTTTAAATTCATATTATTGCATGTTAATTATAATCCTTTTAGCACTCCAAAGGAGTGATTGCTAAAATATTTTAGCATATTTTAAACTAACGTCAAGATGGCCAAAACCCAAATTTTTTCAAATAAAAAACCCCGCATTGATGCTGCGGGGTTTAAAGAAGTATTAATCGACTCTTTTCATTTCGCGACTATTAAGATCAACGATGACCGACATCGGAACCATAATTTTTTCTAATTCCGGAAATTTTTTGATAATAATACTTTCCGAGAACTTTCTCAAAAATTTAGCCTTGGCAATAGCTCTTTTCTGGTCTACTCCCAATTCGCGATAGGGGGCTGAAGCTAAAACGACAAAGCCATCTTTGGAAATTCTATTACTATCCATATTGTCCTTAATAATTTTAGCGGCGGTTTTAATCGGTTCTGACAAATCAGGGCTGTAAGGACCAACGATAATGGCCGTGTTTGGCTCATGCAACCAATCAAATCCTCGTCCAATTCCTAAAATCCATTCCCGATGTTCCGAATCAAGGGTTTGCCGATTAGAATCTTTCACTCTTTGAATATGAGCGATATTCCCGATTACCAGTGGCAATAGATCTGAGACGATCCTCTTGGGAAAGTTAGGATAAATTTTAGATATTCTGGACATCAATTCATCTTCCGGCAAATCTGAGGATAATTTGGAAACATCCAAAATATCGCTGGAATTTTCACCGTGAAAAATTAAGGTGTCAGTATCAGTTTCCAGGCCGACAATAATCGGAAAAAATATTCCATTATTTTTTCCAAACATATCTTCCAACTGATTTCTAAAATCAACCGTAAAATTAAAAGCCGCTTCTTTGTCATAATGAAAACCGGCGCAACCGCGATGAGCATTGTTTCCGGCGGAAAAATGATAGGTTACCAGCGCCAAACATTTTCGGCCGCGACTAATAGCATAGTCATACCATTTAACCACTTCCTCGCCCAAATAAGGCCAACCGATATCAAACTTCCCCGCCAAATTCCTGAAAGGCTGTATTATGCCCAAAGGAGTATTGGTCACCAAAGGAATATGGATTCGTCCATCCATGCATTTGAAAGCGATAATTTCAGTCGGGTGTAAAGAACGGTAAAATCTTCGGCTCGGTTGAGAATCAATGAATTCCTGCGAATGCAGGTGGTTTTTTTGAAGAATCCAATCAATCTTTTTATCAATCGGCATCTCACTGATCATGTCTCTTTCTGTCATATAATGTAGGGATTTTAGGTAATAATTTAATTTTAATGGACAATCACAAAGTGTAATTGTACACTAATATTTTAAAAAGGTCAAGACCTATTTAATATTCTTTAGATTCCGCCAGCGCTTCACCGCCTTGGAGCGAGCGAGTTGCTTTTCAATCAGACCGCTGATTTCCGCAAATTGAACGGCGTCAATATCTTTCCATTTCTTCATTTCTTCCGCTTTCTGCCTGGCCTCTTCAATCCGCTGCTCATCCAGCTCCACGGCCAGTTCCGCCGTGTCCGCCAAAATCACAATTTTATTCTTGAGTACTTCCACAAAACCGCCGGAAACGGAAATCACTTCATTTTCTCCGGTTGATTTTTTGAGTTCAATCACGCCCGGACTCAAAATCGAAACCAACGGAATATGATCCGGCAAAATGGTAATCTCGCCCGACTGGGTCGGAATGGTCACCTGGAGAGCTTCTTCTTTCAAGACGATGCGCTCGGGAGTAACGATTTCAAATTTAATTGTCTTTTTGTCAGTTGCCATATTTAATAAAAACTATTTAATGTTAGCCACGACATCATCAATACTGCCCTTCATGTAGAAGTCGCCCTCACCCTTGTCGTCATGCTTCCCGTCTAAAATTTCTTTGAAACTTCTAATAGTATCGGCCAGCTTCACATATTTGCCCGGGTGACCGGTAAAAGTTTCGGCCACAAAGCAAGGCTGAGACAAAAATCTCTGCACCTTACGGGCCCGAGACACAATCAATTTATCTTCATTGGATAATTCTTCCATGCCTAAAATAGCGATGATATCTTGTAAATCGCGATAACGTTGCAAGATCTTTTGCACCCCGCGCGCCACTTCATAATGCTCCTGGCCGACGACTTTCGGGTCTAAAATAATGGAAGAAGAATCCAGTGGATCAACCGCCGGATAAATACCCAGTTCCGATAAAGACCGAGCCAAAACCACGGTGGAATCAAGATGAGTAAAGGTAGTCGCCGGAGCCGGATCGGTTAAATCATCAGCCGGCACATAAACCGCTTGAATGGAAGTAATGGACCCGTCCTTGGTGGAAGTAATGCGCTCTTGCAGTTCACCCATTTCTGTGGCTAAGGTTGGCTGATAGCCCACGGCGCTCGGCATCCGGCCTAACAAGGCGGACACCTCCGAACCGGCTTGAGTGAAACGAAAAATATTATCCACGAAGAATAACACATCTTGATGTTGCTCATCCCGAAAATATTCCGCAATGGAGAGTCCGGACAAAGCCACGCGCGCGCGTGATCCCGGCGGTTCATTCATCTGACCGAAAACCATGGCCACTTTATCAAGCACACCGCTCTCTTTGAACTCATGATATAGGTCATTGCCTTCCCGAGTTCTCTCGCCGACACCGGCGAAAACGGAATAACCGCCGTGCTCGGAGGCGATGTTGTGAATTAACTCTTGAATGATAACTGTCTTCCCTACGCCGGCTCCGCCGAACATGCCCACCTTACCACCTTTGACTATGGGGCAGATTAAATCAATCACCTTAATACCGGTTTCTAAAATTTCCGTTTGGATTGATTGGTCGGTAAACTTGGGAGCAGCCCGATGAATCGGATACCTCTTCTCGGTTTTTACCGGAGCGCCGCCATCAACCACTTCGCCCAGAACATTAAAAATCCGGCCCAGAGTTTCTTTGCCGACCGGAACGCTAATCGGAGAGCCGGAATCAACGACCTCATCGCCTCTCTTCAAGCCGTCGGTAGTCCCCATGGCAATAGTCCGGACCAAATTAGATCCAGTATGTTGCGCCACCTCTAAAACCAGGGGTTTCCCGTTATTGTCCACCTCTAAAGCATGATGAATTTCCGGGAGTTTTTCGGCAAAATAGACGTCAACGACGACGCCGATCACTTGTTTGATTATTCCAATGTTTTTCTTGTCAGACATATGTTTTATTGACAAATTATATTATTTATGTTAAATTATTATCAGTTGTTTTAAAATTTTAAACCATGAAAAGAACTGAAGTAATCACCGAAACTAAAGAGCGGATTCGTTTCTTTCGTTTCTTTGGATATTTTTTCTTGCTGCTGGGAATAGGCTTTTTGGCCTCGTTTCTTTTTGAGAACTCAGAAGGAAGTAATTTCATCGGCGTGATTTTTCTCGTCGTCGGCGCCGCTTATTTAAGGAGCGCTTATGAAAGGAACAAAAAGCTCAAAAAAA
>Ga0265297_10007557_pt1 | contig 14984 bp, 12 predicted proteins | sample Munlanlwell13791_FD_192502 | JGI IMG/M metagenome (GOLD analysis project Ga0265297, IMG submission 192502) | Leachate microbial communities from a municipal landfill in Southern Ontario, Canada - Leachate well 137-91 | ecosystem: Engineered > Solid waste > Landfill > Unclassified | place... | reverse complement strand
TTAAAATTAACAATTGGCGATATTTTTTTATCTGCTAAAAATCCATATTTTTTAAAAAATAATGTATTATTTTCGTAACTTATTGAAATTCTATCATGCTCTATTACATTCGGTAAATGCTCCTTGTTTATTTCATTTACAAAAGTAGAATCCTTAAATCCATGAAAAATAAATACTTCATTTTTATTAGATGGTAAAACTACATGAGTTGATATATTATTAGATAGATTATATGAATAAGAACTAAATTTGTTCATATCTATATATGATGATTCTTCCATATCTATAACTGGAAGACACTTACTAAAGTTATATTTAGATAAAACAATATTTGCTGAATCTTCATCATGCAATCTAAATATACCAGGCCTCGTATCTTTATATTTTTTATATAACTCCATTTGTTCTTCAAAAAACCATTTACAATTTTGATTAAAAAGAATAACATTGGTTTTTCTCCTTGGAAAAATTATTATAGGTATTCCACTTACTTCCGATAAAATATCTAATGGACTAATCCATTCTTTACTATCTAAAATATCATTAGCCAAAAGTTTATCATGTATATGAGAATTAATCAAAGGATAATTTTCTAATTCCTTAAAATATTTAGAAATATTATCTATGTTAACATTGACATAAATATCAGTATCTAAAAAGATAAAATTACCATTAGGTATAAAATCAATTACATCAGAAAGTATTAATGGCTTAGATGATATAACAGAAAAATCTCTTCCTTGCTTATCAATTTCACCCTTTTCAATATCAAATCTTCTAAAAATAAATTGCTCGTTTTGAGAAAAATGTAGTTTAGACATGTAATTGATAGTATAAACAATACATTTTCTGTTTGAAAATTTAGAAATAGAATCTAATAATACACTTGCTATTTTTTCATAATTTTCAGTAAGATAAGTAACAAAATAGAAATCATCCAATAATTCTTTTTTATACGATGATATAATCATATTTCCTATTTTTTGAAAAGAGATATTATTTTTATCAATAAAATGATGAATAAGCTTTTCCTGATCATCAATAAGTAACTTACTACCTGACCAAATTGATTCATATAATGGATATGATTTTTCAATTAAAAAATTGCATACCTCATACAAAATTTTATATTTAATTTCCGAATCTTCTTTAACTATTGAATTAAATTCAGTTTCATCAAATGAATCTATTTGATAATTATATAATTTATTTACAAATTCATCAAATTTTCTTCTGTATAACTTATTATATTTTTCATCATTTCTGATTATCATTAAAGGTCCTGATAATCTATCATGATAATTTTTAACACCAAAAGAAATTATATCATAATATTCTAAGTAAGGAATAACAAATTTATTAAAATCACCAAATAGTGTATCTATATCATGAAATCCCCAATATGAATAATTTTTTATTTCATCATAAAATATATCACCTAAACCACACTTTAAAGAACATATATTTCTATTATTAGAAAAATGCCAATCAATATTCATAGAACTATCAATCCGTTCCTTTAATTCACTTAAAGTTATATTAATGATTTTATAATTAGAAGAATATTTTAATTCTATTTTTTGATCTGTAATTAATAAAAAATCTATATTTTTATTGGATATACATGTTTCATAATGATATTTAAAATAATCAGGAATTTTACCGATCCAAAGACACATTAGAATAATCTTATTCATTAAAATATATAGTTTTTTATATGAGTTTTATATTAAAAAAAACGAAATTAGTTTTTTTATATATAACAATAAATAATATTTTAAAAATGCTACCAAGAGAAACAACTGTTAGACAATTAAAAAAATTGAGAGCAGAAACAAAAGGTAAAGATATTGGCGATTTAACTGTTAATGACAGGCTTAACAAAAATCTACCAAACCTACAATATATAGGTAATCCTGTTGATACAGATATCGAATCATGGGAAGAATTTTCAAAACATGATAGCCAATTACAAACAATCGCTTTCAAATCTAAATTAGTTAATAAACCCTTGGTAAAAGAAAATAAAAAAGAAATTATGAAAGATAAAGTTAATAATGTGTTAAATTTCCAAGATTTTGAAAAAAATTGGAAACCAGAAGATGCTAAAAAAACTAAAAGAACTGAGGTTGCAAAAGATATTTTAAAAGAAGATATTAAAAACATTAAAAAATTCTATGAAGATTTAGATGAAGATGATATTATTCAAGATGATGAAAATATTATTCAAGATGAAGACGATATTGGTTGGAATGATAAGGATACTATTCAAGATGATGAGGATGAAAATCAATATGATGACGATAATATTGAAGAGTGGCTCGGCCCGGACCCCATGAAATGGACTGATGAAGATTATGAAGATGAATTCGATGAAGATGAAGAGCCACATGAAAGTAATGAAGTTCAAACATTTGAATCATTTAAACTTAAAGACGTTGATAAAAAAGAAATTAAACAACCTGAATATACAATCTTAGGTGAAGAAAAAGAACCAAAATCGAATCCATTATTCGGAGTTGCAGCAGTTAAAGATCAAGAAAATAAAAAAATTGCTTGGTTTAATGACTTCGTAATTGATCCTAAAACACCAAAAGAAAGACCAATATTAAATGCAGGTCAATTTATTCATACTGAAAAAGTTAGAGGTTATGTAAATAGAATTGAAGGTAATAAAGTTTTTGTTGAATCTTTAGATGAACCTACCAAAATAATCGAAATTTCATTAAAAGATGCTATTAAACCCCCTGTTCAACCAAAAGAAGAAATTAAAAGATTTGATGAAATATCTAAAGAATTAAATAAAGAATTCTTAAAAAATAAATAAAAATAAAAAAAGCCTCAAATTGAGGCTTTTTTATTTAGAGCAAGTTGTCCGACTTGAACGGAATCTTCTTACTGGAAGTAAAACGCATTATCTTATGCTACAACTGCATTTATTTGTTATATATATATAAAAAGATTCTAAATGTTTTAATTTTTTTTTTAGTTTCTTCATCTCTAATATCTTTTTGATGTTTAGATTTAATATTAGAAAATTGGCTTATCTATAATTTCATGATTACTTTTTCTAAAAGTATATTCAAATTTTTTTAAAAGTAATTTAATATCATCTTCTGATAAATCTTCATGATTTTTAATCTTATTTACCAATTCATTACCAGAATTTTTAAATCTATATTCTAATTTTTTATAAATTAAATCATATTCTTCTTTATTTAGCTTCATTTTATATGTTTTATTTTATATATAAATTTTAAATTACCAGAATTATATATTCTATAAATCTTTCTATCAAGCATTATTTCATGCTCAGTCTTATTAGAATCATAACCTTCTTTTACTAACTTATCCTTTCTAAAATTAAATCTATGGTGCCTTATTCCATCTATTACATAATAATAATTTGGTTGAGTTTTTCCAACAAATTCAAATCCTAATTTGTTGTATAAATCACCATGTGACCAAGAACGATCTGCATATGACATAATCAATGATGGATTATAATTTTTAATAAAATAATTCAATAATTTACTAGCACCTCCTACAACATTAGTATTCAATTTATTACAAAATCTCAACAATTCATATTCATCTTCATTTTTATTTAATTTTTTCCTTAATTTAATAAACGTCATTAACGATAATAATTCATTATTAAAATATAGTCCAAAATTTATAGAGGATGCAGAATAACCCTGAATGTGATTATTTTCTAAAAAATCTATAGTATCACTAACAGATACTTTCCTAATATCACATTTCCTCGCACCTATCTTATTTTCATTTTTTAGAAAAATATTCATTAATCTATACTTAACAATATCTTCTTTATATTTCCATTCATCTTCATATATATGAATCAATTTTATATTATTTTTTTCACATTCTTCTGTTTTATTTAAATGATAATTATTTTCTTTGTTTAATTCATTATGCCAATACAATCCATTATATTCTATTGCTATTTTTTTAGCTGGAATATAAATATCTAATTCTTTTCCAGATAATACGGTTCTATCTTTTAATTTTATATCTTCCGAACATATTTTTTTAACAAATTCATATAATTTTATTTCATTAGGTGATTCATTACTCTTATATGGATTACATATTGTACACAAATCAGTTTTCACTTTAATTCTATTGTAATATAAACCAAATGTTATTTTATATAAATGTTCTTTCTCGCATTTAAACGTTAAAAAATTACCGTCATAATTAACTGCGTTATATTTTTCTATTATATTTTTTCGTTTTGTCTTAATCATTTTTAAACAGTTTGAATAATTCTCATCACCATATCTATCAAATTTAGTATTTTTACCTTTATTTAGAATTTCTTTTGATTGCTGAGGATATTCTACACCAAAATTTTTTAAACAAGTTTCTACCTTTTTATCTTTTACAATCTGATAATTAGATACGTTCTCAACTCCATATTTATCTAAATTAGTATTTTTAGTTTTTTGCTCAGCACATTTTCTACTACAAGCATAATATGTTGTTAATTTTTTAGTGTTAATATAATATCTATTTATTGTAACCTCAGATTCATTACCGCAAATATCACATTTAACTTTTATTTTAGCACCACTACCAATAGGCATGTCTGAAACTTTTATAGACAAAATCTCATTACCACCTTTCACAGCATAACCTTTTTCTTTAAAATATTTAATTTGATTATTAGATATTTTTACATTTATTTTATCTGTCAAAATCATAACAACTTTTTATTTATATATAAATAAAAAAAATGTAATTTTATCATTCACAAAGGAGTATCTTCTAATTTTTTCAATTCTTCTTTTAATTTTTCAAGTTCTTCGTGTTTTTGCATCATTACCTTCTTCCATTTCTTTCTATCAAAATAAATCTCACCCATTACTTGTGTCACAACACCCTGCTCTTTACGAAATACAGAATCATTTAAAGTTACAATATCATCAGTATCTATTGGAATTTGATGCCCATTAAAAATTGAATAATTTTTACCTTTAACTTTTTGACCCTTGTATGAATCAGCTGAAATGTTGAATTGACGCATGGTAGAGGGATATAGGCTTGCAAAATCGAAGCAGCAGGTCCATGTCGCCATTCCTCTTACTGGTTCTTTAACCCATCCTCCTTTAATTGATGAACTTGGTGCATCACTATATTCATCACTCTGTTCATCTCTAACAAGAACAATATTCTTTTGTTCTCTTAATTTCTCTCTTAAAATACCTTCAGTAAGAGCAAGTGTTGAAATTGAATCTTTAATTTTAATTTTACCTAATACAGCCATACCATAAAGAATATCAACATATTTCATCTTCATATGTATTCTTTGTACAAGGCAACTGTCAACTGCATTATAAAAAACGAATTTTTTGTAATCTTCTCTATGTAATCGTTTTAAATCACCTTCGTAATTAATTTTCTTAACTTCTTTGCCTAAAATTTTTTCAGATGCGAAATCAAGTGATAAACTCTCTTTAACTTTAACTGAAGTATCCCATTTTGAAAATAATTCCATATAATCAACAATAACTCTATGTGACGGCATTTCAGCATAATTTTGCTTTCCAACCGAATTGAAATTAAAGGGAGTATTCATCTTTTTAGTAAAAGAAGCAACACTTGGATCTATGCCAATTTTTCTTGCCCTTGCTACCAAGAATACCCAATCATATTCTATGAAATTCCAACCGGTCATTACCGGCATTTTAGGTACTAATTTATTGAAAAAGTTATTTAATAAATCATATTCATTTTTATACTGAACATATTTAAATACATAATTCGTTTCAAATTTTTTAAAATGTAAATTAATATCAGATTCTATCGATTCAATTTGGTTCTGAGATAAAGACTCTGTACCTATAACTAATATTTTATTTTTATTAACTATAGATATGGTTTGAATTGCGCTTTCTGCTAAATGAGGTTCAGGTTTCTTATCCAGTATTTCATTCTCTATATCAACAAAGAAAATATCAGGTTCATTATATCCATATATTTCTTCTTTTTCATCTTCAGGAAGATTATCTATAAAATCATATACAGAATAACGATTTGGGTATTTAGTATAAATTTGCTTCACTGAACTTCCATCCCAAGTTACATATTGACCTGACTTTTCTCGATCATCATCACTACATTTAATAAATTTGGTTGGACGACTCCATGACTTATACTTTAATTTAATTTGTCCAGACTTATCTATGTATGAGACAATTAGGTTATTTGAACGATATTCTACATCTACTAGCATTCAATTACTTATTATTTTTTAATTTCTCTTCTATCAATTTTTCGATAAACTTTGATTTATTTATTCCTTTTTCTTTAATATGTTTATCTAAAATATCATTTAAGTATGGATTTATAGTTAAATTAATTGTTTTTTTCTTATTCTCTTCTGGTATTTTCTTTCTCATTAAGTTTTTATTTTTATATTAAAAAACCAAAAAAATGTTTAAAAAAACATAAAAATAGCATAAAATAACATTTTTTGACTTTAAAATATTATATATACTAATAAAAAATGTTTATGAAAAAACCTGAAAATAAAAAAATTAAAATATCAATTACAATTAATCCTGAACTGCTTAAGTTATTAGATGAAAAAACATCAAATCGTTCTAACTATATAGATTGGATATTACTAGAATACTTTAATAAAATAGGTAAAGATACATCAAAAATAAAATTATAACAATGCCAAAAAAATTAACAAAAGAAATTTTTATAAAGAAAGCAAATAAAATTCATAATAGCAAATATAATTATGATAATACAATTTATATAAATAACAAAACTAGTATAATAATCAATTGTAATATACATGGTGAATTTAAACAAAGACCTGATTCGCATTTAAACGGTTCTGGTTGTCCTAGATGTATTAAAGTAAATAACTATAAAGATTTTATAATAAAAGCAAATAAAATTCATCACAATAAATATGAGTATTCAGAATTTATATGGAATAATTACAAAGATAAAATTGATATAATTTGTAATAAGCATGGTAAATTTACACAAATAATTAATGATCATTTGAATGGATCTGGCTGTCCAAAATGCAATAAAAGAATGTTAGATGAAAATGATTTTAATAAAGTAACAAAAATAAATAAAGAAAAATATGATTATAGTAATACCATATTCAGAAATAACTCTAAAATTAAAATTATATGTAAAAAACATGGTGAATTTGAACAAAATATTTGGTATCATTTTAACGGATCTGGCTGTCCAAAATGTTCACATAAAAACTTAAATGCCTCTGAATTTATAGAATTATTTAATATAGTACATAATTATACCTACGATTATAGTAAAACTGAATATATTAGAAGCAATAAGAAAATTAAAATTATTTGTAAAAAACATGGTGAATTTGAACAAACACCAAATCATCATTTAAATGGGCAAGGCTGTCCTTTTTGTAAGTCCTCAAAAGGTGAAAAAGAAATAAGATTATTTCTAGAAAAAAATAATATTAAATTTGTTCAACAACAAACTTTCAAAAACTGTAAATATAAACAAAACTTATTTTTTGATTTTTATTTACCTAATCATAATATCTGTATTGAATATGATGGTATATTACATTTTAAATCAGTAAAATATTTCGGCGGTGAAAAAAAACTTAAATTAACTCAATTAAGAGACAAAATTAAAACTGATTTTTGTCATCAAAATAATATTGAATTGATCAGAATTAGATATAATCAAAATGTATTAAATAAACTCAACGAAATTTTAGAAAAAAGAAACCTTTATTAGAATATTTTAATAAAATAGGGAAAAAATAAAATTATAGAATGAACAAAAAAGATAAATTTATAGAAAAATCTATAAAAGCGCACGGCTATAAATACGATTATTCATCTGTTAAGTATATTAATAATAAAACTAAAGTTAAAATATTTTGTAAATTCTGTAATGAATATTTCGAACAAAAACCATATCATCATACAAATAAGTGTGGCTGTCCAAAATGTGCTAAAAATAAAAAGCTAAATAATAATGATTTTATAACTAGAGCTAAGAAAAAACATCTAAATAAATTTAATTATTCATTAGTTGAATATAAAAATATGCACGTTAAAGTTAAAATAATATGTCCAAAACATGGTATTTTTGAACAAACACCATCAAATCATTTGAGAAAAGGTTGTTACAATTGTAATAAGTACAAAAAATCAAATATCGTAGAATTTATAAAAAAAGCAAAAGAAATACATAATGATAAATACGATTATAGATTAAGTGAATATATCACAGCGAATAAAAAAATTAAAATTATTTGTAATTATCATAACTATATATTTGAGCAAACACCTAACAATCACTTAAGTAAAAGACAAGGATGTCCATTATGCGGCAATATAAACAGAAGATTAAAAAGAATACAAGAAATATCTAAAAACAAATTTAATAACAATCAAGTTATACCATCATTTAATTCATTTGCATGTGAAATATTTGATAATATTAGTAAAGAAAAAAATATACATATTCAGCACGCTATGAATGGCGGCGAATTTTATATTGAAAGATTAGGATATTGGGTAGATGGTTATGACAAACAAAATAATGTAGTATATGAATATGATGAAAAACATCATTTTGATAAAAATGGAAAGCTTTTAGAGTCTGATATTATTCGAGAAAATGAGATAAAAAATTTTTTGAAATGTGTTTTTATACGAATAAAATATTCAAATCAAAATCAAGTAAAAATTTCAGAAAAAATAGACCTATTATAGTTAATATATAAAAGAAATTATATTATTATAATGGTTAACGAAAAAGTAAATTTTTATGGTAAAGTGGTTAAAATGCCAAAAAATGTAAAGGCGAAAAATGCATACAATTTCTTAGAAAATATAAAAGTTTCAAAAAGCAAATTATGGTACATTCTCATTGAAAAAGATGAAAATGAACTTCAATGTATTAAATATAATAATAAAATGGGTGTTAATTTAAAATTATTTGTAGAACAACTTAAAGAATATCACAAAAAAGATGAAAATCTATGTGAACATATTAAAAATCTTGATATAGTTGGAAGTGACAAATTTTCAATAATTAAAAATATACCTGATATAGAAGTTAAGCCAGGTAAAAAAATGATTACTTTTCTTACTGAAGAGCTTATACAATTATTGTATAAATAATTTTGAAATTTAAAATAAAATTCGTATATTTGAAGTCTAATTAAAATTAAAAAACTTCATTATGAAAATAAGTATGATTTCAATTAAGAGAAACACATTAATAGGCATTAAAATATTCTCCCTATTATTTTTATCAATATGTGCCGCTGCTTTCCTAATAGGTGCATTTGCATCTAATTGTATTGGTGATTTATCTGAGACGATTAAATTAAGTATTGGGTCTCTTGCATTTATATCTTTATTTGTATGGAGATTTAATTCATTTATGAATTATATTGAAAGAAAATAAAAATTTCCCGTTTTAACGAGGATCTGTGTGATTTAGTTTATCCTTAAAAAAGGATATAATATCTTCAAATCTCTTTTCAGTTTCCTTAATTTCTTTTATATACATATACGTGCAATTATCCGGATTTGCTTTTAATTCTTGATTAAATGGAGATATTTGATATACAATTTTGCTAAAATGAGTTTCACTTGGTCCACTAATACCTGCATTGTGAAAAATATATTTATCATACCACTCTTGTATATTACTAACAGACCAGGCAAAATCTAAATCTTTACTGATTTTAATTTTATACCCAAAATAAACTCCATTCCATAAAATAGACCACATATCAGCTGTCCATGCCTGTATAATTCCATTTTTATTATAGATAGATTCTGTATTTTTCATATGATTATAAAGCATTTCAGAATCATAAAGAACTTTATGCCAAAAATCTGCATTTACATTCTTTAGTAGATATTGTGCACCACCAGCTTCATTATCTATTGCTTCTATATTTTTAGGTGATACTTTTACTATATCACACATCTCATTAAATAATTTATATCCACCTTTATTTTTAATATATTTACTATCAATATATGATTTTGTATCACTCACATACCAATATTCATCTTTTTCCATTTCAGTGAAATCTAACTTTTTAGTAAAAGCAACATCAGGATCTACCAAAAATATATTTTCTTTGGAAAATTCTGGATGATCAATAAAAAATTTTTCAATAATATGAAGTCTCAACGTACTTGGATATCTCAGGCCTTTACGTTCATCTTTATATAAGAAAAATTTAGATTTAATTTTAGGATGATTAATTATAGCTTGTAATGCAGGACTTGGATTATTAGTTGAAATTAAAAAAACAGCATCGTTATCATATCCATATTTCATTAAATTATTTATTAAAACTAAACATTGCCATAAATAGTAATTATGATCAAACGTTGCACATATTATTCTCATTTAAGATTTTTATTTCTTATAGGTATAAAAAAAAATAATGTTTAACTAGTTAAACATTATTTTTAGAAATAATAGAATATTTATAATATACATGCCGCAGCGCAAGATGCTGCTGGTCCTGTTAATGACTCAGGAATAGCACCCTCACCTCCTGCACCACCGGAAGTAACCATTCTAATTATTTTACCAAAGTATGGACTTTCAGTATCCGATATATAATAATAATCAGATGGTGAATAAGTTCCAATTAATGATGTCATTTCATAAACTGGAGATGCTCCACAAGCTGGGCAATCATATATTTCACATTGATAATAAAATAAGGATGTTGTTGTGGTTGTCGTTGGTGCTGCTGTCGTTGTAGTTGTTGGTGCTGCTGTTGTGGTGGTTGTAGTTGTTGGTGCTGCTGTTGTGGTCGTTGTAGTCGTTGGTGCTGCTGTCGTTGTAGTTGTTGGTGCTGCTGTCGTTGTAGTTGTTGGTGCTGCTGTCGTTGTAGTTGTTGGTGCTGCTGTCGTTGTAGTTGTTGTTATTGGCACTTCAATAGTAAAAACAGCTTTCTGATCTGTACCTACTGGAGTTTCAATTTTAATTGTTGATGCGCCATAATTACCATAAGTATTTGGAATATAGCCTCTAACTTCAGTATCAGATATATAAGATTGAGAATCTAGCATATAATAAGATCCGCCAGCATAAATACTCGCATCTGTATAATATTTTGTGAATGAAGTTCCACTAATAGTAACTAATGTACCTTCGGGACCAGATATAGGCGTAAATGATAATATACTAGGATAATCTGTAGATGTTGAATAAACTTCAAAAGGAGTATATTTATAAGTTTCATATGTACCAGTGGCGTAAACATTTACCATTTTATTTTGTCCAATTCCAACAAGTCCTGAAGGAACATATGTTAGTAATTGAGTATCACTTACATATGTCGTCACAGTACTTAATCCTGGATATGAATTTCCAAAGCTAATTACAGAATCTGTTAGACCGGTACCGTAAACTGTTACTAAATCGCCAGCCTTTGCATAAACTGGTGAAATTGAAGTTATATATGGTGTTGTTCCGCCTGATGTATTAATTATAAATCCTGATTTTGTATAACTACCAGCAGAATTAACAAGTTTAACATCAACAATTCCTGTAGGAGATGAATTAGAAATTTGTGTTTTAACAAGTGATGTTGTAGCATCAGAACTTACAAATGCTGCAACATTACCATAATAAACAAGATTTCCACTACCAACCTTAAAATTACTACCATTCAGATTTACGGATCTGCCCCTATAATTTGATGTAGGATTAAAACTTGTTATTACAGGACCCAATCCTGCTTGAGAAATTGTATAATCAAAGGCTGATGATGAACCATAATGATTAGTAGCAATTACAGAATTAATCCCAGGTATTATATTGCTTGTTAAATATACTGAAAGTGTATTAGAAGTCTTCGCAAGAATTGTAGGCTCTTCACTACTAAATGTAATTGTAACTGAACCATCAAAATTAATACCTGTAACTGTTACCACATCTCCAGTTGATGCACTTAACGGTAAAATAGAATAAATAGCTGGAAGTAATCCTGTAGTCGATCCAGAAACCGTAAAACCTGATAAGGTTTGATTAAAAACTCTAATATTTGTAGCACCAAAAGGTGTTCCTGATGCAACTTTTGCTGTTAAGTAGGTTGATCCATGAACAGTAATTCCTGATGCTTGAACACTTCCAAAACTAACTTGAACTTGTCCAATCGCAAAATTGGTTCCTGAAATTGTAATAGTACTACCAATATTTCCCCATGATGGATAAAATCCTAAGAATGTTGGATTTGTATCAGTGATAAAATAATTCACAGGAGGTGAACTATTACCATAAGGCGTTTCCAAATATATTATAGTATATCCTGTTTGCATTTGTGGAACTTTTGCTGTTAAATAGGTTGAGCTAGTGGCAGTTGTTTCACCAGTAATTGCATTAAACCAAGTTATTGTACTTCCTGGAACAAAATTATATCCACCAATAGCTATTGTAGAACCAATAGATGCTTGTGTAGGTGTTATTGGAGGAACAATGACAGGCTTAACATCTTTATAATTAATTGTATAAGAAAAATCACTGCTAACACCATAAGGGGTGTGTACTGCAACTGAAACAGATCCTAAATTATTAGGAACAACAACTGTTAATTGTCCAGAAGTTAGCACATTAACAGAAGTTCCAGACACTCCACCAAAAGTTACTATTGTATAACCATTGACGAAATTTGTACCATTGATTGTTATCGTATCACCAACAAATGAACTATCTGCAGGTTGTATATTTGTAATTGTTGGTCCTGTACCAGAACCGGTCAGCACATAATATGCTAAATTACCATCGTCATCTTTTATCCAAAGACCGGAACCGGAACCTCCTACTGTAGAATCATCATATCCTACATAGATATAACCTTTTTCAGGTGTTTCAACGTCTTCTTTTCTAATCTTTTGTATTTTGATATAACTCATATATAATGGATTTTTTCTTCCATTTATATATAAATTTTTATATTTGAAAATAAATTATCATATTTCAATTTCTATATCTAATATTTTAGATTTTTCATAAAAAGTAGCAATTAATTTATTGGTATCTATTTTCTCTTTTGGAGCACACCAAACTATATATTTGCTACTTAAGCTAAATTGAGATAGGGTATGATATATTTTATTATTAGTATCTTTAAAATCAACATTTAATGGTAATGTGTCTTGCTGATTGCTATAAGCAATTGATATTTTATTTTCGGTTCTATCATAATACACTTTAATATCATTAGGATTTAAAATAATATCTACATCATATTTATCTAAATCAAAAGGTTGAGTATTCTCTATTAATTTAGAATTTACTATTCTATTAATCACCATTTCTGGTGTTATATTAATAGAACACTCAAATTGTCTATCTGTATTTTTATGTTCAGGACACCAATTCCAATCACCTCTATCAAAAACATGTCTATTAAAACATCCATTACAAACATTAAAATTATGAACATTAATATTATTGCTTTGAAACTCGCAGATAGGATTTGAAAAACCTGAAATCATAACAACTTTTTTACCTATTGCCCAAGCTAACCAACTTAAACCAGATCCAACACCTATAAAAAATTCACAATATTTTAATTCATTAATTCTATGTTCGATAGGAAAATCCCCTGTTTTGTCTATTATATTTTTAAGATTAGTTTTTTGTTTACTTATGACCATAACTTTATATCCTTGAGCATTTAACCAATCAACAAGAATTTGCCAGCCCTTATTGTTATCTTTACAAGGATAATGCCAATGCTTAGTATTTGCTGTTGAAAATTGTGCAATACAAACATATTTTTCTTTTATAGGTCTTGCGCCTTCTGGGGTTTTTATTTTAGGCTTAATCTCTTTATATTCTAATCCAAGTATATCACTTGCGGTTTTTTGCATGGGTTGTTTTTTATAATCATTGGGATTTTTATTGAAATCTACAGGAACATACCAGCCAATCATATAACGAGCATATATTTCAGAAACTTCACTACCAGGATTCAAGAATGTAATATTAGGATATTGTTCTATAAAAAAATTATTCCAAAAAGTAGAACAATAAACTTTACAATCATGTTTTTTTCTAAATTCTTCCACATAAGGAACCCAACCTAATGTATCACCTATTGATTTACTATCTATACTAATTAATACTTTCCTATCCTTTAAATCAAAATCATGTGTTACTAATAATTTATTATCATTCTTAATATTAATTTTATACTCTTTATAATATTTAATATTTGTAGCACACCAAGTTCCAGTACCTAATTGTGTTTGATAAATAATATCATTTGTCTTCTTATCAATTATTTCAATATCAAATTTTAACTTAGTTCTACCAAAAATTTCAACTCTTGCACCATCTATAAAATTTATATCATATTCTAAATAATCATCAGCATCCGGAGTTATATCAGAATTTAATACACTTTTATATTCTTGAATTAGAGAATCTTTAAATAAATAATTATCATCTCTCTTTTTAATATTAAAATTATCTAATATCATTTGAGAATCTTTTTCAATATCCATCTTAAGGTATTTAATATTTTTATATGAATCATACATATCTAAATAAGTATTTAATTTATTCAAAAATATAGGTAATTCATATGACGTTGCTTCCTTGATTGCTAGTGGATTAAGTTCTAAAATAGATGGATGTATTAATAAGTCTGATGCTTGATAAAAATTATCTACATCTACTCTTTCACCATAAATAAAGCAATTATCTAATTTAGAATCATATAATGGCTTCCAATAATCAGAAAAATTTTCTGCTAAATTTCCGACAAAATGAAAATGAATTTTATAATCTTTTAATTTCTTTGCGATTTCAAAAACATAACCTTGATTTTTATCACTTGTAAATAATCCTACATTCAAAATATGAAAATAATCGGAATTCAAATTAAGAGTCTTAATTGCTAAACTTTTATTTTTTTCTAATTTTTCAATAGGGTATTCAAC
>Ga0265297_10007556_pt1 | contig 14985 bp, 26 predicted proteins | sample Munlanlwell13791_FD_192502 | JGI IMG/M metagenome (GOLD analysis project Ga0265297, IMG submission 192502) | Leachate microbial communities from a municipal landfill in Southern Ontario, Canada - Leachate well 137-91 | ecosystem: Engineered > Solid waste > Landfill > Unclassified | place... | reverse complement strand
GCCACGGATGGCTTTTAATAGGAGAGAAAAATGGCAACGATTTATGACCTTTCAAAAGAACAGCAAGAATTAAAAGATATATTATTTTGGGAGCCAGACGACGAACAAGCATTAAAAAGATTGAATCTGGTACAAGGATCAATCAAGCAAAAACTTGGGTTTTTTGGTCGCTTGGTAATGGAAGAAAAAGCAGAAATAGAACTTAGAAAAGAAGCGTTAAAGATAAACCAAGAAAGATTGTCTATTGAGCTTAAACGTGCTGAAAAAGCACTTGAAAGAACTCAATCATTCATATTAACTATTTTAGAAATGAATGAAATAGACAAAATAACGGCTGATGGATTTATGTTTTCACATTATTTGAGTGCTGGTAGTGTTAAATATAGCGATATTTTCGATATTAATCGGTTAGATTTAGAATTATGTGAACAAATTCCCGCTAGTTTAAAACCAATAACTGCTGAAATAGCAAAGCGATTAAAAGCTGGCGAAGAAATAGAAGGGGTTTGGCTTGAGAAAAAAGAGGTTTTAAAAGTTTCTTAGTGGTATACTAAACGAACTAATCAACGTGCAGGTTGATAACAAGAGCAACACCATAGCCTTCTTTTGGGATCCTGCACGGTTCCAATTGAGGGCTTTTTTATTTGTGGCAAATTATGATTAAAAAAATCCCACGCCCGTACCAACGCGAAATATGCAACGCCATAGTAAAAAGCTTTAAACAAGGCGAACGTCCATACGGCAGCGTTCTAGGGGGATTAGGTAAAAGCCTTTGCTTTGCTATGTTGACTGACTACTACGTTAAACAAGGGAAAAGGGTTTTGCAGATGGTCCCGCGGATGGAGCTTGTAACTCAAAACTACAATGAAGCGCGCGATTATATGGAATCACCACAAGTACTAGGGATATGCTGTGGACAATTACAGAAACGTCAAACCACAAGACAAGCTGTTATTGCAATGGCTAGTTCTTTCGTATCTAGACGAGCTACCAGTGGCGCCTTTGACGTTTTGCTTATTGACGAATGTCATCGCATGAGATTAGCGGCAGGAGATGAAAAGCAAGGCAATTATGAAAAGATAGTACGGTCTTTGTTTAGGATTAATCCTGATATGCTTTGTGCTGGATTGTCTGGGTCTGCCTACAGACTAGATCAAGGAGAACTCCATGAAACAAGCCATAAAACCTTGCCGTTCTTTACAGAAAAAGTTTATGACACGGCTATACATCCTGGCATACCTAAACTGATAGAAGAAGGATATTTAAGCCCTATAGAAACACTAAACACACCTATTCACGTTGATTTAACAGGAGTAAGAACGAGCGGTGAAGACTTCAATAAAGAAGACATGGGAATTAAGTTTGATGCTATTTGTTATGATGCCGTTAATGATATGCGGAATCATTTTGTTGATAACGATATTGATACGTCACTTATTTTCGCAAGCAATCTTAAAAATGCAAGGAACATCCTAGAATATTGGGGAGATAATAACACCATGCGTATTGTGTGTGGTGATGAGTCAATATGTACCAAGAAACAACGTCATGATGCTGTGGAGTGGTTAAAGCATGGGACTGGTAAACGCTATATTATTAATGTTGATATATTGGCTGAAGGATTTGACCATAGAGCGCTACAATGCGTCGTCCTGCTAAGAGCGACAAAAAGCCCTGGTCTTATGGCTCAAATCATATATCGAATAATCAGACCTCATGATGATAAACACTGTGGTTATTTATTGGATTATGGTACTAACGTAGAGCGCTTAGGGAGTATTGATAGCATTATTGTACCTAAGCCTAAAAAGGCGCGTGGAGATACGCCAAAGAAGTGTTGCTTGGCTATTGTAGAAGAAACGATAGAGTTTGAAGGGTTAATATATCGAAAAGGGGATGTTTGTAACTATCCTAATTTACTATCTGCTCGTAAATGCCGCGTGTGCAGCGCTGAATTTATAAGCGATAGCGAGACTGGCCTTTACACAATGCGTACCCGTGGTGAGATCCTAAGGGCCAAGATAGATGCAGATACCTACACTTATAAGGTAGCCAGAGTAACATTCGAAAAGGCGTATAGTAAGAAAGATCAAACCGAAATGATAAAGCTGAATTTTATTGATGAATCAGGGCTAATTATGCACAATCATTACATGTGCCTGTCACATACTGGATACGCCAGACATAAAAGTGTAGGTCACTTGGTTAAGATGATGCGTAATCCAGAGGATTTCCCTCTTATTGCTTCTGCACCTGGCGGCGTAAACGTAGAAAATGTTTTGTTATTGTTTAATAATGCGTATTCAAAATACTTCAAGGAGTTTGACACGATAACACTTGCGCCAAACGGTAAATATAAGGAATTAAAGGGATGGCAATTTAAATGAATATATTAGAAGAGCTGCAAGCGCTACAACAAACCACTAAACCAACAACCAGAACAGGAGACAGCTACATTAGCGACGCTGTAACCTATTCAGCCCTTTATCGAGCAGGTTGTGACGAAAGCGTTATTAATGACGTGTTACTAGAGCCTGTAGAGTCTCGCGAAGCGTGGATAAATTATTTTCAAACAGTAGGAAGGAAAAATGAAAAATAAAACATATACTTATCATTACTATGTAATGAGGAACAACAATATCCATGCAGATGGTTTATTTAAAATAGATACGATGATTAATGATGATGTATATATGGAATTAAGGCGTCAAATATTTGATGCTAACAAAGACATAGACGGTTTTGACGATAAATTTACTATTTGCAGCTTAACTTTAGTGGGTGAAAAATGATTGAATTAACAAAAGAAGAAGCATTAAATATATTGCAAGCACTATCCATGTTTGAAGGGTTCTTGTTCAGCGTAGAAGGACAAGGGGCTAGAAGCATTGCTGATTTACTTGAGCATCCAGTTGAATTATTAGCGGAGAAATTGAAAAATGATTGATTCTCATATATCAGACAAAGCATTTAAAGATGCTTTAGAAGTTGCGCTTAAGGCGCAAGGATTAAATAAAAAAGAACGGCAAGAAACTACAAATATTTATATTGAAAAATATCCTACAGAGCATAGAAACGACATTTTAGATGATGAAGAACAAAAAGCAAGAGAGCACCAAGCCGAAAAAAAAGCATCAAAAAAAGTACGTTCTGAATTTGAGGAGCAATGCGAGTTCGTACATTGGTTTAAAAAAACCTATCATGGCGTTGTGATTATGTCGATACGCAATGGAGGAAGTAGAACGCCACGCGAACGAGCAGATCAAATACGTGAAGGATTGCATCCAGGGGCTGCTGATCTTTATATCCCAGCGTGGCATTTGTGGATTGAGTTTAAGAGAGTTAAAGGTGGTGTTTTTAGCAAAGAACAGCTGGATTTTGCTGAATATGTGACTGAAATATGTGGAGATACTTGGAGGTCTGCAGAAGGATACGAGCAAGGGAAGTTAAAAATATTAGCGTTTGTTGAAAATATATTAAAATAAAACGTGACATTTGTATTTTTATGTTTATAATTAGCTGCAACTTAACAAGAAGTACCAACGGAGAGATAAAATGAAAGAATGGATAAAATGTTCAGTAAAATTACCAAAGGAAGGGTTAGTTGTTGAAACAAAAATAGATGATAATGATGGGATAAGAAACGAACAAGACTTAAAAATCATAGGATCATCATGGTGGCTTGCTGACAATTCTATGTATGTTTACTATAAGCCAACACATTGGAGAGAGAAAATGAAAAATTCAGATTACACAATAGCGGATCGAGTTGCTGAAATAGAGCAAAGCATCATAGATGATACAGTAATGTTCGACGGTGATAAAGGGCTTGAATCATTCCTTGCATGGCTTAAAAGCGATGATGTAACAGGAGATGAAGCAAAGACTTTAAACGATGTTATTGTGGCTGCTCTACAAGCTCCATTTGCAGACCGTCATAAACCTATTAACGCTATTATTTGCCGAGCTGTTGAGTGGCAGGCTGAGAGATTGGCTAGATTGGAGGAAGAATAATGGAACGTTATAAACAAAAACTATACGATTTCACACCTGACTATATTTTCGGACGCATACTGTTAGCAATTGTAATAGGAATAACCATAGCAACAACAGTTGTATTTGTACGCACGGCGCATGCGATTGATACGTATCCGGTACATAAAATATGAAAAACTACACACCAACAAAACACAATGGATCAATTCAACCAGTCAATAACAGGAAACGTGTCGTTTATCGAACAACACAAGACAACGGACGTTTAAGCCATATTCATGCCCCTATTATGGCTGAATATTTGAACTGGGGAAGGAATTTAACGATTGGAAGAATATATGATTATGAGGTTTTGAAATGAACGAACAAAGAGAATTATTAAAAGAGGCTCTTGATGCAATAGAAGGTTTGTTTTATGGACATGATGGATTAGATAGAGAGAAGGTCATTTTAACTGTAGAAAAAATTGAAAAAGGACTATTAAACACAAAACCCGATCCGGTGGCAATATTTCATGGCAAGAGGCTATTTCCAGAAGGAACAAATGAATTTTTTGGTGATTTATTAGTTGATAATCTTGAAGAAGGATCAAAGCTATACACATCACCACCAAAGCGCGAACCGTTGAGCGATGATGAAATTTATGAGATACATAGAAAATTAGGCGATCCAATAGGACTTTATGATTTAGCAAGAGCTATTGAAAAAGCGCACGGAATAGGTGAATAATGGACGAATTTGTAACCTACAAACAAGCAATGCAACTTCTAAAATCAGACGCATCAAACATGCATAAAACATTGAAGAAACACGGTATTGTTCGTGTCGATGCTGGTATCCAAGGAGATAAAGCCTATTATCTAAAAGAAGAAGTTGTTAAGCTTGCCGAAGAAATAGCACGAAGGAGAATACCTAAACAGCATGATGAATGGGATACACAACAAATTGCAGATCATTTTAAGATGCACAAAACTACGGCTGTTAAGCTGGTAAAACAACCGGGATTCCCAGCTGTAAAGAGAAAATATATAAAAGGGATAGCAACTAACGCCACACGGGTTTGGGACGCTAATGAAATAAAACTAACAAAAAAAGAGGATTTTAGAAACTATAATTCACCTCGAAATGAACGAAAACATCCAAAGGTAACAAAACAACAGCCAATCACGAAAATGATGGATTTAGAAAAGCAATTTTTAAGGGGTTTTAGATTATGAAATAAAAATAATGCATTACAAATTAATTTTAATCAAACAAAAGGTACAAAATGAAAAAAATATTATTATGTTTAATGGCTTTGTCTTTTAACGCTTCGGCCTATGAAATTGTACAAGGAACAGGCAATCATACTTACCCTTATACTCTTAAGTATAAGAAAATGATGGCTCCCGGGGAAGATGTAAGGACGGAATTTATCTTGCCAAAGGCAAATACAAAGATCGGCCTTCAGGATACGACGGTATGGACAGGAGTAAAATCATGTTTAATCACGTTGCCTGGAATCGAAGATGATATTTCATACAAACCAAACACTGATCTTGACAGGGTTGTGACTCAAACTTGGATGGTCAATCAGGATGATGTAGTTAATTTACCTGCAGCATACTACTTCAATCATGACATTAAGTCTTGGCAGGGTAATTCATGCTCAGATAAAGAAGTATTCGAAAACCCTGTACATTTGCATCATAATACGCATTTCTTTATCCGCTGCAAGAACCTGTCAACGACTAGAACTTCCATGTGTAAAGTGTCTGTAACTATTGACGGGCGTTATCAGCAGCCTTAAGAATTCCTTTCATAGTGATTACCATCGGGGCGGCTAAAATCGCCGCCCCATCTATTAAAAACATTCAGTTTTTTCCAGTAAGCCCCCAACAATTTATGGCTGTCTGAATCCTGCCTCCATTCACCGTGTACAAACAGGTTAAAATCAATCGCTAGACGCTGTGTGTGCAACGATTTTGCAATACCAGTACCTTTCTTAGCGTTAAGCGCCGCTTGTTCCTTAGTGCGATATAATTCACCGCCTGTTAGCTCAAATCCTATAGAGTCTGCATATTGAATCAACTTCGCTACGTCTTTTAGAAATTCCCATTGTTGATCTTGTAGTTTCATGCTGCTGCTATCCTTTCTTGTGCAATTTTAAAATATTTATCATCCATTTCTATGCCTATAAATTTACGGTTTAGATTTTTTGCTGCAACTCCGGTCGTGCCGCTGCCCATTGTGAAGTCTAAAACCGTTTCGCCGTCATTGGTGTATGTTTTTATTAGGTATTCCATTAATGCAACGGGTTTTTGTGTTGGGTGAATTCTTTCTTTATCCCTTATAAATTCTATTTTATTAAGCGGGTATCTTTCGCCATTCGATACAGTAATCGCGCCCGTCTGCTTGCCGTAATTCTGCGTCTTTGTTTTTCCCTGCTTGCATGAATACGGCTTAAAGCCAATCCTCATTTGAGGGTTATATGTGGATTGTTTTGCATAAAAAACAGTTACATCTTCACATGATTTCAACGGTTGCTTCTTTGAGTTAAGAAACCCCGTCCCTTGTACTTTGTCCCACACTAAAGAATACTTAAACTCTTTCATATTGCTGTAAATAAGAGCCGTGGTAAACGGCTGTGAAGCAGTCATTACAATAGCACCATTAGGCTTAATAATCCGCTTCAACTCAGCCCACATTGGCTCAAATGGGATGACTGAATCCCATTTACACGCAGTCGTTCCGTAAGGAGGATCGGCCAGAACCATATCTACCGAACCGTCGGCAATCTCCTTCATGCGCTCTAGGCAGTCCCCTAGCATTAATGTAATCATTATTTAACTTTAATTCTTTTACGTTGAAAATAAAAATTAGTAGCAAAGGTAAGCATACCTAGGATAGATCCTATCGCCCCAGCATGGGTGTCTAGTACCGTTACAAAATTAACCAAATTACCCAATATTAACCCGCCGCTAATATAATAAGTAATGCCTGATAATGCTCTTATGAAGTGCTCATTAGTCTCGAACATGAATGCCACAATTACCCTTGATAAATTTAAGTAAAGTATTCTTTTCTATTGCTGCGAGGTCTGCTCGATGTAGTTCCGCAAGAATGTCGTATCTGTTGGCTTCATGTCCTGTATTGACGTTGGGATTATCACTTTTTGACACGGTGCAATTGCTACGGGATTTAGTTTGACGCACCCGATCATAATAAGCGTTAATGGTATTAATAGAGCTTTCATTGGCTTTGTCCAATTCGTTGTTGATTTCTAATGCTTCTTTCTGTGCTTTATTGACTATACGAGTGGCTTCCTGCATAGCGGACCGTCCTTGTTCATTCGCTTTTTCAATGGCATTTTTAAGCGCGAATATTTCCGCATTATCAATGGAGTGAGCGGTATAGAAACCGCTCCCGAATGACGCTATAATAATGGCTATTATCCCATATAGCATTAGTCGTGCACCGCCAAGCCTAATCCGCCTGCAATAGTTCCTGTCATTGCTATAGCTGCAAATGCGGAATCCCTATCACCTAAAATTAAAAAAACAAGCGCTACTAAACTACCGAATATCCATACAGCACCGCGTTTTGTTGATTGTTGATCCCAATTAATTCCCACTTTCATAACTCACCATTCAATAACAACAACACCATCAGCTCCTGCGCCGCCTGAGCCGCCTCCTTTTGGAACTTCAAGTGACACACCGCCACCAGCACCACCTGAACCATAAGATTGACCAGCAGAACCATTAAAAGCGGTTCCTGCTGAAATGTTTCGTTTGCCGCGTCCACCTGAGCCAAACATAGTTGAACCACCGTCACCGCTAAAATAGGTAATATCACTAGAAGCTGCTCCATTACTGCCATAGCTACCATAGCCACCTTGCTGACCGTCTATTAGCGCGCCAAATGTACCGCCAGAGCCACCGAGCCCACCAATGCCTTGGCTAACGCCAAATACAGTACTAATTGCTCCACCAGAACCGCCTAAGCCATGAGCAAGAGTTAAATAAGCGCCAACGATTGTATCAGTACCATTTGCTCCATTAGCAGCATTGTCGCTTCCTGCCGTTCCTCCCGCGCCGCCTGCACCTCCTAAACCTATGGTAATAGCGATAACTTCACCTTGTGTGACTGGCTGTATCTTTTTAAATGCTGCTTGACCAGCTCCACCACCACCACCGGCTTGGCCTATACTTGCAGCTATATTATTAGATCCACCACCACCACCGCCGCCACCGCCTGCTATACCACTGATCCATATTGTTGATACGCCAGTAGGTACGGTAAATGAACCATCGGCTGTGAACCGATTAACACCTTTTGTAGTCGGGGTTAGGTATCCCGACAGACCGTCAGAACTCCACACGGTAACATCGTCAGCGGTTTTTAAGATAAACCGATAGGGCAAATTACCCAGCCAAATAGAAGCTTCGCCACGAGCGTCTAAAATGACAGGGTTTGTATTATTTACTGTGCCTGTTGCATCTGTGAAGGTGAACTGTGGGGTTAATGTTCCAGTTAAATAGGTGTAAACACGACCACCAACCAGTGGATTTCCGTTTTGGTCGAAGAACTGCATACGAGGGTTGGGCGTTAATGTTGCCATGTGTTTTCTCTTAAAGTATAATGAAAAAATGGATATGATAGATTTTATGGTTCTAAAAATATGCGTCGTTAGTGCGCTTGCTTTCATTGCTGGATTGCTCGGCTACCTTGAAGAATAGCTGATCTCCCAATTGGCGAACCTAACAAATTATTTTGAACGCCTGCACCACCTTGTTTAAGCATTGCATTTCTTAATGTATTACTGCTTAATGCCATATTCGCACCTTTAGCCAAACCAATAGCACCAAGATAAGCCGGTAATTGACCTGCGGCTGCTGCAACAGGAGCCAAAGCGCCTAATGTAACCCGTTGAGCCGCACCATGAGGTGATTCTCTAGTTCGTCCAAACTGAGCAGCTATATCAACTAAATCCCTTAATTGAGGATCTCGTACATTTCTCATATTAGCCAAACGCCCCATTGATATCTCACCATCAGCGCCTGCAGGTGCTAATTTATCCAGCGTAAGCATATTCCCGTATTGCTGGCGTGTTTTTGCAAATGCCGCTGCTTCATTTGGCCCTAGCGACCTATTTAATGCGCCCATAAGAGCGATCTTTAATTCTTTTGCAGAATCAATGGTTGCTTTACCTGGCTTGCTTAATCTATCGAGAGTTGTTTTTATGTTATAGGCCGCTTGTCCATCAATAATATCCCCTTCTTTTATTTTATTTAGTATTTCATTAATTTGATTATGTATTATTTTAGATGGCCCTGTTTCTAATTCAGAGTTTGCCCTTCTTGATACCTCTTCCATATCACTTAAAAAAACATCATCTACATTAACCGTGTTGTTTTTTAGAACGTCATCAAACTTGCTTCCCAAATCAACACGCGCCTTGCGTAGAGCGTCAGTAATATTAGACGAGTCTTGACCTATAGTCTTTGACACGGCTTTATTGATCTGTGAATATAGCTTTTCTTCGGTCGTTGCTCTGCCACTAAATGGAACGTAATTTAATGATGCTGACAATGCGTTAAGCGTTTTGCTATCTACCAGTCTATCTGCTGGAATATCGATGCCGTATTGACGCGCCTTGCCTGCTAATGCTGCAACTTCAGGAGTGGCTTTTTGTATGATTGCAGAGCCTAATTTACCCGCTCCTTTTACTGCTATGGGGAACGCTGCTCCTAAAGCGGCTCCTGATGCTGTATCTTCAGGATTAACCATGCCAGTCATAGCACCACCTGAAATAGCACCACCTGCTGCTCTTGTTCCTAATCTTGCAAGAGCATTGCCAGCTGGTTGAGCTAGTTTAAAACCGCCTGATTCAACCGCTGACGCTAATTGCGGAGCAAACTTTAATCCTTTTGCTATGGCTCCACCAGCACCAGCCGTTCCGGCTATCTCTGCGCCTAATTGACCTCCTTTAAAGGCCATAGATTCAGGTTGTGCGCCCATTTCTCTCAATCCCGACTCAATAGCAGCACGTCTGTCAGTAGGGAATAACGCTTGATTCTCTATCCCTGCTTTTTTTGCAGCCCAATCAATAGGAGAGAGAATGGTTGCTCCTATCTGAGCCGCGCCTGATAATGCGCCAGCTCCTAGGTTTTTTAGGTCTTGTTTGTAGTCATAACCTATTTCACCGCGGGGTTGTTCCTGCTCAATAGGAGCAGCCTTCTGCGCTTTCCATTCATAATAATTAAGCTTTCCTTCTGGTATATTTGAAGATGCTTCGCTTTTAATGGCTTCTAAAGCCGCCCTATCTTCTGGCGAAGCATCAGGACTAATATCAACACTTACATCTTCTGGCTTTGCTGATTTTAATGCTTTCCATTCCGCATAGCTTAATTTAGCAGCCATTACTCACCCCTTAAATATTTTTGATATTCAGGATCGTTTGAACCGTCCTCTTCTTGAGTTGTTTGTTTTGGCGTTATTCCTTTTTGTATCCGTCTCTTTCTATCCTCAAGAAGCTTAATGCCTTTATCTAGCATTTCCTTGTTTATCTCTTTACCTGTTGTAAGACTTGATTGAGTGTCTTTAACCCACTGCCCTTCTTTCTCTGACATTGCCCCGAATGTAACGCCACCAGCTTTGAACGCTCCAATCGCTTTAACTGCCAATTCGTTATAGCCTTTTTCAAGCCTTTGAAGATTTTCTCCACCACTGATAATATTAGGCAATGCCTTTCTAATTGCCGCAACAGGAGCAGAACCGGCTACAGGCCCTGTTGTTGTTTTTTCTTGAATATCTTTCAATCGTTGAAAATCAAAAATTGTATCGTCAATATTAGCAAGAGCGTCTTCTGCTTTTAATGCTTTTTCTTCTTGCTTTGCACTAAGTTGATATTGTTGAAATTCGCTCATAGGTTTAGGCTGACCGGCTTCATATTCTTTTCTTTGTACTTCGTGTTGCTGCCTTTGCTCTGCCTGTTGTCCCAATCCTAATTGCGCTTGCTGATAAGTAGCTGTTTGCGCTAATTGCTGTTGTCTTTGCGCTTGGTCTATGGCGCGCATTTGCTGATAGGCTTGGTCTTTTACAGTCATGCCTTTTTTTATGATAAATTGCAATTCTTGCGGATTAAATACTTTAGGAACGTTCTGTATATTTTCCTCGCCTACGTCTTGCGCTAATTGAGCTAAATTAGCATCATGGCTGGCTTGGTCATGGCTAGATGAAAGCACTTGAGCTGTGTACTCAATGCGTTTTGCGTGTCCTTCAAGCTCTGCTTTTTTGGCTTCCATTTCAGACTTTTGTTGATCTGATAATCCTTTTTGAAGCTTCATAGCCGATTCATAATCGCCTGAACCTTTCAAATTTTCTAATAGTTTGCCAGTATCACCACCAGACATTCGATAAGCCTCACGCAAAGCGTTCTGGTTTCCAATTTTTTGTTGCGCTTGTTGTAATTTAAGAGCGTTCATTTGCTGCTCTTGTCCTGCCGTTTGCATAGCTAAAGCATTCTTTTGGCCTTGTTGGAAAGAACCTGCAATATCTGCTGGCATATCCTTAATTAAACCCCAATTAACTGCCATTACTAAGCTCCAAAAATTTTATTAAAATTTTGCTGGTTCTGGTATTGCTGAAAGCCACCGCCAAACGCATTACCAATTCCTTGATACATAGATCCACGCGCATTAGCACCAGCTAATAAAGCATTGGCTTGGTTTTCACCTGCGCCAATGGCAAGATTACCCATGTTCTGACCGTATTGCTGTCCAGACTGGCCTAGTTGTTGTGCTGTTTGCTGCCCCATACCTGATAGTGAAGCTAAACGATTATATTGATTGGTTTGACCTATCTGGAATCGATTAAAAGCGTTGCCGTATTCTTGACTGGCTAAATCTTGTCCATAGCGTTCGATCCCCTTTAGAGCTGCTCCTGATAACAATCCACCTCTTGAGCTAGCCGACCTGTCAAGAGACTTAATGCCTTCTTTTAACCTGAATTTATAGCTTGGATCTGCTTCAAAATCAGCCATGCTGAACTTGCGCATAAGATCGCCGCCTTGCAATCCTCCAGCGCCTGTTTTGGCTTGATAAGCCGCGCGCTGCTCTGGTGTCATTGCGGCAAGGTTTTTTTCTTCCTGTAACTTACCGGCTAACTGATTTTTATTGAACTGCGCTTGTCCTGCTGCGGCGTTTATATCCCATTGTCGAGCACCTTCTGGATCAGTCGGCCTTTCTCCCATTACCGCTACAGGGTCAAATTCCTGCTGCATAGAACCATAGGCGCTTGTTGGCAAGTTACCGCCTAAGCCTAAACCATACATCAAGGCATTAAGGCCAGTTCCACCAGCTTTTAACCAAGGGGCCATTTGCCGTTGTTGTTGTTGCCACATTTCACGCTGTAGAGCCGTGGCTTGGTCATATCCTTGTGCTTGAGCTTCTCCTGCTTGTTTGGCTCCTTTAGAAGCCATTACCCCGCCAGCTATAGCGCCTGCTGCCGATATACCCGCTGCTGCTATTCCAAATGGCATTTTAAATACTCCTAATCATGTTTAATACAGACGATCATAGTTATCCTATCCTGATCGCTATCGTTTGTTACCCAATGCTTAAAAGAATTATCAAACCAATACACATCGCCAGGCAATGTTATTAATGATTCATCTTCAAAGTGGAATGCTTGTTTTATATTACCTTGTAGCTGGATGGCATATTTATGATAATACTTTGCGTGCCATCCGGCATCCTCATGTGGCTTGCAAATCTGTCCTGGCTTAATGCGAGTTATTAATATCCCGCCCAGCCTCTCACCTTTAACTGCTGCCATTAATGGGTAAACCAAGTCTTTTACTGGCAATACATCAGCGCATTGATACCATACAGAATCATGCTCACTTATAAACTCTGCATGATTGTCATTATAATTTTTAATGTCATTAAACCGAACCCATATATCATCCAACTCATAATGCGGAGAATCTTCATTCTCTGTTCGCATCGTGTGCTCATTCCAAAACTGCGGATTACTCTGTAACGCCGCAACTAATGGAACAACATTAATTCCATTGGCTATTAATTTAATCTTAGACATAAGAGCAAGACGTGGTAATATTCATTAGCTTCAATTGTTCGTGTCTTTCCTTATTGAATGGTACATCCGGTTTTAAATATTCCCATATATCACGCGCTTTTTCTGTATCAAAAAGATCGTTCATATTAACACGAGTACCGCGTAAAGAGTTGAATAAATTTATGTGATAATCCGTAAAAGCTGGATATCCATTTGATATGCACCACTCTTGTATATGATTAATATTACCATCAATAATAACCCATCTTTTTATATTTTCATAGATAAATTCAGGGTATAGCCATATAGCGGTACACGATATACCGCCTTCATATTCGCTTAATTCTTCAAGACTCATAGTAGCTAATGGATCATGTTTACAATCAAGCCAAACTGAAGCCCAAGCCGTACCAGATCGTGGTAGTGCTATTATTGCAAAATCAATCACAATGCCACCTCTCTTCCGCTACATCTTATTGTTATCGCGGCTGTAGCTGAGTTAGTTAAAGAATAGATAGAGTCGCCAGTATTCAACACATGCCCTTCAATAACTGAGAATTCATAGGTCTCGCCAGGAGCTATAACAAAATTATTTATAATTCTATTAGCAGTTGCTAATGTACCTCCTGAAGGTACTAAATTAATGGTTATTGTTTGATAAGTAGCCGCGTTATTATATGCAGTTAATTTGTCTATTATTGTGGCCCCTTTATTAACCGAATAATATTGAACATAACTATTGGTCAAGAAAACAGGGTTAATGATACATTTTGGAGTAACCGCCATGACTTACCTCGGTATAATTAATAGTGTAGGAGCGACGGTATATACAATCCCTATCCAATCATAAGGAGACAATCTGCACATTGCCCTGATAGCAATGCTATAGAAAGTTATTCCGTCCCTTGAATATTGCACATCTGATACAGTTCCACCTTGAACAATTGCGTCCATTTCATCGCCTGTATTATTCATATAATAAAACGGGCTTGCTCCCACTGTTATTGGTACTGGAAGAACCTTATATCTACTTTTTTGTGGTTCTCTCGCGATTGGTGCAGATTGAACATCGACAAGCCCTACATTATTATTACCGCTTCCTGTTAGTTCATATAAGCTAGTAAGGAAGCGATACCACTCACGAGATACCATCCCGGTTCTGCTGTCTATTATACTGACTTGTGATCCTGGTATTCTGTCCATTATTTAGCCTTGCCGGTTTTCATATAATTCTTTAATCCACCTAATAATGATTTTTGTTCTGGTGTGAAAAATCTCTCAACTTCCTTCTTCGGCCATTGCCCAACGGCATATCCTCTTATTGCTGCGTCTGCCGAATTTTGCAGTGCTTGCTCTGGTGATTGTCCTGATTTTATACTCATTTCATAATCAGGTTGCTGCATTAATTCATCTATTTGTTCAGGACTCAACATGGTTTTAAACTTTGTTCTGTACATGTTCGCAAGCTTATCAACATGTAACATTTCACCCGCTATGTCATGTGCTGAAAATTGGTCTGGCTTATAGACTTCTATGCCTACTTTATGTAATGGAAAATGACTCGGTCTCGGGTAATCTTCCGCTCCAGTCTCTCCAACGGGCCATGTTTCTGCGTATCCTCTATCGTTCATTGGATTATCAACCAATACAGGGTCATGTTGTCTAATGAATGGATAAAGCTCTTTAGCTTGGTCAAGGTTTGTTAATGGCTTTTTAATTATGTTATTAGCCAATGAATTATAATTATTTTTTTTTGGAGCTAAAGCGTTAATTTCCATTATGATCCTGTTGGTGACATTTGAAGATCTGCGCCCAATATTGATATTTTTACCGGGTCTGTTCCTGAAATTTCATAAACTCTATCCCTAAGCTTCATGGTCATGCCTAATTTGCGCCAGATAACCCGCTGGCTATAATCGCCACCTT
>Ga0265297_10007554_pt1 | contig 14990 bp, 8 predicted proteins | sample Munlanlwell13791_FD_192502 | JGI IMG/M metagenome (GOLD analysis project Ga0265297, IMG submission 192502) | Leachate microbial communities from a municipal landfill in Southern Ontario, Canada - Leachate well 137-91 | ecosystem: Engineered > Solid waste > Landfill > Unclassified | place... | reverse complement strand
CTATTGATGCAGGGTATAAATAACCAGTTGCATACAGACCTGCAACCCCCTGGGGAAGTTTGAAATGCTCTTTATAATAAGTAGGAAGCCACCCTATGACCAGCCAACCGACAACTCCAAACAGACTCCAGTAACCAAGCATAAGAAGGACGGATCTCTTTTTGAACAGATCACTGATACCGGCAAAGAAGTTGATTTTGTTTTCGGATTTTCCCTTTACCGTGCAAACGCTGTTTTCGGGTGGATCCCGAAGAATGAATGCGACCACAAATGAATACACTGTACCCAATATACCAAAAAAGATAAATGCGTAATTCCATGTATGCCTTTCCGCGATCAATCCACCCAGAAAGCCAAGGCTAGATCCAACCATAATTCCTGTCATATGAATTCCTGTAGCAAGGGAACGAGTAGAGCTTCGGTGGTAATCTGCAATAAGTGCAAGAGCTGCAGGAATGTAACATGCTTCACTGATGCCCATTAGTATTCGTGTTACAAGTAATTGTTCAAATGTCCTTGAGTAAGCTGTCAACCATGTTACAATTGACCAGACGAATAAGCTAACGATAACAACACGGCTGCGATTAAATTTGTCGGCAAGAAATCCTGCAAACGGACTCAATAAACCGTATGTCCATAAAAAAGCCGATGTAAGAAGACCGAATTGAGCATCGCTCATCGGCATTGCGTCGACAATTGAAGTTCGCATGGTAGTGATCATTATACGATCGAGATAATTTAAGGCACCTATAAAAAAAAGCAATGCAACTACTAGCCATGCATTAAATCTTTCCCCCATAAATACTGGGTGTTGCATTGGATGTATTTTTAAAATTAGAAACAATTCCTGTGAAATACTGGCCTAATCCTAAAACATCAGCGCCCATGTTGATAAATCTGTATCCCAAACTAATTAATTCTGTAAGGTTGCCCATTGAACCTACCGTACCCGCGAATTTACCATGCTCTAAAGCCACCGCTGCAACTCTTTCCCTAGCCTTTAAAAGCTCGTGATGATCCCATTGTCCTGGTGCACCAATCCCCTGGCTGAAGTCCCCTGGACCAAAAAACAGCATATCAATCCCATCAAGTGCTGCAATTTCTTCAAGGTCATCCAGCGGTTCCGGGTCTTCAATCTGAATGCATACAAATCTTCTTTCATTAGCTTGTTTAATGTATTCACAAAGATCAATACTACCGAAGGCACCATCTGCATTTCCCCCATCAATTGGTCTTCGTCCTAGTGGATGGAAGCGAGTCGTCTTTACCATATTCTTAGCGTCCGCAAGACTCATGATATGAGGAATCATTATTCCCGATGCATCCATTTCCAACGGTTTAATAAGATCACTGTAACTACCCCTGGAAACCCTCACCAATATATCGGTATTATATGCCTTAGCAGCCAGTATCTGCTTTTCAACGGCCGAAAAGTCATTCGGTACATGTTCCATATCCGACCATACACAATCAATACCAGACAAAGCTGCTATCTCAATTACTCGTGAATCATACAGGTTAAGCTTGATACAGCTGACAACCTCTCCTGCTCTTAGTTTATCTAATACTTTACTTCTTCTCATTTCCATAACTCAAAACTCCTATATTTAAATTTGAATTCATATATCAATGTCGTTTAGTTAACGTTTTTTTATAATCGTTTGTAGTTCATTGAGTAAGGTCGCTTTCTAATAAATATTTACTGAATTTAAGGTAGCAGGGGTTGTTCTGGGATAAAGATCCTATTTAAATCTTATAGAGTATAAATCAGCGTCTTTCATGTAAATACGTAATCGAACTGGTTTGGATGCTAACTCTTTCACTTTCCTATTTCCATTCCATGCTACAATTCGCTCTATCTCATTACCGATCAGGGTTTGTGATTCCTCCATAGTATAGCCCGGAATAGGTTTCCCATTTTCATCCTGTATTTCTATCCGAATCTCCCCTGCTGCCGAAGTTGAATAATTGATTTCAAGCTCATTACCGGAAAAAATGAACGGTTTGGTAATTACTTCTCCACCTTTAAATGGAGCAGAGATGGAAGTGAAGCCATCGAGACGTAAAGAATATCGGCGTAAGTGCTCTGTAGGTTGAGCATAGTCTTGTACAACATAAATTGACATTTCTGCCGGTCCGGTTTGTACCACATTAAGGGCAGGATAGTTTGTGCGTGACACCCAGTTGCTTAGTCCAATTCCGGGGCGAATAAATGACTCCATAAATGTACGATCATAAACATTCCCGCCGCGTGTAGTCATAAAAAAAGCATCAGATATATCTTTAAAATGAGTGGGGTCAACATTTAATTTAATGGCCTGTTCATTAGTCAATACCTGGCGCCCTTGCATAAAACGGGCACCAATGGCAATATAGATGTGTTGTGCACGAAAATAAGGGCTTGTCTGTTGAATATAAATATGTTCTGTTGGAGTATTTCCATAAGTCATTTCGACGGACTCAGTCCAGTTGATAAAATCGCTGGAAGTTGTCCTGCTGACTGATCGGAATCCTTTCTCAGTGGTAATTCGAAAATAACATATATAAAGTTGTTCACTTTCTGACCAGAAAGCACAATTTTGGGAATCGAATCCCCAAGTGAATGCCCCTTTTTTGATAACACCCTCATCCTCTAATTTTTCCCAATGAATGCCATCAGGTGAAATAAATGGTATCAGTCCAGTTTCGAAGATTCCTCCAAGGGCTTTATATTTTTGATCAGACCTAGCATCAGGATTAGTATCAAGAAATGGAGTAAAATTGTGAGTAGCTGATCCAGTGGCAAGTATAACATTATTCTTAAAGGAACCATTGACTTCAAATAATCGCAGAGCAGGTTTTACCCAATTAATTCCATCTTTCGATTCGGCATAGCAAGTTAAATCGCCCCCACGGTAATAGGCACGATAGAGTTCTGTATCTTTAATGATTGTAACATAAGCACAAAACTTACCTTCCCATGGTTTATCAAAATGCATTACAATCCCCTCATCGTGAGGCGTATGCATAGTAATATGGATCCCTTCAAGTTTATCAATCAGGTAATGGTCGACGAAAATTTCTCTTTTACTGCCTAATTGGATTACTTCATTATTAACAGGTATGTCAGAAGGATTAAAGCCAGATAGGGCTATAAAAAGTATTATTAAAAAACAGCTTATCAATTTTATTTTTTTCATTGTGTAAATAATTTTATGCTTTATTATCCAAATTAAATTTTTTGAACCGGGGTTACTCCGGTAAATGAACACAGGCTATTTATTGTCAGTCTTTTTTTGTAATGACTTGAAAAGAAATAATTAACATCATTTTTTTCTGATTTTTATTTTATACCCCCTTAAATAGCCTAATTATCCCTCACACATCGGACACTAAAACCGTGTGTCTTATAGTCGTAGCCGCGGCTCATGTAGCCGAAGTTGTAGCCTATATACCAGTGCCATGCGTAGGTAGGTGTATACTCTGAAGATGACCACCAGTAGCCAAAGTAACCTATATGATTAAATGAGCTACTGCTAAGACGGGAACCGCCCGGAAGAGCAGCAAATCCACTTAAATTGGTGGCGGCGTTGTTGGGCTTATGCCAGTGAGTTGTTCCGGTAGTCTTCATCTCGCCACCAGCAACACTTTCGCCGCCAAGATAGTCAACCATCGTTTCCCATTCACTATTGGAAGGCAAATGCCAACCTGAAGGGCATACTTTTTTTGCTGTTTCCCAATCGTATAGCCTACCATATTTATTACAATTGCTGTTATCGTTACCATGGCACCAGCTACCGCTACTTGCGGTGTAATTTAGATTTTCTGCCATCCATGTTTGATTTCCAATTTTGACGGTTTTATATACTTTGCCATCACGGGAGTCTGTAAATGAATCATCAACAATGCAATGTGTTGTGCTTTCTGAGTTAGCTAGTGTTGTGCCTTGATCCTCAACTATATTTTGTTGCTTGTTTACGACAGTTGGGTGAGGTTGGATTTGCTTCTCTGCAATTGATTTGACAGTGTCTCCCTGTCCAGCGTATAGTGATGCGGTAATAACAGAAAGCAGTATGGTTGTCAGGAAGAAAAAGAAGTATTTCATAAGACAATTATTATTTGGGGATGATTAAACCGATAACAGGATAGTTTGTCCTGCTGTTGTGATGATTATTAAGTTATTTTCAACCGTAATGAAAGGAGAGGAGCATTTTATCTTCTCTTTTTTAAATGGATTGAATATTTTGATTTCTCCGCCTTTTTCAGATAAGATCTCCAAAGTTGTAACCTCTCCCTTTTTCATTTCAGCTGATATAAGGAAAGCTCCCTCTGCCCGAAGTTTACTGAAGCTTACATCTTTCCAGTCATCAGGGATGGCCGGGAATAATTTTACTGTTCCTGTATGACTCTGCAAAAGCATCTCCTGGATACCGGAAGCAAAGGCGAAGTTTCCTTCAAGGGTAAAAGGCCTGTAGACGAATTTTGATTTGCCTGATTTCGACTGATCTCCGTTCACATGAAAGCTGTTTTTTAGGCAAAAGTATTGCGAAAAGGTTCGAAGGGCTTCAGCCGCACCATTTCCATCGAAGGACCTGGCTTTGAGGTTGGCAAGCCAACTGTAGGAGAAACCACACCACCTGTCGGGTCCTATCTTGTCGAGTGTTTCGATAGTGGATTTTATTATCTTCTGATCCTCTTTACCTTTTGACCAGTCTATTAATCCAAGTGGATGAAAAGCAATCAGATGTGAGAAATGGCGATGTGACTCATTATAGGGAAAACCCTTGATAAAGGTAAATCCCGTTTCAGGATCAATATCATAGAGAGGCCAATGCGACAGGGCATTTCTCCACTTTGATGCATCATCATTCTTTCCAAGTTCAGAAGCGAGTTCAGCAGCCTTCTCAAATGTCCATCTGATAAGCCCGAGATCGAAATTGGTGGTCTGGTCGAACCATGCCTGTCGAGAATTGTTGAAGATCTCGGGACTGGAGCTCAGTGGCAGTTTCTTCAATCCATTTTTGTCAGTAACAGATAATTCATCAAAAAACAGTGCAACATCCCTGATCCACGGATATGCCTCTTTTTCAAGGAATTCTCTATCCATTGTATATCGCCAGTGAAGATAGAAATGATGCCCGAGCCACGCAGACACCGTTGGTCCGAAAGAATATTGAATCCAACCACCCATCGGTTCACCTGCGAGTGTGGTTACTCCGGGAACATTCATTCCGGATGTTCCGAAATAGGTTTTTGTGTATTTCTTAAAAGTCTCTCTGTAACGCCAAAGCCAGTTCAGAAAACCTTCTTCAAGATCCAGGTGATTGGCAGAGTAAGCAGGCCAGTAACTCAACTGAGTGTTTAAATCGTGGTGAAAGTCACCTTTCCATGGAGGTAGTTTCCCGTTGTCGACAGTCCAGACCGATTGCAATGTAATGGGCGGTGCATCAGGCCGGGCTACTGAACCAAATTTGTATTGTTCCAAATACCATTGTTTCTCAAGTACCTTGTCGGGCAAGCTGATGGCTGATTTTCCCCAGTAATCTTTCCACCATGCGGTATGAGCCAAAAGTGCCGCGTTATATTTTGTATGCTTCAACTGAGCTGATACCAGTTCACCAGCTTTTTTATCCCATCGGTTCGCTGAAAAAGAGGAGGTAATCATCCAGGCCCCGGAAAGGGTAGTCCCCGAATATTTCCAGGCAACTGCCACTTCGTATTCAAAGCCGTTCCAGCCTTTTTGCCTGTAAACCAATTTATTGGGAGACGGAACAACTTTCCCTTGTTTATATCCAAGGCGCTGCAAATCTTGTCCCGTTACTGGGCTGTCTACATTGCCTGTACCTGATTTCTGATATTGGGGAGGAACCAGTACTGGTATAAAGTCTTTGGTAACCTTTTCAAACCTGAACCAGCCTGTTGGTTGGGACGCATGGACGAAAGTTTGGAGTGTTGCACCGCTCGTCCACCTTGTTTCACAAAAGGCATTATTCAGCGTGAGGCTTACCTGGGTTACTTCTCCCAGAGCTTTGGTGTTGAATTCCAATGCTGCCCCGGGAATTTTGGATGGTGCTGGAAGTTGATCGTATGGAGTATCAAACATCTCCTGAACTACTTTGTAGTTTTTGTTCTTAACCTGTTGCTGTACCCATTTGAAACTGAATTCCGGCTTGTCTTGGTTTTCCATTGGTCGCAGGTCCCACAGGTCTGCCCTGTCAAGAGAGAACCGGAGTTTACCTTCTTTTTCCCAGATCAGGGCTCCGATAATACCGTTACCAAGAGGAATTGCCTCGTCCCAGCTTTTTGCAAGCTCAGTGAAACGGAGGTTTGTACCTGCCGCAAGCATAAGTTCACTTTTGTTTACTACTCGTTTGTTTACTACTCGGCAGGAAATGACAGAAAAAATGAGCAGCAGAAAAAGGATTTGCTTCATATAGGTTTTTCTTTTACATAAGAATCCAAATTGAACTTTTTGAATCAAGATTAACCTGGTATATAAACTAAGGACTATTTAATTGTAGCCAATTTGGTTTAACTCCACCATTAAATATTTTGCATCCTTTGTCTTTTAGGCACAAATGCCACTTAATATACAGGTTTTTGCGCTATTGGTACGTACGTACCTTGCCCATACACTCTCGTGTCACGGATCTCATATTTATCATAACTGCTGATTTAACAAACATATTGGTAGATCGGCTCAACTTGTTCCGGTCCAAGAGATGTAACCTACACATATTCCTGACAGTCCGCATGGCTTTCAGTGCCCGTGGTTTGCTCCATCCCGGTGTCGTATAGCTGGACTACTTCTTAACTAATATCAACACTGAACTCACATATTGCTTCATCTTGTTTACCTTCGACCCCTGTCCATGTTTGCGACTTAAGTAATTCTTCCAGATTTTTTAGTTTTTACTTTTACTAGGTAATTTAATAACCCCGGTCCTAAAACCGGAGTTATTGATTATGTAATATTTATTGACTTAAGTCCAAAATATTTATTCTTAGTATATACATCAATCCAAAATAAGAAAATAATTTCTGACTTTATTTATCAAAGCCGAGACTCGAAATTATCTACTTGTAATCAGGATTCTGGATAAGAACGCCATGACCATTATCTATTTCAGCCTGAGGAATTGGCCACAAATAAAATTTATCAAGGAAAGAATAAGTCGACACACCGTCTTTTACGTTATTAAGAACTTGTTTGGCTATCTTCCACCGTTTCAGGTCGAAATAACGCGAGCATTCGAAAGCAAGTTCAATACGTCGTTCGTGGCGAATTTTAGCCCGCATTTGCTCTTTGGTTAATCCGGAAGGAAGATTAGGCATTCCAGCCCTCTTTCTGATATCATTAATGGCTTTATATGCAATTGCCGTTGGACCGTTCAATTCATTTTCGGCTTCGGCCAGCATCAATAATACGTCAGCATATCTAATCAAAATAATATCCGTTTGACTATAAGTAGTGGCCGAATAAGGTGGTGTTAAATTACGCGACGCGAATTTTAGCATACTTTCGCCTAAAGGGCTAGTGCCGCCTCCTGGATAGCTAACGCCATTGGTATTATAATGTCTAATAGTTTTTACCAGGCGAGGGTCTCTTTTGGCGAGTGAATCGTCATTAAATTTTGAAATGTCTATCACACTACTTCCAACTGCTTTCATAGGTATAGGAATACCCGGAGAGCCATTTAGGAACTCAAATTCACTAATAAGGTTAGCTAAGGGACTAATAACAACCCATTGACCATACCATAAATCCATTGAGTGCCAGTTGTTTGGAGCCAGAAACTTCACAGACATCATAATTTCAGGACAATTTTGCTGTTTTGCATCAGCAAAGTTATCAGTGAAATCAGGAGCAAGTGTAAAACCGCTAATACCCGAAAGAAGAGTAATAACATCTGTCATTTTCTGAGAAATTGCATTTCCACTCGCATCATATGCATCATAAAGTAACATGCGGACCTTGTATGCTTTTGCAGCGCTACTGGTCCAATGACCTTTACTGGTAATATAATTGACATTGGGGAGGTTGGCAATTGCAAAATCTAAATCGGCCATTATGAATGCAAGGACATCGGCGGCAGGACTCTTCGCTTTAAATTGGGTTTTCAGATCGACGGGTGTGTCAACGATTGGCACATCACCATAACAGCGATATAGGTAGCTGTAGTAATGAGCTCTGAACATTCTTGCCTGAGCTGTATATTGAGCCTTGGCTACCGCATCCATTGTTCCAGTAAAAGAGTCCAGTTGTTTGAGGAAAATATTTGCCCTTGCAATTGAGGAATAAGCTTTAATGTAAACCTGATTAATAAATCCGGTCGAACTGGAATTGATATTTCCAGTCACTATAGCCTCTGCCATACCATATTGATTCTCCTGATGTTGAGTAAAGCCGTTGTCGGTTATGCCATCCCAGCAGGGTAATGAAGTCGAGAACATATCTGCTTGCATTCCTCCATATAAAGATACGAGCGCAATGTCAAAATCGCCACTGGTTTTCCAGAAAGTATCTTCCGAAAGTTGATCCAATGGATTAAGGTCTAAGAAATGATTGCAAGCTGTACTTAGAAATGCAACCAGTGTAATAAGCATTATTATTTTTTTCATAGTGTCAATTTTTAAATGTCAATAGTTATTCCAAATGAAACAACCTTATTCTGAGGATACTGAACAAAATTACCGTCACCAGTTGGTCTTTCAGGATCTAGGCCTGGAAATTTAGTTGATGTGAACAGATTATCGCCTGAAAAATAAACCCTGATTCTCTGAAGATTGATTTTTAATATCAACTTACTGGGAACTGTAAAACCAATAGTCAGGTTTTTCATACGAAGGTATGATAGATCCAGAAGGTAATATGTATTGGGGCGCCGGTTTTGGGCGTCTCCATTATAATCATAGTATAAACGAGGTTTATGGTTTGAAGTACCTGGACCGGTCCATCTTTCTGTAAGCCAATCAGTTGTTGGTGCACTGCCCTGCCGAAAAGGCTCATATCCCCAGCCAGTGGCATAGGTTTTGCGACCACTAACGCCCTGAAACAATATCGAAATATCAAAACCTTTCCAAGAGGCGTTACCGTTAAACGAATATTGAAACTTTGGATATCTGCCTGATACTACCACCCTATCATTTTCATTAACAATACCATTACCATCTGTATCAGCATATTTAAAATCTCCAGGATGTACATTATCGCTAAATTGTTTCGGAGAACTGGCAATTTCCTCGGTTGTCTGGAAAACTCCTATATTTTTTAGTAGATAGTATGCATTGTACTCTGAATTGTTTTGATTTATAATTGGAGACCAAGCTTGAGTTCCAATTTCTTTTGCTCCAAAGTTTACCAACTTATTCCGGAATCTATCAAAAGTAAAACCTCCACCGTAAGTCAACCCACCCAAGAGTCCATTTTTGACATTGTTGGTGTATTTAACTGTAATTTCATGCCCTCGATTTTCCATTTCTCCACTGTTTACAATAGGGGCACTCAAACCCATTAATGAAAGTACCTGCGCACGCCGAAGTATATCGAAAGTGTGTTTATAATACCAATCGTAGGTAATATTTAAGCCTTTGAAAAGCTGCAGGTCAACGCCGATATCGGCAATAGAAGTCGATTCCCATTTGATTTCCGTATTTGCAAAGGCCGTTTGGGCCACACCGGGCATAAGGTTTGTATTATCATACGTATAATTTCCGACAAACGACAATAAGGCCTGATAAGGATATGTACCGATATTCTGGTTTCCAAGTAAACCATAAGAGCCCCGAACCTTAACGCTATTTAACCAATTAAGTCTAAGATTTTTGATATAATTTTCTTTAGTTAAACTCCATCCTGCCGACACTGATGGGAACCAGCCCCAACGGCTATTTTTTGCAATTCTTGATGTTCCGTCGCGACGTATGTTGGCTTCAATCAAATACTTTCCTTTGTAATCGTAATTCAGTCGGCCAAACATTGACATAATTGCCCATTCATTTTCACTTCCATTAGCTGTCTGAATGCTTAAAGTACCTGCATCAACTTCCTGTAAGGCACTGCTAATATAGTCCTTACGATATGCTTGTACATAATTATATTTATTGTATTCCTGACTATAACCCAGCTGAGCACTAAAATGATTATTAGCGTGTAAGTTAAAGACATATTTCAGATAGGAATAAAAGTTGAGATAGAAATTCTGATTGTGGTTAGCTTTAACCCCTAATGTCCCTACATTAAGATCACCCATATAGAGTCCTGTATTAAACATATATATAGGAGCTTTTGGTCGAGCATCTTTATATCCCACATCCTGTAAATTAGCAGCACCTTTGGTATACCAGTTCAAACCTTTGAGAATCTGGATATCGGCCCATAATTGGGGGAAAAGGTCGAAATTTATGGTCTTTAATGAAGTACCAGCATCTATAATGGCTCCCATGTTTTTATTATGACCTTCCCAGCTATAAGCCGTGGAGGTATAACGACCCGATCCATCAGACAAAAAGGGACCGTATGTTGGAGCCTGGGCAATGGAAGAAAGGAAAGCATCAGTCTGACCATTGGGTGGATTATTTCTGTACCCACTTCCAAAACTCATATTGGCGCCAATGGTTGCCCAAGGTTTAATTTTTGCTTTCAAATTTATTCGTAAATTGTACTTTTTGAAATTGAAACCTAACATTGTACCAGGTTGGTCCACATATCCCAATGAGACGTTGTAGAGAGTTCCTTTTGTTCCACCGCTTAACGATAAATTGTGATTTATAACAACGGCAGGATTAAACATATAGTCGAGCCAGTCGAAATTTGGATATTTAACCCTATCAGTAGCATTTTTATACAAATCAATAACATCTTGCGGATAAATATTGGCTGCAACTCCGGAGTTCGTTTTAGCCTCGTTGAAAAGCATCATGTAATCGGCCGAATTGGTAACAAGTTTTAACATGCTGGCAGGTGTATTTACGCCAAAATTTCCATTGTATTCAATTTTTAGCGTTCCTTCAGCACCATTCTTTGTGGTAACTATAATAACGCCATTTGCAGCCCTCGCTCCATAAATTGATGCCGATGCAGCATCTTTAAGTACAGATACATTTTCTATATCGTTAGGATTCAAATTGGCTAACGAACCTGCCACACCATCAATCAAGACCAGTGGATTGGAGCCTGCACTACTATATGTACCCTCTCCACGTATGCGGATCGTAATAGCCTCGTCCCCGGGTTGGCCAAGACCCTGAACAATTTGCAAGCCCGCAACTTGTCCCTGAAGCATGGTTAGAGGATTGGTTACAGGACGTTTTATCATTTGCTCTCCCGAAATGGAAGAAACGGCACCTGTCAGGTTGGTTTTTTTCTGAACACCATAACCTACTGCTACAACTTCTTCAATTTCTACCATATCTAATTCTAAAGCCACATTAATTGTGGTCTTATTTCCAACAGATATTGTCTGCATTTTCATCCCCATAAACGAAAATTGCAAAATTGCATTTTCCGGAATATTTGAAAGCGAATAGTCTCCATTTGAATTGGTTATGATTCCAGTAGTGGTACCTTTTACCACTATGGAAACGCCTGGTATTGGATCGCCTGAGGAATCGGTAACTTTACCTGAAACGGATTTCTGCTGCTGACTAAGTAGAGAAGAATTCTCTCTCCCTTTATCAACCAAAACAATCTGACGGTTAACCACTTCATAGGTGACAGTGGTTCCACTAAAAATCTGATTCAAAATAGACTCAACTGATTTTTCTTTCTCGTCAATGCTAACAACACGGTTCACATCAATGTCTACATTCTTGTACAGAAAGTAAAACTCACTTTGCTCTTCAATCTGTTTAAGCACCTCTTTCACTGTAGCATCCTTCACGGAAATGCTCAGTTTGGTTTGTTGGGAGTAAACACTTGCGCTTACGTGTACAAAGGCAGCAAGAAGGAAAAAAAGAGTTAGTTTCATAACACGGATCCATTTAAAGAGAGGGCGATAAGGCCTCTCATCATTAAACCATTTTTTTTTCATAAATTTGTAATTGAAAAGGTTAAACATATCCCAACCTAATTGGGGTTTTTTATCCATGATTCATGTTTCAGCATGAATTTTCAGGGAAAGTGTTTCAGCACTTTCCCTTTTTTGTCATGGTTTTTTTATCATTACCTTGTTTTCTTTTATTTCATAGCTCATTTTAGTTGTTTTTGATACTAATAGAAGCATTTCCCTCAGACTTTCGGTCTTGATTGTCATAGTATACCGCTCTTTCGTATTAATTGCAGGATCAACCGTGATCTTTACATCGTACCAGCGTTCCATTTTTTTGATCACGTCCTCGAACGGTGCATCTTCGAACTTCAACATGTTTTCTTTCCATGAAGTATAAAGCTCAGTGTCAACACGCAGGCATTTAAGTCCGTTTGTTTCACGATTGAGAATGACCTGTTCGCCGGGGTTCATTTTCACATATTTACCATCTGAAGTATTAATTGCTTTTACAACTCCTTCCTCAAGTGTTGTGGACAACTCGTTGTCGTCTGAATATGCACATACATTAAAATGGGTTCCTAAAACTTCAATTTTAAGCTTACCGGCACTTACAACAAACGGATGTTCAGCATCTTTTGCGACTTCAAAATAAGCTTCACCCTCAATAAAAACATCACGGGTGTCGAGACTAAATGCCACTGGATACTTTAATTTGGTCCCAGAGTTCAGCCAGACTTTTGTTCCGTCATACAACGTGATTCTTGAACGCTGGCCATAAGGAACGTCAATTGTATTGTAACGCGATGATAATTCGTTGCGTTCGCTTCTGTTCATAAAGTAAAGACTTAACGACCCCAGTATAAACGCCAGAATAAATACGGCAGCGTATTTCAGGAGTGAACTAAACGTTGTGTTCTGAGACAATATTCTTTTAGGGAAAGCAAAAGCAGGGATTGAAACTTCGGAAGGATGATCAAGTCCGGTGACCACCCATAGGTTTTTAAGTTGGTTGTACTTTTTCTGGTTCTCTGTTGAAGATTCAATCCAATCCAGAATTTCGACAATTTCAAATTCTGAAGTGATCTCTCCTTTGATGTATCTGATTAACTTTTCTTCGTTCATTGAGTTTCGAGATTTGAATGTATAACCTAATCAATCCCGTTTACCCTTACCGAAAAAAGCTATTTTTTTATTTATGTAAGTGAAACAGGATATAAAATAAGGGCAGGTAGTCCTTTAAATCAGTCTTTAAAGATCGGAGTGCTTTCGAAATATGAGCTTCAATGGTTTTGATGCTCAGGTTAAGTTCTTCTGCTATCTCTCTGTTCTTTTTATCTTCGAAGCGGCTCATTTCAAATACCTTACGACAGGCCGGGGATAATTTCTCCAATGCTGATTCAATTCGGGTCTGCAACTCCTCAAAAATAAAGTTACTGGTGTCAAAATCGGCCAGTGAATTGTAGTTAACATCCAACTGTCTTCCTCTAACATAGCTTTTGTAGTTCTGCTGAGATTTCAGATGGCTAATGATTTTCAACGACTTGTTCTTGGTAACAGTAAAAAGCCAGGCATTCAGATTGGTATCGTTCTGTAACGTATTCCGTTTGTCCCACAATTCAGTAAAAACATCCTGTACAATGTTTTTTGAAGCTTCAGCGTCAAGTAGGTACTGCTTTGCAAAATAGTTTAACCTGGGATAGAAATAACGGTAAACACTTTCAAAGGAAGATTCATCCCCGGAAATAATTCTTTGCACTATCTCTTTGCTTACCAGATCCACAGGCCTGTTTTCTTTGTTAGCTGTTTGTCCGACTGAACTAATTGTAAAACTAAACAGAATTATCCAAATATTTTATACGTGAATTATTCATCCCGCTCCCTTCAATTCCTGCTTTCGGAAGTATTACAATATTCTCGTAACTTTAACCCCTGCACAGTGCTTAATGAAACATAAAAACTGGATTGCATTAGTATTTGATAATAAGCACTATGCCAGATATAAATCATAACATTTTACAAATGAAAGCAGCAGTATTGACAGCCTACAATAAAATTGAATGGCTGGAGGTAGAAAAACCTACCTGCAAACCGGGGGAGGTACTCATTGAGGTGATGTACGGTTGTATTTGCGGTAGTGATCAGCACATTCATAAAGGGGAATTCCATCCCAGGACCAAAACGCCCATGATCATTGGCCATGAATTTGGCGGATTGGTAGCTGAGATTGGCGAAGGAGTTGAAGGATGGGCTGTTGGGGACAAGGTTGCTCCAGATCCTATTATATGGTGCGGAAAATGTCCCGCATGCTTAAAAGGTCATTATCCTGCCTGCACTACACTTAAATTAATTGGCGTTGATGTTGATGGTGGATTTGCTCAATATATTTCTCTTCCCCCTTCCATGTTGTACAAGGTGCCATCCAATATTCCTGATGAACATGTGGCTTTGGTTGAGGTGCTAAGCATTGGTTGTCATGCAAAGAACCGCGCCCAGGTAAAAAAAGAGGACACCGTGGTCATTTGGGGATCAGGGAAAGTTGGGCTTTGCATTTTGCAAGCCGTCCGAACCGTAACCGACAATACGGTATTTATGGTCGATATTTTGGAGCCCCGTTTGGCCATCGGACCTAAATATTATGAAAACGTCATCGCCATCAATGCCTCCAAAGAAAACCCGGTCGAACGGATTATGAAGGACACCGGGGGCAAAGGGGTAGATGTAGCCTTCGAAGCCGTTGGCCATGCACACGAAATTGAAGGTCTGGTAAATCCCGCTCGCGGTTGCATTCAAAGTGTTGTTGGCGGAGGAACAGTCTGTGTTCTTGGACTTGGGTCCGAACCTGTCCAAATTCTTTTCAAAGAGCTAATCTGGAAAGAGGCCAGGATTGTCTCCTCACGTGTAAGTCATGGCGAATTTGCCGAGACGATTGAACACCTGAAAAACGGAAGGCTTAAACCGGAGGCATTGATTTCTAGGGTACTCCATGGATCTCAAACCCAGAGAGGATTTGAAATTCTGGAT